>ERZ773265.134-NODE-134-length-49595-cov-31.851514_pt1 | contig 49595 bp, 56 predicted proteins | sample MGYA00580512_ERZ773265 | MGnify/ENA primary metagenome ERZ773265 (study PRJEB29015, sample SAMEA2738169) | human oral metagenome | biome: human oral; feature: human-associated habitat; material: saliva | place: China | collected 2183 ... | reverse complement strand
CTACGATAGCTTGATAGGTTATGATTGAGCCTATCAGGTACAATAGATTGCTTGTTAGGGGTTTTTTCAAGAGCGTCAACCATGACTTGAATCATCTTCTTAGTTGTTTCTGCTTGCTCCCCTGTTACTTGTTCATTCGGTTTTTCAAGAGTTTTTTCTAGCTCCTTTTGTGGATCACTAGCAATAAGTTCAACTTTTTCTGTCGTTTCCTCTTGCGTAGTAGTTGTCTGGACGCTTGCTTCTTCTAACTTAAAGTCATTTCCTGCGCTTTTCTTGTTAAAGAACAGGAAGAAACAAGCAGTACCAATCAGCACCAAGCCAATTAAGACAAGTAGTATTCTTTTTACTAAACTGTTCATAGTCACTCTCCTACTTTATGATGGCTAAAATCTTCTTTATTCTCGTTAGCATTATAGCCCCCTTTGTCGTCTCGGACTGTATTTCCTTGCAAAAGGTCAGCTATTTTCTTGTAGTATGTATTCATATCAGAATACCCTTGTAACGCTCCTGTATAGGTACAAGCAAGGACTTTACCCTCTTTATTCGTCTTAACAATGTAGTTAAGCAAGGCAAATTCTCGCTTATCATTTGTTGCAGGAACTAGCACCTGAAAATATCTATTAGCGCTTGTAGAACCACTCATAACTGATACCATAACAGGGCTTGCTAGAGCTGTAGTTGATTGTGTCTCCTTACCCCAAGACTGAGAAGCTAGAAGATTGTAAATGTTCTGCTGTACGCTCAAATCTGCGTCAGCTTCCCCTTCTTTTTCTTTTTTCTTAGTCTTATCTTCATCAGCAGGCTTATCTGAGCTTGCACTAGAAGCCAAATAAGGCTTCAAGCTCTTGTAAGCTGTATCTACCTTCGTATCGTAACGAATACCAATAAGAGTTTTAAAGAAATTATTAAGGTCTGTATCTGCGTTTAACTTCGTAAAGTTCAATGCAAAGTCCGTATCTTCGCCATTCTTATCTTTCTCCTGCGCTACTTGAATATCTGCTAGTTGTCCTTGAACTACTTTCAGCTCGTTGTTTTCGATATTCCCAATCTGCGTAGGCAAATCCTGAGTAGAGAACAACTTACCTACTTCATCAGTTGTGTAAGCCTGTGTTACTGTTACCTTTTTAGAAAAGAAAACTCCACCTAAGATAAATGCTACGATTACAGGGATAATCGTTACTAGTGTAATCTTCTTCCAATCGGACGCTTTTACTAAATCCTCTAGGTCATCTAGCCACATTCCAAATTTTTCAAACATTTCTTACTTACCCTTCATCTGGACTATCCCAAAAGACTGAACCGTCAATCTCAATATCGCCTGTAGTATGGAAAGTGTCGTCTCTGGGTAGTTTTTCCAACCACCCCATAAATTCTTCACTCCCAACTGCTCCACCTCGCATGATGTTTTCTTCTGGCATATTGACGAGATCAACTTCTAGGTTTTTGTATAAATCAGGGCGCAATACAATTCTGTCCTCGATTTTGCGCCACTCTAACAACGATATGAACACATAACGGTCTTTGTCATCAGTTTTCCGTTGCAAATTCTCTACTATCCGTTCTACTCGTTGTTTCTCGTACTTGTTCAACCGTCCTAAATTCAGACGGACAAAAATATAATTTTGAGCCATTACTTACTCCACACTCACGCTATCTTTTCGTTCAATGTAGGTCAGAACAGAAATATAGTCAAATACTGCGATTTTTTCTTGGTTTTCTCCTACTTTGACTACTCCCCAAAGATTACCGTCTCCATCTAAGCGATAAACACGCATAGTTGAACCATCTGAAAGATTGAATACCCCACCAATCGTATCATCTTTGTTGATGTAAAGCCCATTTTTGACTAAGGCTTCTCTAAGCGCTTGGTATTCTTCTTTGGTAAGATTGCCTTTTTCTTCCTTTTGAACCTTTAAACTCTCTGGAACTTCTGCATTGTTATCTACGCTTGCTACCTGCTTTGAGCAAGCCACACCTACCACACAAAAAGTTAGTAGGAAGCCAATACTAATAGCCTTTCGTAGCAATCCATGTTTTAAAGAGTTGTTCTGCTTTGTTGTCATCATAGTAAGTTTCCTTCAAATACAAGTGAGCTTGTTCTGATTTTGCTACACTTGTTAGCATTTCTTCAATATCTTTACTGATACGTTGCAAGCATTGGTTGAGATATTGAGCAAGAGTAAGCGTATCTTCTGGTGTTGTTACCTTACGCCCTGCCCACTTATCGTAGGTAAAGTTAGGGTTTAAAGCAAACTTCCAAGTGTCGGTTGCTGTGATGTTGTTTTCACGCAACAGCACTTCATATCGCTTGTAGCTCTTGTAGTATTCCTGCAATTCCTCTGACTGATTAAAATCTTCCTCTGAGAAGATAGGGAAATTGTAGTATTCAACCGTATAGACGATATGTTCTAGCCCCTTAATATCATTTTCTACCAAGTGGTTTTCATCAGGAACGACTAGGAAGCCCCAATCTGTAATATCATAGATGACTGGACGGACGTAATCGCCCCAATCCACGTTATCTTCTGGATCAATGACTGGAACGCTCTCAATCATGTAGTCATTCTTCAATCCATCAAGGCGTTTCTTCCATTCCAAAACTTGCTCGTCATACCAATCCGTTAGAAGCTCTACATAGAACGTTCCCCCTTCTTCCTCGTCTTTTTGTAGGGCGTAGCTTTCTGCCGATTCAATCGCTTCATAGATGGTAAGCTCTGCATAGTCTTTTTCTAGGAACTTACGATATTCTGCTAAAAAGTTATTGTAGGAAGCAATAACATTCTCTAGCATTTCCTTGTTGTTCTCGACAATAAATAGAAATTCCTCTTTAATTTGTTCTTCTGTTTTAGCCATGTTTATTCTCTCTTTCTAGTGTTTTGTATCATCTGCTATTTTATTGATGTTTTCATCTAAAATCTCAATCCCACTATCGGTATGATAGCCAAGTCGTAGGATTTCTCCTGTTTCTCGGTTGTAAACAGAAGGAACTTTGTCAATATCTGGGAAATGCTTTACATATTCCTCGCCAAACGCACTTGTCACGTCCACATAGACAATAGCTGTCTGTTCTCTACCTGTAAGGCTTTGGAGTTTTGGAACTGTTGCCTGACACGCTTCACACGTTGGGTTCATAAATACGATATATGAGCTACCCTCGATTGCAGACTTATCTTTATCTGATACCGAAAATACAAAGTTAGGATTGCTTTGATCCAATAGTCTGAATCCATCAGCTCCCATATAGCCTATGTAGGTTCTATTAAATAAACTAAAGCCTAGCCAAACAACCGTTGCTGTCAGCCCTGCACCAAATACAACCCACTTCCAAGCACTTCTAAAGTTGAATAGTACAGGTATCAACCCTACCGTAAATGGTAGAATCATAAATCCCAATACATGATAATAATGCTTAAATGAATAGCCTAACTGGAAAGGCAACAGGAGTAGTACCAATACTAAGACAACTTTCAGTACAAAGAATAGCCACTCCTGAACACTAAATTCCGAAAACTTCAAATTCATTAGTTGTTACCTTCTTTCTTCTTCTTTGTCTGTACTGTGTTTGAATCAGCGTTCTTATCCTCTTTCTTAGAAGAATCATCAGAACTTTTTGGTTTTTCCTCTTTCTTGTTCTCGGTTTTCTTTGCTTTAGCTTTTGAGTTTTCAATGAACTTTTGTACCCACTCGTCATTATAAACAACCTTTTCTCCTTTTGGATCAAAAACTGTCAATGTTCCTGTCTGGTCGTACTTCTGAATGATGTATCGCTTGTCCTCGAAAGTAAAATATCCTGAAAGCCCTGTTTTGTCATTTGGTTTGATAGTATCAATAGCTGTAGTCAGCGCTTTAACATTATTGTCAAACTCGCCACTAGATAGAGCTGTTGCTGTTTCTTCCTTCTTAGGAGCTTCTTCCAAGATTTTCACAACTTCCTGCTCTGCAAGACTGGAAGCCTTGTTGTTTTCATTGACTTGCCAAAATACCAAGCCACCAATCGCAAGGACGGTAGGAACACCAACTGCAATATACTTCAAAACCCCACCTTTTTTGCGTGGTTTTGCGTCTGCTACTGGCTCAGAATCATCTTCTGCAACTGGTTCTTCTGCTACCTCTGTATCAGCTACCTCTGGAGCTTCAACTTCTTCTTCAAGGTCAGTATCTTCTGGTTCTTCAATCTCAGCACTTTCAATTTCTTCTTCAAGCTCTGGCTCGTCCTGAACTTCTGGCTCTGTTGGTTCGGTTGCTACTGGTTGTTCCTTCACTTCCTCAACCTCGGCTACTTCCTCAATAGGTAGGACTTCCTCAACTGGTTCAACTACTGGCTCTTGGACTTCCTCTTTTGGTTTTGGAGAAGCTAGTCTCATTCTTTTTCTTGGAGCAACTGCCTGTGGTGTCCGTTCAGTATGTTGTGGAGCGTGTATAGTAGAATCGCCCTCTGTAGGTTCATTCTCTTTCTCCTCTACTGGTTCTGGTTGAACTGGTTTAGGTTGAATCGGTTCTGGTTCTGGTTCTCCCTGCAAGCTATTATATAGCTCCAAAAAGTTGTCCTGACCGTTGTTTTTAATGTAAAGGTCAATCACTAACCCTACTAGCGTAGTGTATAGTTCAGACTGTTCTTCCGTCTTGCCTTTGTAATCATACGTCAGGATTTTTTCAAGCTCAGACTGGCTCACTTGACCGTCCTGCAAAAACCGTAACATAGCTTTTAATTTTTGTTGCCCCAACGCAGGTTGATTTTCGATTTGCTCCTGCAAGGCTTCATACTTACTAATCATCTGTTCTCCTCTCTATCAATCTACAATTTCAATCTTATTATCGCTACTCAACTTGTATCTGCCTAACTTAATAGATGATACCGTGATCGTTAATTGCGAACGAACGTGAGTGACTTTTTCAATCTCCATATCGTCCATTGTTACCTTATATCCACTTTTCATAGAATCTACTGGCAAACCTCTGCCATTAGAACCAATCAAGCGAACGAACACTAGTTCTTCCTCGTTAGGAGAATCAACCTTGGTATTTTGTAAGATAATTCTTATCTCGTCTGATGACTTTTCATAAGCGCAAACTGTCTCAAATTCTGCTTCTTCAAAAATCAAGTCTTGGTTAATTCCTCGAAAGAACATTAGACCTTGTATTTTTTCTGCTTCAATAGCTACCATCTAATCTCTCCCACTATAAAATTCTTTCAAGTTTTCTTGCTCTCTATCAATCAGGACAAGTCCACCTGTATATACAAACAACTTTTCATAAGAGACAACTTTGACGTATGAATCCTCAAAGTCAAACTCTACATAAGGATTTTCTGAACGCATAACTTGACCTGCCTGCACTTCACGGTTAGAAGGCGTGTCAAGATACAAGCGAAATAGTCTGCCTGTATTGTTTGCGACATTCCCATCTTGGTATTTTGGATAGATGGTATTATCTTCCTCTATCTCTACTAACAATTTCAATGGTTTGGTACTTAGCACCTCTGCCACCTTTAGTTTCTTATCGCCAAAAAAACCTTCAATATCGAACGTTTTATAGCGCTCAAAGTTGGTATAGTTCCTTGTTTTCTCATACGTTGGAACGTGCTTTGTTGACTTTCTTACTTCCACTTTCCTTTTCCTTCTTTCGTTGCGATTCTATTTCTAAATCACTTATATAGTCTAGGAGTTGGATCATCTTAGCAATGCTAAAGTGAAATTCCTTATCTCCTGTATATAACTGTCTGATACTGTTGGTTGCAATAGCAGAACCAACCTCGTCTGTCTCCTTCAATTCTTTTCTCCACTTAAAGAAGAACTGTTTATCTCGGTCAAATATCTTTCGTAGTTTTTTCTCAAAGTATTTGCCCTTCTTATGTTTATCTAAGATTTTACATAGTTGCAGGATAACTGTTCCTCGCAACTTAAAGAACTTCTCTTTATCTTTCGTATAGAAGATTTTAGAGGTCGTTCCGATTTTCATTCCATTTACTACAAAGTCTTTTGGAGCAAGTTTCTTTTCTTCAATAAACTGCATGATTTCATCTGTTAGGGCAATATATTCTTTTTCAACAATCCTATGTTTTTGCAAGTTTATCTCCTCTCTATGTTGTTTTTATATAATCTATAATACCATTATTATTTTCATCTTACAACTATATAAATAAAGGTTTTTTTATTTTTAAAAAAATTAAACTTTTTTTATCTTTTCTGTTGACATAGGTTTTTCATTATGGTATTATTAAATTGTGTTAAGTGATTATTTTTTTGTGTACGAAGATTATTTTTTAATATATCTCAACACAAAAAGATAACCAAAATCTTATATTTCAGGAGTGCAAAATGAAAACTGTTACCTCTACTTCCCTAAAAGGGGGAGTTGGAAAATCAGACATCGCAACAATAATAGCTGATTTTCTATCTTACTACGGACGTGTCCTATTGATTGACGCAAACCGTCAAGGAGACACCAGCAAACGTTTTATTTATCAGGAGAACGAAGAAGGAGAAATCGTGAATATTTCTTCTGAGGAAAATCTCTTTGAAAATATTTTTCGCAAAAAACCTGTTGTTCCTTTAACTGTAAAGGAGAACCTCGACCTACTTGTAGCCACAAATAGTTTGAAAGAAGTTGAAGAACATATCGAACACAAGGAACGTAAGAGTCCGTTAATCTTCAAACGTTGGATTAAACGTGCAAAACTAAGTAACCACTATGATTATACAGTAATTGATACCCACAATAGCGAAGGTGTCTTGCTTGATAATTTCTACCTAGCTAGTGACCTATTGCTCGCTGTTGCAGGTTCAGGGCGTGATGAAATGGACGGAGCTATCGGAGTATATAACCGTGCAGAAGCCCTTAAAAATGATGATAACCTTGTCAATGATGATGACGAGCCTATTATGAAAGCCAAAGTAGCATTTGTAGGAAACTTGCTTAAATCTGGTGGTGGTGCTAATGGTATTATTGCTACAAATGAATACCTAGAACAGACCAAGGATAATGACTTATTCATTACCAATATCTGGGAACGTAACATTTTCCGTGACGCTAAAGAAGAGAATAAAACTGTTTTAGATATTATGAATCGTCCAAAATACCGTAGCAAAAGTTATGAAAAATACTTTAGCAAGCTACAAGAAAGCCTTGAAATAATAAAGGATAATATTGACAAGGCATAAATTAAACATATTCTGATTATCATTTTGTGTTGTGGTATTATTTTTATAGTCACTACAACACAAAAGGATAATCACAGAACACTATTTTATAATTAAGAAATTAAGAAAGAGGAAATTAAAATGGCATTTGATCTACCAACAAAACAACCAACAAAAACAACTGAGAAAGTTATCTTGGAAGCTATCGACACAGAAGATCAAGCACCTGTTGAAGCTCCTAAAAAGAAAGTTGCTAAGAAATCTGCCAAAAAGAAAGCAGAGCCAAAACATGAATCTAAGAAAGAAGCTACAGAACAACCTAACGCTTTCTTCCATAAGCTACAAATCAGTGAGCCTAAGCATGAAAAACTTTCTACTAACATTTCAGACGCAAACTTGCGTAAACTAGAGCGCCTTATTGAAGCAGGTTGCCAAAACAAGTCTAAAGCTATTGGGGCTATTCTTGACGCTTTTGACGTAGAAAAAGCGATTGAAGAACCTACGTTCTTTGTGAAGAACACCATCACTACGGACGCTCGCCACAATCGTCTCAATATCTCCATGACACCATCACAACGTGAGAAACTTATGACGGTAGCTCATGCAGGACTTGGAAATATTGCCCTTGCTTTCTCATGTATCTTGAACGCCTTTGACGTGGAAGAAGCCTTGAAGAATATGGAAGAATAAGCTAGATTATTTTCTGGCTTATTTTTATTATCTTTTTGTGTTTCTAAACACCTATTTTTGTGTTTATGTATTATCTTTATGTTTTGAGAAATTAAAAAAACGTGTTGTGAAACACGCTTTTTTAATTCCCTGAAATAATCTTCCCTGTTGTTGAATCGAAGTCTATTTTCAGTTCTTTCAAATATTTCTTTACAGTAGGCTCTTGGACGTTGAGCGCCATAGCTATCTGGGCTACACTTTTGAACCTGCCCTTCTTAACACCTGCAAGCAAGGCTGTCATACGGTCAGATTTACCCATAGAGGAAGATAAGCCCATGTTAGATTGAGCGTTCCTTAACCCTGTTCCCCTTGTCGCTTCTCTTGAATAATCGGCAATTTCTTTGCTAGACATGACCTTACGCTCGCTTCTACGAGTGATGACATTTGGATCATACGTTGTCACGACCTCGCCTGTACTTGTACTACTCTTTTTAAAAAAATCATTAGGATTGTAACCCATTTTTTGTTCTCCTTATTTTGTTTAAAATCATTTTATCATTTTTCAAAAATTTTTTCAAGAATATTTTTTCTTAAAATGCTGATTTTTCAAAGGACTTTTGGTATAATAGTTGTGAATAATAATTTATTTTAACTGACAAAGGAGCAACATGGAAACAGAATACATTGAAAAACTGATTGAGTTTGCGTGTAACCGTATTATAAATGACCTGAAAGAAGGGAAGTTTACTGCCTACTTTGTAGCGCAACAAATCGGTATTACTCGAAAGTCCGTCCTACACTTGGTAGAGAACGGTTGGGAACAAGCACGATACAGTACGATTACTGGCTTGATTGAGTTTTACGAAAAACATTATGGAGTTATTAGTCTCCCTAAAACTGATGAAGATTACAAACTTTAAGGAGTGACCTATGAGTTCCAAATCAAAGAAGAAAAAGAAAAAGAAACTACAGAGGTACTACAAGAACGGTAAGAACGTTTATCCTTACGCAAAGGCTTCTAGGGTTTTATGGAGTTTAGGATTTACCGTTGCTATCTTTGCAGGATTGACAATAGCAACTAAACTTATCATGTTCATACTACAGAAACTAGCCTTGAAGATACAGGAGTTAGTAGGAGCTGATAGCAAGGTAGGTACAAACCTAGAAAACTTTATCCAAATAGACCTGCCTTTAGGGGGGGTTCTAACAGCTTTATTGTCTGCCCTGCTATTTATTGTTCTTGCCTATCTGGTAACGATTGCTTTTCGTCATCACGAAGGGGAACTACAACCCTTTAAAGACGATAGAATGGCAAGAGCTATTCGTAGAGACGTTATCAAAAACCTAGAGCTGAATGTTCTGGACTATGATGACAAAGGCAAGGTCAAAAACTCCAAACAGGACGTGAAGGCTCGTGACATATTAAGACGTATGGATATTGAAGTTCATACTCGTAAGGAAGTGAATGGAAGTGACTTTCTTTCAATCGCAACCGTCAAGATCGAACGCCCCAAAAACAAGGCTATCCGTAAAGTGTTAGAGGGTACGTTCTTTAAGGACTTACCTAGTGAGTTGACTTTTGCAACAGAGGAGCTGTTTACCTTCTCAGAGCGCCTAACTGAAAAAGAGTTCTATTTCTTTGAAGCAAAGGCTATCGTAACCGAAGAATACGTTTATAAGATTGAGGAAGCGCAAAAGAAACTACAAGAAGCTCTTGGCAAAGGTAAGAAGTCTGATGGTTCTGAAATTGAAATCATTGATACAGGTATCTTTACCGAAGAAAAAAGCTCTTGGGATATTGAGGTTCTGTATGATAAGAAACTACAAGAAAAGATTGCAGAGCAAACTAAACTTGCAGAAGAAGAAGTAGAAAACCTTAAACTGTCGCTTGAAACCTTTATCAGTTCTAACGAAAAGGTCAACCTGCAATTTGCAGATTCAAGAGCTACAAACTCTAACGCTCAATTTACTTACACCAAACCTAAAGGTGTAAATAACATGGGTACGGAGCAGATGAAGGAAAACTTGGAAAGTGACCTTGGCAAGCAGGATATAAATATTACCCTACGAGCAGGTCAGATTATCATTCAAATTCCACTTGATAATAAGATTACTGCTGACGCTTATACTAACTACAAAAAAGCCTTTATTGGCAAGAAAAATCTACCCCCACTACAAGCCTTGGTTGGAGTTGATACAGAAGGCAACCCAAGAACTTATGACCTCGCAACAGCTCCACATATCCTGACAGCAGGTACAACTGGTTCTGGTAAGTCTGTTGGTATCAACATGATTTACTTGTCTATCATCTTGCATAATAGCCCTGATGAAGTTAAGTTCATCATCATTGATCCTAAGAAAACTGAGTTTACACCTTACAAGAAAAGCCCTTATCTCTATACAGACGTTATAACGGATATGGACGGTGCTAAAAACGCCTTTAATGCTGTTGTAACTGAGATGGAGCGTAGAAATAGCTTGTTTGAAAAAATTGGGGTTCGTAACCTACAGACTTATAACCAAAAAGTAGAGCCTAAAGATAGAGAGCCATACCTTATCCTGATTGCAGACGAGGTAGCAGACCTTATTATGACAAACGGAGACGAGGTAGAGGATTCAATGCAACGTCTAGGTCAAAAAGCACGTTCAGCAGGTATCTTGATTCACATTGCAACTCAAACACCACGAGCTGACATTATCAAGGGTAAAATCAAGGCTAACTTGCCTTCTCAGATTGTCTATAAGGTTGCCAATAGCATTGAAAGTGATATTGCGATTGGAGAATCAGGAGCAGAGCGCTTGCTTGGTAAAGGAGACACTTATGTTAAGTGGTCGGATAACCCTAGCCTTGTCCGTGTTCAAGGGGTATTCCTTACAGACGAAAATATCAATGACATTATTGATTCCACGATTAAAAAATATCCTGATGAACGTTACTACAATGAACGTGTGCCTATGGACGCTTTTGAAGATGGATTCATTAAACCTAAAGACCTTGGAGATATTACAAAAGGTGGGGTTTATCGCTACGCTATTAAGCACCAAAAAAGCCCTGTCATAGACGAGGACATGGACGAGCAGGACGTAGTTATCCCTAGCCAAGAAAAGCCAAAGGGTACGCCTGCCATTGCTTCTGCTCAACCTTACGAAACACCAAGTGTTCACAAAGAGAGTTTTGAGGAGTACAGGAAACGTTACGAAGAAAAGAACGCCCTGACAGCCCTAGAGCTAGATGATATACTAGGTACTCGCAAGCGCAAAGTGGAAGCCATGATAAAGCAAATGGAACTTGACAAAGAGAAAGAACAGGAGCAGGAAAAGGAAACTCCACAACTAGATCACGAAGTGGAAGAAGCGATTGAGGAACGTATCTCACATACTGAGCCTAAGCCTACAACACCTGTTGACAAAGAAGCTATTGCGAACGAACTTTACCCTGATGAAGAAACTCCAATCGAAGAAGAAGTGAAGAAGGACAACTCAATCCTTCCAAAGCCAATTCCGAAAGATTGGAAGTTCAGAAAGACTGGAAACAGAGGGAAAATGTAGTGTTTCACATGAAACATAGGAGAACTAAGAAAGTATGAATAAACTAAAATTACTTTGGTTGAGGGTTGACCTTTGGTTCAACCCCTACAAGTACAACGAAGAAGGGATAAAAGCCCTGTATGCTCACAACAACCCTAAAGAAAAGGTCAAAGGACTAAGCAAGCAACAAGTAGTAGATAGCAACATGATTGCCCTTAACATCACTACTGTTGAAAAGCCTATTGAACTTGCTGTAGGCATTAAGGAGCTTGAAAGCAGACCTTTTGACAATGGTATTTACTACCACGATAACCATTACCATCAATACTTAATCAAGTATGACAAGGGTTCTGGTAAGAGATACCAAGCACGAAACGGTAGCAAGCGTAGTCGCTATAAGAAGCACTTGAAAATCTATCCTAAGAACGTAGCTCGCTACGACCTTACACATATCAATTCTATTGGATTCCACGGAGACGAAACCTTCTGTATTGGGTTTGACAGCAAACTTAATCAAGATGACATGAATAAGTTTGAGGAAAAGGTAAGAGCTGTCAATAACAAACAGCCTATTTACTGGTTTACGGATATTCAACTACAGGAAGATTATTCTGCTGTCTGGGTAGCAACTATTGTTTCCTTGGACGGAGAAATCCTGCTCCAAGAAACCTTCCATGATCGTTCTAATTTCCATTGGGAGATTGAGTGGAAACGTAAGGTGGGATAATGCAGGAGAACTACGACAAAAAAGCCAATGTTTTCTGTAAGGTGCGTATGCTGAATGGCAAGCGTCTTACTTATCAATTCCCTAACGACCTAAGAAAAGCTATGCTACAGTCTTATCACGAAGGGAGCTTGAAAGAAATCCTGAATGGAGCTTTAATCAATGTTCCTACGACTAAGTACAACAGGAAAGGGCAAGCAACCCTTCACTTAGGGAAGATTACGCAGGTTTTCATAGCAACTCATAAGAGCAGATGGCGAACCAGAGGGCAATTCCTGACAAGTGATAACTGGCAGGGAGAACTGGATAAAGCAGATATTCGATTCTTACTCCACGACCACTCTTTCCTGAATAAAGTCAGGATTCGTCTGGACTTGTTCAAGTGGAGAAGTCGCTTATAAATCAAAAAAAGCATATTATAGATTATTTAATATGCTTTTTTCTTTTCTACCCCTTTATCTTATCTAGGTTTTATGTTATAATGATTGTAAATAAAAATGAAAGGAGTTCGCTATATGTTGGATTTTGTTCACAACCGTAAAAAGGTTATGGAAATTATGGCAGAGGACGCTCTAGCAACTATGGACTTGCTAGAAAAGGTTAAGGCAGACACCAAGCACCTCGGCTCATTCGCAGGAGACGGTTTGCTCATTCCACCACCTGCAACTAGCTATGTTATCAACAAAGCTCTTGCAGTTTTGAACATGGATCAAAAAGACCTAATCAAAAATGCAGAGGGCTTGGATTCTGTCTCTAACTCTGCTAAAGAGGTTAAGGAAAGTATCCGTCTTATCACAACGGATTCTGATGACGTAGCCCTTGTCTCAGAAGAAGTATTCACAGTCATTTTTGACTATCTAACTGACGCAGTTCAAGCGTTCGCTCAAAGTCTCGAAGATTTCGGACAAGAAAATAACAAAGAATAGAAAGTCTTTCACTATAGTAACTATCAGTAAAAAAAAGCAACTATTTCTGGGAAGAAGTAGTTGTTTTTTTGCACCCTCTAATTTGCCCCTAAAATCGCCTGTACGCCATTTTAAGAAAAAGTGGTACATTTTATCGACCATATAAAAAAATCCCCTCTTGGAGCAAATGAGGGGCAAATAAAGCGAACCTAGATGAACAACAACGATTTTTTTAGAATAGGAGCGCTTTTTTTATTTATTTAGTTTGCAAAGACTATTATACCATAAAAACCCTTTGAAATAAAGGGTTTTTGACGTTTTTTTAATAATATTTTGAGTTTTTTTGCACGTCATTAACAAGCTGTGTCAAGTTGTGGTAGGCTTCTGCATTTTCTTCTTTTGCGCTAGAAATTTCCTGCATGACACTTTCTACCCCTCGGCTCAATAAATATAGCTGTCCTAGTTCGTTAAGAATACTGGTGTCGCCTTCTTCTCGGATTGCTTCAAGTCTAGCTTTTTCTTTCTCAACTACTTTTTTGTAGTTGCCTAGAATTTCTAGGCATTGAGTGTGTGGTTTTGAAATGGTAAAGTCTCCACCATTGAGAAAACTTTGATATTCCCCAAGCCCAAATTTACCTTCAATCAATTCACTACCTAAAGTCATAACCATTAGAGAATGACTAGAAACTACTAGAAAACTTTTACCTAAGTTTAATAGCTCCTGAACATAGTTTTCATGGGCTATTCTAAAATCTTTGTCGTAACTTTTTGAAGATACATCAAATTCTAAAACGTAGGTCACTCTGAACGAAGCATTACTTAATTTACTCCTTGCGCCATCTATCTTAGAAAGATTTTTCCTGATTGGAGCTTTGTATTCTTCTGGGAAAGGCGCTCTCTCAAAACCGAAAACGTCCTCTCCCTCTAAGATAGAATCCTCTAATTTTAGCAAGGGGTACAAAAGAAATGCAGGAAAGTGAATCCTTACTTGCTCAATTTCTTCCAACGTGTTTTCAAGTTGGTTTGCGCCTGTATTCTTTACTTTGTCTCGTAGGTTTTCTAAGACTGTCTCATTAAACCTGATATTCGACTGATTGATTATTACAGCTTTGATTACGGTTGAAAAATAATCACGAAAAGCACGAAAATCTGACTGGTTATTGATAGTTTTGCTTTTTGCCATCAAGACAACCATTAAGTCATTTTCGCTTTGTGATCCATTTACCAAGTCAAGCCTTCTCCATTGGCTGTTCAATTCTTGGCTTTGAGCTTCTGTCAGTACGTTTTCTAAAGTTGCCTTGACTACATCTAGTCTGCGTATGCTATCAAAATAAATAGCAGTCTGCTCAAAAACATTGTAAGTTTCATTTTGAAGCCTTTGAGTATATTCAACCTGAGTTTCTGTCAACATATTAGACTATCCCCTGTTCTAGCAACTCTTTACTTGCTACAGTCAAGTTGTCTTTCAATGCTGTCAAGTTGTTCATGTAGTGGTAAGGGCATTTTTCTGCCATTTCAAGAATAGTATTGAGTTGATGAATTAACAAATTGATTGTCTCAATCCCTTCATCAAGTTTGCTATCTTTCTTCTCCTCACGTTCTGCTTCTAGGCGTTGAAGCTCTTTTTTAGCAGAATGACGGAGTGGTTCAAGCTCTTTTGCTTGGTTTCTGTACGATACGATCATTTCGTCATAGTTTGCACTTGCAAATGTTCCTACAAAGTCATAGACACTACTTTCTCCTGCGAGCAGACGTTCGATTCTGTCACAAATATTCTGAATATCAGAAATTACGGTCAAACTTGTTTGTCTAACCCCTTGGATAGTTGAATAAGCAAGGCTATAGGACATAAAGAATACATCAGAGTAAATATCCTTTCGCAAGTCATCTTCTTGTGGAGTGTGTTTGGAAGCAACAACAGCAATAACCATATCGTTATAAACACCACCCAAGCCCTCGTTAATAGTCTCTACAGCTTTACGGTATTTCTCAGGTAGGTTTGAAGGAGCAAGGTCAAAGCTCTCTTGGATTTTGACAATCTCCCCTTCCAAGCCAAGCAACGGTGCAATAATGCTGTTGTTTAAAATTTCATAGATACCATGTAATGTTTGAAGGCTTGCCATTATTCTTGCTCTAGTGTCGTCAGTATAAACGTGTTTTAAAGTTTCATTGACTTTCTCAATGTTCGCAAGCAATTTCGCTCGGATTTTGTAAAGTTGATCCGTGGTATCTAAATATTGCAGACGGAAAGCAAGGTAGTCTGCATTGCTACGGATATAGGCAACTTTGTTAGCTAAGTCCTGAATTAAGTCAGATCCACTATCCAAAGTTGAATAAAGAGAAACACTTTCCCAACTTTCATCTAGTCCGTCTGCTAAATCTTCCTTTCCACCATCACGCAAAGCCCAAAGAATTTCATCAGGAAACATACACGTCTCAGAATGGTATTTATCATCTACAACAGTTGCAATCTTATGTAAAGCTCCTGCTGTCTCATAAGTAAAGTCACTTTGTTTTTCACTTAACATGGTTTATACCTCGTTTTTCTATTTTTATATTTCTAGTATAGCTCATGTTTTTCTTTTTGTGTGAACAGGCTCATAAAAAAAAGACTGTTTACATTTTTTCTTAAAAGTGGGGTAAAATAAAAATTGTTTTGAAAAAAAAGGGGGGCTTCTTTTATTTACTCTCTCTCTCAATAATAATAGATATAGATATATATAGAGCTGATTTTGACACCCCTCAAACACGCATGGTTGAGCGATTTCTAAAATGAAAAGCAACCAAAATATAGGGTTTGGGCAACCAAAATATAGGGTTTGGGCAACCAAAATATAGGGTTTTGTTTTTTAGGGAAATTTTTTAAAAGCAACCAAAATATAGGGTTTGGGCAACCAAAAATAAAAAATAGTTGCTTTATTAAAAATAAAGTAGTATAATATAATCAAGAAAAAGAAAAAAGGATTTTTAAAAATGAATGAATTAGTTGAAAAACAAGGGGAGATAAACCAATTATCTGATCCAAAAACAGGGTGGCTTGCTAAAAGTAATAAACTTTTATTGAGCAACTTAAATAAAAAATTGACAGCTACACAAAATGTACTATTTTCACTAGCATTACTCCATGTGAAAATGACAGATGAAGTGGTTAAAGCAGAGTTTGGGATTGATGAAGTTTTCGAGCTGACAGGAAATACAAATTATGGAACTTATCAACCTAAAGTGATTTCAAAAGACAGAACAGAAGTGTCAGGCGCTAGTATCAATATTGAAGCGAACCTTGAATCAGACAATGCTTTAGATTACATTGGGGGAACGTTCCAGATTTTTAGTGATATTAGGTATATCAAAGGGAAGTATCATGCTTATTTTAATACAACCAAAGATGAAAAAGGCTTTAGTCCTATCTTAGAATTGCTAAAATCAACAGAAAACAACCCTTTAATGTATAACATACATACATTCTCTAAGTTGAAAAGTGCAGGGCAAACTCTTTATGAAAAAATCCTAGTTTCATCAGGAAATAAAACAAATAATGTTGTTTTGTCGTTAGAAGAAATTAAAATGCTCTTTAAAGCGACAGGAAAAACTATGAACAATTTTAAATCTTTGAATGACAAGCACCTATCTCCTGCGATTAAGGATATAAACGAGCATACAGAACTAAATGTGGAAGCTATTAAAATCAAAGAAGGAAGAAGCGTTGTTGGAGTAGAGCTAAGATGGTCTTTAGAAAAAGTCTCCCTACCTGCTACTGAAAAACAATTAGCCTTTATGAATGACCTTTATGTTCAGATGAAAAAATTTGACCTAGTTGAACGAAAAGACATTAAACTGTTAGAAAAACTAGAGAATAATCATCTTTTGGATAGCAACCAAGCGAAAGGTGTGATTCATACTGCTTTAGGAAGGGTAGAAGAACTAAAGCAAGAACTTGAAATCTCGCCAGTCACAACCCTAGATAAAATTGTAGAGGACTACGATTTATCTGAGGTAGAAAAACTTTTCCCTAGAATAACAAGAAAAGTTAGAAAATTTATAGTAAAGGCATTGCTTGATTTTCCAGAGAAAGAACGAGAAGGGATTTTAGAGCTTGCTTTGGATATTTGCAATCAGAATAAAGCAAAAAATCCTAAATATCTTATCACTATCCTAAATAATTGGGCTATTGATGGAGTGCAATCAAGAGTGGAAGCACTTGGGATTCACGACCAGAACTACGGAGAACTACTAGAAGATGTTTCTGACGTTGAAATTTCAGATGATTTTAGAAGCGCTATGGACTTATGGAAGGACTAAGCAATGAAAATTCTAGCTATTGATCCATCTTCAAATTTTTACGAAACGTCCACTACAGGTATTATCCTGCTAGACAACGAGGTTGAAATAAACCATTGGCTAGTAGGATATGGACGTGACAATTTCAAGGCTTGGTATGATGAAATAGGCAAGAGCCTTGACTATGACGTAGTTGTAACGGAAAAGTTCACGGTCAGAGAGAATGACAGAGCAAGGGATAATACTCCTATCCAGACAATCGAAATGATACAAAAATGCTTCCCTGATACGAAGCTGATTAGTAACAACGAATATAAAACGACTGTTCCTGATGAACTCCTTAAACTCTTGAACCTGTGGAAGTTCCCTGAAAATGGCAACCACAATGACTTGCGAGCGTCTGCAAGAATTGGTTTGCATTGGGCGATTATGACCGAACAAAGAGAGGTTATACAGGCTATCGGTAAGAGGGTTATTCCTGAACAAAAATAAAAAGTTAGAGAAAACTCTAGCTTTTTTTCTTTTCTGTGATATAATTCATTTATGAGAATAAAGTCCTTTCATGGACTAATAACTATCTAAAGGAGAATACATGGAAATAAAAGCACTACCACTAAGGGCATGGTTGGCATGGAAAAAGATTAGTCATAAAGAATTGGCTGAGATTGTTGACGTTTCCCCTCGGTCAGTCTCTAAATGGGCGACAGAGGGATTGATTCCACTACCAAAGCACCAACGCAGAATTGCAGAAGCTCTAGGAGTTGAACTAGAGCAGATTGATTTTAAGAATTAGAAAGACAGAGGACTAAAACATGGCAAAGAAAACAAATGAACCATTTGATCCAAGCGCTTGGCTAAATGAAGCGCCTGCGACCAAGGAAGAAAAGAGAGAAAAGCGCAAGGCAGAGCGTGAAGAAAAGAAAAAAGAGAGCAACAAGAAAGCTAAAATCCCTAAGAAGAAAAAAGAAAAAGAGAATGACAACAAATTTAATCTGAAATATGGTATCTTTGTAGGAGCTTGTGTTGTGGCATTGGCAGGTTCAGGAGCTTGGGCTTTTGTTTCTCATAATGGGAACGCTAAATACAATGCTGACTTGATTGCTACAGCTAAATCAGAGGTTGATAAAGCTAAAGAGGAAGCAGAGCAAGAAGAAGAAAAGAAATACAGCCTTACCAAAGAGGAGTATGAGAAGAACGTTGACACCATCACTAAGAATATCAAGACACTTACTAAGAAAGACAATGGCGACCTAAAAGGTTACTTTACGTCTAATAACAAGTTCTATAAAGTCATCACTTATGACCGTGAAACAGGTCAAATGTACGTTGAAGAAACAGACGACAAGAACAAGGACAAAGACAACAGTAACGGTAAGCCTTTGACACTTGGTAAAGATTGGATCAACACGCTTGTTGTACGCCTAGAAGCACAAAAAAATTAAAGGTAGGTAGGATATATGATTGAGTATTTTAAAAATCTTTCTAATCGTGGGAAACTTATCTGGTCTCTTTCGGTAGTGGGAGTGATTGCTGTTGGGGTAACAGCCTTTATCTGGCTATCTCCTAAACAAAATGCAGGAGCAGACTTTCAACTAAAAGAAAGTGCAGGAGTTGTCACTACTACTGAACAATCAACAACTATTGAAAGTTCAGAGAAACCTGCTTCTTACTACAATGACACTCACGCTAGAGCAGTTGAGAAGTTAGAGAAGCCAACAGAAGAAATCTCAGGCGAAAAGAAAGAAAAGGTCAAGGCAGGCATTGAAAGAGCGATTGCAGGATTGAAGAAAAATCCTGAGAACGTGGGTAGTGTTCAAGGTGGTTACAGCCCTACTACAAACTATATGGTACAGGGAATGCACCAAGCTCTTGAAGCAGGATATGAAATTAAGATAGATACACTCACGACTACTAAGAGTGAAGATGAGGATATCTATCAGTTTGCAGTTGATATGGTTAGGAAAAAGGATAATAATTCTGTAACGGTTGCAGGAAACTACAGCGAAGAACTGAACCAAATTCAATTTTCTATCCTTGTAGGAGATATCCAAATTCAAAACTAGCCAACGATTATACAATGCGACAACACAAAGAATAATCAGAAGGTAGAGAAATTTAATGACAAAAAAACAAAACGTGAAGGTTTGTTATCACAAAGAGAAAACAAAAAGGTCTAGGTTTAGGACTAAATCTGCTCTAGTATTGGCTCTTTTTGTAGTAAATGTAGCCCATACGTCAGGGGCAATCCCTGTTATTAGTGATGGCATAATTGCTTATGCTGATGTTCACTACTCTTATTCTCCTGATGATGATTGTGGCGTGAATCAAGACGCAAAAGCTAAAAAATCAGGAAATAACAAAGACAACTCTAGTTCCGAAAAGGTATCGAGAAAAACACTAAAAGATACAGAGTGGACGAAGAAAGGTACGAAAGCCTATCAAAACGCCCTAGACACTATTGAATTTTGGAAAGAGCAAGGTCTGACAGGGGTTGAGATTGCAGGTATCATTGGTAATATCGGTGGTGCTGAGAACACGACCTTTACCCTAGACTTATTAGAAGAAGGTGGGGAAAGTGGTGGACTATATCGGTTTAACCCTTCTAGCAAATATACTAGTTGGAGTGGGTTTGATGGCAAATGGTCTGCACGAAATCAAGGGGAGTTCGTTCTTCACTCAGAACCTCAATCTGTACTAGCGTATATCAATAAAAAGAATACCAGTCCTTCTCAATCTGCTGAAGATTGGGCGAACCTATATGAACGACCAGACGCAGGAGCTTTAGCAAATAGCTTACAAGCTAGAAAAGACGCTTCTGAAAAAGCCTACAAGGTCTTTGAACTAGATAAAATCGAAGGCGATTCTAAGAAGGTCTCTACTTGGGGTGGCTCAAACGTTTCCCAAGATAAAAAGGTCAAAATCTCGGCAGAAGATGGCAATAAAAAGGGAACTAAGATTGACCTTAAAGTTGCTATTAAGTGGTTTGAGGAGCGAGAAGGTAAAACAACGTATAGTCAGGACGCAGGCAGTAGAAAAGGGCCTCTACAATATGACTGTTCTTCTGCTATTTACATGGCTCTTGTAGCAGGTGGAGCAGGTAAGACAGCAGGCGATTATCCAGTCTCTACAGAAACAGAACATGAGTGGCTTCTACAAAATGGCTTTAATAAAGTCTATGAAGGTAAGTGGGGAGACAAGGGAGACGTAAAAGAGGTCAAAAAAGGCGATATTATCATCTGGGGAACTAAAGGTTCTTCTGGTGGCGACTTAGGGCATACTATGATTATGTATGACAATGAGACTATTATCCATAGCTCGGCAGGTCATAACGGTATCGCTCGTGACACTTACTCTAAATACCGTGATGAAGCAACAGACCATCAGACGGTATATGTTTACCGTTACTCAGGCTCAACCAACTTTAGCGAAGATGACGTTGAGAAAGTCGAAACAAAATGTAAACCTAAATGTGCTTACAATGACAGTTCAGAACGTGTGAAAGGCACGAATAGCTCAACAGACAGCAGTACCTCTACTTCTGGTAGTAAAGATACAGCAACAATGTTGAATGAGTTTGCTAAAAAACATGAGCAAGCCTATGTTGAAAGTTGGCGTGTAGGTGGGTTCTTACCTTCTGCGTCTATCATTCAAACTATGATTGAGACTAGCTTCAATGAGAGCGTACCTTCATTCGGTCAGGCTCATAATATGGGTGGGGTTAAAACCTCTAAACTAGAGGACTTCTCAGAAACTATGAAGCTCTACGGTAAGGACGCTGTTGCCTTCTCAGGGGCAGGAACTACCGTTGGAGACAATACAGGTGGTACTTATACCTACTTCAAGAGTTTTGACGCAGGGATTGTAGGTAAAGCTGAGTTTATGGCACGTCAGACGCTCTATGACGGAGCGATTAACAACACGGACGCAAAAGCAGTCTTTAAGGCTATTGCTGACGGTGGTTGGGCGACAGATTCAAGCTATCAAGTCTCACTAAATAAAATGTACGACCAATACGGAGAACAGCTCAAATGGTTGGACGAAAAGGCTATTGCGAAATATGGTAAGACACCATTTAAGAAAGGCTCTATTGCTGAAAGTAAAGATAAGGCAGTTGGGGCTAAGATGGGCGCTCATAGAGGTACAGCAGTTTGCGACACTAACAGCAGTTCTGGTGGTGGAGACGGTTGGCAAAAAGCAGGTGGTTCAACAAGCTATACTTTAAATCTGTGGTGGAAAAAAGATGACCTACCCCCTGAACTGCAACAATATGCTCTTGATCCAGAGAGTGTAGGATTGAAATGGCGTTCTAAACAGGGTTGGGAAGGAGCTTCTGCTTATATTGCAAGTGGCTATACCGACCAATGTACTACTCTTGCAAGTGCTTTGTTTGGTGCAATGTGGGAGAAAGACGGAAAACCTATGGGCGATTCTCACGGTATGACAGGTAACGGTGTGGAAATGGCGAAGCAGGTTGCTTCTAAATTTGGTAAGAGTACAACCAGTACACCGACAAGTGGGGATATTGTTTCTCTAAGTCCTAACCACGTTGCTATTGTCAGTCACGTTTTCGATAACGGAGATATTCTTCTAGTGGAGCAGAACGTACCGAACTACTCAGGTAACGGAGATAGCTTCACTTGGAACTACTCTTATATCACTAAGGCTACTCAAAAAGCAAAAAACTATGAATTTTGGAATCCATCATCAGAAGGCTACAAAGTAACAAGCAAAGCTAAGTCAGTAGGCTAATAAGAAATAGAGGGTTTGCCCCTCTTTTCTTTTTGTCTCTATGTCAAAAAAATAATCAAAGAACACAAAAAAATAATAAAAATACTTGACAAAATAATATTTTTGTGATTTAATGATGGCGTAAAGTTAAGAAAGAGTTTTTTGAGAAAAGAGGAACTATTATGTTAAGGAAATTTATTGATTCTGCTATTGCAGGCTTCCTAGTTGTAAGCGCAAAGCGTTCAGGAGACAACTATAAGAAATCACGTCACAGCTCTATTGTGGCTAACAAACCGATTAAGAAAGATTGGAGTAAATGATATGAGAGAGATTTTATCTAAAATTTGGTACTACGGAACATTGCCTATTTGGTGGTTCTTTACCGTTATCACGTCAGACGTACTGACGAAGATTTTTTGGGGTGGAGCTATCATTAGTGGGTTTGTGTTCTTGCTAACATATAAAACAACTTATGAATGGTTGCTATTTTCGTTTATGTGTGTCTGTTGCGCAGGCGCTATGTGGTTCGCAGGTATCTTCTATGGGTTCTTGGGAGAAATCATTTTACGATTGATCCGTTGGGTACAAGGGCTTATTGACGGTGTAGATTATTCAGAGTATGACGCTTAGTAAGTGCAGGAAAGAAAGTCACTCAGATTTTGAGTGGCTTTTTTGTTGTCTAAAGCTATAAAATCAAGATAAATCGTAATTTTGATGGTATAAATACTAGTAAAATAAAAAAACTATGGTATAATTAGGTAATAATAATTATTTGTTTTCGAGGAGGTTATTTTGGAACAAAAAAAGATAACGATAGCTCAAAGGTGGATATTGTCAGAGATTACAAAGAATAAAGAAATGACTTTAAAAGACCTGATGAAGATAACTGAGATTAAAGAAACAACGTTGAAGATATATCTTAGTCGTCTAGTTCAGTTAGGGCTGATAGTCTCTATTCGTGTAAGTGGGCAAGAAACCATCTACGCTATCAAGAAAGGAAAGAAATCTAATGGCAAAAAAGAAAGTTAAACGAAACAAAGAACAGTACGAAAAAATTGTAAAGAAAGAGAACTTAGTTGAATTAGAGAATGTAGCAGAGCAAGTTGACACAAAGCATAGCTTTTTATATAAATGTCGCTCCTATCTAGGAAAGGTATTTAATTTAAAAACGAAGCATGGCAAGATTATTGCTTTTGGATTGACAGCTTGGTTATCAATGGCAGTTGGGTTCGCTTTATCTAACTATGTTCTGTCAGGAAATACGGTAGGTGGAACGGTTGCAACCTACAAAGGGGGCTATATCCAAGGAAGGAAGCTGTACGAATACTACAAGAACTCCCTAGAAGGCTCTAACTTAGTTAAGACCACGCTCTTGTATCAGACGTTCGGAGACCTCTATGGCGATAAAATAACAGATGAAGAAATCGAATCTGCAATCCCTAACTATCGTAATGCAGGACTAAAGACCTTATTTGAAAAAGGAGACAGTACAGAGAGTATCAAAACTCTAGTACGTCAACAACTTGCCTTGCAGTATGGATTGAAAGACAAGATGGACGTAAGCCAAGAGGAAATGACTGAACGTTGGGAGACCTTCCACCCTAAAATGAAAGTCCAGATGATTATGGTTGCAGATGAAGCACAAGCGAATGATATTGCAACACAGTTAGGTCAGGGAGTTAAGATTGACAATTTCCTTAAAATGGATCAATCAGGATTGAACGGTCAGACAGCAACTATCAAGTCTAACACAGAGCAACTTTCAAGCGAGGAGTTAAAACAACTCCAAGGAACGAAAGAAGGGGAAGCTACAGTTATTGCAAAAGATAACCTAGCACCAAATGGCTCAGTCGTTAAAACATACTATGTTTTCAAAGTATTAGAAAATCCTGCAAAGGGTACAAGTATAGACAGTTGGACTGATGAAGTAAAAGAGCTGATTCAGGAAGATAAAGTCCGTATTGGTTTAGGTCAGAAACAAGCGTCAGAAGAAGAAACTACAAAGAATACTAAGGCAGTCAAGGACGCTATCAAGTCAGTATTTAAAGAACAGGACGTGCGTATATCTGATCCATACATGAAAAAAGCACTTGCTGATTATCTAGGAGAGTAATAAATGGGTATTTTTAACAAGACAAAGAAGAAGATAGAGGATACGTTTGATGAAGATACATTGAAGAAAGACGTATCTAGTGGAGCGTTAGAAAAAGGTTCTATCCTTTGGGGCGTAAGAGCTACGGTAATTGGAACAAAGAGTGTCCTGAACGAAGTTATCGGACGGACAGTATCAGTTGCTAACAATGAACGTGATAAGATTATCAACAAACAAGAACCTCAAAAACCTCATGCTGAACAGGAAGAAGTCCAACCGATTGAAACCCCTCAACCTCAAACCTCAGAAATGTCTGAACAAGAAGAGTTCGAGGAGTGGAAAAAATTCCAAGCAATGAAACGTGGGGGGAGTAAATAATGGCAAATGAAGTGCAAGAATACCAACAACCCCAAAATGATGAATTTGATGTCATTCAGATTCCAAAAGGGGATTGGACTGGCGAAAGTTTGAAGCATGGACTTGTCAACTCTTATTTCTACTTTGATATTTTCAAAAACTTTACGAATGGTAAGCCTATTAAAATCAAATGGGCTGGGTTCTCATTGATATTAGTCTTTGCCTCAATATTTATGGCAACTCTAGCTTTTCAATGGACTTCTACTATATCGGTATTTACTGGTGTTGCTTCTGCATTTTTGGTAGTTGTATCAATGCTTTGGTTGGCGTGGTTGAATATTAAACCTTCTAGCGATACAACCTTATTGGTTGATAGCTTCCGTACTTTCTTTTACTTAGTGAAATCAAAGCCAAGCCTTAACAACCTACGTTTTAAAGCGCAGGTTAAGGGCAACCAGATTATTTTTGATAACGGTAAAATGTATGGAGAGGTTTATGTTGTCGAAGGGGTAGTCAATAAGTCAATGCTTTCCAGAGACCTAGTTTCCATCTACACAGACCTAGAAAACCTACTACCTAACTTGGGAGAAGTCACAATGATCCAATCAAGTCAGATTGAACGTGTTGAATTTACTGGCTTGAAGGAACACTACAGAGAAATTAGACGAAATCCTGAAAGTACAAAGCTACAGAAGAAATTGGCTCAGATTAAGAACCGACGTGTAGTTGATGTCTTAAAGAACGAGTTGACACAAAAAGAAGTCGTATTCTTTATTGCAAAGAATGAAGAAGAATTAGATAAAGGGCGACAGTTTTTGAAGAATGGTTCTGAAAAAGGAGTTATCGCAAGCTATATGCCTATCTCACAGAGAAACTTAGAAAGGTTATTAGATAGACTATGAAATCTATTGAAAAAGAATATGCCCTAGACTATCTAATCAATGGTCGTCATAGGAAGTATTTGCCTTTGTTCGCTCCTTATGGGCGAGGATTGCAAATGCAGGCAGAAGATATTATTAACTTGAAAGGCTTCCCTGTTATTTCAGGGTGTACGGTAACAACGTGGAACAAGCTCCAACTACTCAAACCAGAAGAATACCGTAAAGAAATGAAAGGTTTAGCAAACCTAGTAAAAGTAAACGATCAAGACCTACCTGACGGTGGACTTGCAGGGGATATTAAGTGGGCTACGAATCGTCATAGCGCTATGTATCTTGCTGAACAGTCTGACGATAAAATGTCAGGGGGCTTGTATGTCTGGTGGATTGTTATTACAGCCCTAACAAGAGAGAAGCTAGACCGTCAAGTGGAAGTTATCCTCAACCGTTGGGGTGGGGTTGATAACTATATCAGTAAGAAATACAACCCTATCCAATACTTTGAACTGGTTGACACAGTTGGCACGAACCGATATAAACGAGGAGCATTATTCAACCCTCTACTTGTAACGGAGAAAGTAAACACTACTACCTTAGAAAACTATGCGAAGCTATGCTTCTTCCAACGTACCACTCTACAAGACGAATTGGGAGAAGAATTTGGCTATGACTTTTTAGCCCCTTCTCAAATTGGGGAAGATGGCAACTCTAAATATCCAAAGGTGCTGATTGACGCTAAAAACTACCTGAACAAGTTAGGTATTGTAGCAATCCCAAGAGCCTTCTCACGGTTCGATTATGTCTTTAAGGATATTTACCAAGATGAAGCAGAGACCATTAAGAAACCACAGTCACTAGCGAGCGTAACAAGTCAACAAGTGGCTAATCAATTCCTCATGGAAGGTAAGAAAGTAGTCCATATCGTCCTAAATGACTTTGACTACTTTAGACTAGAAACCCCTCATAATCGAGACACGAAGCAGTTTCAAAATGCGATTATCGAGGAAACGCAGATTATTGATGGATCACGAATAAGTATCAACCCTCTACAACCTTTTGCGAAGAATAAGACAGAGGAAAAAGAGGAAGAAATCCCTGCTTATGGACGCTCTAAGAAGAAATTCAACACGATTATCCAGACCTTGATTTACTACCAAGGGGAAGATACAGGGATTGTTGATGAAATCTTTGACGAAATGATGGAAAATGAAGCCCTTTGGAACAGGGATAATGACGTGATGATTGACCGTAGAAACTATCTTCAACAACCTGCAAGTAAATATCCTGCTTTTGACCGTGCGATTACACGTTTTGAAACCAAGGAAGCTAACTTGCGCAGGGATATGAAGATTGATGAAGCGAAAGAAGTTGCACAAATCAAGAGACGACTAGAGAGCTTCTTAACGAATAATAGGTCGCTTATTGGTTCTAAAACAAGCCTTGAACTAGACGAAAGCAAGGTCAACTACTACATACGTTTAGATAAACTTGACACTCTACAGAAAAATATTCAAGTTATCAACCTAGTTGACTTTGTAACAGAGTTTTTAGAAGCAGGAGACCTGATTATCGTTCATGGGGCAGAGATTTTAGACGTTCGTACCTATGACTATCTTTCAGAGCAATTTGGGCGTACCTTTGATAAAAAAGTACGAGTGTTACTAAGCTATGATGTGACGGATTCATTGAAACCAAGTACGAAGAACTCTCTAGGTTCATCTAACGTATTTACCCTTACAAACCGTCTCTATGAAGAATTTAATACAGGGGTTGATTGGTCGTTCGTAGGTCGTATGAATGATTCAAGAAATTATGAGAAGCTAGTAAGAGCAGAACTACCGACAACTACCAAAGTAGATATAGAGTTTGAAGGGGGAGTAGGTCGAGCTTTATTCAATCGTCCTGCAACAAGATCATTTTACTTGATAGGAGTTAAACCAATATGCTAGATAAGAATTTAAAAAGGCTATCTCCTCATATCAATAAAGCTGTAAAAGGTGGCTTTGCCTTCCTGTTGATAGTCTTTACAACTATCTTTATTGCCTACAACGTGGTTGAAGGACGTAAGGCGATAGGAAATTCACAGACACCGATTGGCGAAAGCCTGCAATTTGCACGTTCAGGAGCAAATATCACAGTCAAGAACTATTACACAGACAAGAACCAAGACGTGCTGATTGCTACGCTTGAAGTAAAAGAAGGTAATAGCAAACTACCAACTAAGGCAAATGACTATTGGGTAGTCACTACCTCAGATATTGGTGGACGTAGCATACCTACTTACTTTGGACGAATGAATACAGATGGAGACTTTTTCATCATCATTCCTTATCCTAAAGAGCAGACCTACACCGTGGCTATCTACAACACTACTACGAGTGGTGGAGATATAAGCTCTAGTGGAGACCAACTAAACATTGGTTCAGGAACAAATAGTAAAATCGTATCTGATATTACAAGTGACCTATTGAAGAATGTCAACAAGAATCAGGCACAGGGCGTTAAACAGACAGATATTATCGCCTTAAACATGACCTTGAAATCTGCAATCAAAGATGACAGCAAATATGCTATCACTACCCTAGACGTAGATAGCCTTTTGTCAAAAGAAGGCGACACAGTAACGTTTGACTTTAAGAAGTTCTACACGCTTGCTTATCGTGATTTAGTAGTATCTGTAGCAAGAGAGAAAGTAAACACTTATACGGAGGAAATCCAAGCCCTCAATGACAAGTTGAAGGAAGTTAGAGAGACGTTAGACCGAAACCCTAATGATGAAGTCGCTATTAAGCAACAAGAAACTATCAACGAGAGCCTAGAGACAGCACAAGACAACCTTGAAAAAGCTAACCAGAACTTGAACGAAGCTAAGAAACGATTTAACTATGATGAAAATACTTTTAGTGACTACACTACTAAAATGTATTCATTGAACCAATAACAACAGAAAGGAGAGCTTAATTGGTAACTGTAGGAAAAAAGAAAAAGCACCACAAACCAAAAGGAAAGTCCAAAGAAATAGACAATAAGTTTTCTAAAGCAGTCCATGTTAGTAGTTCAGAACGTCAACAACTAGTGTTCAACTACGATACCAAGGTTGTTACTTGGAACACCAAGGTAAAACAATACAAGGAAGAACTTGAAAATGGTTCAGGAACAGAAAGTAGTCTGTTCCGTAACGAGCAATTCAAGAAGCTCTTAGATGACTTTAACAACCAGTACAAGGATAGCTTAATCATTCTCCCCCCCTATGATGGAAATTTTAGGGGGCGTGAGAAAGAATTGAGTGCTATCAACGATACGATAGCCAATATTCTTGAACCAACAAGAATTATCCTTGGGAACGCAGGTACAGGGAAAACAACTATTGTCCGTGAAGCGACAAGACGGATCAATTCAGGAGAAATGACAAATAAGATGGGCTACAATCTTGTTTGTGTGGAGCTATCCCTACTAGCCTTGCTAGATGAAGGGGATAGCAAGTTTACAGCAACGCTATCTGAAATGATACCTAAAATCCTAGACCTAGAGAAGAAGGCAAGAGAGTTCCTAAATGATGAAAACATAAAATTTGTTCTCTTTATTGATGAAGTTCATACTCTTACTAAGGCAGTCCAGAAGGAAAATGGAGAAAGTAATGGTGCTGATGTTCTCAAACGTCATATCAAGCCTGAAATTGGTTCTTTGATTCTCATTGGAGCTACAACGCTTGAAGAATACCGATATTACATTGAAACCAACCAACCTTTCAAGGAACGCTTCTCAGAAGTCACGATTCTACAGGACTTTTCAAAAGAGGAAGTAGAAGAAATCGCAGTTGCTCATTGGGAGTATCTGATGAAGCTCAGAGGGATAACTAATTCAACGCTATCCAGAGAGCTGATACGCTTCATTATCCGTGTAAATGCTAGAGAAGATTTAATGAGTGCTGAACCACGGAAAACCAAGCAATTTCTACAGAGTTTGGACGCTCACTCCTTCAACGTAGGAGAAACACCTGACTATCAAATGGTCGTTGATGTCTTTAGGTCGGCTAAGAATATCACAGCAGAGGTTGTTCCTGATATTGAAAGCGCAATAAAAGCGATAGATGAACGTATTAAAGGACAGTACGCTTCTAAGTATCTCTTAAAACGTGCGTTAATATCACGATACGGAAACCTATCTAAGAGTGATAATAGCCCCTTCTTATCGTTACTAGCCCTCGGACCGACAGGTGTAGGTAAAACTGAAACAGCTAAAATCCTTAATGAGTATATCTTTGGTGGGCTTGGTAAAATTGTTTTGCTTAACTGTTCTAACTACGCTTATATAGATGGTGGGGTTGAAAAGTTCCTGAAAGAAGCAGGGGAGCAGGTGGGAGATAGTGAATTTGCTATCCTTGTTATTGACGAGGTGGAAAAGGCTATCCCTTCCAAGGAAAATAAGATTATCAGTTCTTTGCGTGATGTGTTCCTAGACCTGACAGGAGAAGGTATCTTGAAATATGCTCCACGTTTTGGTGGAGTAGATAGAAAGACCTCACTAGCAAAAGCTATCGTTATCTTTACCTCAAATGCAGGTTATGAGATTTTTGAAGGGAATGACAAGTTCTCAGAGAATACCATAACTAAGAATACTCCTAAAAATGAAATCAGACGGATCATGTTTTCAGTAATCAACGAGCTAGAAACTCACTTGAAAAATAAGTACAATTTTGCTCCTGAGTATTTAGGACGTTTAGACGGTAAACTACCATTTACGTCTTTGAGTGAAGCAGACGCTATCGAGTTGACTGAAATATTCTTAAAAGAGTATATTCAAAATGCAAAAGAGAAAGAGAACATAGAAATCGTAATTGATGATAAAATAGAGTATAAGAGTACACTTGTTCGTGGTTTAGATGATGGAGAGGTAAGGGAGTTCTATCCACTTGCTGTTACTCTATCCTCTTACATAGCGAATATGAAGGACAGCTCTAAAGGTGGGGCAAGGCAAGTTCAGAGAGTCTTTAATGATTATCTTAATTTCTTACTTGGGGATATTATGTTGAACCGTGATGTCTTTAAAGAGTATAAGAAAATTAGGATTTATCCGTGCTTGCTTGAACCAGAAACAGGAAATGTTGTTCAAGATAAGGAAGAACAGAGAATGGTTCGCTATGCTCTAAAACCTAATAGAATGGAGGATATAGATATATTCTATGAGGAGATTTAAGAAAAAACTAGGTAACATACTATTGTTGTCCTGCTTGCTGTTTTCAACAGGGGTAACAACAATGGTATCTACCCCTCATGTCGTTTATGCAGATAATATTGATAGGAAATCAGAAGTACAGCCCCCTAACAAGGTCAATGATGTTGAGATAAGCGAAAAACCAGAGACCTTACGAGGAGCTATTGCTGACGCAGTTTACTCTAAAGATGTAGGTGGGGGAGTAAGAAAGTTCTACATACCTTACTTTAATATTGCTAGTGGTTCTCCTGTTCTTGCAGGGGTATCTACAGGAGAAGCACAATATTATCAACTGACAATAGGCGATCAAGGTAGTAAAGGCGATACGCAAGTAGCCTACTTTTCTGCAACAGAAATAGGCAGTAGTAAAACTTCTAACGCTCTAGCACGTCAAGATGAAGCCTATATGCAGAGCTTCTACAAGGCGAATGATGGGTATTGGTATAAGGAAAAAGAGGGTAAAGACCTAAAAGCCTACTATCCAGTCAAAACTACGTCTCATAACTTGCAAACAGGTTCAGAGTGGCAACAGAAAGACTTTAAAACTGCTGATGAACTGAATAAGGCTCAAAGTGCTTCAATGTATGTCTTTGTTCCTGTTGCTGATATTAAGACAAAGGGAGACAAATTTGATAAGAGCAACAGCTATGCAGTTCGCTCTAACCTTACTAAGAAGCAAGAGAAGAAACAAAGTCAGGCTGACCGTAAGAAATCTCAACAGGATAAACAAAGAGCCTTGGCAGAAGAATTTGCGTCATCATATCCCAACGTGGGGGATAGACCTTCTACAAACACGCTCCTAGCGTATATTATGTATACCAAAGGGGGTTCAGGAGACGACGCAATCAAGGATATTGACCTATCCTATGGAGAAATCAAGTATTATCCTGCTCCTTCAAGTAACGTACTTGTCAATGACGAAGCCTACAAGTCAAACGAAGCAGTCAGAAAGTATGCAGGTAACGGAGAGACCAAAGGGGCTTATATCCCTAACTCAATCAACATGGCAGGTAGTCCTCAACCAGAAGGTAAGACGCTTGCTAATATGCTGAAAGTTTATGGTGGTTGGGGCTTTATCTCGGTTAGTGCGAGTGCAACAGATACCAACTCTACTACAAGTAATGACCTTGGTTCAATCCTTGGGGATATTTGGAACAATAATAATGGTTGGTTCGGTGTAATCGGTAATGTTATTTTGACTATCATTGCCCCTGCGCTATGGATAATAGCAATGATTCTTGATGTATTCAATTCTGTAGCTAATGCCTTCCTTGGCTTTGTGACAGGGCTAGTAAATATCTTTGGCGATCCAATCGGAATGATTTTCCATAAAGCCAAAGGAGAATCAGGCTCAGATAATTGGCTAGTAAACCTAACTATTAACATTAAAGATTATCTCTTTACTAACGAGACTATCACAGCTTTAGCAGACACTATCAACACTTACAGGAATTGGATATTCTTTGTATGGTTGCTGATTGGCGCTCTATCACTTATTTATCGAATGACCTTCCGTAAAGGAAAATACGGACAAGCGTTTACAAAGTGGTTCTTTAGAGTATCTGCGCCAGTCGTTATGATTATCCTTGCAGGGATAGTATCAGGCGTTCCTTTGATTGGAGAAGCGGGATATAAACCACAAGAGGAAGTAAGCGACAGAGAGATAGATATGCTGAAATATGGTGTCGCCTTTAACTTTGACTTACGAGAAGCCTATAACTTTGCAGGGAAAGATGGTGCGCCTAAGTATCAAGAACTGATTAACGCAGACGATATTGATATTGCTAGTTGGGGTATGACCTCTAAGCAGATTAAAGACCTTAACCAACGTATCGAAGCTAAACTTGGTTCAGAGCTATCTGCTGATTTAAGTCAACACAACACGCAAGGGGCAACCTTTGATGTGAATACCTACCTAAGTGGTATTGCTCAGGCAAGTAAACTAGCTAACGCAAATAGAACAGGCAACTCAGTTGCTTCAAATGACCTTCCTGCTGAATTTGTTAAAAATGGCTACATGAGCTATCGAATCGAGGGAGAGAACAAGGAAAAAACTAAGTTCACTATTTACGGAGCGCCAATGTTGAAACTAAGTGGTGGCTCACAACAATCTGCTGACTTTGTTCCAGTTGGTTATCAGTTTGACGGTTATCCTTATATCTTCACTCAAAATGACGCTAGTATTAAGCGACAAGAGGAAGAAAGCGAAAGCGCAAGTGACGAAAGCAAGTCAACAGAGTACGCTTATCTTTCAGGTACGTCTAACGCAAAAGATCCAAACTATAAGCAACAGTTCTATATTGGATTCTATGGTGTGTATTGGCAAGCAACGCCTGTAACCCTATCTCAACCGTGGACGTATCTATACGGTGCTAACACTAACAATAATGCAATCACAGAACACCCTTCAACCTATATGTATGGGGCAGGGAAATCTACTCAGATTGCAAACCTTAGAAAACAACAAGGTTCTAAACTAGAAGATGACGACAAAGCACCTGAAACTGTAACAGCTCCTCAAATGAGCGAACATGGAACAGGGTATAAGGCAGGCGACCAAAAACTTTATTTCTATTGGAAATATATCAATGCCTACAACCTTGCATTGATAAATAAGTACATGGGTACGAAGTCAGATATGGACGTATCAGACCTTCAACTTTCAAACCAATCTGTAGTGTTCCTTCTTCAATCTCAACTTAAAGAGACTGAGTTGCGTTACTACGCAAGCAACTTGAACCACTCGGATTCAGGTAAAGGTAAGTCAAGTTCTAAGACACCATTCATCTATAACCGATTTATCACTCCTCAGAAGTCAGATGATATTTCTACAATGCAGATAAGTGGGTTCTTTATCACTCTTGCTTACACAATTATTCTAATGACCTACGTTAAGACGCTTGCTACAATCAGTATCACAGACTATATCGTAGGACGTTGGAAAGCTATGTTTGGTGGGCTAAAAGGCTCATGGTCGAACGCAGTTTACTATTCAATCCTGACTTGGTTCTGGGGGATTATCGTAAACTTTATCCCATCAACGTTCCAATTTGGAGTAAGTATTATTTCTGCTACAGCTAAAGCCTTGAATGATTCTCCTTTGGGTATGGCAGGAAGTTTCGGTGTCGGATTCGGTGTACTATGTATGGCTTGGGTTCTGACCTACCCATTCGTGCAAGTATCAGACAAGAAAATTTCTTTAATAGTCGGACTAATCTATATGTTTGACGTGATACGTCTAGCAATCAAGGGTTGGTTATTCGGACGCTACGGTTTAGACAGCATTATCTATCAGAACTCAGGTGGCTTTGGAGCAGGTGCTTTGCTTGGACTTGCTACAGGTGGCTTACTTGGAGCTAAACAAGACCTTCAACAAAGATTGGGTGGTGTCAAGAACAGCTTTAGTAGTGGCAATAATGACCTTGGTGGTTCGCCTACATCAGATGAAGATGGTGGAATAGGTGGAACAGGTACAACAAGCCCTACTAACACAGATGATACCTACGATCCAAACAATCCAGACGGACAAGAGGTTGAAGGAAACAACCGTAAGGAACTTACGGAAGAAGAAAAACAACGTAGTCCTTTGCGTAACAAAGAAGGAGAAGCAGGTGCAGGAGAAACTAAAGATGGTTCTAAGGGAACTCCTAATGGTGGAACTCCTAACGGAACTCCTAACGGAACTCCTAATGGTGGAACTCCTAACGGAACTCCTAAAGGCGCTCCTAAAGGCAAGGGAGTACCAAACCCTACTAAACCTAAAGGTAAGTTAGGTAAACTTGCTTCTGTTGCAGGTAAGGGCGCAGGGGCTTACTACCAAGTGGCTAGAATCGCAACGACAGCAACTATGTCAGCTATCGGTATGAATAACCTTGCTAACAAGACAAACCAAGGCTTCAATACTGTAGGAACTGTAGGACGTAAGTTCAGTAGTCCTCAAAGTCCTATCAGAAAGGCTATCGGTCAAGGAACAGATAAGGTTAAAGGCTTTGTAGATAAACGCAGAGCAAACAAACCGAACCCAACAGATGGTGGAACTAAGATTCCAACCACAGGGGAAAAACCAATGACACCAAAACGTGAAGGCAAGATGAAGCCTACAATCGTCAGTCAAGAACGTCCTTCTCAAACCTCTGTTATCAAGGACGATTCTTCCTCAACAGTAACAAATCTCTCTCGTAAAGAGGGTATGAAACCAGTTAAAAAGGCTGTACGCTTCCCTAAGAAAAAGAAAAAGAGAAAATAAACACAGACTTTTAACGTTATGATATAATTAAACTATAAGCAATACGCTGAAAAAAGAAAGGTAATTAACTATGTTTACAAAACTACAACTACTAACTACATTTGATCCAAGTTTGAAAAATCAACTGAACAACATTAAGAACAAAACACAAATTGTCGAAGCAGGAAAAGAAACTCAAAAAGATTTTGTTGGCTTGACACAATGGGCTATGTTTGCTTTAATTCTTATTGCTTGTATCATGGGTATTGTTTACCTACGAAAACATGATTGGAAAAAGGCGCTGTTCTCCTTTGGTACAGCAATCGTAGCAGGTATTATCGGTTGGTTTATCCTTCCTAGTCTGGTATAAGACGCAAAGAAAAAGAGAAGTTTTCGGCTTCTCTTTTTTATTTTTAAAAAAACTAGCAAAAAAACTACAAAAAATACTAGCAAAAATAAAATCAATGTGATATAATGGAATCACGATAAAAAAGTAAGGGGAAATTATGGTGGCTAAAGACCTGACAGTTTACGGTTGGAAAGTACCACGAGAACTTGTGGACGAATTTAACCGTGTCAAAGAAGAAGAAGGGTTCAAGACCAACACAAAGACTTTGGACTTTATTATTCGTGACTACTTTAAAAAATAAAAAAAGGAGATTTTCTTATGAAGAAAACTTTAACACTTGCTTTCGCAGTGGCATTACTTTCGGTAGCAAACACTACCGTAGCTTTCGCTGATGATGTCATCAGTCCAGACGCAGTTGCAACAGCAACAGAAACAAACGTACCAAGCGCTGACGCAGTTGACACAGGAAACACAGCAACAGAAACACCTGCTGTTCCAGAAATTCCAGTTGTTCCTGTCGCAGATGAAAAACCAGTAGAAAAACCTGCTGAACCAGAAGCTCCTGCAACTACGGAAGCTCCTGCTACAACAGAAACACCTGCTGTTCCAGAAGTGCCATCAACTACAGAAACACCTTCTACAACTACAGAGCCTTCAACAGAAGCTCCTGCTGTTCCAGAAGTGCCTTCTACAACAGAAACACCTTCTACAACAGAAGATAACAAAGATGGCGACAAGAAACCTGCTGATGACAAAAAACTTGCTGATGACAAGAAGGACAATACCAACTTGCCAATCGTTGATCCAACTACAACAGACGCAAAACCAGTCGAAACTGACAAGGGAACTGTAGTCTCTACAGATAACGGAAAAGTTATCGTTAAAAATGACGCAGGGGAAGAACAAACATTTACCCCAGAGGAACTTGGTGGTAAAGTCGAAAAAGACGGTACAGTTACCGTTAAAGAAAAAGACGGTAAATTGACACGCCTTCCAAATACAGGATTGGAAGAAAGTGCGTCAATGCTTATCGCAGGACTAACTACTTTGTTCTCAGGCGTTGGACTTTTGAAACGCAAAAAGGACTAACACTATCTAAATACCTCTTTCATAACAAATTACAAGGAAAGGCAAGCAGAAATGTTTGTCTTTTTTTATTTTTGGGTTGTAATTATAGTAAATGCGTGATATAATGCTTAATAAGGTGTGGGTAAGATAGTTGCGTGTCTTACTTAAACTCCTGAAATATTCTCAACTGAGAAAAACTTAATTTCTTTATATACGGTAGGATAGTTTGTTGCGATTCTCTCCTACCGTATTTTGTTTTAAACGAACCAATAAAATGATATAATAGTTATACAAAATGCAGTAAGAGGGGGTGGGAACATGAAGTCTAAACGAGATATTTATAAATCAATGGCTAAAAAGCTTGGCTACAGTAATGTTCGCTCAAAGGAAGCAGTAGAGTATATCTTTGACAAAATCTCAGAGTTTTTAGCAGATGGCGAAAAAGTCCAGTTGCTTGGCTTTGGCAATTTTGAAGTACGAGAACGTGCAGAGCGTAAAGGGCGCAATCCACAGACAGGTAAATCTATCATAATTAAAGCTAAGAAAGCGCCTGTTTTCAAGTCAGGAACAGCTTTGAAAGAGCTAGTCAATAAATAAGAGACCAGAGGAAGTCTATGAGAAATCATAGGCTTTTTTATTTTATTTGTTGACAGGGGGAAAGAAAGAGTGTATAATATAAACATAAAACCGAAGAAAGGCTTTAAGGAGAATGATTTTAAGAGGGGAAGAAGTAATAGAACTCCGTCCTTGGCAAAAGTCGGCTCTAGTTCGCAGTAGAAGGGAGATAGACGGTATTTTCCTTGAAGCACTAGGGGGGCGTGGCAAGACAATCGCAACAATGGCGATCATTCAGGAGAAGAAGGCAGAACGTGTTTTAATCTTGAATAACAAGACAGCAATACTCAATGGTTGGGAGAAGGACGCTCAGGAGCTAAATTTGGGCTATCCTGTAGCGTTTACAGTCAAAACTGATAAATGGTTAAGGTCGAAAGCAAACGCTCTTAGAGAAGCTGAAAAGGGGCTTAAAACGCTTCGTAAAAAAATAGGGGTGCGAAAGCTCTATAAACAAAATCCAAAATATGCCGAATTGCACGAAAACGTGAAGCAGTTGAAGGCAGAGTTGGACTATGATGTACTTGTCATAGATGAATGGCAGGATATGTGTAGCAATCAGACCTGTAAGGACTATTTGCATATACAGAGAAAGTACACTATTGGCTTATCTGCAACGCCTATTAGACGAAAAGGGGAGAATTTTTACCCCCTTGAAAAGACCTTCTTCAAGACGCAAGAACCTACAAACAGGCAAGAATGGCTCTTTAAGTGGGGAGAGCTAGTCTATGATTCTTATTCTGCAACGAAAGCAAAGTGGAAAGACTTTGCAGACTATGAGAGCTATATTGCTCAACTAGACAACCGTGGGAATTTTATGAGTTGCGAGGAGATCGAGAATATAGAGCAAGCAGTATTAAACAATGGCTTTGCAAAGGAGCTTTACCTAAAGCGTGTTCCAATCCCTGAGAAGAACAAAGAGAAGCTGAAAAGTTTTAGAAAGTTCAATGTCTTAGGAGTAGATGGCGATTATGTTATGGGGAAAGGCTCTATGTCTAACAAGCATACAGAACGCCTGCTTAGACAAGCAGAAGTTGTCGTAGAAGATGGCAAGCTGACCGTAGATGACACTAAGATTAGTCCTGTAATGGAAATGGCAGGGGGAATGTTGGAGAGGTCATTCAACCGAAAAGAAGGGCTGACAGGTGGCGTGGTTGTCGTTTGTGAAAGTAAGAGAGTAGCAAAGGCAATGTATGAACACTTTAAAGGCAATTCTCTAGGTTTATGGACTGGCGACAAGCAGATAGACCACTTGAACAGCGCTAACTTAATTGCTACAGCAAAGGTCATGGGAACTGGTGTAGATGGCTTGCAGTATCGCTTTGATACTATGATTGTACTTGATCCAAAACAAGAGGGAAGTGGAGAGTACAACGACTACAGACAGTTGCAATGGCGTATATCAGGAGCAAGGCAACAGCACAAAGTGAATATTGTTGAAGCTGTTTACATAGAGGAATAAATTATGAAGATAAAAGAGATAGTTCAAAGAATTTTTAAGAAGGAAGCAAAAGTACATATTCTTCTTGATATTGATGGTGTACTTAACCCCAATAAAGAACCTATTGGAGAATACGAAATTATTTCACACCCTTGGGGAAGATGGACTGTAAGGACAGATGTTTTGGAGTGGGTAAAAGAAATTTCAAGCATGAACGCTGTTCAAGTCCATTGGATTTCAACTTGGGAAGATGAAAGCAATGTTATCAATGAGTATCTAAAAATTAAGGAGTTCCCTTATTTTAAAGTTAATGGAACGGTTGTAGAAGGGAAATTAAAAGCAATTAAGGAACAACTTGCGACAGTAAAAGGGGAAACAATTATTGCAATAGATGATGATTTGAACAGAAGTCAGTTACTATCTTTAACAGAGGAACAGAATGTTAATGAGTTGAGACTAGAACTTACTAACCTTGCTTATCAAAATCACAATGATTTTCATGTAATAGTTCCTGATAAAAATATTGGAATAAGTGACGAGGAAATGAAATTTGTTGGGGAAATTATAAAGCAGGAGTTATCAAAAAGATAGCTATTTGAATAATTCAGAGGAACGGTGTATAATATAAATATGGGTAAAAGACAAGATATGGTTGTATCTCGCTTGTATGAGCTAGTCAAACCAACCTCAAAACCCAGAATACCAATGGCAGTATCTTTGAGCCGATATAGTGGGCTAGACGTTGAGCAGGTAAAAGATATAGCCATAGAAATCAATAAAGCACGAAGGATAAATAGCTTACCCAACTACCGAATGGTAAGTATATTACTACGAGTGCTTCCTGATGAAGATATACGGTATATCCTGAAATTGAATCGAGAAGCAAGGTATGGGAATGAACAGAGAACTCCTGATGAAATGCTTGCGATTAGTATTTTTAGGAAAAGAATTAGTGAGCAGTTTAAACAGACCAGAAACAACGTCTTTTCAGAACTGGTAAAAAAACACGCTGATCTAAATATCGTTCCTTGCGAACCGATATTAGACGAGCTAGAGAACTATTTTAACGATAGTGAAATACTAATTCTTAAAATGGTAGCAAGAGGGTACAACCCTAAAATAGAGGACACAACAAACACTATAAGTCTGCTGAGTGCAGAGCATAGGCAACTTATGAGAGAAAACAGAAAGAAAGAAAGAGACAGGTTACTATATGAGTACGAAAGAAAAAGTAAAACAGGAAGTGAAAACGAGCTATAAATATGCTCATGTCAGCAGACGATATTTGAGACGGAACTATGAAAAGGTTCTTGAAATCCAACGCAGATACCGAGAAGCAAATCCAGAACTAGTCCGTGAATGGCGTAGAGAAGCACAACGTAGGTTCTATCTGAGAAATAAGGATAAACCAGAGTATCAAGCAAAAAAATACTACAGCAATCAGAAATCTATCTTCAAGCGTTATGTGTTGGATCACGCAGAGCAGGGAGAATTGAACCTTTTCCTTGAAATCCTAGAAGCTAAGAAGAAGGGCGAAGCAGTCAAACGCCCTGTACTGATTGCCCTAGATGATAAAGAAGTTCAAAAAATGCGAACAATAGCTTATCGCTTTATTTGTCAGAAAGTAGAAGCAAGAGACTATAAGCAGGTTGAAGGCTTTATCAAGGAAGCGCTAGAAGGACTAGAATAGCAAAGTATGAAGTTCAAGCTCTTATTGTTAATAGTCAACGCAGGGGCTATGTATCTTGTTTATATACATGATCGTCCAGATAGAACCTTACTTGGGCTATCTATCTTATTTTGCACCTACATTTATCTATTTGTCAGGTATTTGTTTTGCAAACCACAGAAGAACGCAAAGAGGAAATAACCTCAAGGAAGCCTTTATAGGCTTCTTTTTTTGTAAATGAGCCTGTTCACTAAATCAAGAAAAAAAGAGTTATACTAGGGATATATAAAAAAACAAAGGAGAAGCACAATGGCTTTTGAAAAAATACTTGAATTTGGGGAAGGAAACCGATATAAAGTAAGATTTGAAGTTGGGAACATAGACACGTCAACAGTAGATGATGTCGAGCTAGACGAAGAAATCGCTAGTTTACAAGCAGAGGGCGAGGGTGTCTATTCTTTCAACGTTCGAGAGCTTTATAGCGCAGAAGGGGAACACGAAGTAGAAAAATGGAGAGACGACTACAGAGGTGGTGGTTTTAATGGTGGTGGTTTTGACCTAGAAAGGACAGAGACTTGGAGTTGTGACTATAGCGTAGATAGAACTTGGACTATTGCCTTGGTTGACGGAGAGTTATCAGTCGAAAACGAGGGCGAACATGGAGAAATGGAATTTGATAACCAATATTTCCCAGAAGGACTAGACGTTGATGATGTCAAAGATGATTTTGAGACAGACGCTAAATATGATGTCCTGATTACCTATGAGAAGCTAGAGGACGAGGAAAACAGCGCAAGTTCAATTACCTTAGATTGCCATGATATGGATAGTGGTTCTAGCTACGGAACAGGAATTGACCTTCCTGACGTGGAATTAAGTGACGCAGACCTAGAGAAACTTGCTGATTGGTATGTGAAACACTATGGGAATGGCTCAGTAACAGTTGAGGACGTTAAAAACCATGAATATGATAACGAAATCAAAGAAATCATTGAGCAGGCTATCCTAGATAATGCAACCGTCTATGATGAAAAAGCAAGAAAATACTACAACCAGACTGAAAGGTGGCATTATGTAGCCTATTCTGCAAAGGTAAACTGTTCTTTTGAACTAAATGGAATGACCTTTAATATCAATTATGATGAAATTGAGCGCAATTTCCCATTGAATGTAAGGTTAGAGGACTATTCTAAAGTCCTAGAGCTAGTAGAAAAAGACGGTTTAGACAATATGTTTTCAGATAGTGACAAGGACGAGTTGGAGCGATTGAAAGTAGATATTAAAGACAACTACTACTCAGTTGCAAGCGTTCCTGTAGAAGTCGATTGGGAATTATGTAAAGGCTTTGCAAAAGAAACAGGTATATCTGATGAATACCTAACAGAAGCCAATCTAAACCGTGCTTTAGAACTTGCTTTAGAAGGTATTGCTAGTGAGTACACTAGAAAATTGTATTGCTTTGTCTATGTGAAAGATGGTTTGATCCATGTAGGAACAAATATTTTAGAATATGAAGATAGAGCAGAAGAAAATCTTGAAACCATTAGTAAATTAACCCTAGAAAAAGACGACTTAGGAATTTATCGTCTGTATGTATCAGGGGAAATGCAGGACGATTATAATAAAGCGATTGGGTACAAAGATTGTATGACAGTAGTTGACTACAATGTAACGGTGTTTAAACGAGAAAAGGCAACAGTTGACACCTATATCCAAGAAATCAATGTAAAAGTTAAGAATATCCTGCCTAGCCTGATGGAACGTATCTTGAATGTTGCAAAAGTCGAGGAAAACAAAGAGTGGATCGTTAAGAAACTAGAACTTGCAAAAGAGTTAGAACAAGCAGTAGTGAATTATCTAGTCGCTAAAAGAAAAATGCGTAGTGAACTAGAAACCGATAACTTAGAAAAATTAAAAGTTAATACAACAGCTATTGAACTACTTAACATAGATACTTTGGCAACAGGTTCTCTAAGAACAGGTGTTGAATCTTTGACAACTATTTTGGGAGACTTGAAAGTAGGGAAATCATCATTCTCTATGTTGCAGGTGGAAGAAATTAGTTTTGAACAAGTCTTGAAATCAGAATCAGGCACTTGCTCATTGGTTCTTAGAGAAATCCGTTCAAGTCTTGAAAAACTACTTAGTGAACATAGCGACAATGAAAAGATGGCGCAGGAAATCGAAGAAGCACTAGCGCTTACTAAACAACCTAAAGTCATTACAGCAGAAGAAGAAATGGTATCTGCTTGGAATAAATATATTGGCTTAAAAATGGAAGGGAAGGAATAAACATGAGAGAAACTATTGAAAACTTTTTTACAGAAACAAAGAAACTTTCAGATGACACTATCCTTGGAGAAAAGATAGGAACGGAATTTTATTGGAAGTATGGCAAAGCAACAAAACGCTTTTGGGAAAAGCATTTTGATAGTGATTGTGTAGTGACTATGAAGCACCTACGCTATCTTGCTAACTTGGAATTGAAGCTCCTAGACAAAGAATAAGGATATAACTCCCAGAGGAACTGCTCCTTTGGGGGTTTATTTTTAAACAACATAAAAAAATAATAAAGAAATACAAAAAAATAATCAAAATATCATAAAAAGTGTTGACAAAGTATTAAAAAGGTGTATAATATAAATATAAAATAATTAACTTTTGAGGAAGGAATTTGAAATGAAGTTAGGGGATTCATTACTCTTGCAAGTGAAAGTTGTTGAGAGGTCAGAAAAGGCAGAAGGTGTCTTTTATGGCTTAGCATTACCTGACGGTAAAGTGGTATATTTGAAAGAAGAATATTTACCTGTAAATGTAAACAATAAGGAAAAGGAAGGTGGCAAGAGCCTAGAGGAACAGATTAAAGAATTGAACCGTAAGTACCATGAAGAAGGAATAAAATATAAGACGGAACTGACTAAGGAAGAAGCTAAACAATTTGAACGTGACTTTAAAGAAACTCAAAAACTCTTTGAAGCAGGATATGGAACATATTAAGGAGAACAGAATGATTAAATCAGTAAAACGCTATATTAAAAGAAACCCATACCAAGCAGGGCTTATCGCTTATAACGTAGGTGTATTTGCATGGCTACAAACAAACGCAATTACCTTGCTTGGGAAACATAATGTAACGATACCCCCCTTCCTACAGTCTTTTAGCGCAGAAGCGTTACGCTTTATTAGCAACTATACGCCTATCTCATGGCTTATTGGCTCAATGCTTTTAGCTTGGGTGTTTAAAGCTGTAGATACGGTTGTAAAATGGATCATCACGATTGCCCTTGTCTTTGTGGCTTACTACTTGCTGAAAAGCTACGGAATTGCTATCTTTGGCTAGAATTGGAGTAAATCATGCTTACCAGAGAAAAATGGCAATGTTTCAACGCTTTGGAACATTACTTAAAGAAACAAGGGATTGACCTTGATAGTGTGGCAGATGATGAAATCGAAATGGACGAATCTGCAAGAATCTATGTTTCAGGTGGAGCTTATTGTGGAGCTTATATTGAAGGGGTTGAAATCGTCAAGGGGAATATGCGCTATTTCACTCCATTAGAGGAAGATAGTAGCGAAGTTGAGTTCTATCTTTCAGAACTTAGTCGGAGAGCTATTAAGTGCGAAACTATCACTTGGAAAGAGAAAGAGTATTATATTCTCATTGAGAAGGAAGATAACTAATGGAAATTAGAAAGTTCAATGAAACGTACCAGATGAAAGTAACAGACGTGGCAGGAGACTTTTTTGGGAAAAAGCATTACTACCACTTTGACACTTGGGAAGAAGTCCAGTTCTTTCTTCCCTTTGGCTATACCGAAGGCAAAAGACAGATTGAAGTCACAGAGACAATCCTTGCTCCTGATGGTATGCAGACCTTTAGCAGAACCAAAGTCAAAACCTATGATATAGGCGAGCTGACCTTCTTAGAACAAGTGAACAATGTCCTTGGGCTGTTTGGAGAAGAACTAGTCATATCTGACAACACAGACCAGTTTGGGGTTGTGTTGATTGACCTTCCCTCTAAACTTATGAAATATACCTATGTCGCTAAAAGAATCATCATAGGGCATACCTATTACTCAGTTCTTAGTTGTGATGATATAACCTTTATTGCAGAAGAAGGCAGTAGAGCAGTATTCACGCAGGAAGAAGTAGAGAATGATCCAATACTTAGACGGTATTATTTCAAAAGGCTAAAGGGTATTGACTGATGAAAGATTTTGATTGGGTTATCGGAAAGCGAGTAGGGGAGCTGACTATACTTAGTTATACACCCCCTTTAAAACAGCTACGACACCAAAGAAATTGTATTTGCCTATGCAGTTGTGGAAAGCAGGTCGAAACAAGGCTAAATCGTGTATTGAGAGAGGAAGTAAGGTCGTGTGGACACTTACGCTCCCTATCAGGAAAAGCTCATTCGCTCAACCTAGACCAGAAGAAGGGTTATGAAGCCAGAACGAGCAAAGACAAGGCTATGTCTAACTCCCAAACAGGGATAAGGAATATAGCAAAGGCTGAAAACGGAGACGGATATAGGGTATATCTCAGAAGGCATGGCAAATATTATCGCAGGAGAGCTAAAACCCTTGCAGAAGCCCTACTAGTCAAGAAAGAATTGATTAAACAGGCTGAGAGGGATTTTGGCGAGGTCATCTATAAAGACTAGAATAGAATAAAGAGAAAGTCCTAGCAAAAAAGTTGGGACTTTTTTTAAAAAAATACATAAAAACTATTGACAAAATATAGGGATAAGTGTATAATATAAGCATAAAGAAATTAAGGGGGAAAACCTAATGGAATCAGTCGCAAAGACTAGCAAAAACGCAACAACTACGACTACTAAAAAGTCGTCTGCAACAAAATCTAAGGTAACGAAGATGAAGAAAGATGAAAAACAAGAGTTTGACACAATCGAAGCACTCTTGATCCACGTCCAGTCTCAACTCAAAGTTGAGAAAGATATTGAAAATGGTTTTGGTGGTTTTAGTTACTACACCATAGACAATATGTTGAGACAGATTCGTTCTGCTTTGATAGAACACGGAGCTTTTGGACGCTTCTCAACAACCATTGAACAAAAAGGAGAGCGTTATTACGTTCAAGCTAGTTTTAAGGTAAGCTACAAAGGACAAACCTTTGAAGAAGTGGCAGAAATTCGTGAGCCAGTCACAAAACCTAAGATGGACGATAGCCAAGTTACACGTTCGGCTACAACGCAAGCGAAGAAAACCTTGCTTGAAAATATCTTCATGGTATTTGACGGTGTAGAACCAGACAGCGCCAACAACAATGACTATCAACACCAGACAGATAGTGAAGTTGCTGAACAACACAACAACGGAGTTCAGATGACTTTAAACCTCATTGAACACGCTAAGACGCTTGGGGAGTTTGCCCCTAGTCAAGAGCAAGTCGAAAAATGGACTGAAATGGCTCACAACAATCCAAAAGAAGCATACAAGGAAGTTATGACTTTTGGGAAAAATGCAACAGCAAAAATGGCAGAAAACAAAGGAGAATAAACTATGTCAATTAACAATGTAGTCCTAGTAGGACGTATGACGAAAGACGCAGAATTGCGTTATACACCCTCAAATGTAGCAGTTGCTACACTTACTCTTGCAGTAAATCGTCCATTTAAGAACCAAAATGGCGAACACGAAGCTGACTTTATCAATGTTGTTATTTGGCGACAACAAGCTGAAAACCTTGCAAATTGGGCTAAAAAAGGAGCGCAGATTGGAATTACTGGTCGTATTCAAACACGAAGCTATGACAATCAACAAGGTCAACGTGTGTATGTAACGGAAGTTGTTGCTGAAACTTTCCAACTCCTAGAAAGTCGCTCAGTTCGTGAAGGTAAAGGACAAGGGCAAGGTGGATATTCTGCACCAAGCAATCAAGCACCAACGCAACCTACTCCTGACTTTTCAAGACAAGAAAATCCTTTCGGACAAACAAATCCATTGGATATTTCAGATGATGATTTACCATTTTAATTAAAGTAAAACCCTTGACTTAAAACAGTTCAAGGGCTTTCCTTTAGAGTATTTAGGAGGGCATTATGAAACTACGTTATGCTATCTGGGAGCGATTAAAAAAGGCAAAAGAGGAGAAGGGGCTGACCTACCGTGAATTATCGGAACGGACAGGTATCAGTCAGACAGCTCTTACAACCTTGTTCTCAGTAAAACCAAATTGCACAGTTGGAAGAATTATCACTATAAGCAAGGCTTTGAATAGAGACTTAGCCTACGCTTTTGGAGAGGAAACAGGCAAAATCCTTATCTATCCAGAGACAGAGAGAGAAGCGATCAACAATTTTTGGAAACAGATTGATTCTTACTACCTGAACCCTAAAGGACGTAAGCACTACTCACGAAAGAAAGTGTATCAGTCAATGGGTAAGGCTTATTACAGGGCAGTTGGAGAAGATAATATCCATCTATCGCTTGACGTGTTGGAGAAATTCTCTAATCACTTGAAGATAAGTCCTTTGAACCTAGTCTCAAAAACCTATAGCTTGGGTGGGCGATTACACTTTAGGAAGCAAAATAGCCTAGTCTATCTACACTTACAGGACGGAAAGAAAGACGTAGCAACCTATATGCTTGATGGCGACAATGCACGTTATAAAGTCGAAGATTGGCTAATGGGTATGCTTGCAGGAACAGGTGGACGAGTGCTGACCTTGACGGATATTAACGACAAGCAAAGTCAAGTTTGCCTAGAGTGGGGCGACAGTCTTATTCTACGCCTAGAAAAAAACGGTCAGGAGCTTTATTCTTACCAGTCAGAAAAAGATAAGGCAAATGAACTACTAACAAAAATAAGCAGGAAGGAAAAAGGTTACGATTCATACTTGAACCTTTTAGAAGAAAAAGAAAATGGATAAACCAATTCTGACACCAGACACTTACTATGACGACAACTACTACATGAGTACGTCACGCTTCAAAAATTACATTGATTGCGAAGCTAAAGCCCTTGCTATTGACAATGGAGCTTGGGAAGAAGAAAAGACACCTATTCAGTTAGTGGTGGGGAACTACGTTCATAGCTATTTTGAATCGCCAGAGGAACACCAGAAATTTCTTGAAGAATACTATAGCTATATCTACAAAGAACCAACTAAGGCTGATGTCGTAAGCGCCCTTGAAGAAGCAGGCATACCTTATGACAAGAAGCTGAAAGTTGATGACTTGCGAGCTTTTGCAAGAGCTAACAATATCTTTGTCACAGGAGAGAAGAAGTCCGACTTTATCAATGCTGACAAAGTTATCCAAGCCCTGAAAGATGAACCAGTTTTCCAAGATTACTACGAAGGTAAGGAAGGCGATTGGGTAGAAAAGGAAATGATCCTGACAGGGGAGCTTGAAGGCTTGCCATTTAAGGGTAAGGTTGATAGTATCAACTTGACACAGCAATATTTTGTTGACCTGAAAACCATGCGTAGCATTGCGCAGGAAACATGGTCGCCAACCTTGCACCAACGAGTACCACAGATGGTTTATAACGTCTATGAGTACAAGTACCACTTGCAAATGTTTATCTACCAGAAGTTGTTAGAGCAAATGGACTGTCCGTTCTTTACGCCTTACATGGTAGCAGTCTCAAAAGAGGAAATCCCTGATAAAGAAGTCATTGTCTTTGATGATGAAATCCTTGAAATAGGCGAAGCAGTCTTTTACGCTCACGTCAACCGTGTTAGAGAAGTTGTTAGTGGCTTAGTACCCCCTAATCATTGTGGGGAGTGTGATTATTGTAAAACAATTAAACACCTTGAATACCCTGCACTAACACTAGCGCAGTATGTTGAGGGCGAAAGCAAGAGAAAACTTGACAAAATCGCAAGGTTTTAGGCTTATTAAAGAAGTGAGGGCTAGAAGATGAAAGAAGAAAATAGCAAGCTAGTAGTTACTATCATTGTGATTGCGTCTCTACTACTTTCTGTTTATCTATCTGCTGTTGTGGTAGCTGTTGTAAAGGACGTATCAGTTATGACAGTTATCCATAATTGGCAGGCATGGACGCTTGACTTTTTAAAAAGCCTGATTGAGTAGCAGGACAAAATAAAAGCCCCTACGACTGAGCAGGGGGCTTTTTGTATGAGAGCTAAAATCAAACCCCCTCTTGCGAGGGGTGGAGAACTTATAAGAAAGTTCAAAGAATAGTACGAAGCTATTATAACACTAACAAGCAACTCCTGACAAGTTTTTTTAAGAAAATAGTTGACAGGGGATATAAAAGAGTGTATAATATAAACATAATTAAAAAAGAAGGCAGGATTTAAAATGCGAGTATCAATTTGTTACGCAACCATGATTAAGGACGGAAAACCATTCGTCTATGAGCTTGAACGTGAGGACTACTCATTGTTTGATTTTGACAAGGAATTTCAGAAGATTGCTAAACAACGTGGTTGGCAATATGTAGAATGTGGAACTACACCACTTTTGTAGAATGATTGCAGGGAGAACTATGAGAAAGAAGAATATTTTTAAACTACTGACCGTAGCAACAGCAATGTTGCTCTTGGTCGGTTGTAAGGACGTTCAGAAGATTGCTGACAAGAAAGAAAGTCAGACAACAGAAGTAGCGCAGGTAGAACAGGGTTCAGTCCAAACATGGAGCATTGATAAGTACCCTAACTACTACACAGTAGATGGTAAGAGTGGTATCAATCCATCAGACTTTCCAGAAACAGGTAAAATCCAGTATGGAGAGTTAGATAAGCTAGGACGTACCACAGAAGCTAAAGGCTCACTCACGTTTAAGAACGTAGAAGGCTCTTATGGAGTACGCCAGAAGTTTTCTAAGGACGCTGATCCAAGTGGTTGGGGTGTTCAGGATAAGGTAAAAATCCCTTACTCCAACGGTAAGCAATACAAAGGGTTCTTTTGGAATCGTAGTCACTTGATTGGAGACGCTTTAGGTGGAGACGCTATCCGTCAAAACGTAGTAACAGGAACACGAACTCAAAACGTGGGAGAGGACGCTAAAGGTGGTATGCGCTATAGCGAGATTAAGGCGCAGGAGTGGTTAGAAGCAAACCATGACGGAACACTTTACTACGGAGCAAAGCCAGTCTATGAGGGGAACGAGCTAGTACCACGGACTGTTATTGTATCTATGTTATCGTCAGACGGTACGATTGATGAAAAGGTTATCGTCTTTAATACTGCTAATGGTTTTGAAATCAACTACGCAGACGGAACTTTTAAAGAGACAAAATAGCAGGGGGTGTGTTATGAACGCAGTTTTTGAATGTATCGCAAAGTGGGAAACAGCTTATGCTCTTAGCTATGGTTCGCCAATGCCTAGAAGTGCTATCCTAAAAAGGACAGGCTTGAATCTCTACCAGTACAGGAAGCAGACTTGTGAGAAGTTTGTAGATGGAACAGAATAAAAAGTAAAGGCTAGATCCACTAGCCTTTTTATTTGCGCCTAAATCGGCTTGTATGACGTTTTAGGATAAAATAGCATAATTCTAGGCAGAGTATAATAAAGCGTGGCAGGGGCTAAAATAAGGGGCGATATGGACGAGTTAGAGGTAAATGTATTTCATGGAGTGGATATAAGCAGTAGATAGGGCGCTCACTAGCATAAGACACAAAAAGATAATACGAAAACACAAGAAAATAATATAAATCATTGACAAAAGGTATAAAAAGGTGTATAATATAAACATAAAGAAATTAAGAAACAGAGGTACAATA
>ERZ773265.131-NODE-131-length-50024-cov-6.094579_pt1 | contig 50024 bp, 70 predicted proteins | sample MGYA00580512_ERZ773265 | MGnify/ENA primary metagenome ERZ773265 (study PRJEB29015, sample SAMEA2738169) | human oral metagenome | biome: human oral; feature: human-associated habitat; material: saliva | place: China | collected 2183 ... | reverse complement strand
TAAATTCGGTATAGATCCGTAAACGACCCGCTACGAGCAACCAGTTAAAATAAGCGCCGAGAATTAAACCAATGGCGATCCAACCTTCTACTAGGCCAGATACATATACCGCACCTGGCAAGCCCATTAATAGCCAGCCTGACATATCAGATGCGCCAGCAGACATGGCTGTCACAAAACTACCGAGTTTACGGCCACCTAAAATGTAATCGGATAAGTTGTTTGTATAATAATAGGCAAGGACACCGATTAAAATCATGCCGAAAATATAAATACTAAAAGTAATAAGTGTTGGGTCTAAACCAAACATTAAATACCCCAAAAAAAGTCATGAAAATTTGAGAAAGGTCATATTTTACCTTATTTGGGTCTATTATTCTATTTTCCTTTTCGATAGACTTATATCATTAAAACTAAGGTCGAAAAAATGGATTCTGTTGAATTATTAATGAATGTTACGCCCAATGAAACCCGCGTTGCACTGGTGGAAACGGGCGTTTTAAAAGAAGTTCATATTGAACGTCAAGCCAAACGTGGCATCGTGGGGAATATCTATAAAGGGCGAGTAACCCGTGTTTTACCAGGGATGCAGTCCGCATTTGTGGATATCGGTTTAGAAAAAGCGGCATTTTTACATGCATCCGATATTGTTTCACATACCGAATGTGTGGATGTGAACGAGCAAAAGCAATTCCGAGCAAAAAGCATTTCTGAACTCGTGCGCGAAGGGCAGGATATCGTAGTGCAAGTGGTAAAAGATCCTTTGGGTACCAAAGGCGCAAGATTAACCACCGATATTACACTGCCTTCCCGTTATCTCGTTTTTATGCCAGAAAATAGCCATGTTGGTGTCTCACAACGCATTGAAAGCGAAGAAGAACGCGCAAGACTAAAAGCATTAGTTGAGCCTTTTTGTGATGAGTTAGGCGGTTTTATTATTCGTACCGCCACCGAAGGGGCAACGGAAGAAGAGTTACGCCAAGATGCTGAATTTTTAAAACGTTTATGGCGTAAAGTGCTTGAACGCAAAGGAAAATATCCAACGCGTTCTAAAATTTATGGCGAACCCGCATTGCCACAGCGTATTTTACGTGATTTTATCGGCTCTAATTTAGAGAAAATTCATATTGATTCCAAACTTTGTTTTAACGAAGTCAAAGAATTTACCGATGAATTTATGCCGGAATTAAGTGAAAAATTAATGCTTTATACGGGCAGTCAGCCGATTTTTGATATTTATGGCGTAGAACGTGGTATTCAAAATGCACTTGAAAAACGCGTGAATTTAAAATCGGGCGGCTATCTCATTATTGAGCAAACCGAAGCCATGACGACCATTGATATCAATACAGGTGCTTTCGTTGGACATCGAAATTTAGATGAAACAATTTTTAACACCAATATTGAAGCCACTAAAGCCATTGCACAGCAGCTACAACTGCGTAATCTAGGCGGTATTATCATTATTGATTTTATTGATATGCAAACCGATGAGCATCGTAATCGTGTGATTGAATCCTTGGAAGAGGCCCTATCGAAAGATCGCGTAAAAACGAATGTGAATGGTTTTACTCAACTTGGCTTAGTAGAAATGACGCGTAAACGTACTCGTGAAAGTTTAGAGCATGTCTTATGTGATGAATGCCCAACTTGTCAAGGTCGTGGACGCGTGAAAACCGTCGAAACGGTATGCTATGAGATTATGCGTGAGATCATTCGCGTTAACCATTTATTCTCGAGTGAACAATTTGTGGTTTATGCCTCTCCAGCCGTGGCGGATTACTTAATCAAAGAAGAATCGCACGGTTTATTGCCAGAGATCGAAATGTTCATCAGCAAACAGGTTCAAGTCAAAACAGAGCAATATTACAACCAAGAACAATTTGATGTGGTGGTAATGTAAAAGACAAAAGTGCGGTCAAATTCGACTGCACTTTTTACTTTAACTACTTCAATCTTTCTAACTGTTGAATAATGGTTTCATCAGGTTGTGATTGGATTTTTCGCATACGTATAAAGAGTAAAGCAGCGGCAATGGTTAAGGCAATGATAAACGCGACCCAGAAACCTTTTGCGCCGATGCTTGGAACAATCCAATCAGTGCGAGAAAGAATATACCCAACGGGGATACCTACGCCCCAATAAGCAAGTAACGTGATATAAAGGATAATCTTTGTGTCTTTATAGCCACGTAAAATACCGCTAACTATTACTTGCACCGAATCTGAGAATTGATAAATTGCAGCTATCGTTAATAAGCTTCCCGAAAGAGCAATCACCGTTGTGTTATCGCCAACAATTAATGCCGCAATTTTATCGCTAAATAACCAAATAACCAAAGCTAATCCCGTTGCCACAATTAAGCCAAGAATAATAGCAGCGTAAGCCATTATTTTGGCTTTTTGTGGCGCGTGATTACCCAGTTCTTGCGCCACTAAAATGGTTGCTGCCATGCCAATAGACATTGGGAACATAAAGGCTACGGCACTGGTGTTTAAAGCAATTTGGTGGCTGGCGACCACATCCGCACCTAACGGGGAAAGCAATAAACTACTCAAGGCAAACAGTGACACTTCACTACATAGTGCAATCGCGATCGGCAAGCCAAGTGCGGTCAATTTTTTCAGTGTTTTGATATCTGGCTTTTCAATAATCTTTTCAAAGACTTTCAAACTACGTTCATTATAGTTTTTAGCTGAATAGGTAATCATTAAGATTGCCATCGCCCAGTTGACAATAGCTGTTGCCACACCACAACCTACACCGCCTAATGCAGGTGCACCAAATTTGCCGTAAATAAACATATAATTCAGCGGAATATTCAGCATTAACCCCATGAAGGTAATCACCATGGCGGGTTTTGTTTTGGCAATACCATCATTCAAACAGCGGAAATTAATCAGCAATAAATAGGCAGGCAAGCCCCACACCATCGCACGCAAATAATTCATCGTCACATCTGCCATGTGGGCATCCATATTCATAAACTGTAATATGAAATCATTATGATAGATGATGAGAGCAAGGGGAATCATCACTAAAAATGAAATCCAAAGACCTTGTCTCACTTGGTGAGCAATGCGATGGCGTTGTCCTGAACCGTTTAAATAGGAAATCGTTGGTGGCAAGGCGAGTAATAAACCTTGTCCAAAAAGTACCAAAGGCAGCCAAATAGAGGCACCAATACCGACACCGCCTACATCAGCCGAGCTCACACGCCCCGCCATAATCACATCTACGGTGCCCATGCCTGTTTGAGCTAACTGGGCAAGCCCGATAGGTGTCGCAATTCGGATAAGTTTTTTAATATCAATACGGTATTGAGAAAAAAGACGAGAATTCATAAATTTTGCTATAATATTGGAAAAATTTTTAATGAAGGAATAATAATGTTTACAGGTATTGTACAGGGCGTCGCCCAAATTCATGCAATTAAAGACAGCGATAATTTTAGAACACAGATCGTAAAATTACCAGCTGAAATGCGAAAAGGCTTAGAAATCGGCGCATCAGTGGCGAATAATGGCGTGTGCTTAACCGTGACTGAAATTCATGATAATCTTGTAAGCTTTGACTTAATGCAAGAAACCTTGCGCATCACCAATCTCGGTAGCTTAAAAGCAGGGGATTTTGTGAATATCGAACGCGCGATGCAAATGGGCGCAGAAATTGGTGGGCATATTTTATCGGGCCACGTTTATTGTACCGCAAGCGTTTCACAGATTATCGAAAGCGAAAACAATCGTCAGATTTGGTTTAAATTACCCAATAAAGACGTGATGAAATACATTCTCACCAAAGGATTTATTGCGATTGATGGTATCAGCCTTACTATTGGTGAAGTGAAAAACGATGAATTTTGTGTGAATTTAATCCCTGAAACTTTACACAGAACACTTATCGGTAAGCGTCAAATTGGCGATTTAGTGAATATCGAAATCGATCCGCAAACTCAAGCAATTGTGGATACGGTGGAGCGGTATTTAGCAGCTAAAGCTTAGTTGGAATGAAAAAAGTGCGGTAGAAAACGATGTTGTTTTTTACCGCACTTTTTATTGGATTGTATGAGATTAGTTAGCTTTAGATTTTTTCGCTTTTTTCCATTTCCAGAATAAGAAAACCGCTAATGCGCCAACAAGGATATAAATTACAAGCTGACCTTTTTGAATTTGTTCGTGTAACCAATCTAAGTTTTTCGCACCAAATTCACCAAGATAAACCCAAATTGGTACGGAAATAATGGCAGCACAGAAATCAATTAATACAAAGCGGGTGTAGCTGACACGGCGGGGGATGCCTGAAACCATATAAATTGGTGCACGTAATCCTGGAAGGAAACGAGCCACAAATAAAACGCGGTTGCCGTATTGGGCAAATTTTTCACGCACCATTTTGAGGCGTTCTAATGTTACGATTTTACGCATTGGTCGGAAACGTAAAATGCGGGTGCCGTAAATGCGACCGAGCCAGTACATGGTTGAGTCACCGGCAAGTACACCAATCATACTCACGACTAACATTAAGTGGGAATTGACGCTTTCAGGATAGAGACCAGCGATTACACCGCCGGATACGAGCGTGATATCTTCTGGAATGGGTACACCAAAGCCACAAATAATAAGAACAAATAGCACCGCCCAATAACCGTAATCGGTAAAAAAGCTGATAAGAAATTCCATTTGAAACCCACTTACAATCAGTTAGTTAAAATTAATTAAAAATTGGGGCTTATTTTAATCGCTTTGCCTTGAAAAGCCTAGAAAAAATTTGCTGTGTAAATTTGCATTGTGGGGCTGAATATTTTATAATCCGTCGCTCTCAAAGTTTGTCTTTGAGCAAATTTAGGAAAATTGCTGGGTCGCCTGCAATTTTTTATTTTAAACTTTTAATCAAGAGAACATTAAAATGGCATTTAAATTTAACGCTGAAGTTCGTCAAGCGCAAGGTAAGGGTGCGAGCCGCCGCCTGCGTCACAACGGTCAAATCCCTGCAATCATTTATGGTGGCAGCGAAGCACCTGTTTCAATCATCTTAAATCACGATGAATTAAACAACGCACAAGCTCACGATTCTTTCTATAGCGATGTAATCACTTTAGTGGTTGAAGGTAAAGAAGTTGCAGTGAAAGTTCAAGCAATGCAACGTCACCCATTCAAACCAAAATTGGTTCACATTGACTTCAAAAGAGCATAATCCAGTATTTACGCTATCTAAAGTCAATTTTAATTCCGAAACCTTTTCTTATTTTTAGATTTTAAAATTTAATAAAATCAATGAGTTTTAAAAACGTTTCGGAACGTGATTTGTGACAAAAAAAAGGCCCTTCATTTGAAGAGCCTTTTTTATTTGGTAGGATTGAGTGGTTTCTCTTTTCTGATGTAATGTTGAGTAGTTCGTGCAGAGGTATGGCCAAGTTGTTTTCTTGCTCGTTCATCATCAATCATTAATGAAAGGTCTGTTGCTGCTTTCGCGCGAAGATCTCTCAATTGCACTTGGTTGATCTCTTCGGCTAGTTCTTTATATTTTCTTGATGCCGCATTACGGGTATCTTTGAAATAATCTGTAAGCGATCTCCGCTCGAGTTTTCGTCCCCATTTATTCGTAAACAGAAACTGATTTTCTTCAGTGATCCGCTTGTCGATAATCTCTTTTAGTTTACCTATAACTTTAATAGCGACACGTTTACCTGTTTTTTGCTGTGTAATATGAAGTAAATCGTTGTAAATATGAGAACTATGGATTTTAACCACGTCTATTGGACGTTGTCCGGTTAAATACATCACATCCATAATGTCCTTCATATCCCCTGTGGCGCAGTCGTAGATTTTATCCAAGATATAATCTTCAATGTACACATCACGGTAATTTACTTTGAATTTTTTAACCCCTGTAGATGGGCTAATCTTTTCCGTGTACCCCCATTCTCTCGCCATGCTCCAAATGTGGCCAAATAACCCAACTTCGATATTTGCGGTTGGTTTAACGTCTTTTCTCCAATCTAAATATTCGCGAATGTGTATAGGCTCTATTTCATCAAGGGTAAATGGTGGATCTTGGAAGTATTGGCGCAATTTCTTTATAGCCTGAATGTTTGAGTTTCGAGTATTCTTCGCTTTTTTAAGCGGCACAACTTCTTTTTCGTATCGTTCAAGAACTTCAATAAACAGAATATTGTCTTTCTTCGTGAGATACTGCATATTCAGCTTTGCCGCTTCCAGAATAGCAATGTGCTTATCTTTCCCTAAAGCAACTTCTTTTTTATCGGCCATCGTGTAGTAGTAATAAACCACGATTGAGCCATCCGCTCTTTTGCGATTCCGACATACTAATCCTTGTGGCAAGCCTTGATTAATTCGTTTTCTTGGACGTGCCATAATATCCCCCCCTTGCTAACTTAATACTGCAGACCGCCTTCTTTCTTTTGTTTGTGTAATCTGCTGCACTTTCTCACCTTTCAAAATCTTGTCACCATCAGATCGTAACACAAGCGGGAATTTTCTATTTCCTTTTGGATGAAGAAAAGGAATTCCGAACTCATTTAAGCTTTTCATCTGATATTTGGGGCAAACGTATCCAGTTATTAACGCTAATAATTCTGGACTGCAGTATTCGTCAAAAAATTCTCTTTCCATACAAACTCCAATAAAAAACCGCCCATAAGAGCGGTTATTAATTATTTATCATTTAATCTTTTGGCAAGTCAGGCAAAGGCATCCAATGTGTAACTTCAGGGCTATCCGTTCTGAAATTATGATAAGTCCATTCATTATTGATCCACATCGTGAAAAATTTAGGCTGATCCTCTTCCACTAAATCAGAATACCAGCCTTGTTCAATAGTAAGATCGCCGTTATCCCGTTTGCAACACAACAATAAATTAGGATAGCTATCCTCAACTTCTATATTCGGCATTACATTAGGTAATCTATCACTACATTTAATCCATCCACTCATACTTGCCCCTTATTCAAATCCTCTTCCTTAACGAAAACTCCGTCAATCATTTTCCCTTTACGGTCTTTAATTTCATCCCATGCCGCTTGTACACAACTTTCTAAGGTTAAGCCATATTCATTCGAAATTTTGATAAGACAATATAATGTATAAGCAAAATCATATTCCAAATGACGGTTTGCTTTTCCTGTATAATTTATTTTTTCTGAAATACTTGCAAATTTTGCTACGCACTTTTCAATCCAAACATCAACCCCTTTTCTAGCCAAATATGGCAAAGGCGTAAAATCAAAGTTGCTATTAGTTTGCTTATTTAAAATCACCATCACCACAAAGCAATCCCCAATGCTGTCTTTGATTTTCTCCTTGTCGTTTCGTGCAATACCAGCACAAAGCTCGCCAAATTCTTCCATTAGTTTGATAAATTGTTTCTGTGGAGTAGAGCCTAAAATAAGGTTTCTATCTTCCGCCCATTGAGCGATTTTCCCAATTAATTCTTTTTCTTTCATATCACACCACCCAGCAAAACACTTTCCACGCAACGCCAAGAAATAATCCTACTCCAGCTCCAGCCATCAAAGTGACGAAAATTAAAGTTAACATATAGTATAGCCATTCTAACAACCACTCAGTAAATTCTTTCATATTTACTCCATCATACTCTTCATAAAATCAATCCATTTTTGAGCATCTTCTTTTGTGCGGAAACATTGTCCATTTTGAGCCGAGGATCTATCAAAAGGACTGACTTCTGTGTATTTATGAATACAATTAATAAATCTACCGCAAATATAGTAATATTTCTCACCATCTTTCGGCTTAAACGACTTAGGTAGAGTGACTGTGATTGTGTCAGATTTTGGCGCTGGGTCTTTGTAAAATTCCCACTCTATTTTATGGCTCGCAAAATACAGGTTATCCTCACCGCATTGCATCACATAATCGCCATCCTTTGTTTTTGCGATAACAAATGCTTTTTTGCCGATTGCATCAAGTGGTAGATTTTCCTGATAAGCCTTTTCCAGCACCTGTTCGGACGTTAGTTTTGGCTCTTCCCACATTCTAATATCATTAAAATCATATTCGTCCCATACTTCCGCATCAGTAAAGCTATCAGGAAAGACAACAACAAATCTACGGAGGCCTTTATCGTCAAAGAGTTCCGTCACTTCCCTTACTACATAACACTTTTGTCCGTTCGCATTGACTGGTTCGCCATTTAAAGCTGCATCTAAATTAAATTCTTTCATTTCCTTTCTCCTAAAATAAAAGGCGCTCACTTGGAACGCCTATTTAATATGATTTACTGCTTAATATTTACCACTGGTAAAATATCAACTAAAGGTTCACTTGTATTATCGAGACTTTCAGCTAATTCCAATCGCCCACCAAGTGTTGCGTAACCAATAATGTCTTGCCAATGGTCTGTTTCGTGTGAATTGCCATTAAGAATTCTCACTAACTTTCCAGCTATCATTGTCAAAGCGTAATACTGCACCCCATCAATATTCTTGCGGTTTGTATTAATAAGCTCCATTAGTGAATTGAACGTAACAGAGCCTTGAATAAAATCCCCGTGCGTATTCTTTCGCTCATTCAGAATATCTTCTGTTGTTGCCATTTCTGTTCCTTGTTCCTATCTGTATAATTAACTAACTCACGGATTTTCTCACGCACAAGCTCAAGAGCCTTTTCTAAACTCCGTTCTTTCTCGTGTAATTCCGCTAATTCGTGTTCTACTTGTTGTTTGTTCATAATTTACCTAAAGAAAAACCGCCTCATTTAGCGGTCTCAATCATTTTTAATACTCGGCTTTTGCTTTCTTTCACTGGGAAAGCGTAGTTTTCCTTATCGAAAATGAACGTTACTTCGTGTTCAATATCCACTCTTTCAATCTCATCAATATAGAAATCAATAGGTCTATTGCTATAGGATGTTAAAGTTATTTTCTTCCTCATGACCACCCCCCCTAGAAAGGAATCCCATCTGAAAAATCATCTTGTTCTGCTGCTGCGCTTAATGGATTTGGTTTAGCTTTGCTTGGTTTCTCTTGTTTTGGTTCATCTTGGCGACCGCCTAACATCTGTAAGTTATCGCCTTGAATTTCGGTAGTATAACGGTCTTGTCCGTTGTTATCTTGCCATTTACGGGTTTTTAATCGCCCCTCAACATACACTTGAGAGCCTTTGTGTAGATATTGGCCTGCGATTTCTGCCAGTCTGCGGTAGAGGACAATGCGAACGTATTCAACATTTTCTACAATGTTCCCATCTTTCGCCATGTATCGCTCGTTAAGTGCGATAGAGAAGTTAGCCACTTGTTCACCGTTAGGCATTGTTCTAATTTCGGGGTCTGCGGTTAGATTGCCGATAAAAAGGCATTTATTTACGCTCATCTGTTTTTCCTTATAATAAATTTCCTAAGAAATCGTTAAACATCAAGTTATATTCATCAATTAAATCAGGGTTGTTTTCTTTTAACCACTTGATTGATTTATCGTAAAGCTGCTCGCTTTCAATTTGCTCTTTTGTTTTTCCAAGAAGTCTCTTTCTTAAGTTCTCAACATCAGCGTGGTACTGTTCACTTGGAATAGAATTCAAATTCTGCTTGGTTGATTCTTGAGAGGGTTCTTGTGATTTTGTCTTTGGGGTTTCATCATCTACTGGTAAATCTTCGCCAGCATATATGTAATGCCCAAGTCCGCACATCGCAATAGCTTTCGCAAGGCATCGCATAACCGCCTTATTAATATCCATAGCATCAGGATTAATGATTGCTTTATTTAAATGGTTCATTACCGGCAGCCACATAAAACGACTAAATTGTTCATCGCCATCTTTAATGGTTAGTGTTACCGACACCATTACAGAGCCATCAGGCAGAATTCTATCTTGATGAATTTCGTAAATGCTTTCAGGGAAATATTCCATAAGAACGCCCCAGGCCCAAGCCCAAGAGAGATAGGTTAGAGCGAACTTGCCAGAGCCTTTAGTTTCTGTTTTGTCGTTCACGTTGATTTTGCTTAGTAAATCCCACGCTCTATGTTGTAGAGATTGTTTTTTCTCGGACATATCTACACCTCAAAATTCATTCGTTTATAAATTGCTCGCACTCGCTCAACATCTTTAGCACAGTATTCAGCGACTTCATCAATTCGTCCATCTTGTACCGCTTGCCACACCTTAGAACCGTCAATATCGCCTTTCTGTTCGATATTAAGCACTTGGCACAGTTTATTAAGACTAGGCTTTGATTCTCGGTTATATCCGCACCATTCCCACATCGTGTCGTAAGTGTTTCTCTTATCCATTTTGTAGTATGGTTTCACACCATTGACTACATAGCGTTGCCACAAAAACAATCCGTCAAAACTCGTTACGTTATGCCCGATAAACACTGGAACGGTTTTACATCGGTTAGCTTGTTCTTTTAGCCAGTTATTAAATCGTGTCAGAATGTCTTTCTCGCGGTCTTTGACTTGCCAATCTTTACGATAAAACGTAACCACTTCATCATCATTTATTGCAGCACTAATCACCACAACTTCGCCAAATGCGCCATCTAGAGAAGTCTTATTAACTGCAAGCTCTTTGTTTTCTTCGAGCCATTTGTTAATTGTTTCTTCATTCTTGTAATTGGCAGGCGGTTTAAGGTTTTCGCACACAAAATCTTGATGTTCTTTGTTCTGTGTAGGGATTGTTTCAATATCAATATAGATTTTCATTTTCTTCACCTAAAACGGATTTTCTTCGTAATACAGCTCAATAATTTCACTAGCTCTTTGTGGGTCGATGATTCCGCTCATTAGCCAATCTTGAAATTCGTTCAATTTCCGTTCTTGCTCTTCTTTGGCTGTTTCGTCTATTTCTTTACGGTTAATCGTTAAGGATGTATCCATTTCTGTAATCCTTTTCTAACTGTTCTAATCTATCTTCTGCCATAGCGGTCAGTATTTTAATTCGCATTTCTTCATAATCAGTGCCAAGTGCGACCGCTTTTAGAAATTCGTCATCATCAAACATCTTTTCGCTAAACTTCCAAAGTGCATCGCTATCACCATTTGAAATATCTTCTTCAATGCACTCAATTTCACGCTCTACCGCTTCGTTATAGGCATCTTCAGCGCAACATCTGCGGTCATAATCATTGAACGTTTTGCGTTCCCATTGTGCTTGTAGACTTTCCATTTGGAAGCTCCTTTAAAAAATTAAAATAACCTTTAATTTCATCAAATTTGAAAATTCTAGCCTTACTACCATTGCGAACTGTTTTAATTGGTTCTGGTAATATTCCGTCAGAGATTGCTCGCTCTACGATGTAAAGATGAATACCAAATAAAACCTTCAAGTCAGCAAGCATAAAAAGCTCTTTACGTTCATTTGCAGGCTGTTTTTCTCTTAATTCGATATAATCCTCATATCTCTGTAAAGAGCGAGCCTGTGTGCCTTTGTAATTCGCTTAATTTTGTCTTTTTTAGCATTAATGACATCATCAGTTTGATATAGATAAAAACTAACCCCTAATCGTTTAGCTTCTCTTTCTTTCAAAGCTATTCTTTGATTGCATCGCTCTTGTGCCAATTCTTCAACTGCGAAATTAGACGACTTCCAAACAATGCGGTTATTAACTCGCTCAACAGCAAGCCAGCCTTTATCGTGCTTTTCTGGTTTAATTTCTACTTTTCGCATCGTCTAATTCCTTTTGCTTGATGTTTGTGTATGCCAGAGCCTCTTGTTTGGCTTGCTCTGTTAAATTCGGTTGATATTGCCCGTGTTCAGCAATCCATTGAATTCTTGCTTGCTCACGCTCTAGTGCTGTTGGTTCGCTTGCTTGTGCTGTTGATACAACTACAACCATAAACACAAGGCAAATTGAAAGGATGGTTGCAATTACATAAGCGGTTGTTTTAAGAAAATTGATTAACTTGTTCATGGTGTTTACCTCGTATGGTTAGGAATATTGGTTAATTTTGGGTGTAAAAATCCGCCACACGATTTTTCAAAAGTGCGGTCGGATTTTCCGTTGTTTTTAGAAGTCTATTTTGACTGCTTTGGGATTAAAGCCTCGCAAGTGTTTTAATACACGCCAGTTTGTCATTGGGTCGATGTTAAAATCGCTTGTGATGCGGTTTAAGATTTGATTGGTAGAACGTAACACGTTTAAATATTCGTAAGCCTGTCCGTAGATTTGTGAGCTCATATTTGAGCCTAAAACGTTAAAGGCTCTCTCAATATGTTGGAATGTGCCGACGCCACGTTTGAAAGCGAACCACAACCAAGCAAGCTGTTGTAATTCATATTCGGTAAATTCAAAGGTGAATTTCTCAGGTTCTGGCAAGGCAAGTTGTTGTGGTTGAAGTTGATATTTTCCTGTTTTACGAATCTGCGGGAGAACTTCTTTAGTTATCCAACGTTTTACTTTTTTAGCTTGCTCTAATTTTGAACTCAAGACTAATGAATACATTCCACTTTCATTCACGAAGAGAACTTGAGCACGTTTGTTTACAGTGTTGACGATCTCACGTTTCGTTAGGTCGTCAAAATCTACGTGATCTTTAATCGCTTTATGTGGATTTTTATATTGCAATAACTCTGCAAGCTGAGCTGCTCTAAAAAAGATTTCGTTGTTTTCTACGATGGTTTGAATAGGAGTGTTTTCAAAATTGAAGATAGTAAGATTTGACATATTGTAATCCTTGAGTATTTGTTTAAAACAAGCCACTTTCGACAGTGGCGTCGGGAGGTTCGAAAACCCGCTCAAGGAAAGGGCTGGACGTATTTCCCGAAGGTATTGTATTAGTCGCCCTCCCGACATAGTCAGGATTACGGATATAAAAAAATCGCCTTGTGGCGATCAGTTGAACTATCCGCCTTGAGTTTTAGGTTTCGACACCTTGAGGCGAATAGTAGTATAAGAAATTATGGTTGTCAAACAGATTATTCAATCTTAAAAAAATCCCTCCAACGCCAAAGTGTGAAAGCGAGTGGAGGGTATAACCAATTTAAAGGAGATTTTTGTAATTATGACTAACGCTGTTTCCAGCTAAATCCGCTCTCAACGTTTCAATCATTTATTCAAGAAGATTGAGCAATTAATTCGCTGTTAGAAAGCGGCTTTAGCTGGAGGCTCTTCCTGGATTCGAACCAGTGTTATTTTCCATAACGCTACCGTGTTTTGTACCGTGTCGATTTCCACAACCGACTAAACAAAGAGCCGTTTCAAAGCACACTTCTCTCTATCATTCGCAACGGTTTCACTTGCCGTTGTGTCTCTGTACTTCAAATGTGCTTTGAGATATTTCCCCACTGCGACTAGACTTTCTGTAACTGTCAGTTTTTCACTGGTCTCATCTTTCAGTGGGAATTCCGTTTACTCTCATTATGTAGGGTAGGGCTTTTAATCTACACGACCGCATAATGCCGTTATGAGTAAACTTCTTGGAATCTGATTTTTAAAGAGCATCGAGATATTTGTTTATGTGTATCTCGTTTTGATGGGTACAGTATAAACATTTCTTTATTGTGCGTAAAGTTTTATTTAAATAAAAATTGATTGATTGCTTATTTTTTGAACTATAAAATAAAGATAACTTTATAAAGTGTTGATTTTAAACAGAAAGAAATCTTGAAGAATTTTCACTAATTGGCTAGTTTTTGAGCTGTTATTTGTTTATTTTGGGATGTAGATCACTAATTTATGTTTTTTATTGATGTAAACTATTTGTGTTCTAATGGAGGTTTTATGAAAAAAATATTTATTACTTTGTGCCTTTTGCCTATTGTTTCTGTTGCTGCGGAAACTGGTGATAGTTGTTCCAGTATTGCTGATAATGAAAAGAGGTTAGAGTGCTACGATTCAGTATTTAAAGGTGGTAATCATTCGACTGATTCTGGGGAATTAAAAACAGACCAGAGCGAGATAAAAAGCGATTCTTCGAGCGAAGATGATAAAGGTAAAAAAGCTTGGGGGTATAGTGAAATTAAGGATGAGATGAGAGGCACGACATCGTATATAGCGTTAAGGTTTTCATCCAATACTATAGAGCAAAATCCACCATATGACGGTGATACTTATGGATACGTTGGGTTATATAAACTTTCAAATAATAACAATGTGATTACATTAGGTGTTACCAAAGGGTTGTTTATTTGCGGTTCTACTAAGTGTAAGATTCCAGTTAAGTTTGATGATGGGAAAGTAGAAAATTACACAATGAATACTGTAACAGGTTCCGATAGGGGAAGCTTGTTTATTGATAATCCAAAAACAATCAAAGAATTTTCTACTAAGCTTAAAAAATCTAAAAAATTGATCATTGAATTACCAATCTATGGCGCTGGCAGTGAGCAGTTTACAATTGATACTAGCGATCTAAAATGGGATCACTTTTAAATATCTAGGTAAATTTAATTAAGTGCTTTAACTTATAAAAGAAAACCGCCACAATGGCGGTTATGTTGAATTAGATAAATGAGATTTCCATCATTTGTTCAATCTCGGCAATGAAAATATCATAATCAAAATTAAGAGACTCTTGCCAAGAAAGATAGGTAGAGATAGTTCTAAATGAATACCTATTAGGTGAAAGCTTATCTAAAATCATACTGAATCGAATATACTTATCGTTCAAATTCTTTAATGCCTCTTTAGGTGTTCTGGCACTTTTATTCCAGATACAATCTTGATGAGAAAGTCTATTCCTAAAATCCCTCACATCTCTTAAATCATTAAAAAGCTGCTGAATTGTATTAAAGCGATTATCAAACAATTTACAATAGAACATATTGTTCCAATATAAATAATGTGGGTTTCTTTTTTTATCACTTTCAATAAGGTTCACCCAAAAGCCGAAAGTCATGTTGGCAATAATATCATCCGCTGAGATATTGTATCTTTGCAGTTGTTGATAAGCATAATTTTGACTGTTAAGAAACTTAATGTTTTTACTAGGATTGTTAATAGCTTTGTTTAAAAGCTTTATTAAGCAAGAGTTTAATTCATTTTTGCTATATGTAGACAGGGTTGTTGTATTATTAATAGCGAGATCGCAAAAATGGTTTAATAAATCGCCATTAGGTATATTTTTTTTGATAAGTCGAGCCATTTCATTTCTCACGCTGATTTCAATCTCCTGAATAAGTGAGGAAAAGATTGAAGCGCGGTGTTGCAATGCGGTGTAGAGACAAATCGCCTTTTTCTCAATAATTAAAGGGGATGCTGTTTGGCTCACATTGCAGCATAGCTGCCGGTAAGGGGTTAATCTGCATTTTGAGATAGCATTCAGGTGTTTTAATATTGACATATTTTCTCAAAAAATATTGACACTAATATAATACTCTACTAATATACTCCCATCTGGCAAATTGCCCGGTGGGCGTAGGGTAAAGCTTACGTTCCTTCGATAACCTATGAGGCAGGATTTCTATCCTGCCTTTTTTCTATTTTAGATTAGCTCTCAACCAATTTCTAAATGTCTCAACCGTCCATCTAGGATGACGACCAATATATACATCTGGTTTTATAAATTTTGTACTTTCTTTCCGCTCTAAGAGCGCATCAAACAATGAATGACTTATTGCTTCTAAAGGTGCATTTGTTGGGATTTGATATTTAGGATCGGCATTTTTCACCCATTGATGAAATTCCTCAATAGGAATACCAAGTCGAAGTGCAATATCATTTGCGGTCAAAAGAGAACTCTTTCCCAAGATAATATCTTCTATTAACTTTTCTTTATCAAAATTTCCTTTTTGCTCTTGCAGTAATAAGTTTTTAGTTGCTTTAATTGCATTTGATTTGATTATGTTGTTACTCATAAAATGCCTCACCTATAATAAACATTTGCATTTCAACCTATAAAATTCAACTTCTGACTTTGGTGAATTTTTTACTTTGCCATGAATATACATTTCTGGCATATAGTAAGAGTTATAGATTAACTGCCTCTATGTGAATAGTGCGAATAAATCTACCAATGAATTTAGCGTTTTCGCACACGTCATCGCTTATTTGTTCAGGTGGATATATCTCATTATCCGAAATCATACGATAACCGCCTCCGATCATCTTTTGAATACGTTTAATGAATAATGCACCATCAATAGCAAAAGCATAAATGCCATCACCACTATAAGCATTAACCTTTGTGTCTAAAAAGACAATGTCGCCTTTTCTTATGGTTGGCTCCATTGAATCTGTTGGCACGTTTACAAGGCAAATACCGTCTGATGATTTTTTACCAACTAACTGAGACATTCCCTCGTCTGTTAAGTATAGACTTGAGATAATTTCTGGGTAGTCAGAATTCTCAAAGCCTGTTAATCCTGCTGCTGCTCTCACATCGTAATAATCTATTCTATGTTTATGTAAAGCACCGAATTCACTACTGATTAGGTCGCCTTGTAGTTCTGATTGGATTGCATTTGGATCTGCCATAATGGCATCTTCCAAATCCCCTCCATCTCTAAGCCACTTGTAATTAACACCAAGCAATTCGGCAATTTCTGTGAGGTTGCGTGGTTTTAACACCTTGTCATTAATAATGTTTCCAATAGCCATTGTTGAAGTGGCTAATCTTTCAGCCATAAGCTGTCTTGAAATTCCTTTTAAATCCATAACGTAGGCAATTCGTTTGCCTAGTGTATCTAGTGTGTTCATAAGTTCACCTCTAAATAGATTGTAAAAGTTTTCTTTATAAAGACAAGAAAATAAAACTTTACATTCAATAAAGTTTGATTTATCATACTCGTAAAGTTTAATAAAGCAAGGTTTATTATGAATAAAGGAATTTTAAAAGCTATTAAAAAATGCAATGGGCAGAAAGAGCTTGCTAAAAAATGCGGTGTTACGCAAATGGCGGTTTCTTATTGGTTGAACAACAAAACTCAACCATCAGCGGAAAAATTAGCACTTATCGTGCTTGCAACAGAGTTTGAGGTTAAGCCTTGGGAAATCATTCCAAGCAAAGCAATCAAACAGGTATTTACCAGAAATTAGGCGACAAAAAAAGCCCCTGCGGTAACAGAGGCTTTGATTAAGTCGTATGTAAACCTTTATCAGTCGGAGGACATCAAAAGATGACTAAATTATCACCTAAATTTAATGAAAACGCAAATGAAAGTTCAAGCAAAACTCAAAAAGCGTTAATCCTTAAAGCCTTACAACAAGGCGACCGCTTAACTCACTTAGATGCGGAAAAACGTTTTAATTGCTTACGTCTTGGAGCAAGAATTTATGACCTAAAACAACAGGGTCACAAAATTGAAAGACGAATGATTGTAGTACCTAGCGGCAAATGTGTTGCTGAATACAGATTGGTGGCTTGATATGGACGAAATGAGTGAATTTGTAAGTGACCTGATTGAACAGGAAAAATGGAAAACTTACGAGAACATCAAAGCAAGATTGAGAGCATTAGATTTAAGCCAAGAAGAGTACATAACAGCGTTAAGACAAGTGGTTGAGGAGTTGGGAATATGAGATTTAACACATACATAAACAACCAAAAAGCAATCGAATGGGGCTTAAACGCCAATCAAGCAGCCTTGTTTGATTTGCTTAACCAATCATCGTCTTGGGCCGAAGATGTAACCATTGATGGGCAAGTGTTTTATTGGGTTTCAAGAAATCGAGTTATCGAAGAATTGCCATTGTTTTACTCAAAAAACGATACAGTCTACCGTCATTTCGTTGAGCTAGATAAAAAAGGATTAATTTCATACCAAAAACAAGGTGAAAAAGACTTAATCAAACTAACCGAGAAAGGCAAAACTTGGAATGAATTTACAAAATCCAGCTCGGAAATAGATCCGAATTTACTCGGAAATAAATCCGACACTCGGAAACAAATCCGAATTAGCTCGGAAATAGATCCGACAAATAATAATATTAATAATACCCCCTTTATCCCCCAAGGGGAAAATTTGCCAAGTGGCAAATCTGTGATGAAAAAATCAAATCGTTCTGACAAAAAAATTAACTTTGAAAAAATCGCAGAGCTTTGGAACATCGAAAACGAAAACAACGACAGCCAATTACCTTTTGTTGAAAAAGTAAACGATGAACGCAAAAGAGCAATTAAAAAATTCTTAGTGGAACTGAGAGAGCCAACACTCGAGTGTGTTGAGAAATATTTCAAAGCGTTCTTTGCTTCACTTAAACCGCATCATCTTGGCGAAAATGACAGAGGCTGGCGAGCAAACTTTGATTTTGCGATTAAACCAAAACAAGTATTAAGAGTTAGAGAGGGGGCATTGTAATGAGTTCCGAAGTTTTAAAAGTTATCCCATACGATTTAAGCGCAGAGCAAATGGTTCTTGGTGCATTGATGTTAAGCGGTGTTAATGCGAAAACAGATGCGATCTTCTCAATGTTAAAACCAGAGAGCTTTTACACGCTAGCACACCAACACATTTACGCAGAAATGAGAAGTCTAGCTCAAGCAAGTAAACCAATCGACATTTTAACGCTTGAACACGCTTTAAAATCAAAAGGCATTAGCGATGAAGTTGGTGGATTAGCTTACTTGGCAGAATTATCAAGCAATACAGCAAGCGCTGGAAACGTGAAAGCATACGCTGAGATTGTTCGTTCTGAGGCTGTTAAACGTTTCACTCTTGGAAAATTACAGGATTGTGAAAGCCTAATCTTTGAGAAAAACGGGTTGCCAGTTGAAGAACGTTTAGAGGCTATCAGTAGATTGATGTCTGAAATCGCAGATTATTCTCGTGATGGCAAATCGCAAGGTTTAAGACGAGGCCGTGATGTTGGAATGGACTGGTTGAATGACTACGACCTAAGAATGAAAAATCCAGATGCGGTTCGTGGTTTATCTACTGGACTTCTCGCACTTGATAGCTTGCTTGGCCCGAAAGGATTGGTAAAACAATCATTAATCGCAGTGGGTGCAAGACCTAAATGTGGCAAAACAGCGTTCTACGCAATGATGGCCGAAAACTGCATTTTAAACGAGAAAAAACCAGTATTGCTATTTAGCCTTGAAATGTCTGGTAAAGCAATCTTTGAGCGAATGATTAGTAAACGTGCGAACGTGAACAGTAATGCGTTCTACGAAACACAAAACAATCCAGATGACTTCTACAACAAATATCACATTTACCCAGAAACATTTAATTCTAGAGTGCTAAGTTCAACAGAAGAGCTGGTTAAAGATGACTTGTTATACATTGACGATACTCCAGCGGTATCAATGGCCCATATCAGAAACGAGTGCAGAAGAATTAAACGTGAACGTGGCGCTATCGGCTTAATCGGTGTGGATTATCTAACATTGATGAAAGCCGAAAAGGCAGAGCGTAATGATTTAGCTTATGGGCAAATCACAAAAGAATTAAAGAATCTCGCACGTGAAATGGACTGCGTTGTATTACTTCTAACTCAATTAAATCGTGGATTAGAAAACAGAACAGATAAACGACCATTGCCAAGCGATAGCCGAGACACAGGCCAGATTGAACAAGAGTGCGATTATTGGTTCGGTTTACACAAAGAGAGCGTTTACAACGAACAAGCAGACCAATCATTAACAGAAATCCTTGTTAGATTAAACCGACATGGTGGCACTGGTAAAGTTTACGTAGATCAGAAATTCGGCTCAATGTTTGAATGCGACCAAATGGATGCAGAGCGTAGATCTCAAATTGGCAAGAAAGAGCCTAAACAGCAGAGCTATAAAAAACACGACAAGGACGATTTTTAAACGAGGCCGAAATGGAATTTGATTTTAAGCCAATGTTTCTAGTCAATGAGGCAGTCCGCAGAAATGCAATGGAGCTAATCAGAAATTTACCAATCAATGAGCAGAATCCACTCGTTATAGAAATCAAGGTTAAAACACGCTCAATGGAGCAGAATAATAAATTTCACGGGATGTTAGGTGACATCTCAAAACAGGCAACTTGGCAAGGTGATAAGTACGATATTTACGGGTGGAAAAATTTAATCGTTAGTGGTCACACAATCGCAACAAAGCAGCCATACAAGCTAGTCACTGGAATTGAGGGCGAGTTAGTAAACGTTAGAGAAAGAACCTCAAAAATGGGCGTTAAGAGAATGGCAAGCCTTATCGAATACACAACCGCATGGGGCGTAGAGAACGGTGTTAAGTTTAATGATAAATGGGAGTTTTAAAATATGAGAATGTTAATTTTTATTTTAATCATCGCTGGGTGCTTTGCTATTGGGTATTTATCAAGAGGTACGCTTGGGATTCTAGCTCTACTCTTAAGCTTTTTATCTTTTGTTCTAGGCATTGCCATTTATGCGGATTTAGCATCAGAAAAGGCTTTAAATGGCGAGCTTTTAGAAGTGAAAAAGAAATACTACGAACTCAAATACATCAAGGATAAAGTCGAATGAGAGAAGAAATAGCCTTAGCAGTAGTTCTTTTCGTGGTTGCGTTTGTGATTATTTGTTTTATTGAGGGTGCGGACGATGAGTGATAAGGAAAAATTTGAGCGGACTAAACCAGTAGTGAATGTTGAAATAATAGTACACGTTGGTCGTGGCAAAAGTATTATGGCAGAAGCATTGGCAGCAGCATTAGCGAATGCCTGTAAAGTAGATTCTGTAACAATACAGCCCACAATAAGTTATCCAGTAAGTCGCATCAACAAGAAAACAATTTACAGAGGCTAATATGGCTATAAAACCTAAGGAATACAAATGCAAGGTCTGCGGTTGTTACTTTGTCAAAACAATAAGCTCAACACAGAAAGTCTGCTCGCCTAAATGTGCGATAGTTTTGTCAAAAGAGCAGGCAAGGAAGAAAAAAGAGAAAGAGGAAAGAGCAGAGCGAAGAGAGCGTAAAGCTAAATTAAAAAGTCGTTCTGAATGGCTTAAAGATGCTCAATCAGTATTTAATAAATTTATCCGTTTGCGAGATAAAAATGAGCCTTGTATAAGTTGTGGTAAATATCACACAGGGCAGTATCACGCAGGGCATTATCGGAGTGTTGGAGCTTGTCCAGAACTAAGATTTTGTGAATTAAACGTCCATAAACAATGCGCTCCCTGTAATGACCATAAGAGCGGAAATATTATCGAATATCGAATAAATCTAGTTAAAAAAATTGGCGTAGATAAAGTTGAATGGTTAGAGCGACAGGACCATGAACCCAAGAAATACACAATAGAAGATTGCAAAGAAATTATTAAATATTACAAGGCTAAAATTAAGGAACTAGAGAATGAATAAATTCAGCGAACTACCAGAATTAGACTACGACCAAATTCAATTCGTTGATAGCAGAATGTATCCTTGGGGAAGTTGGATTAATGAGGGGCGATTAGACAAACCAGAGTTAAACATTCTCTATAAACTTATGAAAAGCGTAGAGCCTCGAGACGAGCCTAGTCCGGTAATTTGTAGTGATGAGCTTGGAATGGCTATTAGCGAAGATATTGAAATGTTTTTCAAGAAGTATGATGAGCGGATGCATTTTATTCTTTTCTCGTATTATGTTCATAGATTAACGGTGAATAGAATAGCCACAAAACTAAGAGAGCGTGAAGAACCTCAATATATGCAGCCTTGTAACGGTAAGCAAGATATTAGAATTCCTTGCTTAAAAACCTGTAAGCGTAGAGTAGAAAAAGATTTAGCCTTGATGAAAGCGATTATCTACGACATTCTAATCAAGATTGAAGTCAAATTAGCAATAGAGAGCGAAAAAAGAAAAAATATTAAAAAAATTCGATTTATATATTGACATACTTGTCATCTTGTCCTATTATACTGATATACGGTGGTCGTAGTTTAATCAGTGAACACCGAAATAAATTCAACATAACCCTGATCGTAACCGGTCGGGGTTTTTTATTGCACGAAATTCAATGAGTAACCAATGCAAGATAACGGATCGCCTAACAATGGCATTGACATCATAGCAACGGTTATTTCTCTCGCATTTTCAGGTTTAGGCGGTGTAGTCAAGTATATCACTGCCACACAATCAGCAGGCTCGCCTGTAAAAGTATCTTCCGTAGTCTCTAGTTTTCTAGTAGGGGCTTTCAGTGGAATGGTTGTAGCGTTTTTCTTAATGTCTCAAAGTATTGACACCTTAATGATTATCTCAATCGCTGGAGCGTTTGGGTATTTTGGCGTACCTGCTTTATGGGGTTTGCTTAGAGTTTTCTTTCGTCAAATCGGTGGTTCTGTTGATGATTTAAATCCTAACTACTCAATGAAAGACATAGAAAAGGAAACAAGCAGAAAACGCTCACTTCGTTACGATGAAGATGCACCACTCAATGATAGTGATGAAGATATTTTAATCAATGGCACAGAAGAGCAAAACGATGATGTAAAGCCAAGGAGTAAGCGAAATGGGTAGAGAAAGAGCCGCAAGATTAGGAATTGCACTCGACAGAATATTTGCCTGTTTTTTATTTGCAGGCTGTATCGGGTTGTCAGTTCAAATCTTCACACAGAACAAGAGTTTGGAATTACTACAGGATAAGTACGACCAAACAGCACAATTAGCCGAAGAGCGAATGAAAAGAATTGATGCTCTACGGGATATGGTAACGGATAGAAACGACAGAATCGAACACTTGCTAAAAGAGCAAGCAAGGGAGCGGAAACGAAATGAAGATAAGCTGGATGGTATTAGTAAGATTGTTCTTTCAAGTAAATGTGTTCGTAGCGATGGTGTTAGTCGTGCTGTTATCGACAGGCTGCTTAAGTCCGAGTAAGCCAGTCGAGAAGATTAAAATCATTCGAGTAACAATCCCTGACAATCTTTTAATTACTTGCCCTAAACCGACATTGAGCGGTGAAAAATCTTCCGATGTTGCTGTTTACGCTGTAAAGGTTACAGATCAATTAAAAATCTGTAACAGTCGAATCACGCAGATTAAAAACCTAGTAACTGATTATGAACATGAAATCGAGCAAGATGCTCAAGGCGAATATCAATCAGTAGGTTTTGAGAAAGAGAAGAATGACCGAAATGATAAAGGTCGAAACAATGGAAAAGGTAGAGGACGTTAATCATGTTAATTTCCGAAGCGGTATTTAATAGAGTATTCCCGAAAGCAATCAAGGGTATGTATCAAGCGATTGATAAACATATCGAATTGGCAGGTTGTTTCAATAAGCAACAGCAAGCAATGTTCTTGGCTCAATGCGGACACGAAACAGCAGGGTTCACAACATTAAGCGAAAACCTTAATTATTCTGCTGACGGATTAATGAGCGTTTTCCGTAAGTATTTTCCTAATCCTAACATTGCTCGACAGTATGAACGCAAGCCAGAGAAGATTGCAAGCCGAGTATATGCCAATCGAATGGGTAATGGTTCAGAAGAAACGATGGACGGTTGGAATTATCGTGGTCGTGGCTTAATTCAAATCACTGGTAAGACTAACTACATTAAATTCGCTCAATGGTTAGGCGATACGATCAACCCTAAAGAAGTATCAAGCAATCTAGATTTAGCTGTAATGGCCGCAGTGTGGTACTGGATATTTAATGACTTGGCTATGATTAATTCTGTTCAGAAAGTAACAATTAGGATCAATGGTGGTACAAATGGATTAGATGACCGCTGCCGATTATTCCGTGCGTTAATGGTAGATTGATATGAACAAATTAATTCTAATTTTTCTAGCGGTAGCAGTTAGCCTGTGCGGTTGGATTTGGTTTCAACACGGAACGATAAATGACTTAAAAGCCAAAAACCAAACACAGGCTAACCTTATCGCAGAACAAGAAAAGGTTAATCAATCGCTAAAAGATACGATTGAGATAGAACGTCAAGCTGTAGAACAACAGAGAGTAATCCACGATGAAATCAAACAAGCAAGCCAAGACAAAATTCAAGCGGTTAGAAAGATTATCAAGACACAACCTTGCTATAGCACTCGTATTAACGATGACGCTATTGAGCGGTTGCACTAGTAAGGTTACTACAAAGACGGAATACATTTATCCGCCACAAGCTTTCTTGGTGCCTTGTGTTAAGACTCCGTTTACCGGCAATACATACGGGGAAGCAGTAGAGCATCTAATCACTGTGAAAGCAGAAAGAGATATGTGCGCTAGTCAAATCACAAACATTAACAAGTGGATTGAGAACAGTAAGGCAGGCAAATAATCAAAATGAAAAACTAAAGATCGCCAAATAAAGTGCGGTCTTTTTTTTTATTTTAAAGGCTTGATTTTAAAGATTAAAAGGTACTCCCGAGGGGATACCCCTTTCCACGGGGTTTCGGGCGCGCGGTTTTCGACAGTTTTTTGACATCTTAGGCATCATCATCTTTTTAATGTTTTTGGATTTTTGGCAGGTTTGGCATGGATAATTTATTTGACTTAAAACTCAATATAAATCAGATAGCCGAACTAGTCGGAATGCACCGTCAAACCGTATCACAACGGGTTGCAGGGCTTACTCCTGCTATTGGTAGTAACTCCAAATTAAAGCTCTACTCGATATCTGATTTAATTAAAATCGGGCTTGCCGAAAAAATGACAGCAGATGTTGATAGCTTATCTCCTGTTGAGAGACGAGCATTTTGGCAAGCTGAAAACGAAAGACTTAAATACGAGCGAGATACTGGCGAACTGGTGCCATCATTTGAAGTTGCTCAAGAGATGAGTTTTTTGGCAAAAGCAGTAGTGCAGTCACTTGATACTTTGCCTGATATTTTAGAGCGTGATTGTGGATTAACTCCGTCACAATTAACCCGTGTAATACAGGTAATTGATGATGTTAAATCGCAAATGTCATCACACATACAGACTGGTGATGACAAGTCAGAGGAGCAATAATGTTTGCATCAGCTAAAGATATTAGACGAGATATTGCAAATCTACTTAAACCGCCTCGCCGAATGAAAGTATCTGAGGCGGTCGCAGAATATATGCGCGTGCCTGTTGGTGGTGGAAACTCTGTTAAATGGGATGAAAATACTGCGCCTTATATACTTGAGCCGATGAATTGTCTTAACTCGCGGGAATATGATGCGGTTGTTTTTGTTGGGCCTGCGCGTACTGGTAAAACAGTTGGTTTGATTGATGGCTGGATTACTTACTCGATTATATGTGATCCGTCTGATTTTCTATTGGTACAACTTACTCAAGAAAAAGCCAGTGAGCATAGTCGTAAACGTTTAGACCGCACTTTTAGATGCTCGCCAGAGATTGCAAAAAGATTAAGCCCGCGTAAAAACGATAACAATGTCCACGATAAATATTTTAGAGCAGGTAACCTATTAAAAATTGGTTGGCCGTCTATCAACGTATTGTCATCATCAGATTATAAATACGTTGCATTAACAGACTATGACCGTTGGCCAGATGATGTGGACGGTGAGGGTGACGGGTTTAGTTTAGCGTCTAAGCGTACGACAACATTTATGAGTGCCGGCATGACTCTCGTAGAGAGTTCGCCAGGTAAAGATATTGTCGATCTAAAACATCATCCAAAAACTACTCACGAGGCGCCTCCAACGACTGGCATTTTATCGCTGTATAACCGAGGGGATAGACGTCGTTTTTACTGGCAATGTCCACATTGCTCTGATTGGTTTGAGCCATCAATGGCTAATATGGTCGGCTATCGAGATGACACTGATTATGTTAAGGCAAGCGAAAACGCTCGTTTACAATGCCCACATTGTCAATCTCTCGTAGATCCTGACAAGAAACGCGCATTAAACATTAGCGGCAAATGGCTAAAAGAAGGGCAAACGATAGATAAAGATGGTGTGATACATGGCGAGGGCAGAAACTCCCGTATTGCATCATTTTGGCTAGAAGGTCCTGCAGCCGCTTACCAAACATGGGCGCAATTAACTTATAAATTACTCACTGCTGAACACGAATTTGAGATGACCGGCAGTGAAGAAACCTTAAAAGCTGTAACTAATACAGACTGGGGGTTGCCTTATTTACCACGCTCAGCACTAGAACAACGCCGAAGTGATGAGCTAATGGAGCGAAGAGAAGAAACTGAAAAAAGAACGGTGCCTTATGGGTGCCGTTTTTTATTGGCTGCGGTTGACGTACAGGGTGGGCGGAACCGTCGCTTTGTAGTCCAAATTGTGGGCTATGGCGAAAACAGCGAGCGATGGCTCATTGATAGATACAACATTAAATCATCAATGCGTAGCAATTCAGATGGGGAAAGCCTGCCAATTGATCCGTCCGCCTACCCTGAGGACTGGGATTTACTTATTAGCGATGTGCTAAATAAGCAATATCGCATTGAGGGCCTAGAAGGTGGATTTATGCCAATCCTTGCAATGGCGGTAGATAGTGGCGGTGAGGACGGTGTAACAGATAACGCCTATAAGTTTTGGCGTAGATGTAAACGCGATGGATTATCTAAGCGCGTTTATCTCGTCAAAGGTGATAGCACTAAACGTCAAAAGCTGATCACTCGCACCTATCCTGATAATACATCTCGCTCAGATCGTCACGCTAAAGCGCGCGGTGATGTGCCTTTGTATTTACTCCAAACAGACCAGCTCAAAGATCGCATTAGTAACGCATTAAGTCGTGAGACTGTCGGGGCTAATTATATCCATTTCCCAGCATGGATCGGGGAATGGTTTTTTGATGAGTTGACATATGAGGAGCGAGGACAAGACGGCAAGTGGCGAAAACCTGGAAAAGGTAACAATGAGGCATTTGACTTATTTTGTTATGCCCACGCTATTGCCATTTTGAGAGGCTATGAACGTATTAAGTGGGGCGATGAGGATAGCATTCCACACTGGGCAAGACTACCAGGCTCAAATCCTAACGTAATCCGAAAAGAGACGGCTGCACTGGAAATGGAAACAGAAAGTTCGGTAGAAATTGAACAAGTTAAACCGCAACCGAAAGTCAAAACAAAAAGTAATTGGCTAAACGGTGGCGGAAGTAAAAAAAGCGGTTGGCTTTAACTCCCAAACAGCCTTAAATCGGTAGATGCCGAGCCTGTGAAAGGGTGGGTATGTTGCGGTAATAACTTAAACCCTGATTGGAAATGGTCAGGGTTTTTATTATCTGAATTTGGAGGTTATAAATGCAATTAGCAAACCCTGAAAATTTTAAACAGTTTGTACAAAATAAAAACTCAAAAACAGTTACCACATCAGAAATAGTTGCTAAAGTTTTTGGGAAACAACATAAAAATGTATTGCGTGATTTGCGTGAGATTTTTGAAACTGGCGACGAAGAGTTTAACCGGCTCAATTTTGAGCTCGTTGAATACATCGATAAAAAAGGCGAAAAGCGCCCAATGTTTGAGATGACAAAAGACGGTTTTATGTTGTTGGTTATGGGTTATAAAACCAAAAAAGCAATGATAATTAAGATTGCTTACATTAAAGCCTTTAACTTTATGCAAGATCAATTGCTATCTGGTAACATGACATTGATTGAGCAATATTACCAAGCTTTAGGCGAGAATAAAGCAGAAAAACAATTAGCAAGCGTTTGTGGTAAAGCGTTGAATGAATGGAAAGGTAAAAAGCCGTTGCTTGAAGCAACACTAAAAATCTTTGAAGATAAATTGCAAATTGAATTACCACTACTTAACTAACCGCACCGTAAAAAAGTGCGGTTTTTTATTGGGGCAAAAATGGCTATCTACGACAGAGACGAACTCGAAGAAAAAATCCGAGCGCTTGATGAAAAAATCGAAAACGCCCAAAGCCAAGTGAGCTTTAACGGGCGATCGGTATCTTATCAGGTGTCAGAATGGACAAAACAACGTGACCGCTATCAACAAATGCTTAATGAGTTATTGGTGGAAACAAGAGAGCGCATTAAGCGCCACAGAATCAAATACGCGAGATTTTAAACAATGGGAATACTAGATAAAGCGATTGCCGCAATCTCGCCTAAATGGGGCGCACAGCGAGCAAAAAGCCGATATGTAATGAATGCATACGAGGCGGCAATGCCAAGCCGTACACATAAAGCAAAACGTGAAAGCCAAGGTGCGAACATATCAACAAAGCAAAGTGCGGTAAGTTTGCGAGAGCAGGCGCGAGCGTTAGACCAAAATCACGACATTGTGATCGGGATTTTGGACAAAATGGAAGAGCGCGTCATTGGCTCGCGAGGAATTCATATCGAACCTCAGCCACTTAAATTAAGTGGTGATGTTGATGAAGATTTGGCAGAGCAAATCCGTAAAAAGTGGGCGGAATGGTCTGTTCGACCAGAAGTCACAGGACAATTCACGCGCCCAGAACTGGAGCGGATACTTTTAAGAACTTGGTTGCGAGACGGGGAAGTATTTATCCAACTCGTGCGTGGTGCGGTGGCTGGGCTTAATCATAGCACTGGAATTGCATTTAGCCTTGAGGCGTTAGAGCCTGATTTTGTGCCTATGTGGCAATCTGATACAGCTAATGTAATCCAAGGCATAGAGATTAATGCATGGCGACGCCCTGTATCTTACCGTGTTTACATGGATAATCCGCAGGAAAATAACCGCACTTACGGGCGAGTTAAATCAGTGCCGGCAGAAAATATGCTGCACCTTGCGTTTAAAAAACGACTGCATCAGTTGCGCGGCGTGTCAATGTTGCACGGTGTAATTGTTCGTCTTGCCGACCTTAAAGATTATGAGGAAAGCGAGCGTGTGGCCGCACGAATTGCCGCCGCATTTACGATGTACATCAAAAAAGGGGATTCCTCTCTTTACGGTGATAATGATGAGTACGGCACGGATAGTCCTGAGCGTGATTTTGAAATTGCACCTGGTGCAATCATTGACGATCTTAAACCTGGCGAAGATATTGGGTTGATCAACTCGAACCGCCCGAATGTGAACCTTGAAACCTTTAGAAATGGTCAATTAAGAGCAACAGCGGCGGGAACTCGCTCTAGTTACTCAAGCATTGCCCGCGACTATAACGGCACTTACTCAAGCCAGAGACAGGAATTGGTGGAAAGCTTTGAGGGTTACGCAGTTTTACAAGATACCTTTGTTGCGCACATCTCTCGCCCAATCTACCGAGAATGGCTAAAAATGGCGATTGTCAGCGGTGAAATTGAGGTGCCAGTCGATATTGACATGGCATCTCTTTACAACGCTGTTTACAGTGGGCCAGTGATGCCGTGGATAGACCCAACAAAAGAGGCGCAAGCATGGAAAGAGCGCATCAAGGGCGGTTTAGCAACAGAGAGCCAAGCCGTAAGAGCAAGCGGTAGCAATCCAGCAGAAGTGAAACGCAGACGAAGAGTTGAGGTTGAGGAAAACAGAAAATTTGGCCTCAAGTTTGACACAGATTTAACTAACACAGGTACGACAAATGACAAAACAAAAAATGATTCTGTCTCCGGTGGCGATGGCAACGAGCGCGACAAAGACGAATAACCAGTCTTGGTACTCAATCAAAGCCAAAGCCAACGATACGGCAGAGATCTCAATTTACGATGAGATCGGATTTTGGGGCGTGTCTGCTGCGAGCTTTGCGCAGGACTTAAAAGACTGCGGAAACAATCTCAAGCAGATTAACCTACACATCCACTCACCTGGTGGCGATGTATTTGACGGGATCGCCATTTACAACTTGCTAAAAAATCACCCAGCAAATGTGACAGTTTACATTGACGGTTTAGCGGCAAGTATGGCAAGCGTTATTGCGATGGCTGGTAATGAGGTAATCATGCCTGAAAACGCAATGATGATGATCCATAAACCTTGGGGTATCCAAGGCGGCGATGCAGAGGATATGCGCAAATATGCCGACCTATTAGACAAGGTCGAAAATACGCTAATCCCAGCCTATGCAAACAAAACAGGGAAAACACCTGAAGAATTAGCAGAAATGCTATCAGCAGAAACTTGGCTCAACGGAAAAGAATGTGTTGAACAAGGATTTGCAGACAAATTAGCCGAACCACTTGTGGCGATGGCGTCTATTAAATCACGAAAACTAGAGGACTTTGAAAATATGCCAAAAGCAATGAAAGATATGTTGTTTAAGCCACAAGGCAACGCTGGCTCAAATCCAGCACCACAAGCAACACCAACTGAACAATCAGCGCCAGTAAATCAAACTCAAACTGTGACAGTAGATAATACTGCACAAGTGCAAGCTGATTTAAATAAACGCAATGCGGATATTAAAGCCGTATTTGCTCCGTTTGGCTCAGCTCACAGCGATTTATTAGTAGAGTGCTTAGGTGATTTATCAATTACCGCAGAGCAAGCAAAAGACAAATTATTAGCAAAACTAGGTGCGAACACCACACCAAGCGCAGCGCCTACCGCGTATGCTGGTAATGGTAATATTGTTGGCGACAGTGTTAAGCAATCATTGTTAGCACGTGCAGGTATTGATAAGGATCAATCAAACACAAAAGCTAACGCATATAGCGGTATGAGCTTGCGAGAGTTAGCACGCGCATCACTTGCAGATCGTGGCGTTAGTGTTGCAGGTCAAAATGCAATGGGTATCGTTGGATTAGCGTTCACGCACTCAAGCTCAGACTTCGGTCAAATCTTAATTGATGTGGCACACAAATCATTATTAAAAGGCTGGGAAAGTGCGGTAGAAGATTACGAAAAATTTACTACTCGCGGCACTCTAACCGATTTCCGCGCAACTAAACGCGTTGGTCTTGGTGGTTTTAGTTCTCTTCCTGAAGTTGGCGAAGGTGAAGAATACAGCTACGGTAAGATTGGTGATGAGGGTGCGAATGTAGCGCTTGCAACATACGGTCAATTATTCTCAATCACTCGTCAAGCTATCTTGAACGATGATATGCACCTCTTGACTAAAATCCCTGAGAAAATGGGGCAAGCTGCAAAAGCAACCATTGCTAAATTAGTGTTCGCACTTTTAACTGGTAATGCTATTGCTCAAGACGGTAAAAAATTATTTGATGCGTCACATAACAACGCATTTAACAACGCGGCACTAGACATTACAAACATTGATAAAGCTATTCAAATGATGAATGGTTTCGTTGATGCAAGTGGTCAGCCTTTAGCTATCGAGCCTGAATTCTTGTTAGCGCCAACGTCTTTATACACTCGTGCTAAACAATTATTAGGCTCTACAAGCGTAGAGGGTGCTGATATTAACTCAGGAATCATCAATCCATTGCAAGGTGTTGTAGATCCAATTAAATCTGCTCGTTTACAAATTGCAAATCCGAAAGAATGGTACTTGATCAATAAAGAGGCTATTGAGGTTTCATATCTTGACGGCATTGATACTCCATACATCGAGCAACAACAAGGCTTTACCGTTGATGGTGTAGCCACTAAGGTTCGCATTGATGCAGGCGTGAACGTGATCGACTATCGCGGTATTGTTAAAGTTACAAATAAGTAACTCAGAACCTATTAAATAGTGACCGCACTTTTAATCGAAGTGCGGTTTTTTATTAAATAAATCATAGGATTAATTGAATATGGCTAAAAATTATGTACAAGATGGCAACACAGTACGCTTTACCGCAACCGCTGCCATGAAGAGCGGTGATGTTGCAATTATCGAAAATCTTGCAGTTGTTGCAGAAAGTGATGTTACTCAAAATGGTGTAGGCGTTGGCTTAACTACTGGTGTGTTTACCGTTAAAGCAAAAGCATCTGACGATATCAAACAAGGCGCAGTTGTTTACTGGTCAACAGATGGTGCAACAACTACCGCAGGCAGTAACAAACGCTTAGGTGTTGCGTGGCGCGCAAGCGGTGCATCAGCGGAAACCGTAGATGTCAAGATCAACGCTTAGTCCGTTTGATGTAGCAATCTCGCAGGCGGACAAAGTTATATCAGATGTGATGATGTCCGTCTATGTCATCAATGGCAAGAAATACAAAGCGGTTTTAGATGAAGTTCCAAAAGAGTTCGAGCCGATTAATGGTATTTATCGCACGCTTACGCTATTTAAATCTTCAGGGTACAAACCTAGGAAAAATGATCGCGTAACGATAAATAACATTGAGTATATCGTCAGTGGCTTTAGTTTTAATTCTGGGACGATAATTCTACAACTGGAAGAGGATGCGAGTTACTAATGGCAATTAATGACGACATCGAGAAAGCCAAGAAAGCATTAACTGATATTGATAAAAAAGCAGTTCCACAAGCTATTGCACGCACCATTAATAATATAGCAGCTAAAGTAATAGTGAGAGCTGTAATAGATACATCAAAAAAAGTGGATGTACCTAAGCGCTTTATTAAAGGTAGAGTAAGGTTAGAGCGAGCGAAATCCAATAGGTTAAGTGCTTTTATTAAAGTTAATCGAGGAAATTTACCAGTTATTCGCTTGATCAAAGGTAATGGTAGATTTATCCGCAGAGGCGAGAATAAAGGGCAGTTAAAAGTTGGCAACCGTTTATATCAAAGAGCGTTTATCCAAAAGCTTAAGAATGGACGAACGCAAGTGATGCAGCGGCAAGGGAAAGATCGTTACCCTATTGATGTAGTCAAAATTCCGCTCAAAATTCCACTTACAGAGGCATTCCACGCAGAAGTTAAGCGAGCGTATGAAAATGAAATGCCAATTGAATTGAGAGATCAATTAATTAGGCAGATGCAGATAGTACTCAAAAAATGAAAATTCATTCAGAAATCAGAAAGGCTGTTATTAATGCTTTAAAGCCGTATCTACCAAAGGTTAAGGAGTTTAGTAATGGCAAACCATCGTTCACCGATATCGAAACCCAAAGTCCAACAATTGCAGTATTTATTAGTAATGTTACGCCAACTGGTTATTTAGACGGAACATTACAGGCGACACTACACGTTGCGGCATTTATGCGTTCGGCATCGAGAGATGATGATTTAGATAAACTTGCTCAAGAAATCTATGAAAGCGGTATCGTTGAAGAATCATTATCAAGCCTAACTGAAACAACTTCGTTCTCGTCTTTTGATTACGATCAGGACGAGCAAATGGCAACGTGGATCGCTGCCGATATCCAATACAACATTACTTATGAGGTCAATAATGGCTAAAAAAGACACAACACCGATGAAAGGCGCAGGTACTCAGTTTTTTCGTTTGAAAGATGAGAAAGAAACCACTGCTATTCAAGGTGGAACAATTTCAGCGGCAGAAATTAAAAAAGCCGAAAACTGGGAGCGTATTGCAAAAATTAAAGAGCTATCTCCTGGTGAAGTTACTGCGGAAAGCTATGAAGATAACTACTTAGACGATCCAAACGCAGAATGGAAATCAACAAGCCAAGGTGCTAAGTCAGCAGGTGAGACATCTATCACTCTTGCATGGTTGCCTGGTGATACAGCTCAGCAAGCTATTGTCAAAGATTTTGATAATGGCACAAAAAAATTCTACTTGGTTGTATATCCAAATGGTACTCGAGACGTGTATTTCGCTTGGGTATCATCTTTGGGTAAAGCTGTCCCTCAAAATGAAACAATGACACGCACAATTAAACTAACTAATGTTGGCAAGCCATTATTAGCTGAAACAAATCAGGCAGGTGATTAATCATGTTAAAACAAATCAAGTTTGAAGTTAATGGGCAAGTTCTTCAGTTATCCGCACTGTCTGCTTTAGATTATATTGATTATATCGATTATATGAGTTCGCTCGAAAAACCTGATCCAGTTCAAGAGGAAGATACAGAGAAAGAAATCAATGCGAAGCTTAATAAAATGACAAGACATAATTTGTTAGCTAATGCGCGATTAATTGCTTTCTCGCTATCGCATACTAAGACAGATAAGACTATTGACGAGCTACAAAATGAAGTCTTAACAACACTCACAAATAACGACCTCCATCTTGTCCTTAATGCTGTTCAGGATTTATGCGAATTCCCTAAAGTAGAAAGTCAGGAAGAAGTAGAGCAGGCAGACAGTGCGGACGGTGAAGAAAAAAACGCCTAGAGGCCGAACTTGATTTTGTTTTGAAACTAGCGCACGAATTTAAACGTGCGGATTATAGAAGAATGCTCCGTGAGATTTCTCTTGCGGAGTATTTTTCTTGGTACAAATATTTCGGGAAACGACCATTCACGCTTGAAATGCTTGATTATGGTTACGGAATAATGACAAGTTCGGTCTATAACTGCGCTGCCGCTAAACAGGTAGTAACAGCTAGAGATTTTTCTATCTTTAATTCTGATGAGCCAGTAAGAGAAATGACGGACGAGGAAATGATGGAGGCATCTGCCGCGAATTCGGGGGTATTGAGAATTGGTTCAGATTAGTGACATAAAAATAAAGCTTGAGGCAGAAACAGCTAAGTTTACCGAAGAAATTAACAAAGCTAGAAGATCTCTCAATGGGCTTAATTTAACTAAGTTAGCTATTGGCGGCATTGCTACTGCGGCTATCGCAGCCACTGGGGCCGTTGTTTCTTTTGTTGGTTCTTTGGGCGATGGCATAAAGATTTTCGAAGAAACAGAACGCTACATGGCAAGAACAGAGGCTCAATTAAGAGCAACTGGTGCGGCTGTCGGATTTTCATCTTCAGAGCTAGACAATTTTGCTCGTTCTGTTGCAATGAATACGCTTGCTAGTACCGATGGTGTTCGACAAGCAATGTCTGTAATGATGACATTTAAAAGCGTTACTGGCGAATCATTTAAAGAGGCAATTAAACTATCTCAAGATTTAGCTGAAACGTTTGGCACTGATATTTCGAGCGAGGCCAGAAATCTTGGGCGAGCTTTAGAAAATCCAGCTGAGGCAATATCTATTCTGAAAAGAAAGGGTATTGAACTTACATCAGAGCAGCAAAATTTAATCAATTCTTTTGTTGAAACTGGTGATAAGGCTAAAGCACAGGAAATAATATTTAAAGCTTTACAAGAACGCGTTGGTGGTACTGGTGAGGGTTCTGCGAAAGATACATTATCCGGTTCTCTTGATACATTAGGGCAGGCAACTGACGAATTAAAAGAGCAGTTTGCAGAAACGACAGGCATCACAAAATTCTTTAAAGGTGCGGTAGATAGTCTTTCAGGTGCTTTCATTAAGTTGACTAAGGCAATGAAAGGCGTAGATACTGCGACCCATGTAAAAAATCTTGAAAATGAAATTTCAATTTTAGAGAAATCTAAAAAATCCTTAGAACAACAGTTTGAATCTGGTGCCTTTGATGGCAGCGATGAAGTGTTGGCCGCAATGCGTGAGCAAATGGACCAACAGCAAGCTAACCTAGATAAGGCTCGAGCAAAACTAAAAGAAGAACAGGATAAACAAAAGGCAGAGGCAGATGCTGCCGAATCAAAACGCAAGAAAGCTGAGCAAGAAGAAAAAGAGAATGCTGGCAAGTCGCAACTTGAAAAGATTGAAGATAAGCTAAAATCTCGACAACAAAAGCTAACTGAACAACACGAAAAAGACAAGAAAGCTATTCAAAATCTTGTATTGAGCGAAGTTGAGATTAAAAAGCGCGGTTTTGAAACAATTGATCAGTTAAGAAAGGCAGAGCTTAATAAGCTTGAACAAAACTACAATGAACAAATCGCGACAATAAACAAAGGCGAAAATAAAAAAACGTCAGCGAAATCAAGCCGCGGTTCTCGTAGTAAGACAAACGATGTCTCGTCTCTAGATATGCAATACGCTAACGAGATGCAGAAATTGGAATTACAGCATCAACAACGTATAGCCAAGATTAACGGAATGGCTATTTCTGAGAAAGATGCTAAAGAGCGTAATTTTAGTAGTGCGTTAGAGTTGAGAAAACACTATCTAGCGCTAGAGGCACAAGCATACGATCAAGCTTTAGAGAAACAGAAAGCGAAAGAGATTAAAGAAGATAATGACAGAGCTAATAAAGTTCGGTCATTCTTTAATGATATTCGAGGTTCTGGAAATGATCCGTATGTGCAAAGCGATATAACTCGAGAAGATCAACTTGTCAAAGCTCAAGATCTTTATGAGCAACAATTGATCAACGTTCAGCAGTTTGAAGAGGCTAAAGCGTTAATAGAAGATCAGTATAGGAAACGTAAAGAGGATTTAGATAGACAGGCGATGACGACACAGTTAAATATCGCTGCATCATTATTTGATGGTTTAGCTGGGTTAGCTGAATCTGCTGGCGGAAAGCAATCCGCTGCATATAGAACGCTTTTCGCTATATCTAAGTCATTCCAAATCGCCGAATCTCTGATCAACTTACACGCGGCAGTAATGAAAGCGATGAACGACCCGACAGCAATTACACCGTCACAGAAATTTGCCAATATGGCAGCGGTTGCAAGTCAAGGTGCGGCAGTGCTTAACCAGCTTAAAAGCGTTACTATCTCAGGCGCTCGCGCTAGTGGTGGTTATGTTGGCGGCGGCAGAACATATCTTGTTGGTGAGAAAGGTCCTGAGTTATTCACGCCAGGAGCAAGCGGACAGATTACAAGCAATTCAAACTTAAATAAAGCTTTAGGCGGATCGAGCAATAAAACAGTTGTCATTAATCAGACAAATAACTTTGGCGATGGCGACAGTGATCCTGCATTAGCCGAAAAGATTGCTAGATTAACCAAGGCGCAAGTTTACGATGTGCTTAGAAATGAATCTAGAAGTGGTGGAATGTTGAGGTAGTGAATGAAAGAGCTATTTAATTTTAAAGTCCAATGGGGCTTACAGCTAGATTACAAGCCAGAAATTGATGTTATCGAATTTGGCGATGGTTATCAGCAACGCAGAGTAAGAGGCATTAACTCTTTGCCGTTATCAACTACAGCTACAATCCGCTATCACAAGGTTAGGGAAAAAGAGATGATTAAATCTCTTGATTCATTCCTTGCGCGACACGGTGGATATAAATCATTTGAATGGATTCCGCCCGGCAAAACTGAGCGAATATTAATTCTCTGTTCGGAATGGTCTAAAGTTGATAACGGGGCTTATGTTGAATATTCATTACAATTTCAGCAAGTTTTTAATTAATTTTTATGAGCCATCTTTAAATGATGGCTCGTTTAATTTAATATCATAAAACTTCACAACTGAAATTATTTAAATATGAATAAGAGACTACTTTCGATTTTATTAATCCCATTTTTTTCTATTGCAAGCGAAACAAAGTGGGAGCTTTCAAACAGTAACTCTAAAATGAGTAACAATTCAATTATATCAGCGACAATGGAGAGTGATAATGAAGTGGAGTTTGATTTTCCGTATGAGGGGAAACAGCGGGCCAAATTAAGCTTATGGACTACAGACAATTCCAATACCGATTATTTGACATTTAGCATAGAGCGAGGACAGATAGTTTGTGGATTTGGTAAAGGCTGCAGTATTGATATAAAAGTGGATGATGAGGATGCCGTTAGCGTAAAAGGGACACCGCCATCAGACGGAACAAGCACCTACATAACGGTGGATCTTGATGCTGGACTGGCTGCAAAATTAAAGCGAGCAAAGAAAATACTAGCTCAACCAACAATATTCCAAAATGGCTATCCTATTTTTGAGTTTGATACTAAAAACAACCCGTATCCATGTTGCAAAAAATACCCAATTTGGTCAGAGATTGATAATATAAAAAATGGAATCTTGCCGGAGTTAATTGAAATTGACAGCAATACAGAAAAGAAACCAATGAATATCTGCAAATTGTTAATTCCCTCATCCATACAAGATAAAAATTTTGGATTTGGGGAATATGGCGTTTACACCAAAAAAGAAACAAAATCATCTATTGAATGGATTGAATACGGGTTTCTAAATGTTGAAAAAAATGTTTGTAAAAACGGAACGATGACGACGACCAAATTTAAATACAAAAATATGTCAATAAATTGATCGTTAAAATAAATAACAGAACCGCATCTTTTTAGGTGCGGTTTTTTATTGGAGCAAATAATGCCACAAGCAATTAGCAATCAATTCAAACTAGACCTTGCCAAGCTAGAGCAAAATGCACTGATTGAGCTGTTTGAAGTGGATTTGCGAGGCTTAAAAGATGCTGACGGTATAAGTGGCGAGCTATATCGCTTTTATGCCGGCACTAATGAAAAATCACAGTCTATCGTATGGCAGGGTAAAACTTATCAACCGTTTGGTGTTAAAGCTGATGGCTTTGAGTTGTCAGGCAGTGGACCAAGCAATCGACCGACACTAACACTAGGAAATGTTGGCGGATTTATTGCCGCACTTTGTAATCGATTCGACCAATGTTTGGGTGGCGTTGTTAGACGAAGATTGGTCTATATGCACTATCTCGATGCGGTGAATTTCGTGGATGGCAATAAACAAGCCGACCCGTCACAGGAAGCATTGAGCTATTTCTTAATTGAACAGTTATCCTCACTCAATCGTGACATAGCTCAGTTCACTCTAGCCTTACCATCAGAAACGGACAACGCATTAATCGGACGAATGATTACTTCAACCTGTTCGTGGCTTTATCGTGGTGTTGAGTGCGGTTATACAGGCCGAGCAGTGGCAGATGAAAAAGACCAACCAACAAACGACCCTAAAAAGGACAAGTGCAGTGGTTTATTGACTGGTTGCAAGTTAAGAAATAACACGCACAACTATGGCGGATTTGTTAGCGTTGATAAGTTGGGGTAGGAAATGGACGGAAAACTACACAACGAGATAATTAAATACTCAAAATCAAAAGAACCACAGGAAAGCTGTGGTTTTGTTGTTTTAGTAGGTGGTAAAAAAGTCTTTATACCTTGCGAAAACGTAGCGGAAGATAAGGATAACCATTTTGAAATCACGCCAGAAGATTACATTAGCGCATCAGAGAAAGGCGAGATTGTGGCATTGGTCCACTCACACCCACAAGGCGAACCTAAACTCTCTCAATCAGACTTACAAACTCAACTCTATAGCCAATTAGATTTCTGGTTAGTGTGTAACGATGAAATTCATATTTTTCCGAAAATCCAATTTTTAATCGGTCGTGATTTTAATCACGGTGAAATGGATTGCTACACGCTATTTAGGGATTTTTACCGCCTATCAGGTTATGAGATGCCTAATTTTGAGCGATCTGATTACTGGTGGGAAGATGGCAAAAATCTCTACTTGGACAACATCGAAAAACAAGGATTTGAGCAAGTAAATGAGCCTCAAATTGGCGATGTAATTTTGATTAGCGTAGGTGCAAATGTGCCGAATCACGCTGCGATTTATGTAGGTGAACAGATGGTATTACATCACGCACCTAAACGATTATCTAAGCGTGATTTGTATGACGGTTATTGGCTCAAACACACTCACAGTATTTGGAGATATAGAGAATGGTCAACGTTAGATTTTACGGTAGCCTTAAACAGTTTGGATCTGATTTCAGGCTAGACTGCCAAACACCAGCCGAAGTTATTCACGCCTTAACAAGTCAAATCCCAAAACTTAAACAGTTTATTCAACAAGGATTATTCACTGTAAGAGTGGGGCGAGATTATTTCGATAATCGCTATCTAGAGAAAGGATTAAGTCAAAAACTAAAAGACGATTCGACCGTTCATTTCACTCCAACGTTAAAAGGCTCAAAGCGTGGCGGATTGTTTGGGGTGATTACTGGCGTGGCACTTATTGCCGGTGCTTTAGCGTTAGGCCCACTTGGATTTAGCGTTATTGGAGCAAATGCCGCATGGATGGTAGGTGGATTAGGTGCGTCAATGTTACTTGGTGGCGTGGCTCAAATGCTTACAAAAATGCCATCAATGTCAACAGGAAAAGATGCTGAAAAGAAACAATCAACCAGTTTTTCAAACCTTTCAAATATGGCCGCTCAAGGTCGTCCCATGCCTTTAGCTTATGGGCGGATCAGAGTTGGCTCACTAATTATCTCTCAAGGTGTTGAAACGATGGATATAGAGCGACAACCTCCAGAAAACAAGAAAGGCAAGATACTACCAAGATTTAGAAATAGGAGTTAGCAATGGGTAAAGGTGGCGGTGGCGGTCATACGCCTATTGAAGCTAAAGAAACAAGCCGAAGCAAACAGCTCGTCAAAATTATTGATGTTATTTCAGATGGTGAGATTGATGGCTTGGCTGATGGCATGAAGTCAGTCTATTTCGATAATACGCCTGTTCAAAACAAAGATGGCTCATATAACTTCAACAATGTCCAATTAGAGGGGCGAGTAGGTAGCCAAGTCCAAGATGTAATTGCTGGTTTCAACACCTCAGAGAAAGAAGTAAGTGTTGGAACTCAAGTTAGAAAGAATCTACCAATTACACGAACCGTTACAGATAGCAAGGTTTCACGCTTAAGATTAACCGTTGGCGTTCAGTCGCTATTTAGTCAAGCTGAAAACGGTGATACAAGTGGAACAACGGTAGAGCTTGTAGTGACTATTGGTTCTCAATCTTATCCTGTTTCGATTAGTGGTAAATACAGCTCTCAATATCTACAACAGCACACTTTTGACAATCTACCTCCTGTCCCATTTATCGTTAAGGTTGAGCGAGTAACAGAGGATAGTAAATCTCAAAGACTTCAAAACAATACAGTGTGGTCTAGTTACACTGAGATTATTGATACGGAGTTTACTTATCCAAACACAGCCTTAATCGGTGTGAAGTTTGATTCCGAGTACTTTAGCAATATCCCATCTCGAACCTATGATTTATTAGGACTACGGGTAAAAGTGCCGAGCAATTACGACACCCGTACACGTAAATATACTGGAATGTGGGATGGTACATTTAAGGTCGATTGGACAGACAATCCAGCTTGGGTTTTATATGACATTGTCACAAGTAAACGTTACGGATTAGGCAATAGACTTGGCGAATTCGGAGCTGACAAGTGGACTTTATATCAAGTCTCTCAATACTGTGACCAATTAGTGCCAGATGGTTTCGGTGGTCAAGAGCCTCGATTTACTTGTAACGCTTGGCTCACAGAGCAACGTTATGCGTATGATGTGATTAATGATATTTGCTCGATTTTTAGAGCGATGCCAGTCTGGAACGGTCAACAGCTGACAGTTGTAATGGATAGACCGTTAGATCCAGTTTGGACATACACTAACGCAAACGTTGAGAAAGGTGAGTTTAACTATACTTTCTCAGCCAAGAAATCTCGCCATAACGCTATTCAGGTTGAATACTCTGATAAGGATAATGGTTACGAGAAAGCGATTGAATACGTATCCGATGATGAAGAAATTCGTAAGCACGGATTGAATGTTAAGAAAGTCACTGCTTTCGGCTGTACTTCAAGAGGGCAGGCTCATAGAACTGGTTTATGGTTATTACAGACCGAAAAGCTAGAAACTAAAACCGTTACCTTTACAGTCGGCACAGAGGGCTTAATGCACGTGCCAGGCGACATTATTAAAGTCGCTGATACGTATTATGCTGGCACTAATGTTGGCGGTCGAGTTTTAGCCATTAATGGCAAGAAAGTTACCTTAGATAGAGAAATCTCAGTAAATGGTAACAGTTACTTTAGCTACATCAACGCACAAGCAAAACATCAAGATATTAAGATTATTTCTGCCAATGGTGCAGAAGTTACACTTGAGCAAAACCCAGTAGGACTAGAAGCTCACGGTGTATGGTCGCTATCCACTCAACAGGTAACAAGCCAATTATTTAAAGCTATATCTGTAAAAGAAGAGACGAAAGGCAAATACACTATTACAGCCTTGCAGCACGAGCCGCAGAAAGAGGCTATCGTTGATAATGGTGCGAAATTCGAACCTAAGGCGACATCAATCCTATCCGTTCCTCAAGTGAGCAATATCGGCATAACAGTCAATCCTGATGGTAGCGCTTCATTTGCTGGAGATGTGACAGGCGGTAACGGTGTTATCAAGTATGATTTTCGCATCTACAAAGACGGTGCGTTGTACGATATCCGATTAGGTCAAACATCACCAAACTTAAACTTAGACGGTTTAGAAAACGGTGAATACTCAGTCTTAATCCAAGTTAAAAATGAGAAAGGACAAGTCCTAAGCGAGAGAACGCAAACCTTTGTTATTGATAAACCTCCAGCGCCAACAGGCGTAAGAGTTACTGGTGGGCTAGGAAACATTACAATCGAATGGGATTGGGTTAATGATGCCACAGCTACCGAGATTTTCGTTAGCGAAACTGACGATATTAAAACCGCCACACGCTTAACGAAAGTTACCGCAAGAATGTACACGCATGAGGTCGGAGCTAAGAAAGTTAGATACTACTGGCTAAGACATGCCCGAGGCGTGAACGTCGGGCCATTTAGTCAGCGAGGTGGCTTGCGTGGTGAAAGTTCGGTTGATATCGATGCAGAGTTAGAGATTTTAAACAAAAAGCTCTCGCAAAACATCGTAAACGAAGTATTCGACACTGCCTTGCCAGCTCGCAATCTTGACTTAATTAAAACGGTTAATGGTTTAAATACTGGCGAATATCAAGGCCATAAACAAGTTTATAACACCGCAGATGGTAAACTTTATACATGGAACGGTAGTAGATACCTTGAAAATGGCATTGATGCAAGCGGTATCCGCATTAAGACAACGCAATTAGTCGGCACTTTACAGGCTGACCAAATTGGCGCAAACACAATCGGAGCTGGTGCGTTACAAGCTGGAGCGGTGCGAGCAGAACACATGGCAGCAGGGCAGATTACTGCTGACAAAATGGCTATCGGGCTTGGTGGGAACTTGCTCTACAACCCTATTTTCGATAATAACGCTTATGGCTGGAGTGAAAATAGAGGTAATGGCAGTCTAGAAGGTCAAACAACAAGCCTAGCAAGATGGACAAGCACTAAGTTCAACGGATTAGTTACTAATGGAGCTGTTTTGACTGCTAGAGTTATGGCTAATTCTAACGTGTCAAGCTGGTGGAATATTGTAGAGCAAGTTGTTAGGGTTGTGCCAAACCAAAGATACTGTTTCTCAGCCTTTGTTGATGCTTGGCAATGCACTGGAGAACTAATGGTACAAGAGATTGCTAGTGATGGTACTACTTGGATTAGCAATTTCGCTTTTTCTGGTCGAAAAGGTAGGAGTATTTCTGGATATTCACAGTCAGGAGCAATGGAAGAGGGGTCTGGCAGCATTGACCCGTCAACTCGCACTCACGTATTCTTTACCGCCCCTAGCTCTGGCTATGTGTCAGTTGTTTGCATTATGCGTGATATACAAGAATCAAGCACGCTTAAAATCGCAAATCCAATGCTCGAAGAGTGTACCGAATACACAAAACAACCTAGCCCATGGCAAAACGCAGGTGTAACAGCTATTCACGGTGGCTCTATTGTCACTAACTCTATCACCACTCAACAAATGGCAGCTAATAGCATTACTGCGAATGAGATTGCAACTGGTGCGGTAGCTGCTAAACATATTGCCGCAGGTAGTATCGGAGCTGAGCATATCGCTACACGATCTCTAACTGCCGATAAATTAAACGTTTCCCAATTATCCGCTGTCAGCTCCAACATGGGCGATATTAACGGTGGGTCACTTAATATCAATAATAGATTCAAGGTGAGTAGGAGTGGACAGGTTGAAATGAGGGCGGCGACTGGTAAAGTTGGAATGGTTGTAAACAACGATAATATTGTTGTTTATGATGAGAGAGGTAATGTTCGAGTTAAGATAGGGAAGTTATGATTATTTTAATCTTGTTTACAGTAGTGGTTGCTATTGTTCTTTTATGGCTTTTATTAAAGCGAAAGAGGAGGGTAAAAGTGTCTAATCAAGGAATTGAAACTTATGACACCTCAAACAATATAACATTCTCAACGGAGAATAGGTTGTTTAAGTATATAGGGTATAAAGATTTAACAATAGGTAACTTTAGTATAACAGCTGGAGCTAATGCTGGAAATGTTGTCTTTATCCCTATTACACTCTCAACAAACAACCAGGAACTATCCCATCAATTAGCTATAGCTGTTGATATGCCATACATTTCAGAGGCGAGAATAAGCGGAAATACTTTTTCTGGAGTTGTTAAGTCGCCAGCAGATTTCCGATATCAAGGCTCGTTAAGAAATAAGCCTCTAATTAGAGTTTTCTATGGAGTTTACTAATGTACGGATTTTCAGGTATTACCGATGTAAATGACGGATTTTTGAGTATGTCATTACAGAGACGAGGGCAATCGCAATTCTCTAGCGGTTTTGCTAATATTTCCGTATCTGATACTGATATTGTTGTTATATCAGGTTGCAATGGTGATGTTTCGCAGTTCAAGAAAGATGGCGGAAATGTAGTTTTATATAGTCCGAACGCAACCAGTATTGATTATCTGATATTTAACACAAATACAGCAAAAAGCAGTGGATACGGAATAGAAACTTATGACAGCAATGGGCGAGTTATTTTTTCGTCAAATCATAAATTTTTAAGGCCAATTAGAACTGCTGATACAAATCTAAACAGAGGAAGCTTTACAGAGAGCGTTGAGGCAGGCAAAAAATACGGTGTCATACTATCCAACTATGGGTTTCGCATAGCTATTACGCCAGATTATTGCCGAAAAATAATGAGGAGTGTTAGGGTTGATAACCGAGTTAGTTTTAACTCTATAAATCATGATGCTCAAGGGGCTGGGCGAATAGGCATGACATATAACGATGATTCATTTTACGCTAACGCAATTATTGTAGATATTACTGGATATTAAAATAGGAGCAACCATGACAACATTTAATAAGATTCTAAATCCGATGTATTCGGCTATTGCCGCATACTCAAAACAGGAAGATGGCTCAATCAATGCTAAGTATGTATTAGGCACTGGAGAAGATAGAGATGGTTCCGTGACTAACTTCATGCCAATCATCTCTGATTATAAATGGATTGATGCAACGACAGCTAAAGAACTAATGAGTAAGCCATTAACTAAAGACGATATTGGCAAAACAACAGAGCAGATTGAATTAGCTCGAATTTATGCTTATCTGAAAGAGAATGGTCAAATCGTAATCTAATCAACCTTAAACTAAACCAACCGCACTTTGAGAAATCATCGTGCGGTTTTTTATTGGAGCAAAAATGGAAAACATTGAGCTAGAGACAGTACGTGGTGATGATGACGGGTGGACTTTCGAAATCCTAGAAGATAACGAGCAGAAAAGTGATTTGATTGGCAGCAAGTTCGATATGTGGATTGAGCCGAAGAAAGGCGAGATTATCAAGTTATCAACCGAAACTGGCGAAATTACTGTAAGCGAAAATCTAGTCACAGTTACATTATCGCACGACAAAACTCTAGGTGCGAAGTGGGAAACAGCAAGCTGGGATTTGCAATGCACCAGTCCACAAGGATTAATTAGAACGCTCGCAGGCGGTGAATTCACGCTTATTCACGATATAACGGAGGCGAGATGATTATCAGATTAGTTAAACGCTCAAGACCAAATATTAAAGTTAAAGTGCGTTTAATAAAAGAGATTGGTGAGAGAAAGGAAAAAATCCCAACTCTCGAAGAATTAATTACTTTTTATAAAATAGGAGCTTTATAGAATGGCAGCCCAAGAATTTCACCAAGTAATCACAGAATTTGCCGAATTTGTAGGTATGAAAGATAAGGAAATCACTAAACTTATCGGCAATCTAACAACTTTAAGCACAACAGAAAAAACAACTCTTGTTGGTGCAATCAATGAATTGTATCAATCTGTCAGAAGTCTATCAGGCAATGCAGCAGGCATTAATGACAGTGCAACTAACGAAACCTCAACCTTATCCGCTAAGAAAATCCTTGAGCTTGTAAACCAGGCTAAAACAGATGCGAAAAGCGAAATCTTAGGCGGTAACGTAGCGGCTGAATTAGATACCATTAAAGAATTAGCCGATGCGTTAAATGGGATGAAAACAGGTGAAGATGGCTTGAATAAATTAATTCAAAAAATCTCACAAACCAACGAGGCATTAACTGCACTCAATCAGAAATTCACAAATCTAGACAGTGTGAATTTAAAAGAAGCTTACACTCGAGGTTACAACAAATAATGACTTTTCAAGCGAACGTATCAGAATTCGCTGAATTCATGGGAACTGAAATTAAGCGGATTGAAAAGAAAATTCCAGAGGGTGGTGGTGGCAGTCAATCCAGTGACTCAACAATAATCACTGGGAATGGCCGCCCAGACAAACCTGAAACCACTAGCGGCAAGATTACAGGAAGAGAGCCAAACGGTACTTTCTACAGCTCAACAAATGGTGCTGGCGTTGGGGCGTCTTTGTGGCAGAAGCAGAATGGGAAATGGGTTGTCATATCTGGCGATACTGGTGCTAGACGAATAAATACATCCGTTAATATTAAGGAGGGATATATATCCATGAGACGGGTGAACAATACAGTGGAATGTTCTTTTAGCAAAGGGCGTTGGGACACAATTTCGTTTTACGGAAGCGCTAATTCTAAATTTACAAGGAAAAACCACGCAAAACGAATGGATATTTTACCACCTCCAAAAATACCAGTCGGCTTCCGCACTAACATCCCTATTATGCTTCCTTTTTATAGCGATGACGGCGATGAGGTTGCTGTAGTATATGTTGCTAGTATAGGTGATAGAGCTTATATTGAGTTAAGGTTCAAGGATAAAGTACCAACAGCAGACCTTGATTATATGCGAATGCCTGTTATCACTTGGATAACAGATGACCCATTCCCTGAAACTCTACCTTAATCTAGAAGTTCAGCAACTTCTTCCATATTCTGGGCGTAATATACATTTTATAATATCTGAATGTCTTTACGCCTTATTTTATGGCATTATTACAGCCCTGTAACTTTCGTAGTTTCGGAAAAATATGTAAAGTTTCGGAAATAAACAATATTACAGACACATAATAATCTGATTTTATTGATTTAAATTTGGTGTTTTAAAATTTGTACGTTTTGACTTCAAACGTGCTTAATTTTTAGCTTGTGATAAGAACACCAATAATGATGAGTTATTGGTGTTTTTTCTTTTCGGGCAAAGTGCGGTCAAATTTGACATCGTTTTAGGAGTATTTTCCAATGAAGATAGCCTTAGGCATTGAATATAACGGAAAACAGTATTGTGGCTGGCAGCGACAAGAGAAAGTGCGTAGCGTACAAGAAGAATTAGAAAAAGCGTTATCTTTTGTGGCAAATGAAAAAATTGAAGTGTTTTGTGCGGGCAGAACAGACTCTGGTGTGCATGGCACGGGGCAAGTCGTGCATTTTGAAACCACAGCGGTTCGGCCTGAAAAAGCCTGGGCATTTGGTACCAATGCGAATTTACCCGATGATATTTCAGTGAGTTGGGCAAAAGTAGTGGATGATGAATTTCATGCCCGTTTTTCGGCAACCGCGCGTCGCTATCGTTATATTTTATATTGTAATAAATTACGTTCAGCCATTTTGCCGGAAGGGATTACCCATTGCCATTTAGATTTAGACGAAAAGAAAATGCACCAAGCGGGGCAGTTTTTATTGGGCGAAAATGATTTTTCTTCTTTCCGTGCGGCACAGTGTCAATCAAATACCCCTTGGCGAAATGTGCATCATTTAAATGTGGTGCGAAAAGGGCGGTACATTATTGTGGATATTCAAGCCAATGCTTTTGTGCATCATATGGTACGCAACATTGTGGGAAGCTTGATTGAAGTCGGTGCAGGCAATCAACCCATTGAGTGGATGAAATGGTTGTTAGAGCAAAAAGATCGTAAATTAGCCGCTCCAACAGCGAAACCCGAAGGCTTATATTTAGTCAATGTGATTTACCCTGAAAAATTTGCGATTCCACAGAAAAATTTAGGCCCATTGTTTTTAGAAGATAATCTCATCTGACTAGCAAATTTCGCTAAATTATGATTAAATACGCAAACTTTTCTAGTTAATAAAAAAGGTAAAAAATGAGCTGGATTGATAAAATTTTTAGCAAAGGAACCTCTTCCTCTACATCACGTAAAGCCAACGTGCCAGAAGGGGTTTGGACAAAATGTACCTCTTGTGAACAAGTTCTTTACGGTGAAGAAGTAAAACGTAATTTATATGTTTGTCCAAAATGCGGTCATCATATGCGTATTGATGCTCGTGAGCGCCTTTTAGCCTTGTTAGATGAAGGTTCAAGCCAAGAATTGTCGGCTGATTTAGAACCAAAAGATATTCTTAAATTTAAAGATTTAAAAAAATATAAAGATCGTATTACTGCTGCACAAAAAGAAACCGGTGAAAAAGATGCGTTAATCACAATGACGGGTACACTTTACAACATGCCTGTAGTCGTTGCTGCATCTAACTTTAGTTTCATGGGCGGTTCAATGGGCTCTGTTGTGGGTGCAAAATTTGTGAAGGCAGCAGAAAAAGCAATGGAATTAAATTGTCCGTTTGTTTGTTTCTCTGCAAGTGGTGGTGCGCGTATGCAAGAAGCACTTTTCTCCTTAATGCAAATGGCGAAAACCAGTGCTGTCTTAGCAAAAATGCGTGAAAAAGGCGTGCCATTTATTTCGGTATTAACTGACCCAACATTAGGTGGGGTTTCTGCAAGTTTTGCGATGTTAGGTGATGTGAATATTGCTGAACCAAAAGCATTAATCGGTTTTGCAGGTCCACGTGTTATTGAACAAACCGTACGTGAAAAATTACCGGAAGGCTTCCAACGTAGTGAATTCTTACTCGAGAAAGGGGCGATTGATATGATCGTGAAACGTTCAGAAATGCGTTCAACCCTTGGAAACCTTTTAAGCAAACTCACCAATCAACCTTCACCTTTTGTTGAAGTAGAAGTTGTTGAACATGAGTAATACAATGAATTTAAAAGCCACTTCGCCACTCGCTGAGTGGCTTTCTTATTTGGAAAACAGTCACTTTAAAGCTATTGATTTAGGGCTAGAGCGCATTAAGTCAGTGGCAGAAGAATTGGATCTGTTGAATCCCGCACCCTATGTGATCACGGTAGGGGGCACAAATGGTAAAGGCACGACTTGTCGTTTGCTTGAAACTATTTTGTTAAATCACGGTTTGCGTGTAGGCGTGTATTCCTCGCCGCATTTGTTGCGTTATAACGAGCGTGTTCGTATTCAAAATCAAGACTTGCCGGATGAAATGCATACCGCTTCTTTTGATTTTATCGAAAAGCATAAAACGCAGTCCCTCACTTATTTTGAATTTAGCACGTTGTCGGCTTTGCACTTATTCAAACAAGCGAAGCTTGATGTCGTGATTTTAGAAGTAGGGCTTGGTGGACGCTTAGATGCAACCAATATTGTCGATAATGATCTGGCGGTTATCACCAGTATTGATATTGATCATACAGATTTTCTGGGTTCAACACGTGAAGAAATTAGCTTTGAAAAAGCAGGCATTTTCCGTGCAAATAAACCGGTTGTGATTGGCGAACCAAATGTCCCTCGACCTATGTTAGAACAAGCGGAGAAATTACATTGCCATGTTTCACGCCGAGATGTTAATTGGTCGTTTAAAGCCAATGAGCAAACTTGGATGTGGCAGAGCAACAAAGTGCGGTTAGAAAATCTACCGTTTTGCCAAATTCCATTAGCTAATGCAGCAACCGCTTTGGCGGCCGTTGAGCAATGGCCTTTTGATATTTCTGTAGACACCATTAAACGTTCATTAATTGAAGTAGAATTAGTAGGTCGTTTCCAACAATTGAAAGGTTATCTGCTAGAAAAATTGGCAGATCGCTTGAATGTACCTTATTCACAGTTGCCAAAAGTGATCATTGATGTGGGGCATAATCCTCATGCAGCAAAATATTTAGCTGAAAAATTGATCGCACTTAAAACACAAATTTCAGGGCGCATCATTGCGGTTTGCGGTATGTTAAAAGATAAAGATGCGGAGTCGGTGTTTTCCCAACTGACTTCCGTTATTGACCAATGGCATTGTGTAACATTAGGCGGTTACCGTGGTCAATCTGGCGATGACCTAAATGCAAAATTAACAACCGTTTGCCCATCAGCAAAAAGTGTTTCTGAAGATTCTGTAGCTGAAGGTGTGCAAAGTGCGGTTAAAAATGCAGATAAAAATGACATTGTGCTGGTATTTGGATCTTTCCACACCGTAGGGGAATTTTTAGAATATTTAGCATAATGGGTTTGCAAAGTAAAAAGGCTGACAAAATGTCAGCCTTTCTTTTTATATTTTATTAGTGAAGGTATTTAACAAGGTTTAAGAACATTTTTAAAATACCATTATTTAATAAGTCGATAAAGAATGCCCCTACCATTGGTACGATTAAGAACGCTTTGT
>ERZ773265.125-NODE-125-length-51122-cov-18.506726_pt1 | contig 51122 bp, 36 predicted proteins | sample MGYA00580512_ERZ773265 | MGnify/ENA primary metagenome ERZ773265 (study PRJEB29015, sample SAMEA2738169) | human oral metagenome | biome: human oral; feature: human-associated habitat; material: saliva | place: China | collected 2183 ... | reverse complement strand
GCCGGCTCGCCAGCGGTCGGAGGCACGGCAGTCTTAGCCGGCTCGCCAGCGGTCGGAGGCACGGCAGTCTTAGCCGGCTCGCCAGCGGTCGGAGGCACGGCAGTCTTAGCCGGCGCGCCACTCAGTTGGGAGTTTCAGCCAATTAAGTGGCAGTAAGCCAGTTAAGTGGGGCAACCAGTTAAGCGCCGGCAAGCACGCTGCGGCCCAAATAAACCACGGCCGGCACAATCGCCAACAAAATAAAGGCCGGCAAATGACACAGCCCCAGCGGCAATACCAGCCGTACCGCCAACCGGTTAGCATCCGCGCTAGCCTGGCTTTCACGCTGATCACGCAGGGTTTGCGCCCAAGCTTCAAGCATTGGTAGTGGATTGGCCCCAACTAGCCAGGCCGGCGCTAAACATTGACTAAGTGCCTTATAGCCAGCCCGATTTGGCGCAGCCAGGCTCCAAGCTTCATCCCAACTCGCCCCGATTTCCAGCGCCCGCGCCACAAATCCAAAATCCTTGATTTCGCAGGCAAACCCCAGCGCCTCCAGGCACCTGGGGATACTGGCGCCACTATGCAGCGCCGCGCCGCACAGATCCAGCAGTAAGGCGTCGTCGAACTGGTTAACTTCCTCCTGAGCACGCCCCACCATGCGGGAAGTAACCAGGCGCCCCACACACAAAAACCCCAGCCCACCCAGAGCCGTGATGGTGCCCAGGGCGCCGTCGAGCCAAAACTGCCACACCCGTACCCCTAAAAGCGCCCCTAAAACCACCCCCACCAGCGGTAAAGCAGCCAACATGCGGGCCGTGGCCACCGGCGCCGCTAAAGCCGTATAGCGTTGCTGTGCGCCGCGCGTAGCCTGCGTGATCATACCGGCCACCTGCCCTAACACCTGCGCCAGGGGCGAGCCCAGGCGCTGCGCCAAACGCTGCCCCGCCAGAGCCGATCTAGCCGCGAGCGCATTGACCCCCGCCTGTTGGCGCCGACTTTGCCCCAGCCACCAGGGGGTTTTGGTCGCAATCAAGCTGTGTAGGTAGAGGCTTTCGCCCGCCTGGTTGAGTTGGCTGGGCACCCCGGCCTCGGCTAGGGCTTGGCTCCAGGCTTGGGTGGGCATCTGTCCGCCGGTAAGTCGCACCGATACCTGCACTAGCAGCATATTTAGTGCCACTGGCGGTTTACGTTTGGGTAGTGCTGGTAGGTGTATGGGGCGGCTTCGGCGTAGGGGTGCACACCAGCACCAGGCCACTAGGGTCAGCAAGCTGGCTAGTAAAAGCGGGTGGGTTTGGATTACTGCTGCGACAGCGCTAAACGCTACTGTCAGGGCGGTTTCTAGGGCGCTCGCGGCCAGTGTAACCAGCGCAGACAGTGTGGACAGTGCTGACAGTGCGCTGATGGCTTTACAGCTGGCGGCGCATAGTTTGGTTAGTATTTCTACCAGCTGCCAGGCCATGGTTAGCTGCCTAGGGCTTGGTCTAGCGTTGGCCCAAGGCGCCGCCGCAGTAGTTCTAGGCCCGCACCTGGCACTAGCTGCCCATCATCATTCCAGGTCAGGGCGTCTTGGCAGCTTAGTTCTCCAGCTTGGCGCCATAGCACTGCCAGGCTGCGTAGCCGGCGTAGGCCTTGCTGGCGTTCTAGGTGTATTACTGCGTCTAGGGCGCTGGCTGCCTGTAGGTTTAGGGCTTGGGGGGTTAAACCGGCTAGGGCTCCTAGGGCGGCTAGTCTTGCGGGCACATCCACTGCACTGTTGGCGTGGAGCGTGGCCCAGCCTCCTTCATGGCCGGTGTTGAGGGCGGTGAGTACGTCGGCTACTTCGCCGCCGCGACATTCGCCCAAAATGAGCCTGTCTGGCCGCATTCTTAAGGCGATTCGTACTAGTTCGCTCATATTCACCCCGCCGGCGCCTTCCACGTTGGGGCGGCGTTCTTGCAGGTAAACCACGTGTGGGTGGTTGATGCGTAGCTCGCGGCTTTCTTCAATGCACAGTAGGCGTTGTTGGGGCTCGACTAGGGCCACTAGGGTGGCTAGCAGCGTGGTTTTGCCTGTGCCGGTAGCCCCGCTGATCAGGCAGTTTGCCCGTTTTTTGACCAGTAGTTCCAGCACTTTTTGCATTCGTATGTCAAACATGCCCGCTTGGCGTAGCTGCTCAATGGTGAAGGCTTTGGAGCGAAAGGCGCGCAGGGAAATAAGGGTGCCACAGGCGCTGACTGGCTCTAGTACTGCGTGTAGTCGACTGCCGTCGCCCAGGGTGCCGTCCACTACTGGGCTGGCTTGGTCTAGGCGTTTGGCACAGCCGGCGGCTAGGCGCACCGCTAAAGCGCGGGTGTCTGCCTCGCTCCAGCCTGGCGGTAGTGGGGCGCGTAGTAGCCCTTTTCCTCTATCTACCCACAGTTGGCAGCCGTTAAGCAGCACGTCAGTGACGACGTCGTCGTCTAGGTAGCGCTGTAAGGGGCCGGCCCCAGCGATGTCTTCATAAACCCCAATGGCCATATCCGCCATGGTTTGGGTGTCTGCCACTGGGCTAGCAGCCATGGCTTGGGCCCAGCCTTGGCCGCTGGCAATGGCGCGCCGTAGCCGCCCACCCCAGTTTTCCCAGCTAGGGGCGTTTTCGCTAGGAGGATTCCCACGGCGAGGGTTTGCACTGAAAACGCTTGGTTCACTCATTTTTGGCCCTTTTGTGCCCAAAAGTTGGGGTTGAGCGCCCAATTAGCTAGGCGCGCCCCCACTTTTTTCTCTGCCCGCTTTAGCCTCAGTGGATCTAAACCCAGCTGTAGGCGCTGGCTTAACTCGCGCCGATTAGGCAAGGTGGACGCCACCGGGGCACCTACCAGTCGGGCTATTTCTTGGCTGGTTAGGTCTGCTCCCTGTTCTCGTAGGGCTAGGGCGCCTAAACCTGGGCGTACTTCTTGCAGCCAGCCGCGTGCAGCTAGGGCGGCGCGGCGGGTTAGGTCACTTACCAGCAGTACCCGCGCACCTTCGAGCTCATCCCAGGGCAGGTGCGCCAGTTGCAGCACCGGCAGATCCACCACTGTTAACTGACAGCTGGTGCGTAGGGCGTAGATAGCTTGACTCATTTGCAGCCAGTTTTTAGGCCCGCCTTGGCCGCCACTGCCAGCTAGTACCTTCACGCCGCGATATTTACCCAGCCCACGCACTAGTCTTTGGGGCCATAGTGGCGACTGATTTTTAGGTAGCTGCCCCCAGCTGGCGCCCTGGCAGTAGCCGCTCCCCAGGTATAGATCCAGGCCACCGTAGGGGTTGGCGTCCACCAGGGCCGCACTCACTGAGGCCTGCGCGGCTGGCGAACCAAAGCCTGGCCCCTGCGGCTGCGAACATACGTCTTGGTTTCGACGCCGAGCTGGCTGCGACGCCTCACCGCCACGGATTAGCTCTCTCCCAGCCCACGCCAGTAGCGCGGCGCTATAGGTGGCCCCAATGCCGCCCACCGCCCCACACACAAACACCACCTGGCCAAGCTGGCTGGCCTGTTTAGTTAGCAGCACCCGGTATAGCCGCTCCACCTGGGTGGGTAGGTTCAGTTCTATTAGCTCGACGGCGTCGGCGCGCCCCTCTAACTGGTCCAGTAAGCCCCGGGCATGGGACGCTAAACCCGGCTGGCATACTCCCAGGCAGCTTTCTAGACAGTTTTGGCTAAGGTAAGCGAACTGGCCGGCCATATGTAGCGCATCAACCCCATTAACCCCACCCTCGCCTGCAGCTTGCATCGGCACCTGGATGAAAGCTTCCACGTCGGCTATTTGCAGGTGGCAGTGCAGCTGCTCTAAATACTCAAGAGAACCAAAGCCCAGCACCAAAGGGCCTACACTACGGCCAGCCCCGGGCGGGCTGGGCGCCGTCGCGCTTAACTCGACACTTAAAACCATGCTCAACACCCTGCCCCCACCAGGACCCAGGGCGCTGCCAGGCTGTGGATAAAAAACATGGGGTAAAAAAAGTTACCCACTTGTGGATTAACTCGGGAAATTTTCAGCTTGCGCTTTTACACTTCACAACACACTCCTAAAACTTCCTAAAGCCGAGGTAATCGCGTGTTTAAAACCCAATTGCGCCCACCGCAGCTAAGCGCGCGCCGCGCAGGCAGCCCCAACGTTGCCCCCAAAACCGCCACCCGCTGGCTACGCCCAGCCCTGGCTACGCTAACCACCCTGATGCTAGGCGCCGCCGCCCTAGCCCCCACCAGCCCCGCACAGGCTGGAGTTTTCAGCAAAGACCCCAACGGCGACGTCGCCCGCCCCTTCTACTACAACTCCGCTACCCTAGACGGCACCCCAGGCAAGCTACTGCGCCAAGAAGCCGCCGTCAGCGGCATCAACACCCTGGGGATCAGCAAAATCGGGCCCTACAAAGCCCAGCGCATCCTCTACTCATCCAAAAACCGCACCGGCAAAAACATTGCCGTCAGCGGCATCGTGATTGAACCCAAACGCGCCTGGAGCGGTAAAGGCCAGCGCCCCATCATCGCCTACGCCCCGGGCACGCAAGGCATCAGCGACGACTGCGCCCCCTCCTGGAACATCGCCAACTCCATCGGCGACTATGAACAGCTGTTCTTCAAATCCTTCCTGGCAAAAGGCTACGCCGTAGTAGTCACCGACTATGAAGGCCTAGGCACCCCCGGCGCCCACACCTACATGGACCGCGTCTCCCAAGGCCACGCCGTGCTGGACTCAGCCCGCGCCGCCACCCAGCTAAAAGGCTGGGACCTGGGCAAAAACAACCCCATCGTAATTAACGGCTACTCCCAAGGTGGCGGGGCCGCAGCCAGCGCCGCCGAACTAGCCGGCACCTACGCCCCCGAACTGAACATCAAGGGTGCAGCCGCAGGTGCAGTCCCGGCCAACCTCAGCGCCCTACCCGCCAAACTCGACGGCGGCAAATCCGCCCTATTTGAGCTCTACGCCCTCAAAGGCCTAACCACCAGCTACGGCGTCACCCTGCCGCTGTCACCCCACGGCCAGCAGGTAATGCAGCGCGCTACCAACACCTGCGTCATGGGCGGCAGCTTCTACAGCGGCACCCGCCTATCCCAGCTGACCAGCGACGGCACCGACGTGAACCAGCTCATGGCCCAAGAGCCCTACCGCACCATGCTGGCCGAGCAGCGCATCGGTAACCTAAAGCCCACCATGCCTGTACTGCTCACCCACGGGCGCGGCGACGACGTCATCGACTACCAGGTGGGATCCACCCTGGCTAGCGACTGGTGCGCTCGCGGTGCGCGGGTGACTTTCACCCCCAATGACGCCAAGTCGCACACTGCCGGCGCCAGTGAGCACCTAAAGCAGTCGCTGGTGTTCACCATGCTGGTTTTGGATGGGCTCAGCCCTAACGCCTGCTCAGCGCGCTAATTCAAAGTCTCGCGTGCTGCCGGCCTGGACGGCGCGCGAGAGCTCACTGCCTTGCCGCATCCCCTCTAGCAGCGCCTCCGCCTGCCAAATAATCCAGGCCACTACCCCCTCCAAGCTGGCACTGGCGTAGGCCTGGGCGGCCTCAGCGTAGGCTCCGGGCACGCGTCCCGCGTAGTAGTCGCTGACACTGACCCCGGTGGGGTCTAGCCCGTCGCGCACGCTCAAATGCCGCACCAGCAGCCTTCCTAGCGCCCCATTAGCTAAAGCGAAGGGGCGCACCGTAAGCATTTCGGCGTGCACCAGCGCCAGCCGCACCAGTGCCGGCAGGTTCGGGGTGTCAATTAAAGCCACGATCTGCTCCAGGCGCTCACGTAGCTCCTGGCCACCTAGGTTCGGCCCCGGCCCGCCCTCAAGCAGCGGCTTTCCGTTTTCCCGCAGCCCGGCACTTTCAAGTGGCTTCCCGCCCTCAAGCAGCGGTTTTCTGTTTTCAAGCAGCCCGCCACCTTCAAGCGACTGGTTTTCAAGCACCTGCCCACTTTCGCGCGGACAGCCCACCACCGCCTCACTGATTAACCCAGCCACTGCCAGCGGCCCCGCAACGTCACGATGCAAACTAGCCATAAGCTGCGCCGTCGCCGGGACCACCGGACGAGTACGCCCCACCAAATCAGGCATATAACCAACCAGGCGGCTGTGTGCCCGCCACAAGCCGGTGGCCGCATCCCAAGCCGGATCCTTACTGGAAGCATGCGCCCCCGCCCCCTTAGGTCCGGTGGCAATTTGTTCACGCAAAGCCTGGGCGCTAACCACCGCCCCTTCAATGGCCGCGCCACTAACCGCCGCGCGCACACTAGCCTCCGCACGGGCCTCACGCCAACGTTTACGCAGCGCCTCCTGCCACCGCAGCTGCGCTGAAGCCTCATATAAAGCCTCACTTGCAGCCGCTACACGTTCTTCACGGGCCAGTGCCAAACAGGCGTCAATAAGGGCATTAGTGCTCACAAATCAAAGCCTACGCGCTAGGCTCTAAGTGTGAGTACCGAGGCCACCCACCCCACTACGCAGCAAGTTGCCGACTCAGCCCCTCATGGCAGGCGCAGGAGTCACATAATCGCGAGCATTTTTGGCTTGGCACAAGGGGCGTGGGTGATGGCCCTAGCCGCCTTCGTAGTCAAATACCAGGGCCCTAACTTTGGCTTCAGCTACCAAGCTGAGCAGTACCTGCTGTCCTTGCCGTTGGCGGTGGCGGCTTTCGCGGTTTGCCGCTGGGTTGAGCGCTACTATGCCCGCAACTCCTCGCTGGGGGCGGTGGTAGCCGGGGTGTTTTTGCTAGGCGGCTCCCTGGTGCTGCTGTGGCTGCAAAAGTACTTCACCCTGGGACTGATCTCATTTGTTTGTGCCATGCTGCTATTTGGTGGGGCCATGGGCATGCGCCGTGCTCGCCGTGCTGGGCGACGTGAAGCGGTTTACGCCCAGCAAATGGCCAAGCTTGACCAGCAGCCCGGGCAGGTGCCGCTGCCGCCGCCGTCGCGTAAATCTGACCACCTGCTTTCGCTGGTGACCACGCCTTTGCTGACGGTTTTTGCGCTGGTAGCTACCGGTTTTAGCTCCGGGGTGGTCTCTGGCGCGGATGTTTTCGCTGCCAACGCCCACACTTTCAGCCACGGCAAGGTGCTGTTTGCACTGGTAGCCGGGGCGCTGCTGCTACTGAGTGTGGGGGCCTTAAGCGGCAACTCCACCGCCGGTACGGCCGCCACTGCGGGCACAATTTTCGCTTTCTACCTGGTGCTATGCGCGGGAATTTTGCTGGGTATCAAGCACCCGCTGTTCACTGATCCGGCCAGCTATATCGTCATTGATCCGGTGGTGTGGATTTTCTTGGCGGCAGTGATGTCACCTCTGGCGCGCGGCTCGCACTGGGCCCGTCAGGCTGGGCGCACCCAAATGGCCGCCCAGTTAGCTGCAGAAACTAATAAAGCAGCTGCTTAATCCATTAATCGAGACCTAAATATTTTTAGCAAAAACATTATTTTAGACACATATTCAGGCAATTTGCGCGGTTTTACGGCGTGCCTGGTAGTTAACGCAAAAAATAAGGGATACCTTTGCTTGCGCTATAGCTTTTGCCCAAGGAGACGCTGTGAGTACTAATCGGCCCAACGCAAGCATCTGGGACGACGACGAAGGCGAGGCCCAGCTGCGCCCTATGATGCGTAAGAATAATGCGCATCTTTTCGACGACGAACCTCCAGCTTCTTCGCTTTCAGCCGCTAGTGCTGCCAGTGCCGCCGCTGCAGTAGCTGGTTACACCGCCAGTTCTGCCGCTGAGGCCAACGCTGCCTCGGCTTTGAGCGCTCCCAGCGCCTACTCGGTTGGTAGCGCTTCCTCAGCTTTGAGCGCCCGCTCTGCCGGTAGTGCCTACTCTGCCGGTAGTGCTTACTCTGCCGCGAGCGCCTCTAGCGCTGCTGTGCCTTCAGCTGCCTCTGCGGCTGCCCCTGAGGCGGCTGACGCTGTGGTTTCTGCGCCCACCCCGGATTCAGCTGGTTCGGCCCCGCTAAGTGCGCACTCTGGCGCTACTGCCGACGCCGCCCCTAGCGCTGCTTCTGCCCAGTCTGGTGCCCCTAGCGCCGCCTCTGCTCCGGCTATGCCGCCCACCCAGACCCCCAAGTCAGCGCCCAGCGCGCCGATTAACGGCCCGGTTTTGGGTACCACTCCCTCGGTGCACGTGCCCGCGAGCTCTTTGGCTAACAATGGTGTGCCCGCGATGCTGGCTAATACCCCGCAAGCTACTGGCCGTCGCTACACTAACGCTGAAAATGCCCACACTTCTGGCACTTTTGACTCTGCTGCCCGCCGCGCTAATGCCACCACGGCTGCTACCGGCGCCACTGCGGCTACCGGCGCTAGTGCACTGACTGCAGCCAGTGCTGCTGCCGCTTCGGTGACTGCCCAGTCTCCCGCTAGCGCTGCCTCAGCTAACGCCCCGGAACCGGCCGACGCCGCCAAGCCAGCTGTTGCTGACGCCGGCGCCGCCAAGTCCGACGCTGCCAACTCTGACGCCGCCAACTCGGGTGTCACCAACTCTGCCACTGCTAACTCTGCTGCTCAGGGCGCTTCTGCCGCCTCTGCCAGTGAGCCGGCCTCCGCTGCCTCGGCTGGCGCGGCTAGTAACCCCCAGGCCAGCGTTGCAGGTCCACACTCTGGCGCAGTGCGTCGTCGTAGCTTGTTTACTGCAGTTCCCCAGCCGGTGCCTGTTGACGAGGATGGTGACGACGAAACTATCCAGGTGCCAGTGGTGCGCGAGGATCTAATCCCGGATTCCTTCTCTGCTGCTAGCGCCGTATCAGCTAGCGCTGCCTCGGCTAGTGCCACCTCGGCTGCTGAGAGTGCTTCTGCTACCGAGAGTGCCTCCGCTGCGGAAACCACTTCGGCCGCGCTCAGCTCTGGGGAGGACGCTACTGACGACGCCGTCGCCCCGGCAGCCGCCACTTCACCGGCAACTGCCTCACAGGCCGCCAGCTCACAGGCCGCCACGCAGGCACGCGAGGAGGCTGTAGACAGCGTCCAGGAGGTAAATGGCGCGCAGGAAGCGAAGGGTGCACAGGAAGCGAAGGATGCACAGGAGGTTGAAGCGGCCGCGATCCCGCTGCCCACCGACTTTGATGCCCCCTCTGCTATCAGCATTCCTACCCCACCGCACACGGTGAGCTCGGCTTTATCGGCAGATTCCACCTTCTCTATTGACTCTGCGGTTTCTGCCGCTTCTGCCGCCTCTAGCGCGGGCATTATCCTGCCCACCCCGGCTGCCCCGGTAAAGGCCGCCCCGCCAGTTCCGGTCACCACGGCCGCACCTGCCCCGGTAACGGCTTCCCCAGAAACGGGCAGCAAGGCTAGCAGGCTCTCTGATCTGCCGGCCCCGAGCGAACCGGACCCGAGCGAACCGGCACCGGCTGCAGATGTGGCTGACCTACCGGCACCCCCGGCCCCCACTGGGCACGCCGCCAGCGCATTTACTTCTGACGATGAGGTGGTGGCCAGTGACCACACTGAAACCACCATCATGGACCCCGCCGACATGGAGCTGGAGGAGGTTGTTAAGCCGGTAGTTACCAGCACCTCCCCGGTAGGGGTGGAGCGCCTAGATCACCTGGCCACGGCAGACTCTGCAGATCTGGCCCCGGTGGCCCCCAGCCCCTCTAGCGCGATTTTCGCTTCCACCCGCACCGCTGCTTTCAGCGATTCGGCTAACCAGTCTGACTCTGGTGACGATGTTGACGACGACGTGCTGCTGGCTGGCTCCACCGTGGTCGGTAAGCCCGCCTCACGCGCGGCCGCACACTGGGGTGGCACCCTGCTGGCCCTGATGCTGTTCCCGATCGCCTGGTTCTTGATGCACACCGCCGCTAATGCCCTCACCGGCGCCCTGGCGGACGGCTGGCCTAAGGTCTTCTCCACTGCCGGCATCATTGAACTAGCTATGGCAGTGGTGCTGCTGATCGTGGTGATGGCGACGGCGACCCGCTCTTCTCTGGGTACCTTCGTCACCGGTATTACCACCTTGCTGATTGGCTTGCCCTTTGTGGTGGTGCCTTCGATTACCAAGCAGTACCTGGGTGATTTCCTGGCCAATATGGCTTTGCAGTCGCGCTTTGGCCGGATCTTGTCTGAAGCTATTCTTCTCGACGGCGTCAGTGGCCGCCTGGTGATCATTGGCCTGTTCTTGATCATGCTGGGCGTGGTTTCGCACTCTACCCGTCGCGCTGGACGCCGCGAGCGCCTAGTGATGGACCGCGCCAACACGAAAAAGTAGCCTTTAGCTAGGAGCAGCCTGGTTAGCTAACCCCAAAAAATAACCTGTTAGCGGGCAGCGTTGGCCCCCGGACTTAAGGTCCGGGGGCCAGTTGCATTTTGTAGGTGTTAGCGCGCTAGCGGGTGATGGTGTGGTGGTGCTGTGTAGCACCAAAAATAGCCTCGTTACTGTAGTCGAAGTTAGCGGCGCTAATGGGTTTACCGGCAGCCATTTCGGCGCGCATATGGGCCACTACCGCATCCAGGGTGCCAAATTTAGCGGCCACTAAACGCTGACGCTGGTAGCCCACCCCGTTGCGACTGATGTCATCCAAGATGGCAAGGTCATCTAGGCAGCCCAGGTCTGCAGCGGCAGGCTCTAGCTCTTTAAGCAGTAGTGGCAGGGTGTCGGTAATGAGTGCCTCGTCGCCGTGGATGTTTTCGATCAAAATCGCTTCCATGCCGTAGCGGGCGGCGCGCCACTTGTTTTCATCCAGGAACCAGGGCGAAATGGTTTCTAGGGTTTCACCCTTATCTAGGCGTCGTGAGGCGGTTTCTACCAGGGCATGTACCAGGGCGGCAATGGCGCGCACCTCGGTTAAGTTAGTGGCGGCGTCGGCCACGCGTACCTCAATGGTGCCCAGGCGCGGCGAGGGGCGAATATCCCAGCGGATCTCGTCGAAGTGGTCGATCACGCCGGTTTTGAGCATGTCATCGGTGTAGTGTTCCAGGTCCTGCCAGCGCTCGAATAGGCGCGGCACGCCCGCTGTGGGTAGCTGCTGAAACACCATGGCGCGGTTGTCGCAGTAGGCGGTGTCTACACCCGCCCAGAACGGGGAAGAAGCGCTCAGGATCTGCATATGCGGCAGTTTGGTGGCCAGGTAGTTCAAGATCGGCATGACCTTGGAGCGGTCCTCAATACCCACATGCACGTGGGTGCCAAATAGCAGCATTTGCCGGCCCCAGAACTGGGTGCGGTTAACTAGCTCAGCGTAGCGGGCCGAGTCTGACACGCGCTGGAAAATCGGGTCAGCAAACGGGTGTGAACCGGCGCTGGCCAGGTCGATGCGTAGCGGCTCTAGCACCGGGCGCAGCAGCTCCATACCTTCTTGCAGGTCAGCCGCGCAGGCGGACACGGAGAACTGTTTGCGTGAAACTAGCTCCACCGTGTTGCGTAGCATCTCCCCATGCACCAGCGGAGTGTCGGGGTGGGTGCGGTGGAGCTGGTCAATTACCCAGTCACCGCATTGGCGTAGGTTTTCGTCGTCGCAGTCAATTAGCTGAAGCTCCCACTCCACGCCAATGCTGCTACGGTCCGACTTGGCAAAGTCGATGGCCATTTTTTCTCCTTTACGACGCCGCCCCTGCTGTAGGGCTTAATGGCGCCGCTTGTTTTGGGCCAGCCTAGGCGCAGCCAGGCGCGCTTAGGCGCTGCGCTGGTAGCGCTCAACGAAGCGGGTAATTAGCTGGTTAGCGCTAAGTACATCAGCGCTGTCGCAACGCGCTATGACGGCGGCCTTCTGGTCTGCAGGGTAGTAGGTGTCCCCGTAGGTATTGATGCGGATATGCATGCCTTTACGGGTGATTTCGGGGTGGAACTGGGTGCCGTAAACGTTTTTACCCCAGCGCAGCATTTGCACGTGGCAAAAGTCCCCGGTGGCGAGAACGGAAGCCCCCTTGGGCAGTAGCCCTACAGCCTGCGAATGGCCGGTGTAGGAGTAGAAAACCGGGCCTGCGTGGGCAGTAAGCGGGTCGCGGTGACCGGCGTCGGTAAGGCTAATACGGGGGGCCTGTAGGTCCTCCCCGAAGCCATCTACCAGCTTGCCGCCACTAGCTAGGCTTAGCGCCTGCAACCCAAAGCAGATACCCAGGGTGGGGAAGTCTTGGTCAATCAGACGCTTAGCTAGCGCACGTACGCGCCGCTCTACACGCTGATGTTCTGGGGACTTGTCTTCGCCGTGGAAGCCGAAGGGAGAACCCGTAATGATTACCCCGCTGTAGTCGCGTTGCAGGTTTAGGGTTTCCGGCTCACATGCATCGGTATCTAGCAGATCCATGATCTCTAGATCCTCATCACCTAGGCGCCCGTACATTCGCAACGTGTTTAACTCATCAGTGGCAATGTCTCCGGTAGGACGGCAAACAGCCACAAGGAATGGTAAACGCGAGGTTGCGGGTGCCGATTCAGTGTGCATACATTGCACGCTACCAGTAACCATAAGCAACGCACACTATGACAATGGTTAAAAACAAAACGTCCCAGGAGTGTTACTCCTGAGACGCAGTTTATGAGTCGGGGTGACAGGATTTGAACCTGCGGCCTCTTCGTCCCGAACGAAGCGCGCTACCAAGCTGCGCCACACCCCGTGGTGCCTGCCTATCATAGCGTGTTTAGCGACCTTAAAGCCAATCGCAACCCAAACTTAGGATGTGCAGCGCGTTACAAACAGCTATTTAGCAGGCGGTGAGGGTCAGCTTAGCGGGCAGTGAGGGTCAGCAAGGTAGCTTCGGGGCGACAGGCAGTGCGTACCGGCGTGAAGGGGCTGGTTCCTAAACCTGCCGAGACATGCAGGTAGGCCTGGCCGTCCTCGCTAGCTGGGGCAGCGCCCTTGTGGATGGCTTTGAAGCTGGCGGGCCAGGTGCTTAGACCGCTGGCCTGGGCCGGGGGCAGGTCACAGTTGGACACTAGGGCCCCATAGCCGGGTAGGCACAGCTGGCCGCCGTGGGTGTGTCCAGCCAAAATTAGCTGGGCGCCGTCGGCCACCATCTGGTCTAGTACGCGCTGGTAGGGGGCGTGGGTTACGCCAATTTTCACGACGGCGTCGCTAGCCTCCCTGGCAGCGCCGTCCCCCGCAGCTGCAGGCTCCGGAAAGGCGTCGTCGTCGGCGTGAGCGTCAGCCACACCCACTAGCTCGATGAGCTGACCGGCTGCTTGCACCGTGTCGCGACAGTTATCCAGGTCTTTCCAGCCGCCAGCTAGCTGCATGTCACGTACTTCCTCCCAGGGCAGTACAGGCAAGTCAGCAGCTGGATCATCGTTGCTACGCGGGTCGCGGCGTAGGTAGCGGGTGGGTGAGCGGAAAACCGTGCCGTGGCGGTCATGATCACCCAGCACAAACGCACCCGGGAAGGCCAGTAGCGGCTCTAGGGCTTCACCTAGGGCGCTTACGCCGCCCAGGGTGGACAGGTTGTCACCGGTGTTAATAACCAGGTCTGGCTCAATATCTGCCAGGGCCCGCACCCACGCCACGCGAGCTTTGGTGGCGCCGGTTAGGTGCAGGTCAGCAATATGCAGCAGCTTGATGGGCGCCGAGCCGGGGGCCAGTACGGGCACCTCAATGCGACGCAGCACCGGCCAGCGAGCCTCGATTAGGCTCCACCCTAGGGTTGCCACCCCCACGCCGCCGACAGTGCCGACGGCGCAGGCTAGTTGTTTAAGCGCACTCACTGGCCGTTCCCGCTGTTGCGACGGTCCTGGGGGGTGCCGGTGGAGTTGTCAGCACTCAAACCGTTGGTGGTGGTGTTGCCCCCCTGGGAGTTGTTGTAGTTGCCGTTGGTGCCGGTACCGTTGTTGTTAGTACCGCCATTGTTATTGCCGTTGTTGCCGTTATTGCCGTTGTTATTGTTGTTACCGGTGTTGCCCTGAGGGGTGGCCCCAGTGTTGCCGACGGCGCTGTTACCACCCAGGCTGACCTGGTTGAACTGCTGAACTTCAGTGCCTGACAGGGCCGAGTTCATGTAGTCGCGCCACAACGGGGTGGGCAGGTCAGAACCATACATGGTGGAGTAGTAGCGACCACCAATAACCTGGCCGTTCATGGGGGAGTTACCCTCCGAGTGGCCTACCCACACAGCAGTGGACAGCTGCGGCACAAAGCCCACGAACCAGGCGTTATCCATATTTTCAGTGGTACCGGTCTTACCAGCGCTAGGCCGGTTAAGGGCAGCCGCTGCGCCAGTACCGTTCCCCTTCATTACATAAGTCAGGGTCAATGCCACCTGATCTGCGTGAGTGGGGTCCATAACCTGACGGCAGGCAGTTGAGGGGACCTTGATTTCAGTGCCGTCATCCTTGGTCACCTTGGTGATGGCGGTGGGCGGGCAGTAGGTGCCGTGAGCCGCGAAGGTGGCGTAAACATTAGCCATGGTAATCGGGGCTACGTTCATGGTGCCCAGCACCATAGAGGGGTTGTGGTCAATTTCGCCGCCGTCAACCGTGGTTACACCCAGGTCTTTAGCCAGGCTAGTGACCGCACACAGGTCCATACGGCTAAGCATGTATACGTAGCTAACGTTTACCGACAGGGCGGTAGCGTTAATAACCGTGTGGTTAACGTTTTCAGAAGCATTAGCGTTGGCCACGGTCCAGTTTTCAATGGCGAAACCCGGGTCACAACTGGCGTGGAAGTCACCGGTAGTGAAGGTGTGGGGGGCACCGCCTAGCACCGTGTAGCCAGACATGCCCCGTTGGTACCACTGGGCCAAAACAATCGGCTTGAAGGATGAACCAGGCTGGAAACCACCAGTGTTAGAGCCGCCGTGCTTAGAGTCGGCCGCGTAGGACAGCTTAGTGGCGGTGGGGTCATCATTGCTGGGCTCACCATAGTTGGTATTTTGCACCATGGTGATGATCTTGCCGGTGCCCGGCTCGATAGATACTAGTGCACCCTTAACGTTGGACTCATCCCCAGTGGGCAGCCAGTTAGCCATGGTGTCGTAAGCGGCCTGCTGCTTGGCCATATCCAAGGTGGTGGTGATCTGCAGACCACCGCGTAGCAGCACCTGACGGCGAGTAGCCTCATCCTTACCGTAGGCGTCGTTGGTGAGGATCTCACGCACCACGTATTCACAGAAGTAGGCGGCACTCTTGGCTACGCCGCTAGAGCCTGAACCACAGCCGCCGACGGCGTTGGTTACCTTCAGCATGGAGTCGATGCTCTGACTGGTGGCTTCCTTGTACTGCTGCTGAGTGATGAACTTTTCCTCAAGCATCTTCTGGAGCACCCAGTCACGGCGGGTCTTAGCCGCATCAGGATTGGTGATGGGGTCGTAGCGGGTAGGCCAGTTGGTCATACCGGCCAGCAGCGCAGATTCACCTATGCTCAGACTGTCGGCACTGTGAGAGAAGTAGTGGCGGCTGGCAGCCTCAATACCGTAGGTAGAAGGACCGAAGGCTGCAATGTTGAGGTAACCCTCCAGGATCTGCGCTTTGGTGTAGCGCTTTTCCAGTGTCAAAGCGTATTTAGCTTCACGCAGTTTACGGGCCGGGGTGGCGGCGCGGGCAGCCTCCACAGCCTCCGGGTCGCTAGCCTGCAAACCCGCCTCAATAAGCACGTTTTTAACGTACTGCTGAGTCAAGGTAGAGGCACCCTGGGTGGAGCCACCGGCTGCGTTGGTAACTACCGCACGCAACATACCCGACAGGTCCACACCCTTGTGCTTGTAGAAACGCTTGTCCTCAACGGACACGATAGCATTTTGGGCATTCTTGGAAATCTTGGCTAGCGGCACAACAATGCGGTTTTCCGCGTAGAACTGTGCGATGGTTTGACCATCTGAGCCCTTTAGATAGGAAATCTGGGAGGGCTGAAGCACGTTGAAGTCGCTAGGTAGCTCGTCAAACAGCTGCACTGAGGCATCTGTAAGAACTGAAGCCGCCCCTACAAAGGGCAACGCGAAACCGGCAGCGAACACGCCACCACCAACGGCCAACATAAAGAATGAGAGCAGTGCGGCAAGTAGCTCCCGGGGAGAGGAGAGGGAGACTCTCGAGCTAGCAGACTTCGACATAGTCCCTAGCCTACGTCATGGTGCAAGCAATGAGACAGAGCGGCTTGGTAACACTTCTGACATGCAGGCCAAAATTTTTGTTAGGACTAATACCTGGTTTCACCCTGTTTTTGTGCCAATTTGGAAAATTTTGAAATAACGTGCAGCGAGAATTTGAATCCGCGGACAAACAGGCGTAGAGTCTGGGGGTGAGCTGAGTAACAAAGAAGTGCTCGCCTGGACAAATGAAAGTAGTTCCAAAATGAATAACGAAATTCATTCCTGGACCCAATTGGCAGCGTGTGCCGGTATAGACACCACTCTGCTGTTTGGGAAGGGGGCCGAGCAGCGGGAAGCGCGCGAATTGTGTTACTCATGCCCGGTGCGTTTGCAGTGCCTGGCCGAAGCCCTCAATGGCGACTCTAGCTTTGGAGTTTGGGGCGGCTTAACTGAGCGTGAACGCCGCGCTTTGATCCGCAATATGCCCCACATCACTGACTGGGCCGCCTGGCTTTCCAGCGACGACGCCCTGGCGGAGGAAATCCGCCAACTACGCAAGCCTGCCCGCACCTCCCTACTACGGCGCAAGCCCAGCCTGAGCGAGGCTACCTCTCACGCCGCCACCACGCGCGCCGCAGCCTAAGATCAGACCACTTCAAAGCGCCCCCAGCCCCACCCTTTTCACCCAGCTAACAGGTAGGGTGTAATCATGACTACTTGGGAATACGCAACCGTGCCGCTAATCACGCACGCAACTAAGCAAATCTTGGACCAGTGGGGTGCCGACGGTTGGGAACTAGTCCAAATCGTTCCCGGCCCGGCAGGTACCGAAAACCTAATCGCCTACCTCAAGCGCCCCACCAACTAGTGGCCACCTTAAGCGCTAGCGCCACTACATAAATCAGTGCCCGGCCGTTTAATTACGACCGGGCACTAAAGCTTGTGAGCGCTATTTATACGCGTTTATCAGCGGGCGCGGCGCTTGAGACGCTCGACGTCGATAAGGGTTACAGCGCGCCCCTCCAGGCGGATCCAACCACGAGAACTGAACTCAGCTAGAGACTTGTTGATGGTCTCACGCGAAGCTCCAACTAGCTGAGCTAGCTCTTCCTGGGTTAGGTCGTGGGGGACGTGGATGCCATCTTCAGTGGGTGCACCAAAGCGCTCAGCCAGATCCAACAGGGCTTTGGCTACACGTCCGGGAACATCGGAGAAGACCAGATCAGCCAGGGCAATGTTGGTGAGGCGCAGACGTACCGCCAGGGCGCGCAGCATGTCCTTGGCTAGCGTGGGGTGGGAGTCAATGAAACCCATTAGCTGGTTGTGTTCTAAAGCCAGTAGCTCAGTGGTGGCCACAGCAGTAGCAGTAGCAGAGCGCGGGCCCGGATCAAATAGGGTTAGCTCGCCGACTATTTCGCCGGGGCCTAGGACCGCTAGTAGGTTCTCACGGCCGTCAACAGAGGTGTGACCTAGCTTCACCTTACCGGTGAGCAGGATGTATAGGCGGTCGCCGGAGTCACCTTCATTGAATAGAACTTCACCACGGCGCAGAGTTGTCTGCGACATCATGCCACGTAGCTCTTCTCGCTCCTCAGGCGACATACGCTCGAAGAGTGGGATGCGCGCAATGATGCTGTCTTCCATATTGCGTCTCCTCGTTTGGGGATCAGGTAGCCGTCAAAGGGCTGATTATTGACTAATTTACCACACCTGTGACGTGATCCACTAGCGATTTTGGGCATTTATACTCAGAGTTACTCAGGGCTGAGGTGGTAACGTCTGTGCAGCTCAGTGCCATTTTTACTAGCTTTAGATAAATTTTTGTGACAGCTTGCCACAAAGTTGTCAGACCTATAACCGCCCACCCTATTTTGCGTCAGCTACCCTAAAGCGCACTTAACAGACACCTTTTTAGATCTATTTCCCCGCGCCAGCAGAGAATTTTCAGGCTTCCTCGGTTTAAGACACCAAGCATTTCACTGGTGAAATTGTAATGACCAGGCCCCCTCAAACTGCCCTTATCGGTTAACCTGGAGGGGTGCCTCAGGTTGAAACAAAAGCGAACTACCGCGCCCGCATGGCTCAGCGCCAAAGCGTCATTATCGGTACCTGTCTAGTTCTAATGGTTATTGCTACGGCCTTCGGTTTGGTCGTAGGCACTGGACTAGTCAAAGTGCCAGACCCCGGTTTCCAAGCCGTGCCCACCCCTACGCTAATTAAGCGCATCCCGGTGTGCCCCACCGCTCAGGCGGTTACCGGCGAGATCACCGACATTAGCGTCAATATCTACAACGGCACCAAGAAGGCCGGTTTGGCCGGTAGCGCCGAGACCAACTTGAAAGACACCGGTTTAACCGTACTTAGCACTGGTGACTGGGCTGAGGGCGCCTACGATGGCAATGTGCTGCTCACCGCCGGCCCAGCTGGTATCACCAATGCTTACACCGTGGCCCAGGTGTTTAGCGGCACCGTAGTGGTCCAGCAGGACCCGCGCGCCTCTTCCTCAGACACCACTGTTAACGTAATTTTGGGTGCCCAGTACAACCACGGCATCAAGTCTGCTGCGGAAATGGCTGCTATTAAGTCCGGCTCGCCCATTACTGCCCCCGCCGGTTGCTCTCAGCCCACTGCGGCCGCCTCCGAGGGCAAGAAGTGACCTTTTTTGCTTGCGCTTATATTCACCTTCTTACAGCTAGGGGTTGTTAGCGCATTAACCTACTTCAAGCTGGCAGCATGGGCCCGCGCTTATATAAAGGCTGTGGGCGATGTTCCCCGTGAAGCTTGGTCCGCCAAAGACCTGCTGTTAGTAGCCGCTTTAACCAATCGAGGCATGGCGGTTAGCGTGCTACTAGGTGGCGCACTTTTGGTGGGAGCACTGTCACTACCCCAGGCCTTAGGCGCCCCGGTTGCGGCGACGTCGTCACTACCCCTGTCCGTGCCGGTACTAGCCGCCCTGATCCCTGCCGCCCTAGTGGACTGGCGCGTGCAGCATTTACCCACTCGTCTGCTTTTAGTTGCCGGCGTAGTGCTGCTTTTCGGGATGGGTTTAGCCTGGCTGGGACCGCAGCTATCGCTTACCGGTCTCGACGACGTCGTCACTCCCCTGCGCACTGGTGACTTACTGCGGGCTTTAGGCGGGGGCACCCTGGTGTATATTGCCCTGGCTGCATTGAGTTTGCTGCCGCAGCTGTGGGGGCGAGCTCCGGGCATTGGCATGGGCGACGCGAATTTGTATGTGGTACTGGGACCGCTGTTGGCTTTGCACGGCTGGAGCACCCTGCTAATGGGCTTGTATTTGGGTTTTTTCTTTGGTGGTCTGGTGGCACTGGCTTTGCTACTTAGCGGCAGGTTGAAACTTAAGGGACGTATCGCTTTTGGGCCTTGGCTGATGTTAGGGGCGACGGCGGCACTGGCGTTGACTGTGTCCTAACTACTAGTGCCGCAGCATTAGCTTGCGGCGAAATTAGGTCTAGACTGGTGGTCTGGCAGCGCTCGGACGACGACGCTCGAACGCGCCAGACGCACGGGCTCTGCCGCATGGACCCCTTTTTCCATTGCGACAGGAGACAGTAAATGTCTAAGGCAGGTTTTTGGACCCTGCACGGTGACGGCCGCTCAGTAAAGCCGGGAGACGTCGTCGCCCCCCACGAACGTCTAACCTGGCCGCGCACCATCGGGATTGGTGTGCAGCACGTGGTAGCTATGTTCGGCGCTACCTTCCTGGTGCCGCTGCTCACCGGCTTCTCCCCTACTACTACTTTGTTCTTCTCCGGCCTGGGTACCTTGCTGTTCCTAGGAATTACTGCCGGACGTTTGCCTTCCTATCTAGGTAGTTCTTTTGCCCTGATTGCCCCTATTGGCGCAGTCACTGGCTACAACGCTTCTAATGGCGGTTTGATTGACCCACACAAGGCCTCCCTAGCTCAGGGAGGCATTATTGCGGTGGGTCTAACCCTGGCGGTTATTGGTCTGCTGGTGCACTTTGTGGGTGCCGGCTGGATCGACAAGCTGATGCCTCCGGTGGTTACCGGCGCGATTGTGTCCCTGATTGGTTTCAACCTGGCCCCTTCGGCCTGGAACAACGTTAAGCAGGCTCCTATCACCGCCACCGTCACTATTGTCTCTATCTTGCTGATCACGGTGCTGTTTAAGGGCATCATTGGGCGTCTGTCCATTTTGATTGGTGTGCTGATTGGTTACGCCACCGCCGTGGCCCTGGGTGAAGTGGACTTCTCCACTATCAACAAGGCCGCCATCGTGGGTCTACCCACCTTCCACGCTCCCAGCTTTGACTTTAAGTACCTGGGGGTGTTTGTGCCCGTAGTGCTGGTGCTGGTGGCTGAGAACGTGGGTCACGTTAAGTCCGTGTCTGCTATGACTGGCGAGAACTTGGACAACATCACCGGTCGCGCCCTGTTTGCCGACGGCGTTTCCACCATGCTGGCCGGTAGCGGCGGTGGTTCTGGTACCACCACCTACGCCGAGAACATTGGTGTTATGGCCGCTACCCGCGTTTACTCCACTGCCGCCTATGTGGTGGCCGGCATTTCTGCCCTGGCGCTGAGCCTGCTACCTAAGTTCGGCGCGGTTATCGCTACCATCCCCGCCGGTGTGCTGGGCGGCGCCGCCACGGTCCTGTACGGCATGATCGGTATGCTGGGTGTGCGTATTTGGGTGCAGAACAAGGTTGACTTCTCTGACCCGGTAAACCTCAACACTGCCGCTGTAGCCATGGTTGTGGCTATCGCTGACTACACCTGGGTAGTGGGCGACATGTCCTTCTCCGGTATCGCCCTGGGCTCCTTCGGCGCCATCATCATCTACCACCTGATGCGCGCTATCTCAAAGCTGCGTGGCACCAACCTGGAAAGTCCCTCCCCCGCCTCGGCGCCTGCCGGTGTGGAACTGGAAGGCCCGGCCTACTCCAAGCGCCACAAGCAGGCTCCTAAGGCTGACGAGCAGGAGTAACTGACCGTTACCCAATAACACTAGGGTCACTTATGTTTCACGTGAAACATAAGTGACCCTACGTCTATCTGGAATAGTCAAAACGGCTGTGGCCGGCTAGGCCTACCTTGCGTGCCGACATACCCACCTTGTGTGCCGGCACGCCGCTTTGAGCTGTCAGCATGCACAGTTTGTGTGCCGACAGATCCAACTTTGATAGTTGGCAGCTGGGTTGATGTTGCACAGCGTGGCCCAGCTGGGCACACTTAAGACATGAGCGTATCCGGCGTATTTACACACCAGCCCCCCAATAACAATGCCGGCGCTAATCAAATCAGCCACCCGGGCCAGATTGTTCCTGACGATTTTGTGTTTCCAGGTACGCAAGAAGTAAATCCGCGTGAAGTATTTGCTTTTGCGGGCTACAACGCTCCGCGACAAAAAACTCCAGCAATCTGCTTCATCGCCCTAGCCTCGCTACTACTATCCCCGATTCCCGGGGTAGTTCTCGTAACCATGGTTTTGGGGATTTTTGCGATCGTAGAATCTAAGCGGGCCGGTTATCGCGGCTGGGTCATCGCTTGGATCGCCACTATTATTTCCTGCCTGGTTTTTGCCCTTTACCTCCTGGCAAACGCTTAAACGGCGCTGCTAAGCCTAAGCCCCACGGCGCCGCTAAGCCTAAGCCCCAGTACGCCGTCGGCCCCGACACCCAGGGTCGGCCCCGACACCCAGGGCGCCGTCGAGGAATCCCGGGACACTGTCGAAAAACGCAGCCAGCCTAGAGATCCCCACGCTTTTGCAGGCGCTGCAAGGACAGGTAACCCAGCGGAATCGGGATCCAGAAGGTAACCAGACGGTAAACCAACACCGCAGACACAGCCACACCACTGGGCACCCCGGCAGTAACCAAACCACCAGTGAGAGCCAATTCCACCGGACCCAAACCACCAGGCGAAGGCACCACAGAACCAACCGTGTTAGAAGCCAGGTAAGTAATCGCCAGCACCGCGAAAGGCAGCGAATAGCCAAAGGCCCACAGTGAAGCCCCGAAAGACAAAATGTAGGCCAGCGACAAAATCACGGTACCCAACACGCCCACACCCATACGGGTGGGGTTGGAAGCCAACCACACCAGACGCGGCCACACCTGCTTAACAGTGGGCTCAATATGCACCCAAATCCAGTTGCGCAGCTGCGGCACCGCCAAAGCCGCTGCAGCCACTAAAATCGCCACCACTACCGCAACCAGCACCCAGCCAGAAGGCAACGACAGGCCCGAAGAGGTACCGGTGGTAGCCGCCAAAATACCCAGCAGCACCACAGTTACCGCAAACTGGGAAACCTGCACCAACGCCACGGTGGCCACACCCACCGCCGTCGGCACCCCCTTACGGTTAAGGAAACGCAAGTTCATAGCCGCCCCACCCACACCGGCCGGAGCCACCAGCGCCACCACAGAAGACGCAAAATGCACCTCGGTAGCCCGAATCAAGCCCAGCTTGTTGGGGGTGAAAGCCACCAGCGTCATACCGGCGCCCACATAGGTGGCCAGCGAGAACACCAGGGCCGCCAAGAACCACCAGAAATTAGCTTGCTCAACCGCCGCAGAAATCTGGGTGAAGTTCATCTGCCCCAGCACCGTCCACAGCGCCACCACACCCACAATCGCCATGAAAATAGTGCGGGCAGAGAAACGGTTAATCTTGGCAGGTTCAGCCTGGGCCGTGGGCACCAGCGCCACCAGTGCGTCACGCAGCTCCTGCAAAATCTTGCCACGTCGCCCCATGGCGGCGCGGGTAGAGCGTGGCAGCACCACCTTTTGCAGCATCGGCGCGATAGAAGCCACCTGATCGCGGTCTAGCACCCGTGAGGCGGAGGCAATAGCCCGCTCCACCCCCACATTTAGGGCCACCAGGGCCAGGGTTTGGGCTAGGTCCATGCGGCGTGAAAGCTCAGAGGAAGCCAGTTCGCCGTCATCCCAGTCGGTTAGCCAAATGTGGTCACTGGCGTCCACCAGCACGCTTTGGTCGCTGATGGCGCGGTGGGCCAGACCAACCGTGTGAGCGCGACGCAGCTGGGTCCACAAATCCAGCAAGGTCTCGTCAGAGATTTGGTCGCCTAGCTGGCCAAATGAGCGCGGGGAGGCAATATGCTCGGTGACCAGCAGCATTGATTCTTCTGCCTCGGCTACGCCCAGAATTTGCGGAGAGCGCACGGCCCGACTGCGCGCCATCTGGTTCATCATCACCGTGTTTTCTGCGCCGGCGCGCACCGAATAGTTTTTCGCTGGGGCCAGGCCGCGCGTGCGTAGGGTGTCCCAGGCGGTGGATAGGAAGCCCACCACGTGCGTGTCAGTGTCCATTACGCTCAGGTCATAGCGTTTGCCGTCTTTATCCCACACGGCGTAGATACGGTGAATGTCTTCGCTTTGGGATTGCCACAGTTCTTCGGCTAGCTCCAGCTCGTGGGCGCAGTTGTAGTCAGGTAAGGGGGTGAGTTTTTCGTCATTGCCGGCTGGGGCCAGGGTTTGGGGGGTTTCAGTTTCGACGACGGCGCCGTCGTCTTGGGTGGAAACGATCGGGTTTTCACGTACTTTCTCGGTGTAACCAAGCTGGGAGTCGGTACGTACCTGCCAGGCTTGCAGGGGGGCTTGGCACGGGTTTAGACGCACCACCTTGACAGCGTCCACACCGCAGCGGCGCAGGCCGCGCGCCAGAGCCACCCCAGTGGCGTTTTCGCTGGCCACACCCATAATGTAAAGCACTAAGTAGCTGGCGATAAGACCCAACAGTACTGAGGCCACCGCTGCCAGCAGGGTAATAGCTGAGCGCAGCACCGAAACACCCACCACAATTCCCAGCAGCCACCAGGAAGTTTTTACCAGTTTGGATTGGTGTTTACCGGAAGCCAAAATAACTGCAGCCAAGGCAGCATAGGTGGGTGAGAGAATCTCGTAGGTGTTTAGGTTGCGGTAGGAGATCATGCCGTTGTGTACCTGGTTAAACACCGGCAGCTGCAACAGGTATGTGAACAGTGCAGACAGCAGATAAGCACTGATTAGGGCGATCAGGGCTTGGCCTGAACGCCACCAGTCCTTATGCAGCAAAGCGCGCCCCATCAACGCTAGGGGCAGAGCTAAAGTGACGATACCTTCAAAGGCTTGCAGCGGGAACACCAGCACCCGGCGCAGCAGCTGGGAAAAGACGGTCTGTACGTCATAAATGACAGCGGTGGTGGTTGCCTGGGCGAACACAGCCAGTAGAAAAACCGTTACTAGACCTAGCGCGCAGACACCGGCAAATAGTAAGTCGCGGGTGCGGTGTTCGCGCCGCTCTAGGGTGTCAACCAAGATTAGGGTGCTGGTTTCCACCAAAGTTGGCTGTGGTTCCGCCTGGGAGGTGGTGCCTACTCGGGGAAAACCAACTGGGCGGGCCGAGTTGGCGGCCTCAGCTGGGGCGCTGGGTTTTTCGACGGCGGTAGCTACCCGGCTATCCGGGGTGGCGGCGGGGCTACCGGCCGCAGATTGATCTGGCGCTTGGGTCATGGGGCTAGTCTATGAAACTGGGCCTTATATCCCCACATATCCCCCGCTAAATAGCGAAGCTCATTAGGGATATTTTATTTTGTCCGCTGCACCTTCCAAGACACTATCTAGTGTGCATAACAAAGCGCGCACCCGGGCTAGCAGCCCAAAGTGCGCGCTTTAATTCGAAGTAGCCAGACTATTCTATGTCACTTCATACTGTCAGATCACTTCACGCGGCGCAGTCGCAGCGAGTTAGACACTACGATCACGCTGCTCATAGCCATAGTGGCCCCGGCGATCATGGGGTTGAGCAAACCCGCCATGGCCAGCGGAATTGCGGCCACGTTATAGGCGAAAGCCCAGAACAGGTTCTGCTTAATGATGCGCAGCGTAGCGCGCGAAACCTTGATAGCAGCCACAACTGCCTCCAGGTCGGCACGTACTAGCGTGATGTCGGCGGCCTCAATGGCCACATCTGAACCGGTACCCATGGCCATGCCCAAACCGGCAGCGCCCGCCTGGGCTAGAGCGGCGGCGTCGTTAACACCGTCACCCACCATGGCCACATTAGCCCCCTCACCTTGCAGGCGAGCCACCACGTCGCGTTTATCCTCGGGCAGTACCTGGGCGATTACGTCATCAATACCCACCTGGGCGGCGATGAACTTGGCGGCGCGCTCATTGTCACCGGTGAGCAGGATGGGACGCAGCCCCATGGCTTTGAGCTCACTGATGGCTTTGGCGGTGGTGGGTTTGGGCTCGTCGCGCACAGCTAGGGCGGCACGCAGGCGCAATGATTTTGGATCCGGCCCTGAGGCCACTAGCACCACGGTGGCGCCGGTGTCTTCCAGGGCGCGTACCTGGGCTTCAGCCTGCTCAAGGCTTACGCCCTGCTGGCTCAGCCAGGCGGCTTTACCGACGACGGCGTAAGTGGCCTGGCCCGCTGCGTGGGCTACCGTGGCGCTGACCCCACGACCAGCATGGTTAGTGAACTCGCTGATCTGGGGCGCCTGGACGCCGTCTAGTTGTGTGCCCGCCACAATAGCGCGGGCTACTGGGTGTTCAGAGGGAATCTCTAGCGCCTGGGCCAGGGCCAGGGTTTGCAGCTGGGCTGGGCTTAGGGCGACGCCCTCCCCCAAGTCCACAACCGTGGCGCCGTCGCTAGCAGCACCGGCACCAGCGCCGCCAGCATCACTTACCTCGGCGGCGTCGTCGAAAAATACCGCCTGAGCCAAGTGCATTACCCCCGTGGTGACCGTACCGGTCTTATCCAGCACCACCGTGTCAATGCGGCGGGTAGATTCAAGCACCTCCGGGCCACGAATAACCACACCCAACTGGGCGGCGCGGCCAGTACCCACCAGCAGGGCGGTAGGCGTAGCCAAACCCAAGGCACAGGGGCAGGCAATTACCAGCACCGCCACCGCTGCCGTAATCGCGGCCTGGGCGTTATGACCGGTAACCAGCCAACCTAGGAAAGTTAAAGCAGCCAGAGCTAAAACCGTGGGCACAAACACCGAACTGACCCGGTCAGCCAGGCGCTGCACCGGCGCCTTTGCAGCCTGGGCGGCAGTAACCACCTGGGCAATACGCGACAATGTGGTGCCCGCACCCACCCGGGTAGCGCGCACAACCAACGTGCCCGAAGTATTCACTGTGGCGCCGGTAACCTCGTCACCTGCACTTACATCCACCGGCAAAGATTCACCGGTGAGCAAGGAAGCATCAATGGCGCTGTGACCCTCAACCACCACGCCGTCGGTGGCAATTTTTTCGCCCGGACGCACCCGGAAACGATCGCCCACCTGCAGGCGGTCAATCGGAATTTCCGTAACCGAGCCGTCAGCGTTAACCCGCGCAGCAGTTTTGGCGCCCAGCTGCAAAAGCTTACGCAGCGAGTCACCCGAGCGGTGACGCACCCGCGCCTCCGCCAAACGCCCTGTGAGCAGGAAAGTCACGATCCAGGCGGCAGACTCAAAATACATGTGGGCGTGCTCGCTTTGGGCGCGCGGAATGAACTCCATGCTCATACGCATACCCAACATGCCGGCGCCCCCAAAAATCAGCGCCCACAGGCTCCACAAGGTGGCGGTAATAACCCCCAGGGAAACCAGGGTGTCCATGGTGGTGGAGCCGTGGCGCAGGTTAGTGAAAGCAGCCTTGTGGAAAGGCCAAGCACACCAAGTCACCACCGGCAGGGCCAGTGCGGCCACAACCCACTGCCAGCCATAGAACTGGGCGGCGCTCACCATAGAGATCACCATCAGTGGCACTGATAGCGTGGCCGCCACGATCAGGCGACGACGCAGGTCAGCGGCGTGGGCCAGGTGGCGGGCTTCCTGCTTGCGCATAGCCTCGACGGCGCCGTCCTCCACCTTGGTCACGGTGGCGCTGTAACCAGCTTTTTCCACCACGGCCACCAGCTGCTGGGGATCTACCGGCGCGCTTAGCTCAACGTGGGCTGATTCGGTAGCCAGGTTAACTGAGGCGTTAACGCCAGCCACTTTGTTCAGTTTTTTCTCCACTCGCGCCACGCAGGAGGCACAGGTCATCCCACCCACGCTCAAATCTACGCTGCCATGACTGGCGCTAGTTGAGGTGGTTTCTTGGATATCAGTCATTAAGGCGCCGCCTCACTCGTCGCGCTCGATCGCTTCCAGGGTGTAGTTGCCGGCTTCATCGACGGCGTCAGCCAGGGCCTGGTCGTCTAGGCGCACGTCAGAAACCACCATTACGTCAGAGACGCCACCCTTGTTCAGGATTACTGAAACGTTCTTTACACCCTCAACCTCTTCTAGCTCTTCACTCACGTGACGCACGCAGTTAGAGCAGGTCAGGCCCGAAACCTTGAGGACGGTGGTGCGGTCGATGTTTTCAGCCATTTTCTTCTCCTAAATGTGTTACCTACCCAGCCACAACGCAGCTGGCAGCTATAAATATGGGCTAGCCTGCCAGGAAACAGCTTTAAAACTGTCCCCCCAAGCACGACTAGCCCAACCGGGATATGCCCCTAATTATTCCTAGTTAATCCTCTAGGTGGCGCACCAAACTTTCAGCCAAGCCCACGTAGGTACCCGGGGTTAGCGCCAGCAGGCGAGCTTCGACGTCGGCAGGCATACCCAACCCAGCGATAAAGTCACGCATAGCCTGGCCGGTAACCCGCTTGCCACGGGTCAGTTCCTTCAGGCGCTCGTAGGGGTCAGCCATGCCGGTGGCGCCAGCGACGGCGGCCGCGCGCATAGCCTGCTGCACCGGTTCGCCCAGCACCTCCCAGGTGGCGTCTAGGTCTTCAGCCAGGCGGCGCTCATCCACATCCAGGCCGCCCAGCCCCCCGCGCACATTAGAGATAGCCAGCAACGAGTGGCCCAGGGCCACACCCACATTGCGCTGGGTGGTGGAGTCAGTCAGGTCGCGTTGCAGGCGGCTGGTTACCAGGGTGGCCGCTAGAGAATCTAGTAGCGCACAGGAAATCTCAAAGTTGGCTTCACCGTTTTCGAAACGAATCGGGTTTACCTTGTGCGGCATGGTGGAGGAACCTGTGGAGCCCTGGGCGCTTAGACGCTGGTGGAAGTAGCCCAAAGAAATGTAGGTCCACACGTCGGTGGCCAGGTTGTGGGCAATACGGTTGTAGCGGGCCACGTCGCTGTACAGCTCAGCCTGCCAGTCATGGGATTCAATCTGGGTGGTTAGCGGGTTCCAGATCAGGCCCAGGTGCTCCACGAAACCGCGCGAAACAGCCTCCCAGTCAGCTCCCGGCACGGAAACCACGTGAGCGCCGTAGGTGCCGGTGGCGCCGTTGATCTTACCCAGGTATTCGGTGCCCTCAATGCGGCGCAGCTGGCGGCCCAGGCGCCAAGCCAATACGGCCAGTTCCTTACCAAAAGTGGAAGGGGTGGCCGGCTGACCGTGGGTGCGGCACAGCATGGGCACAGCCTTGTACTGGCGAGCCATTTCGCTGAGGTCATCCACCAGGCCCTGGGCGGCCGGCAGCCACACCTGCTTGATAGCTGAGCGGATGGTTAGGGCGTAGGCCAGGTTGTTGATGTCTTCACTGGTGCAGAAAATGTGCACAATCTCGTGCACCTGGGGCAGCACCGTGTCTTGACCCAGCACCTGGGGGGCGGCGTCTAGGCGACGCTTAAGCAGGTACTCCACAGCTTTCACGTCGTGGCGGGTGACTGCCTCAATTTCAGCCAGTTCATCAATTTCTGCGCGGCCAAAGCTGGACACAATACCGCGCAGGTACTGCTTCTCAGCGGCAGAGAACTTGGGTGCGCCCGGCAAAACCTCGTTATCGGTGAGGTAGATCAGCCATTCAACTTCCACATGCACGCGAGCGCGGTTCAAAGCGGCTTCAGACAGGTGGTCTACCAGCGGTGCAGCAGCAGCGCGGTAGCGTCCGTCCAACACCCCCAGAGCCAGTGGCGGGTTTACTTCAGCTAGGTTTACACGGGATAGGGGCAGGTCAGCAGTCTCAGCACAACTCATGCGCTAATTGTCTCAGCTGACCTGCCCCCAACACCAGAGGCCCGGTTTAACGTGGTTTTAAGCCACTTTTTTGCCGGGCTTGCGCCGGCTTAGGCGCACGCGCCGTCGGTTTTAGCGACGGTGCAGGTAGTCGCGTAGTTTGCCAGAGCGCAGCGCCCCACCGGCAGCCACTAGACCCCCGGCTACCAGCACTAGGCCTCCGGCCACACCGGTAACCGCCAGCGAGCCGTGGTGCGAGCCGCCACCGTTACCGGCGAAAGCTACCTTTCCGGAGCCCTTTGAGGAGGGTAGCGGTGAGGGTTTTAGTGCCGCCCTGCCGGTAGGCATGGGGCTGGCACTGGGCACGGCACTAGCCGTAGGCATAGCGCTAGCCGTAGGTGCGGCGGTGGGGCTGGGTGCAGTGGTGGGCACAGCAGTAGGCGCAGCGGTCGGCGTGGCAGTGGGCGACGCCGTCGGGGCCGGGGTGGGGCTTTGCGTAGGCTGCTCGGTGGGCTGCGGGGTGGGAGCGGCCGGCAGCATCCGGCGCTTACCTAAGTTCTGGTCGAAGCGAGTTACCGGGTAGGTGACCTGACTGTCGCCCTGGGTGTAGGTCAGCGTCAGCGTGGCATCCAGGTAGCCCTGCTTGGCTTCCTGCTCGCTTACCACATAGCCGCTGGTTAAGCACCACATGGTCGTGCCAGGCGCAATGTCGCCGCTGCAAGATTCAATTTCGGTGCCCTTGGGGCCCTTGGCGCTATCGATGTGCAGGGTATTACTGGTGTTGTTGACGATGCTCCAGTGGAAGGGCAGCTTTTCGCCAGCCTGGTAGGGCTTGGCTACGATGTCGCGGGTGTAGTCGCTGCGCTCGCCGACCACGGTCAGTGCGATCAGCTCAGGGGTGGTGAGTTTGAGCTCCACTGAGCCGCGCAGGGTGTACTGGCCTGCCTCCAAGGTGGCGTCCACATTGTAGGTGTCAGCCACAATGTCCTTGGTGGCGGTGACCTTGACGTTTACGGTGGCAGACTCGCCAGGCTTTAGCGCCGGGGTGTCTACCAGCTCGCTGCTGACGTTTTCAGGCAGGCCGGTTAGGCGCATGGAGCCAGCCGGCAGGGCGACGTCGTCGTCATTGCGGATAGTGACGCTTACGCTGGTACTTTCCCCGGCCCCCAAGCTGACGCTAGCGGGAGCGAAGTTAGCGCAGAACGGCTTTAGCCACTCGCGCCCGAAGGTGCCTACGCGGATTTCCTTGTCGGTTTTGGTTTCATAGGCGACGGCGAAAGTGCCGTCCTTGAGGGCGGTCACCGAGGAGTAGGCGTGCGGGCCGTAGTGGTAGACGCGGCTAACAGGCCAGGTGGCGCCGTTGTCGCAGGAGTAGCGCACGTTACCGGTGATGCGGTTGATCCACTGGCCTTTACGGTCAACATCTATCTGCCAGTTGTAGGGGCTGTTGTTGGCGTTGGTGAATAGCAGCTCCTTGGCGGCCTTGCCGCTGGTGGCCTGGGGGTTCATGCGGGTAATGCCGGCGTTTACTTCCGGGTCTACCAGGGCGGTGTCGAGGTACTGGTTCTTCCAGTTGACGCCGCCGTCGTCAGAAATAGCGACCAGGCGCCCCACCCCGTCACCCCAGTTGCGTGAGTTGAGCATGAGGCGGCCATCGCTTAACTCAACCACCTTGTTTTCGTTGAAGCTGTTGCCGATGCGGTTACCGGCGTGCCAGGTGGCGCCGTGGTCGTCAGAGTAAACCGAGTAGGCGTAACCGTTGTGGGCTGAGTCAGTGCCGATGTATTGCTGCACCAGGCGCCCAGCGTATTTGCCGTGCTTAACTTGAATGCCGTTACCGGAGGTGGCGAAGGTACCGGTGATGCCCTTGGGCTTAACCACATTGGTGATCAGGCGGTGGGTCCAGGTTTTGCCGTTGTCGGTGGAGGTGGAAACCTCAGCGCTCATGACGTTGCGGGCGGCGTCGTCGTCAGAGTCAACGGACTGGAAGAAACCCGCATCCTTAGAGTAGACGTGGAAGTTGAACAAAATGTTCTTTTCGGCGTCATACACATATGAGGGGTCTGAGTAGCCCTGCTTTTGGGCACCGGGAACACCTGCGTGGATGACGGTTTGTTCACCCCAGGTGCGCCCGCCGTCGGTGGAGCGGCGCTGCAAAATGGAGTTGGGGTTGGGGGCGTCCCTTAAGCTGGGGCGTCCGTCGTAGGAAACTACTAGATCACCGTTGTTTAGCTGCACGATTGAGGGGATGCGGTAAACCGGGAATTTACCGTCACCACCATTGGCAACTGCTTGCGAGGTGAAATCCTGGCCAGACTCGGTGGCAGTTACGCCAGGGGTTAAAACTACACCGGTAAACGATAGGGTCAGTGCAGCCAGTGCGGCTGCGGTTTTAGCGTGGACACCCTTTGGGGACACGGGAACTCCTTCATTGGCGCTCAGGGGAGCTAGTGCGGGTCTGCGCACATCGCTGTTGTGATTGTAAGCTTAACTGCGCGAAATTGTTACATAATGTGATTTTTTTGTTAGCTTTTGCGTCAGTTTCGCTCTTGTGCGGCGGTGATGGTGGCTTTTTTCTTGGGGCGACGGCGGCTTCTTGCACGTTGCCGACGGCGCACGGACCTGGGGCGGCGCACAGGTTACGGCCCACAGACCAAGGCCGACGGCGCCGTCGTCGTCGAAAACCGAGCCAGCGCCGTCGAGAGCAAACCAAAGCATGCAAAACCTACCCTTAGCTGAGCGTGTGCGCCGCGCCCACAGCGCACAAGCTTGTTAGGCCTAAAAGCAGCTTGGCAAAATATAGGCGTGGCTGTAGCTATACCTTCTTCTGCGCGGGCGCTGCTTGAGCACCTGCCGCCTAAGGTGGCCGCCCGTATCAGTGAGACTGTGGCTATCGCCAACCTAATTCGCCTAATTGCGCGTTTGGAGGCGGCGCGGGCCACCGTCCTACTAACGCTGACTTTTTTACTGGCCATTACCCTAGGCATTAACAGCCATTCACTTTTACCCTTCCGAGTTGGGCCGCTTTGCTCCCTAGCGTTATGCCTGGTCAGCGCCTATTGGGGTGGAAAAATCATCACCCAACACACGCGCGTGGCCTACGACAACGGCACTGACGCCCTGGTGCGCACCGACGCCCTAACCCCCACCGCCTCAGCTGCGGCTGCCCAAACTGCCATGGAAATTTCGCAAATGCTGATTTCCGGGGTGCTGTTTGTGGGCGTAATGCTGGGCACGCTACCCCACATGCAATTTCAAAAAGCCAGTTGGCTGGCTGTGGGCGTGGTGGTGATGGGCTCACTGAGCTCCTCGCTCGCACTACTGTGGGCAGTGATTTGGCCGCACGCGCCGCGCCGCTGGATGCGGATAGCTAACGCAATTATCGGCACCTGGATCTGTGTGATGTGGTGGTCTGGGCCGCTGGCCTCACTTATGCGCCACAAACCCGACATGCTGCTGGGCTGGCTTAACCAGTACAGTTTCTTTTCTGACGACCCCACCTGGCCGGTAGTGATTTACGGCTTTATGGCTGAGGGTATCTCCTATGTGGCCCTATATATGCTGCGTAAAAGCACTGCCTGGAATAACCCTTCAGCGGCCCTGCGCCAAGCCATGGAGATCACCGGGCCACGCTGGGCTGGGCCGGGGGCTGTGGCCCTAACCCAGGAGGCGCAGCTATGGCCGCAACTGACTGTGGCGCAAACCTTCGAAACCCTTGATGGTCTGCGCGGTTTCACTGAGCCGCCGCCTCACCGCGAGCAGATGCTGCAAGCGTGTAAAACTCTTTTGCCCCCGCCCGATAAATTCATTGACGAGTGCACCTTTAGCGAGCGCGAACTGGTGTTATTGGTGTGGGCGCTGAGCCAGGAGGCGGATCTGATTTTGATTCACCGCCATGAGAGCTATCAGCTTTTGCCGCGTTCTATGCGGATTGTGTGCCGGCAGCTGGTTAAGCAGCGTATGGCTGAAGGGGTGCGTTTTGATTTCTCCCCCGCCTACGACGACGATCTGCTGAAGCTAATTCACTCCGGCCAGTAGTAATCTGCCAGATTCCCTAAAACTGCATCTACAGCCATACTGGCGCCACTGCGCTCGCTTTGTGCGAGTTACCTTTACGAGTTCTACTCACGAATTAATGCACCGGTGGGGAACTTTTTTACCCCAACAGCCTTATCCACAGCCTAAAAGCGAAGCCTTGACCCGGCGTCTTAGCGTTTAGCCATGAGTAACTTGCATTACGTCAGGCAGCTGGCTCTAAGCGCTAAAAACCAGGTGCCCACCATCCCCAACCAGTGGCGTGGTAGCGCGGCGCAAGCCGCTGGTCAGTCTTTAGCGCAACTAAGCGCCGCCATAAACGTGCTGATCGGCGCCGTCGACAATGACATTAAAGCGCTAAGCACCCCAAGCTAGGCCTAAACATGGGCGACATTGTCTACGTTTCTGGGCCCGATAAGAATCTGCATGTGGATCCGCAGGTGCTGGCGAGGCTTAAACGGCAGGTTATGAAAGTCCACTCACTGCTGGAACAAGCCAACTGTGCCTATAAGGTAGCTCGTGCAGAGCCCAATCCTGGGGTGCTGGAACTACCGCGTATGCCGCTACAGCCCCCGCCAATATTTCCTCAGCCCCCGCCCAAGCGGCTGTCCCCTGAGCTGGATGCGGCCACAACCAAGGCTTTAAAAACCTGCATAAGTCAGTGTGAAACTAACGCTGACGCCCTACAGGTGGGCTATAACCTCTACACCAATGCCGAAGTTAAAGCCCAGGCATCGTGGAAATTAGAAGGACTCAAACGCGCCAACCCCGTCTCCATAGCTAAGCATAAGAGGAACAATTTTCTAACTGACGCTGCGGTACGCATCGAACTACGTAAGTACGGCCTAGATACCCCTGAAAATCTACAGAAAACGCTTAAAGAGTTGGGAGTAAATATTGATTTAGAGGACGCTAAAGCTATTTATCAGATAGTGCTTTTACTGGTTCGTAGTGGCTATGGAGGCTGGTTAATTAGTGAAGCACCTAATTTAATTGCTATTTATAAAGCCAGTCCCAGCCTTGGCGTATTTCTGCAGGCAGCCATGGTTTATGCCGGAGCTTTTTTGGGACCTGAAGCTAAGCTCTGCTTATCCGGAGTAAAAGCACAGCTCACCTATGGCCTTGCAGGCGGCAATAAGATTTATTGGCGCGGTAAATGGGTTGAGCCAAGAAAACTTAGCGATGTTGAGGCCACTAACTACTACTTGGCTTATCTAGCTGGCGGGAAAAAGAATTACCGACTCACCCTGATCGGCGATGGTCTGCACATGGATATGCCTTCCCCTGTCATGGGGCCGCTCAGTTTCTCTTTTAGCTCTAGCTTGGGCGCTGAGCTAGCCGCTGGAGTGTTGGCAGGTATAGCAAAAACTACCGCTGGAGTAGGCCAGGCCAGTCAGGTCAAATTTAAGCCGTTAACGGGTAAATATGATGGCTCGGTAGCTGACACTATTAATTACTGCGATCACATAAATTCTCCTGATCCGCAAGCTGGAACATTTTCCATTATCAAAACCACCTATTCTGATGGAACCTGCTCCTACCAGGTGATTTTGCCGGGAACCCAGCAGTGGACTGCAGGCAGCTCAAATCCCCAGGATTTACTAACTAACTTGCAGGCTAACGCCGGCGCGGGTGACGACTACTCGCAGCTGGTGGTTGCCGCCATGACTAAGGCCGGCATTAAAAGCACTGATCCGGTATGCATTTATGGCCACTCCCAGGGCGGGATTGTGGCCACGAACCTAACCGCTAATGCGCAGGTGCGGGCACGTTTCAATATTGTGGCTACAGCTACCGCCGGTAGCCCTACCGGCAACAGCGTAATTCCGTCAGGTACGCAGTATTTGAGTATGGAAAATGCCGACGACGTTGTGCCCAGCCTGGATGGTAAGGCGCCGGTTAGCGCCCCTAACCGCACCAACGTAGTCACTGTTCACCAAGGCAATGACCAGCATGATCAGCGCGTCTATGCGCGTTCAGCTAAGCAGTTACCTAATGAGCCAGGCGCGCAAACCTTTAATCGGGCTTGGAACCAGGATGCGGGTAAAACTGTGGTTTCGCGCGAGCAAGCCACTTTCCAAATTAAACGCACCCCGGTAGCGGAGCCTGCCTACAGGCCTTCGCCACACCCAACCCCCAGTCCTTCACCACAGCCAGCGCCCACCCCACGCCAGGCGCCCAGCCAACCACAAGCAACTCCACCACAGGCGACGCCAAGCCAACCTACAGAGCCAAGCAGGCCCGGCTCGCAGCCTTCACCAAGTCCCGGCCCAAGTCCCAGCCCTGGCCCACAGCCCAAACCTTCACCAAGCCCCAGACCCGGCACGCAACCTAGCCCAAACAAGCCGACGCCGCACTAGGGGCGGCGTCGAGCAATAAAGCATATTCAGTTATCGAAGCAGATTTAAGGCAGGAAAATGGCCACAACCATCACGATACTGATAATGATTTCGCTGACCCCAACCACGCGGGGGCGAATCACCTTGGCGCGATTGCGCACCCTTTGGCGCTGCATAAGCGGTAGCACTAGGGCACGCGCAGTTAGCACCACCCACAGGGCCAGGTTGGTCCAGCCAATCAGGCCGGCGCTGGCCGCATATGCCACCAGGGCTAGCCCCACCAGGTGGAAGCCAAAGCTAAGACAGATCATGGTGGGCTTGCCGCGGCCACGAATCATAGCTTTTACGTAAGGGACTGTGCCCACAAAATAGCCGCTGACCAGGGAGGTAACCAGCCAGGCCCAGTGCCAGCCGGTTAGGTTTTGAGGACCCCCAAAGCTTTCTAGGGTGTCCGCGCCCTTCTCTACGCCTAGGAATCCGCCCGCGCCGCCAGTGGCGACGTCGTAGCTGACGGCGGTCATTAACGTAGCCGCAAGCGTAGTGGTGACGCCGCTAAGCAGTGAGCGCTCTTTACCTATGCGCACCTGCCACAGTGCCAGCGCCAGTAGCGGGGCGAAAACTGGGGCCCAGCGGAGCAGGTAGGGGGCACTGATCAGGCTCGCCAACCCAGCTAGGGCGCAGATACCCGAATACCAGAGCATGGGCACCAGTAGCAGCAGTCGCTTAGCTTCTGAGCGAGTGCGTAGCCACTGGGTCCAAGCCCAGAACGCGAAATAGCCCATCCAGAAAGCCGGCCAGATCAGCAGGTAATGCCACGACCAACCCCCAATAAATGCGCCCACTAGGGGCGGAATGATCAGCATCCCCCAGGCGCCATGCTGGTTAGGTACCCAGGCACGGGTGCTGGGGCGGCGCCTAATTTGCTCGGCGCTAGGGTGGCGGCCAGGGCGTTGTGCGCGCTGTTGTGCAGCGGCTGAGGCAGCAGCAAGCGGCTGGCCGGTGGCTAGCAATACGTCGTCTTCCAAGCCCGGCGCTGACTGCTGGAAGGGTACAGAGCTGGCTACCTTCTGCGTGGCCTCGTTGCTATCTGGGTCTTGATACTCCACCTTTGGCACGCTGGAGCTGGGGCGTGCTTGGCTAACTCCAGCTGACGCGGCTGGCAGCTTGGTAGCCTCGGCAGGGCTGGCAGCGGAGGGAACTGAAGACGTAGAGCTCATGGCTTTATTCTAGGGAAAAGCCTTAGATATTTAGCTGACACGGTGTAGCAGTATTGCCTGTTCGCGTTTGCCATAACTGGGCCGTAAAAGCGGCGGCCAAGCTAAACAGGCTCTGGCACAAACAAAGTGGGATCACAAAACTGGGGCCGGGTTGACACGGTCACGCCGCAAGCAAAGTAACCCTAGAGCATAAACAAACTGGGGCCGGGCACTAATGCACCCGACCCCAGCTAGTTAAGCGAGATTAGTTGGCTAGCGCTGCGCTAACCACGCTCTTGGCTTCCTTCTGAACTTCCTTCAGGTGGTCTTCACCCAGGAAGGACTCGGCGTAAATCTTGTACACGTCCTCAGTGCCAGAGGGGCGGGCCGCGAACCAAGCATCCTTGGTGGTGACCTTCAGGCCGCCGATCGGCGCGTCGTTACCGGGGGCGCGCACCAGGCGCTGCTCGATGGGCTCGCCAGCTAGCTCGGTGGCGGTGACGTCCTCGGGAGAAAGCGCGGCCAGCTTGGCCTTTTCTTCCTTGGTGGCGGCAGCGTCAATACGGGCGTAAGCCGAAGCGCCGAAACGCTCTACCTGCTCAAGGTGTAGCTGCGAGGGGCTCTTGCCGGTGACGGCGATGATCTCGCTTGCCAGCAGGGCCAGGATGAGGCCGTCCTTATCGGTGGTCCACACGCCGCCGTCGAAACGCAGGAAGGAAGCTCCCGCGCTTTCCTCACCGCCGAAGCCCACAGAGCCGTCTAGCAGGCCGGGCACGAAGTGCTTGAAGCCTACGGGCACCTCCACTAGCTTGCGGCCGATGGATGCCACCACGCGGTCGATCAGGCTGGAGGAAACCAGGGTCTTACCTACGGCGCAGTTTTCACCCCAACCGGGACGGTGGGTGAACAGGTACTCGATGGCCACAGCCAGGAAGTGGTTGGGGTTCATCAGGCCGTCGGGGGTGACGATGCCGTGACGGTCAGAGTCGGCGTCGTTACCAGTGGCGACGTCGTAGGGGGTGGCGCCAGAAGCGTCGGGGGTCATGGCGTTACGTAGGGAGGCCATGGCGTAGGGCGAGGAGCAGTCCATGCGGATCTTGCCGTCCCAGTCCAGGGTCATGAAGGACCAGGCGGGGTCTACCTTGGGGTTGACCACGGTGAGGTTGAGGCCGTAGCGCTTGCCGATCTCAGCCCAGTACTCAACCGAGGCGCCACCTAGCGGGTCTGCACCGATGCGCACGCCGGCCTTGCGGATGGCCTCCATGTCAACCACGTTGGCTAGGTCAGCTACATACAGCTCACGGTAGTCGTGGCGGATTACCAGCTCGCTCTTGAGGGCCTCGTCGATGGGCACGCGCGGCACGTTGCGCCAGGCGCCGTCCACTAGTAGTTCGTTGGCGCGGTTGGCAATCCAGCCAGTGGCGTCAGAGCCGGCGGGGCCACCGGTGGGTGGGTTGTACTTGAAGCCACCGTCACGCGGGGGGTTGTGGCTGGGGGTGACGACAATACCGTCAGCCAGGCCAGGGCCGGAGGTGCGTACACCCTCGGGGGTGCCAGCGCCGTTAGCCACCAGGATGGAGTGAGAGACGGCGGGGGTGGGGGTGTAAGAGTCGCGAGAGTCGATAGCGACCTTCACGCCAGCACCTACCAGCACCTCGACGGCGGAGCGCCAGGCCGGTAGTGATAGGGCGTGAGTGTCGCGGCCCAGGTAGAGCACACCGTCGGTGCCCTGGGAGGCGCGGTACTCAACAATTGCGGCGGTGGTTGCCACAATGTGGGCTTCGTTGAAAGCAGTGTCTAGGGAGGAGCCACGGTGACCGGAGGTGCCGAAAACTACTCGCTGAGCGGGTACGGCAGGGTCCGGTACCAGGTCGTAGTAGGCCTGGCGAACTTCTTCGACATTGATGAGATCTTCAGGTAAGGCGGGTTGGCCAGCTCGTTCATGCATGTCTGTAGTGTGGCACAGCTTACCCGCAAAAATCACCCCATCACATGCAAATACTCACAAATACAGGCAAAATCATCCCTTCCCTATGATTTTTCCATGGGGTTTTACAGGCAACGGACGAAATGTCAGTTTTTGTGCGGCCCATACTGGCGCACCCACACTGCCACACATTGGCACACCCCACGCTGGCGCACCCACACTGCCACACATTGGCGCACCCCACCGGCGCCAGCGCACCTCGCGCCGCAATACCCAGCCCCAACGCCCCAAACTAGGGCCACCCCAAACTAGGATGGACCTATAGGCACCAAGCCAATCTAGGAGGTCCCATGCCCACCGCAATTTCCACCCCTAACGCCCCCGCCGCCGTCGGCCCCTACTCTCAGGCCGTTTCCACTGGCGACGACGCCGGCGCCCAGGTTTTCATTTCCGGCCAGATTCCCCTAGTTCCGGCCACGGGACAGCTGGTAGAGGGCGACATCCAGGCCCAGGCGCGCCAGAGTCTGACCAACATCGGCGAAATCCTAAAGGCTGCCGGCCTGAGCTTTGCCGACGTAGTTAAAACCACCGTGCTGCTGGCGGACATCAACGACTTTGTGGCGGTTAACGAGGTGTATGCCCAGTTCTTCACCGGCCCAGTACTGCCCGCGCGCGCAGCTTTCGGCGTGGCAGCACTACCCAAGGAGGCCCGCGTGGAGATTGAGGCCATCGCGGTTCGCCCCTGATCAGCGCACTTTTGGAGGTTGCAGGGTTTCTCGACGTCGTCGCAGCTACCCGCAAACACTTAACGGTCCGGTCGACTAATGTCTACCGGACCACTTTTATGCCCAAAGTCCCAAAATCCGCTAGACGGTTGAAAGTTAAACAATCTAGACTTAAGTTATCGCAGCGCGGTCCAGCTTCAAAGCCAAATCTTCAGCCAGGCCGCCTGCCCTCAAGCTTTCAATCTTCTAGACAGTGTCCAAATACTTAAAGGAGCACATCATGACCAAGATCGGTATTGTCGTCGGTTCCGTCCGCGAGGGTCGCGTAGGTGACCAGATCGGCAACTGGATCCTCGAGCAGGCCCGCGCCGCCCACCCCGAGGCCGAGTTCACCGTAATTGACCTGAAGGACTACGACCTACCCATGTTCGACGGCCCGGTTGCCCCCATGGTTCTGGGCGGCAAGTATGACAATGACGCCGTCGCCGCCTGGGCCAAGGCTCTAGACGAGCAGGACGGCTTCATCTTCGTAACCAGCGAGTACAACCACACCATCCCCGGCGCCTTCAAGAACGCCGTCGACTCCATCAGCCCCGAGCTAATCGGCAAGGCTGTGGCTTTCGTGGGTTACTCCTGGGACGGCGCCATCCGCGCTGTTGAGCAGTGGCGCACCCTATCCGCACAGTTCGACATGTACGACATTCGCGCCCAGCTAGCCCTGACCTTCCCCATGGACTTTGAGGGCACCGACACCTTCGCCCCCAACGAGCGCCGCACCGGCGAGCTAGAGGCCCTGCTCTCCCGCCTGATTGAGGTCAGCGCCAAGCTCGCAGCCTGAGCGCCAAGCTCGCTGCCTGAGCCCGGCATCAATCTGAGCCCAGCATCCGCCCGAAAGCCGCGCTAGCTGCCTGAGCCCGGCACACTTCGCTCTAACGGCGCACCTCCCGCACCTCCCACCCGGCGTGGCTCGGCACACCCGGCCCGGCACACCCGGCCCGGCGCACCTCCCGCATGGCCCGGCATAACCCTGCCTTAACGGCATAACCCCACCCCAACCCTGTAGGGTTGACTTATGTCGAAAAAGAGTCAGCGCCGCGCCCGCGCCCAGGCCAAAAAGGCCGCCCAGGCCGTACAGTCCCCCGCCAAGCCCAAGAAGGTTGAATTCGTAGCCCGCCCCTTCGCCGGCCTTAAGAATGAAGCTGAACTGGTCGCCATGGCGCAGATCATCCCCGCCGCCACCATGACCGTTAAGCTCAACGACAGCGAGCACATTCCTGCCGCTCACCGTGGCACCACGGTTGAACTGGCCACCCTGCTGCCGGACCTAACCCAGGGTATGCGCCGCGCCGACGACTGCTACCTGGTTGCCATGCAGACCACCAAGCACTCCGGTGACGCCTCGCGCGACGTCGCCTACGCCCTGCTCAACACCCTGGAGCTAGAAAACAACACTGGCCTGCAGCTAAGCACCCTACCTGAGCCTGGCCCGCGCCTACAGGACCTGCTAGACGCCGACTTTGAGCCGGTTTTCCAGCTGCACGACTCTTTTGGCTTCTGGGCTGCCCCCGGCGAGCTCAGCGATGAGGAGCTAAACAACCTGGTCAACCAGTCTCGCGATGAGATTGTGGCCACCCGCCAGGTCCCAGGTGTGGAGCACGCCTTCTGGTGCCGCATGGGCGGTAAGGAGTACGTGCGCTGGGTGCGTGAGGAGGATGAGGACGCCTTCTTTAACGCCCTGGCCAAGGTGCACGCCGCCCGCGAGTCTGAGCTTAGCGACGACGGCGCCTCCCTGGGTTCCTTCCTGGGTGCCTTCCGCGCTTACGGCATTGCCATCCCGGTGTGGCAGCTTAAGCCGGGCACTGCCGCCGAGCAGCTAACCGCCCCCATGCAGGCGCTGGGTGCACGCCTTCAGGCCGCTTTGGCCGACGACGCCGCCCTGAACGCTGATGAGCGCCGCGCCAAGGCCGGCATCATTTCCCGCCAGGTGAACCTGTAAATCAGCGATTTTAAGGAAGCACCGTGACCCTCACCCCGGCACAAGAGGTCGCTCAAAAACTTGCCCAGCTGGAGGCTCACTCGCAGGTACCAGCCGCTGACGCCGTCGTCCCTGCGCACACCGTTGCCCCTGCTGAGGCTGTCCCTACCGGCGCCGTCGCCCCTGCGCACGACGACGCCAGTCAGCCCGGCGCGCAAGCCCAGCAGCCAGGCGCTAACTGCTGCGCCGCCAGCGAGTATCTGCCTGACCGCGCTGTTGCCTACGTGGTTGACCAGCGCGTTCAGTATGCGGATTATTTCGGCAAGCTGCCGGTGGCGGTGATTATCCCGGCCTATAACGAGGCTGAACGCATCACCGCAACCGTACAGGCGGCCTTGGCGATTGCCGGGGTGGAGCGGGTCGTGGTGGTTGATGACGGTTCTACCGACAACACCGCCAAGATCGCTAAACGCGCTGGTGCGGAGGTTATTTCTAAGCCTCACAAACGCGGCAAGGGCGCGGCCATGGGCTCGGGCGTGGCTTATTTGCGTAAGTCTGCCCAGCCGGGTGCGGACTATTTGCTGTTGTTTGTCGACGGCGACCTGGGCGCTAGTGCCTCGGCTTGTGAGGTGCTGATTGAGCCTGTGGCCAACGGGCGTTGCTCTATGAGCATTGCGGTGCCACCAGCTTTTAAGGGGGCTGGTGGGCATGGTTTTGTGTTGGGCACGGCCCGCAAGGCCATCAGTGAGGCTACCGGCTGGGAGCCGCAGGCTCCGCTTTCGGGGCAGCGTTGCATGAACAGTTTTGTGTTTGAGGCTTGCAAGAATCAGCTCTCTAGGGGCTGGGGCGTGGAAACCTGGTTGAGTGTGAAGGCACTTGAGGCTGGTTTCACTGTGTTAGAAGTGCCTTGCTCGATTACTCACCGCGTTAGCGTCAATAATTTGGCTGGGCGTTTGCACCGCCTGGAGCAGTTCCGTCAGGTTCGTAAAACTACGCGTAAACTGCGTCCAAGCCTTGTCAGCCGCCTTTTGAGTAAGCGCCAGAGCCAAGCAAACGTAAACCAGGCGGCAGCTTCACAAGCTCCCTTTGAACCTTACCGTATGCTGCGCCCCACAGCCTAAAACATGCTGCACCCCACAGCTTAAAAGCAGCCTGAACAGGGCTTACTGAAGTAACGTGCCCACCTCATGGCGCAGCCACTTTGAACTTACGTGGCTGCGCCATCGTTTTAGTAGCTAACCGCTACATCACCCGAGCATTTCGATCTAGTTCTGCTGTTTTGCCGGCAGTTCCAAGGACATCAGGCAGGCCAGAGGTACCAACAGGAACAGGCTATAGACCGCCATTGAGGCGCCCGAATCATTGAGACCCACTTCCAGCAACAGCAGCACTGTTAGGGTGTCTAGCTGCAGCCGATACACCTCGGGCACACCCTGTCGACGCGTGGCGCGATAAAGCCGCAACCACACCACCACCACAAGGCTCACCACCACTAGGGCCACAATAATCTTCACAATCATCAAGCCCATCTGGCCATTAGCATCAATGAACGGGCCTATTAGGGCCTTAAATTTTTTGCCAATGGTAGCCAGGAAAGTACCGCCTAATAGCTGCCCGCCAAAACGGCCCAGGTGGGAGGAGTTTTCCCCACGCAGCAGCCATTCCAAAATTGCTACACCCGAAAGTAAACCAGCGGAAATAAGGCCGAGAAGCGCCAAAATACGTGGGTGCAGGCTGCGGCCGGATAGTTTCACTAGAGCCACGCCTAGTGTGGGAATTAGTGCCAGCGCCCCACCAAAGTCAGCGCCTAAGAAGGGGGCGGCGTCGACAATTACCAGCAATAAACCAACCCCGGAAACTGCCAGCAAACTGGCGCGTAGGCTATAGCGGGATTTGAGCCAATCGGCCCAGGCCAGCAGGGCAATCATGGCCCCTACCGCACCGAAAGCAAAAGCCGTATTGGACACCCCATAGAAACGCCCTGCCACCAGCGCGTTCATGGTTAAGGGACTGTTGAAGGTGAGGTGATTGCCGCTAATTCCATCGCCAAACCAAATTAAACCGTTTAATGCGGCGGCAACAATAAAGCTAGTAGAGCAGCTCGCAGAATCTCGGGTTAGCCAATTAATTAGTAGGGTTAGCACTAAAGCTATTAGTGCCGCGCCAGCAGTAGCGGTTACTACTTGTAGCGCAACAGTTTTAAAGGTATCTACCTCCTGATAGGTACTATCACCGATAGTGAAAGACCTAGTAATTATCACCAAATACCAGGGAACTAAATTAACTAGCAAATACCCTACAGATAGCACGACAGCAAATACACTCAATCGCCGTAAGGAAAGCAGTTGCGTGCTGCCAAATTCTACAGCTTTTATGTTACAGAATCTGCGCTCTAAGCACTTACGCCGCCACAGCCACACTACAGCCAGAACGAAAATCACTACAATTATGGTATTGTAAACCATTACCGCACGCGAGGCACGAGCGTGTTTATCCTGGTTAATTAATGAGTGAATTAAAGCCTGACGCGCGGAAGTGACTTTAGTTGTAGCGGGATTATCGGAGGAATTTTGCTCCTGCTCTAAAGTATCTATGCGATTACCGGCAAATACAGACTTATTAATGCTTTGCGGGTTTTGCGCCAGGGCTTGCCCAGAGGCGCGTTCAGGCGATTTAGCGCCATAGCGAGCCGCAATAGTTGTGGAAATATCGGTTAGTTGCACCAGGTTATTTTGATGCGTAGAGGGTACTCGTATCTTTTCCTCAGCGCCGCTAGCGCCATGTAGAGACGGAATTAACGCTAAATAAAGCCTGTCATCGCCGCCAGAAAGACTACTTTCAGCAGCGATTGAAACCGTCATTACATCAACACTAGAGCCATAACGAGCCTTTAAGATACGTAATTTAGAGGCAATTTGACCCGCACTATCAGAAATCGCTTTTACAACAGTAACATCCGCTAAATCACGCTTTAACGGTTTTCCATCAGTGTAATAATATCTATAAGTCAGCGAGGGATCTATAGCAAAGGTACAACCAGCCGCTTTTAGAGTTTTCGCTAGCGGAGAGTTAATAATGTCGCTATCGCGATATTCGCCAGTGAATTTATCGCGTCGACCCGAAAACAGCATGGCTAGCTGTTCATTTGGGTTAGTGCCGTCTTTATGACCGCGTACCACCAGGTTCATGGGCATGGCTGGATAGCCCATTAGATAATTTTTTGTGTCCAAGTCTTGGCTTTGCAGGTTTTGCCAGGTTATTCCGCCGGCAACCACTAAAATCAAGGGCTTAATTCGCGTCTTTGTACCAGCCCCGCACTTGCTAGTTGTGTTTGCACTGGCAACGGCGCCCGTACCAGTCCAGTTTCGTGCTCTAGCCACATTTTTGTCACCAGCTATACCTGACACAGTTGCTGCGCCGAAAGTTGCCGCACTAGCGCCACTAGAGAGCAACAGCAAACAGGCAATCAGCCCGGTAAAGATTTTTGTAACTGCTCGCATCAAAGCCGCCACGCCGGCGTCGGCCCTACTCACACTAGCCCCGCCAGCGAAAGCCGCGCCAACATCTGCCCTAAAGGCATTCGCCTTAAAGCGGCGAAACACGTCCGCAAACCTCCTAGCTTTAGACATAATGCCTGGCCACCTGCACGGTTTCGTAACCGTAGCCGCCCCCAAACAGCATCGCGTGCACGATCAGCATGTGTACGCGATGCAGCCCCACCCGCTCACTCCAGTAGGACTCTAGCGGCGACACGCTCTGATAACCCTCATAGACGCTGTCTAGATATTGCTGCCCAAACAGGCCCAAATCAGCCAAATCAGTCTCCGCGTGACCACCGTGCGCAGCCGGATCGATCATCACCCCAACTACCTGCCCACCAGCGAAGGCTTCTAGCTGCTGGGCGCTGGTCATTATGGCAGCGCCACCTTTCATTATGGCTGCGCCATCTTGCGGCTTATCAGCGATTTTCTCGCTCAAAAACTCCTTGCAGCTGCGCGCCACATCTCCCACCGGACACCACAGCACGTTTCCGCTCCACAGATCCCCATGCAGGCGGGCTACGGCTGTTCCAGCTTGGGTTAGCAACTGGGGCTGAGAGTGGTTAAAGTCCCCGTCACGTAGGCGTTCACAGAGTTTTTCGATCACGACGGCGCCCGAGCGGTCAATCGATCCGTTGTCGCGGGTCGGGGCCAGCATGGGCATGATCCGGTCTGTCGCAAAAAACTCGCCCCAGCTATCGGTCCAAGCCTCAGCCCGCAAAGGTAGACGCGCACGACCCATCCAGCCGTCACCTTCCCAGCCCTGCGGCGGTGCACCCCAGTGTGAGGCTCCAGCGGCGTGGGTGTGGGCTAGCGCGCGACCGAAACTGAAAGCGGCTTTAGGGGTGCAGCGCCTGTCATTAAGCTGAGGTTCTTCTAGCCACCCACGACCGCTACGCACGGGCACCACAGCCGCGCCGCCGTCGTCCATGGCGTCAGTTAGCCAGCGCAGGCCGGTAGCTTCCAACGCGGTTGAACCGGGGATACCTCGATCGTCTTTGCGGAACATAACCAAAGCATAATGCCCGCAATGTGCCAGTTGAGGGTTTACCTCGAAGCGGCAAGCGTTTCTGGCTTAGTTTCGACGGCGGTCACCCTAAATAGCTTTAGCTCTACGCTCATCACCAACGCCAGTGGCACTAGCAAGCACAGGCTGTAGCGCACCATCGTAAAGCCGGCATCGTTTAGTGCTAGCTCAAGCAAAGTCAGGGTAGTTAAGGCGTTGAAGGTAACCACATAACGTGCCGGCACATCTGGGCGTCGCGTAGCGCGATAGACCTTAATCCAAGCCAAAATCACTAGCATCGTGGTTATCAGTGCAAAGATTAGCTTGGTGCTTGCTTCATCATCTGCCGCGAAAACTGGAGTCATTAAAGCGGCAAATCGTGCAGCGATAACATCAATGAAAGTGCCGTCCAAGAATTTCTGACCCAAATGCCCTAAATAACTGGAGTTGCCCCCAAAACAGCACCATTCAATAACTGCTATTACTGATAATAAACTAGCGCCGATTAAGCTGGAAATAACCAAGTCACGCAGGCGTAGGTTATGGTTCGCAAGCTTCAGCATGGCCACTACCAGCGTAATTGCCAGGGCTAGCGCGCCCGCAGCATTATCGCCCAGGCTCGGCAGCCCAATGGTGACCACACCCAAGGTGCCAATAATGCCCGCCACTATCAGGGACGTACGCAAACCTCGGCGGGGTTTTAGCCAGCTGGTCAAGGTCACCAAAGCCAGCACAAAACCCACCGCACCAACGGCAAAACCAGCGTCAGACAGGCCGTATAGGCGTTGTGTGGTCAGAACACTTACCGCTAGAGGGCTGTTAAAGGCCAAGTTGCCGCCAGTAATACCGTCGCCTAGCCACAGTAGACCGTTTACTGCACAGGCAATAATGAAACTGACAGAATAATTTGCAAATTTAATAGTGACCAGTTCCAGTAGGCAGGTAAGTACCACAGCTATAGCTACTGCCCCCATAAAGGTCACTAAGTGCAGCTTCGTTAAACCAACAATAGCCTGATTATCTTCAGGGATACTGCCGGTAACTATAAATCTGTAATCATTTGGTTCAACCCCAAATAGGTACCATGAGGTGGCGTTAAGTAGCAGGTAACCTACCGGCAAGCAAGCAGTGAACACTGCCAGCCAGCGCATGAGCAGCAAGTATTTCCGGCTTAGATCTGGGTTATCTGTATAGAAATCTAGTTTCGGGAACTTATTACGCCACACTAAGACAATAACCAGCATTGCTAGCACCACGCACAGCATATTGAAACCCATCACTTTTTGTGAGGCCTGGCTACGAGTGCTTTGATTCATTAAGAAATAAATTAGGTTTGTGCGCGCATCAGGTACAGTTCCCTCATTAATTGAGTACTGTTGGGCTTCCCAAAAGTCCACGCATTTCTCTATGGCCGACGAGTTGTCGACTCGCCCAGGAGCCTGCGGCAACGCTTTACCAGTAGCACCCAGTGGCGGTTTTGCCCCATAACGAGCCGCAATTGTAGGTGCAATATCTGTTAACTGAATTAAGTTATCGCGCTGCACAGAAGGCGCCTGCACTCGCCCAGTTTTGTGGTTCACATCTTTTAGGCCGGGCACTAGAGCTAAATATAATTTGGCAGCTTGACCGTCTGAATAGTAGGTTCCGTTTGCTAGCGAGAGTAGCATTACGTCAACATTATCGCCGTAATATACGTGAATTCGGCTTAAATAACTGGCAATCTCGGTAAGTGGTACCGATGCGGCATCCACAACCGTTACATCGCTTAGATTTTGACCAAATGGACGCTCGGTCTCATAGCTACCGCCCACCCGGTACTCAGCGAAACTGCATTCGGAGGCCCTTAAAGTTTGCCCTAGTGGCGAGGTGGTTAGATCATAGTCGGCAGTGGTGTAATTGCCTCCCCTGCCGGAATACAGCATGGCAAATTGCCCATTTTTACTTAGGGAATTAGCGCTTTTAGGAATTAGCAGGTTCATTGGTGTAGCTGGATATCCAGCTATATATTGCGCATATTTTCGTATTTCTGCGCCATCGCCGTTCGCGCCAATGTTTTTCCCATCCAAAACGCCATTTAAATCGCGCCAGGTCAGACCGTAAGTAACCACCATTACCAGAGGTTTAATGCGACTGGTTGCTGTGGCCCCACAGTTGCGAGTGACCGCAGATCCAGCTGCTGCTTTGCTTTGGGCGCTCACTGCGGTGGTTTCGACAGTCGCCGCGTTGGCCCCACTGGCTAGCAATAGGCAGGCAAGTAGTCCCACAAAGAGTGCAGGCAGCATTCTTGGCTTTTGGGCCCTCACGACGCCGCCGCTCGCCTGCCCCAAATCTCGCGCCTGCCCCAAGCCGCACGCCCCGCCGTCGTCGCCTCTAAACCAACGCAGCCCAACGCCCCCAAGCAAGTTACCTAACGTAACTTGCAAACTGCGCAAACTTCGATGATCCTTGCCGAACATAAAATCCAGCATAACGCCCATTTAGTGAGCGATTTGACGATTCGCTAAAACAAATTGGGCCGGGAACCTTTAAAAGTCCCCGGCCCAAGCTAGCCGATTGGGGCAGCTACTCGATTGAGGTAACTACTCGATTGGGGTGACCACCATGCGGGTTTTATCCACATAGTCGCGCAAGCGCTCGGCAATCTCCTCGAAAGATTCCTGATGCACGGTGGAGGGCCGGTGAATCAGGGCCAGGCGACGGGTGGGAACAGGCTCGGCGAAGCGGGCCACGCTAACGGTCTGGCCCTCGCCTGTGCGCAAAGCACCCTCGGGCACAACCGCTAGCCCGCCACCAACTTTGACTAGCCGCAGGGCGGTTGCCATGTCGATGGTGGTTGCGGCCACCTCATTAATGGGGATATTGCATAGCGCCAGGGTTTGGTCACGCAGGCAGTTGCCGGCCTCCATGAGGATCAGCGGCTGGCGGCTAAGCTCGGCGGGTTTGACGTTGGTGCGCCCAACCCAAGGGTGGGTATCGGGAACAGCGATTACCAGGTCTTCATCCCATAGGGGCTCACTGATAAAGCGCTCCATGCTCTCATCCAAGGCCACCAGGCCTAGGTCAATATCTCCGCAGGCGAGTGCGTCTAGGATGTCCGGGGTGGTCATCTCCCGGAACTCGGAAATTCTGCCAAAATCAGCAATATTGGCGGCATTAGGTACGCCGCTGGCCACAGATTCAGCCAGGTAGGGTGCGGCGGTGGGGATGATCCCCAGGCGCACTTGACCGTAACGCTCCTGACTAATGCGGCTGGCGGCCTCAATAAACCCTTCGGCGGCCAGCACTGCATCACGCGCGAAGGGAAGCAGGTCCTGACCCAGAGGGGTGATTAGAACCTGTCGCGTGGTGCGCTCTATAAGGGGGCCATCAACGCGCTTTTCCAACGCGGAAATGGACTGGGACAAGCTGGGCTGGCTCACACCAAGTGCCGCTGCTGCGTCACCGTAGTGTTTGTGATCGCAGAGCGTTACAAAGGCCCTCAGCTGTGAAAATGAGGGCATTGAAAGTGATGGCATCACTAACCCCCTTTGGTAATTTCGGCTAGGCGAACTTTGCCTGGCCGTGGTTGTGTTTAAGTTTACGCTGCATCCCCCCTAAATTTTCTTGAAATATAAGCGGAAAGTGAGGATTTATAAGGGTTTCTTCACGCTCCGCCCGTGCTTACACTTCAATTATATATGCGCAGGTGAGCGGCTGTTTAGGGGGTAGGTGTTGCTCTGGGCTAAAATTTGCCGGGCTCGACGGCGCCCAGCTGGCACGAAAGCACCATTTTACTTAGATAAACTGCCCTTCATCTGCTGTTTTTGGGTAAATTTTGCGCTTAGCTTACGGCTAATTTTGGTATCTTTTCCGCGTCTTGACGCCGTCGCCTGCCCCTTTTTGCATCCGCACCACCCCCACCTCACTGCGGCCGTACACGAAAGCAACACATTCACCCGAGCTGCACCAAAAGCTACCAAAACTCCCCACATTAATGTGACTCAGCTCTCTATGTGCCCTGCGACACGGTGACCAGTATGTGAGCAGTGGTTCTAGGGTAGGTAGAATTTCCAACATGATCGATCTGCGCGCCTTACGTGAGAACCCCGAGCCTTTCCGTGCCAGCCAGATTGCCCGTGGCGCGGACGTGTCCCTAGTTGACCGCATCCTTGAAGCCGACGAGCGCCGTCGTTCATCGCTAAGCGCTTTCGAGACTGCCCGAGCCCAGCAAAAAGAAGTCTCCCGCTCTGTGGGTAAGGCCGCTGCTGAAGAGCGCCCCGCCATCTTGGCCCACGCCAAGGAGCTAGCCGCCCAGGTTAAGGAGCTGGAGGCGCGCTCCAACGAGGCCGCCGTCGAGCTAGACACCCTAGCCCACCAGTTCCAGAACCTGATCGAGGGCGCCCCTGCCGGCGGTGAAGAGGACTACGTGGTGCTGCGCCACGAGGGCCCCGCCGTGCGTGACTTTGCCGCTGAAGGCTTTGAGCCCGCTGACCACCTGGCTCTAGGTGAAGGACTGGACATTATCGACGTGCGTCGCGGCGTTAAGGTTTCCGGCTCACGCTTCTACTTCTTAAAGGGTTGGGGTATGCGCCTGGAGCTGGCGCTGATGACCGCCGCCCTAGACACCGCCATCAAGCACGGCTTCACCCCGCTAACCACCCCCACCCTGGTTACCCCCCAGGTTATGGGCGGCACCGGTTTCCTGGGTGCACACAGCGACGAAATCTACTACCTGCCCGCCGATGACCTGTACCTAACCGGCACTTCTGAGGTAGCCCTGGCCGGTTACCACACTGACGAGATCCTGGATCTAAGCGCCGGCCCCAAGCGCTACATGGGTTGGTCCACCTGCTACCGCCGCGAAGCTGGCGCCGCCGGTAAGGACACGCGCGGCATTATCCGCGTCCACCAGTTCAACAAGGCCGAGATGTTCTCCTACTGCCGCCCTGAGGACGCCGCAGATGAGCACCAGCGCCTGCTGGCCATGGAAGAAGAGATGCTGGCCAAGGTTGAGCTGCCTTACCGCGTGATTGACACCGCCGCCGGCGACCTGGGCTCCTCCGCCGCCCGCAAGTTCGACTGCGAGGCTTGGCTGCCCACCCAGCAGCGCTACATGGAAGTCACCTCCACCTCTAACTGCACCACCTTCCAGGCCCGCCGCCTAGGCATCCGCGAGCGCCGCGAGAACGGCACCAGCCCCGTGGCCACCTTGAATGGCACCTTGGCCACCACTCGTTGGATGGTTGCGATTTTGGAGAACCACCAGCTGCCGGACGGCTCCGTGCGTGTGCCTGAAGGCCTGCGTCCTTACCTGGGTGGCCTTGAAGTTATTGAGGCTCCCGCCGGCGCATGAGCAAAATCGCCGCTTCCGGCATGCCTATCACCCCTGAGGGTGAGTTGAGTGCTGCGGCTGCTGCGGCGCGTGCTAATCCGCTTGACGACGCCGCTTTTGGCGCTGCTGTAGCGGCCATGCGCGCCCAGTTGAAGGCTTGGGCTGGGCGTGCCGGGAGCTCGGCTGCTGCAGCTGCGACGACGGCGCCCGCC
>ERZ773265.118-NODE-118-length-52360-cov-71.186177_pt1 | contig 52360 bp, 61 predicted proteins | sample MGYA00580512_ERZ773265 | MGnify/ENA primary metagenome ERZ773265 (study PRJEB29015, sample SAMEA2738169) | human oral metagenome | biome: human oral; feature: human-associated habitat; material: saliva | place: China | collected 2183 ... | reverse complement strand
GCACCACAGCGAACAGGTGCGCAGCCAGCTCAGCCGGCAGGTCGGGCCAGCGGTCAATCTCCACGCGGGGAACCACCAGCAGGTGACCTTCCGACTGGGGCATGATGTCCATGAACGCCACGCAGTGCTCGTCCTTCCAGACGAAGCGGCCGGGAAGCTCGCCGTCAATAATCTTGGTAAAAATCGTGCTCACAATACTCTCCTTCATGCGCCGTCGTCGGCGCGTTTGAATCTCAACGGTCAAGGCTTACGCCTCAACCTCAATGCTCTCACCGGGGTTCAGATGCTTCAGCTCGGTACCGTACTTGCCACCGAAGTTCGTCACCAGGCCCTCAATAATGCCGGTGCCGTTCTGGTTAATCATGCCGTTGTGAATCGGGACCACGCGCTGCGCGCCGGTCGCGATCACAAAATCAATGACTTCCTGAACCTTCGACCAGGGCGCGTGAATCGGTACCAGAACGGTCTGCGCCTTCACGCGGTGGGGCACAACGAGGGAGTCACCCGGGTGGTACAGGCTGTTGTTGAACAGGTAGCCGACGTTGCGGATTACGGGAATCAGCGGATGAATCAGAGCGTGCTGGCCGCCGAAGGTCTTCACGTCGAAGCCGGGGATGGCGAACTCGGTGTCCGCCTCCACGACGGTCACCTCAGCCTCGGGAGAGGCCTCCAGAATGACCTTGGCGACCTCGGGAACGGTCCAAATCTTCAGAGGGTTACCCTCTGCGATGCGCTGGGCAATAATCGGCAGTACCGAGGGAGCGTGAAAGTGGTCGGGGTGGGCGTGGGTAATGAACAGGTACTCCGCGCTCTGCAGGGCCTCGGCGTGCTCGCCATCGGGGGAAAAGTTACCGGGGTCAATCACCAGGACGTGTCCGTCGTTCTCGATGCGGACGCTGGAGTGGGTGTACTTCGTTAGCTTCATGTGTTTCAGTTTACTCTTGTGTCTCTCTCCTTATCCCAAAAAACTTCACTTTTTGAGACAAAGTGCAAATCAGAGGCTTTCTATGTGGCTTTAGTGTACAGTTCTTTACACAAGATCGACCGTGACTATTGGGGGCGGTTATCCGCTCCGAAAGGTTCATCAATGGACACTCACATTCCCGTTCGGAGAATTACGAAGCCCGCCGAAGCTCGCAACACACGTCAGCGCCGCATCATCAAGGCCACGATGGAAGAGCTCGGCGATTTTATTTCGGCACAGGATCTGCACCTCACTCTCGCAAACCGCAAGGAACAGGTCTCCCTTGCAACCACTTACCGCGTGCTGCAGTCGCTGGCCAACACCGGCGAACTGGACTCGGTCAAGGGCGTTGAGGGCGAAACCCTGTACCGCCACTGCCGGGCCAAGGAACACCACCACCACCTGCTCTGCCGCCGATGCGGCACCGCCATCGAGCTGGAAGCTCCCGATTTCGAGGATTGGGCACTGACCATGGGCAAGAAGTACGGCTTCTCGGAGCTCGAGCACGTGGTCGAGGTGACCGGCTACTGCCCCGATTGCACCCTGGCCCTGCGAGAAGAAGAAACGCAGAACGAATCGGCCCGCTAGGGTCGGCACACCGTCCTAGAAGCGGTTGGGATTCCGGCCAAATACCGACGAATCCCACCGATAGCACGACAACATATCAGCATGACAACACACAGGGCGTTGAGAACCCAACCCCGTAGCACGACGTGAAAGAGCCCCCGCTCAACTCGAGCGGGGGCTCTTTCACGTCTGCGGACGTAAGCTAGTTCTTTGCCGCCAGATGACGGCCCGAGGCGCTGTGGCGGCGCTTCACGGAACCAATCACACGGCACACCAGGTAAATCAGGAAGGAAATGCTCGTCACGTACGGGCTAATCGGCAGTGAGCCGGCCAGCGCCAGCATAATGCCGCCCACGATGGAGGCCTCAGCGAAAAGCACTGAAAGCAGCAGCGTGCGCAGCGGAGAAGCCGTCACCTGCATCGCCGCCGCCGCCGGGGTAATCAGCAGGGCCAGCACCAGCAGCGAACCGACCACCTGCACCGACAGCGCCACCGCGATACCCAGCACAACCATGAAAACCAGCGAGAGGAAGCGCATCGGAACGCCCTTCGCCCGAGCCACATCCGGGTCGAGGGAGGCGAAGCTCAGGGGCCTCCACACAATAATCAGCAGGGCAATAATGACCACCGCACCAATAATCATGGTGTTCAGTTGGTCGGCATCCACGGACACGATCTGACCGGTGAGCAGGCCAAACTTATTCGCACTACGACCCTGATACAGCGAAAGGAACAGAATACCCAGCCCCAGGCCGAAGGGCATGAGCGCGCCAATCACCGAGTTCGACTCGCTCGCCTTGGACCCAATCATCGCAATCAGCAGGGCCGAGGCAATCGAGCCAACCATAGAGCCGGTGACCACGTCGTAGCCCAGAAGCAGGGCCAGGGCCGCTCCCGCGAAGGACATCTCAGAAATGCCGTGCACCGCGAAGGCGTGATCGCGCATCATCACGAAGATGCCGACGAAGCCACCGATGAGGCCCAGCACAGCACCCGCAAAAATGGAGTTCTGCAGCATATGCAACAGCTCGCCGTAACGGTCAAACACGAAGATGCGCGAGAGCAAATCACCCTGCGTGCTGGATGCAGCGGCGGCCAACGCGGGAAGGGAAGAGAGAATGGTCATCGAACGGTTCCTCCCGGTAGGTGCAGGGTGCCGGACGCGCCGCCGGGCTGTGCTTCGACTCGCAGGTGGGCACCGTGGATATTCTGGTCGCCGCCTTCAATGTGGCAGTGATCGCTGGCGTGGGTCTCCCCCACCACCACGTAGCGGCCATTGGACTTGAGCACGCTCACCGGAGTTCCGTACAGGGAGGTGAGGGTCTCGCTCGTCATAACCTCTTCGACCGAACCAACCGTAAAGCGGCCGTTGGCCAGGTAGAGCACGCGATCCACGTGCTCGATAATCGGGTTGATCTCGTGCGTCACGAAAATTACCGAGACTCCGTGCTCGCGGTTGAACCGGTGAATCAGCTCCGCCACGGCGTACTGATGGTTTAGGTCTAGGGAGAGGAGTGCCTCATCGGCCAGCAGAATCTTTGGGTCGTTCGCGAGGGCCTGGGCAATGCGCAGGCGCTGCTGTTCGCCGCCGGAGAGCAGACCCACCGGAACGTTGGCGTACTCGGTAGCGCCCACCGCCTCCAGCAACTCGTCGACCTTGGCACGGTACTTGCGGCCGTGCAGGCGGATACCCCAGCGGTGCCCGTCCACGCCCAGGCCCACGAGGTCGCGAGCGCGCATCGGAGTGGAGGGATCGATTGCCTTCTGCTGGGGCACGTACCCAACACCGGGGTTGCCCAGGCGGGCGGGCTTGCCGAGCACCGAAATTTCGCCGGAGTTAAGACCGGTCAGTCCGAGGATGACCTTGAGGAAGGTTGATTTGCCGGAGCCATTCGGGCCGAGCACCGCGAAGTACTCCCCGGCCCCAATATCGAGGGTGAGATTTTTCCAGAGGGTGCGGGCCCCGAAAGCGAGGCTACCCCCGCGAATCGAAATCGCGGGGGTGGCACCGTTATTGTTATCAGTCACTTAGGAGAGCGCCTTTTCGAGGTTGCTGACGTTGGTCTTCATCCAGGCCAGGTAGTCGGTGTTCTCGGGCAGGGTTTCGGTGAAGGATACGTAGTTCACGGAGGCGTCCTTCGCGGTCTGCAGCACCTCGTTCGTCTGGGAGGTGGCGGTCTGCTCGTTGTAGGCCAGCAGCTGCACCTTCTTCTCGCTGATAAGGTCCTTGGTTTCCTTCAGCACGAGGGCGGGAACGTCGTTACCCGCTTCGACAGCCTCGGCGAACTCGCTGGGGGTTGCGTTCTCGGCGCCGGTGGAGGAGATCAGGTAATCGGGTACGGGCTCGGTGGAGAGATACTTCTTGCCCGCACCGGAGATGGCCTTTGCGGAGGCTTCGAGGCCGTCCAGCTCCTTGACGAAGTTGGCGGCGTTCGAGCGGTAGGCCTCAGCGTGCGCGGAGTCCAGGGTGGCGAGGTCCTCGGCAATCTGCTGGGCAACCTTCTTGACGGTTTCGAAGTCGTACCAGAGGTGCTCGTTGAACTCGTGAGCGTGGGCGTGATCGCCGCCGTCCTCGTGGTGTTCGCCGCCGCGGTGGTCCTCGACCAGGTGATCGTACTCTGCATCGGTGAGCTTGCCGCTGACCTTGACCGCGTTCACGACCTTCTGGGAGGCGTTATCCTTGCCGGCCAGGTCTTCAAGGAACAGATCGTAGCCCGCGCCGTTGATGACAATCAGGGATGCGTCCTTGGCCTTGAGTCGGTCGGAGCTGGTGGCTTCGTAGGAGTGGGGGTCGGTACCGGTGGAGGAAATCAGCGCGCTGACCTCAACGTTGTCGCCACCGACCTGCTTAACGATGTCGGCGTACACGTCGGTGGAGGCGAGCACCTTAACCTTGCCGTTCGAGTTAGCGGAGGCGCTCGAACCGGAGGAGCTGTTCTCGGTGGCGCAGCCGGTCAGAAAGAGGGAGGTCGCCGCGAGGGATCCCAGTGCGGTGAGGAAGTGCTTGCGGGTGATGGGGCGATGCGACATATCGTTCTCTTTCTGTTCGTCTGCTGATGTGTTTCTTCCGTTTCTTAACTACACCACGCGCATACCCGTATAAACAACTCTTTATAATCCAGCACCCAAAAATGAGACTGGCATAAACGGGTATCTAAACAGCTAAATCACCGAAAAACACGAAGTCAGCCCGAAACCAACCACCGACATATACAGGTACGATACGCCGTCGATATTGGAGAAAACAGGTACACAAAATAGGGAGTAAATAGTGACCTTACACCCCCAACCCCTCCAGCACCTCAGCAAACGCCGCAGAACTCGACCGCGCCACATACGCCTGCCGTGTCATCGCCTCCGATGCATGCCCTAACTGCAACGCCGCCTCCGACAAACCTAACACCTGATCCAAATGCGTCGCCGTCGTCTTACGGAGCACATGCCAGGTCACCCACTCTAAATCAGACCCAGCTAACGCCTTCTGCAGATGAGCACGGCTCATGTTGTATTTGACAGGCTTACCCCTAAACTCAAAGACAAACACTGCTCCCGCGCTCGCCTGTTCTCTCCGCCTCCTCAGCACCTTCAATACAAAGGTCGGCACCTGCAGAGTTCTCGACTGATGGGTCTTCGTATCCGCCTGCCACCCCGCACCATGAACCAGCGTCCCGTTCACCGTCACCACACCAGCGTCTAAATCAACGTCCTCCCAGCGCAGGCCCGCACCCTCACCCCAGCGACAGCCAGTTCCCAGCAGAACATCCACCAGATCAGCCAAATCACCAGTGACGAGCGACCGAAGCTGCTGAACCTGCTCCAACGTCAGCGCCTGCACCGTCTTCTTCTTACCCTTCACCGACCTCGTAGACAGCACAGGGTTATACGGCACCGCACCAAGACGCACCGCTTCATCAAAAATCATGCGAAGCACCAGCCGCCGATTATGACGCGCAGACGGGGCAGAAACAGACCCCAAATACGAATCCAAACCACCCGCCGTCGCCTCACGCAACTGCAGAGAACCCAAATCACGACTCACCGCAGCCGCCAACAGCCGATAGTTCCGCACCGTATTAGTCGACAACGAAGCATCCAGACCACCCAGCCAGCGCTCAGCCGCCTCACGAATCGTCATGCTCGCGTTCACCGATTGACCAGCCGCCGGCAAGCTCCCCAACTTAAGCTTCAGCTTCGTCTCAGCCGCCGCACGAGTCGCCGCCTGCGCTGTCACATCACGACGCACCCCACGCTCATCACGAAAATACGTGCGCGCCCGCCACGTCTTCGCCCTCAACCGACGCACAGTAATCACACCATGCGACCCAATAGGCAACGGGTCCCTCACCATCTTTCTCCTTTCCTCCCTTCCAACCACGCAGAGAGAATCCTCGGGGTCACATCTAAATCGGCCGCCGCAGCGTTCAAAGAATCAGGTGACACAGCCAACGCCGTCCGCACCGCCACAGGATCAAGCAACCAGCCGGCAGCAGTCAGGTCTGCCCTGCGCTCGCGTTTGCACGCGGCAACGTCGTCGAGAAGGGCGTGAGTGTCGCCATTGACGGCGTGTGCCAGCTCGTGCGCGATGACGCATCGGCGCTGGCGGTGTAGTAGCCCTGGGCTGGTGAGAATCGTCCTTGTTGTCTCGTCCCAGAGCGCTAGTGTGCCTGCAGGTAGGCAGGCGTCAATGATGCGGATGCCAAGCTGGCTCGCATGCGTTTCGGGGTCATATGGAATTTGGTTCATGAAGTTCAGTGAATTGCCGGGTACGCTATCCCTTTCTTCGCGCCCGCGGGTTGTCGTTATGCTGTCCAGTTGCCGTCGTCGGTAATGACCTTATCTGCGGGGTGTGCGGCTAGAGCGTAATTATCCTTTGCCGCCGCCTCAGCGCGGGCAAGAATCTGAGCCGCCAGCTGAGCGTCAGTGAGTGACGCCAGCTCTGCTTCTGCAGCCTCTTTCTTGCGGGCGGCTTCCGCGCGGGCGCAAATATCAGCCGGGTCAACCGACAACGCCCGACAGATTTGTTCGAATTCATTCGTGTTCAAAGGTGCCGCGTCTTGATTAAGAGCTGTTGACAGCCGCGCCTTGCTCACCCCTGCTGCGGATTCAAGATCTCTCAACGTTATCCTGCGGTATGCAACCGCTGCACGAAGTTCTGCGTTTAGGAGCTGACTGAAACGGTTTGCAGGACCGGTTCCTCGACGGTTTCCTGCTTTTTTCTTAGGTTGGGTCATACCAACATCATACAGGCAAAAACCTAAAAAAATTTAGAATTTTTAAAAAAATTTTGTTTTTAGCTTGACTTGTCCATAAATACGAACATATGATTGTTGCAACACCAAGAAAGGAGGGCAGCCATGAGCGCCCGACAGATTGGCGAAATCCTAGCGGAAAATCTCTCGCTCGCACTCGCCAAAACCAAACTTACCCGAACAGAGGTGGCATCTAAAGCAGGCATTAGCCGCGCTCGCCTCTCCTCGCTCGAGAATCACAATGCACCTATCCGAGCCAACGAACTCTGGGATATCGCCTCGATATTAGGGGTTGAACCGGAATGGTTCTATCGGGAGCACCTCCCTGAACTTGCAGTAACCAAATAATTTTTTACCCCATTGTTCCTATTTGGGAACAAAGTAATCGGTAAAGGAACACCATGCTAACCATCCCCCATGAGGGACTGACCATCTGGTCGCCCGATGAACTCGCCGAGGCTCTCGGCGTTTCTGCCGCCACCCTCGCAGATTGGCGAACGGCACGCACCGGACCAGAGTTCATCCGAACCAGTGCTGGACAGCGCGGAGGCCGCGTCTACTACACCAGCCAAGCCGTCACCGCATGGCTGAGCCAGCTACCCGTCACTCACACCAACAACTAAGGAGACACCAATGGAACCCGACCAGTTCAACCTCATCTTCAACGCCATCTGCTTCTTCATCAGCGTTGCCGGCGCTATCGTCTCCGGATTCTTCTGCTTCAGGACGCTCAAAGATGCTCGAGAAGAAGAGAAGAAGGAAAAAGAGCGCGAGCTATCGGCGAATCGGGACGGTGACGACCTCATCAACCCCACTGATTCGGAGCTCTAGGTTCGGCGGCAAAGGCATGCCAGAAACACCAAGCATGAAGACGCGCAGAGACTCGCCAGGGCGGAACACCCGCTGAATTTGGTCACAACGGAAGAATTCAGCCAGATTCGCCACCTCAAGAACCTCAATGGATTCACCCGTGACGTTGCGCAGCAGATAGGTGTCGCCGCTGTCCCAAGTCAGCTCAAATGCGGGCCTCCACAGATGAGACTCAATCTTTCCCTGAGACTCGGACTGCTTCTGCTGTTCAGCAACGATTTGCTTCATCTGCCGGGCACGCTCCTCCGCCGCCTCAGCAGCACGAACCGCGGCATCACGCATCTCTAATGCCGCTTTGTGTGCCTCCTCAGCCTTCTCCTTCGCCTTCTTTGAACCAAGGGACTGGTACCAGGAAACAACCGCGAAAAAGACAGAGACGATAGCCGCAATCGCTGAACCGCCAGAAAAAAGAGTTGAGAAATCCATACCAACAATCCTAACCACCCACCCCACACCAGTCAGGACGGACAACACGCCATGACAGCCACCAAGACCAAGCGCGACCGCGCAGCAGGCCGCAAGCACCGCCACACCGCACTCCAGACAATCATCGACAACCACGAAACCCTCACCACCGACCTTGCAGACCTCGAAGGAACCGTCACCCAGCGCATGAAGGACATGCGCGGGAACATCGGCTACAGCATGCAGTGCATCGTCGAAACCGAACGCAAGGTAGCAGAGATTGAACCCGCGCTCGCAATCCTTCAAGAGTTCGCCAAGCAACAGGTGGACATCAATTCTTCCCTCACCGGCTCTGATGCGCTGGCATCCAAGGCACAGAACGAGCAGCAGAAAGCGCTAGCTCAGCTCATCGCCTACACCAACAAGGTGAACGGCCGCGCTGACGCCCTCCAACAGGAAACCTACCTCCTGCGCGACGAGCTCAACGAAACCAACGAGCGGCTCACCCAGCTCGCATGGGTCACCACCGTCCTCTGGCTCTCCGCAGCACTCACCATCTTCGCTATCCTCATCGTCCCGTAAGGAAACACCAATGGAACGCACTATTCGAAACACCAAGCTCGTCATCTGGGCACTCGTCCTCGCCACCGTCGCCATCGCCGGCATCGCGAGCGCTCAGGAAGATATCGGGGTCCGCGGCGTACTGCTCGTTGTCTCGCTGATTCCCGCAGGACCCGCCATTCTGCTGGGTTCTTGGGTGAACGACATGAAGGCAGGTGGTCTCGGTGAGCGTTAGGGCTAAGTTGCCGTCCCCTGCTGATTGGGGGGGGTCTGAGTGTTTGTACACGTTGGCTGAGGCGGCTGAGGTTCTGGGTATTAGCCAGGCGACGCTGACGAAGCGTGTGCATGGCTGGACTATCAAGGCTGTGGCGTGGAGTGAAGAGACTGGGTTCTGCTTCACCCAGTCATCGCTGGATAAGGCTCTGGAGCATGCGTCGCAGCGGCGCGCCCGCCATAGGACGTATCGGGGGTGTTTCCCGAGTGCGGAGATGCTGACGCCGCCACGTATGAGGGTCTCCACGATTGACTGGACCCGCCCGTATGAAGGGAGGGAATCGTAATGAACACCTGTACTGGCTGCGGTGCACCTATCGAGGAGCGTACCCGTGGATGCAGGATTTGCTCCAACAGGCACAACAAGTGGCGGCGTGCCGGCGATACGCGGGCGTTGCGTCCGCCGGATCCGGAAACCTGCCGTATGTGCGGAGGCCCGTGGCTGACGAGGAATCAGCGGTGCCGCAGTTGCGCTCACCGTCACGACTACTGGGTCAGGATGAGGGACCCTCGAGGAATCCCCGGCCCGCGGAAGATTTGCAAAGGCTGCGGCGGCGACATCAACACGTACACCGACGGGTGCAAGATTTGCGCACGCCGGAAACGTAAACGAGAGCTCCGCGCAGCCGAGGCACAGGAAACCCAAACCGCCAAACAGCCCCCTGCAGAGCTCATCTACCGCCCAGCACCCACCATCGACCCAGTCCCCGAGGACACTCTCGACAGACCACGAGACATCGAGAACCTCCACAACCTCCAAGCCTGGCTGAGCGCCCGCCGCGCTCGCCTCACCAAGAAACACTAACCACACTAGGAGTCACCATGTGGCACATCATGCACACCGTCGAGCATGCCTCTCTTGTCCAGGCCGCCGCCTACGGCAAACACCGCGCCGGTGCCCTCTGCGGCAAGACCATCGACATTGACTGGTCAGGCTACTTCATCACCTACGACCGCACCCCGCAACGCACCCCGGCGAAACTGCCCGGCGTATGCGCACCCTGCCCCGCCTGCCGAAGGGAGATGAAAAATGCTTGACGCAGACATCCTCGGCACCCTCGCAGAAGCAGTCTGGCTCGACCAAGCCACGAACTGCCGCATGAGCGAAACCCACCGCCGCGCCCTCTACTGGATCACCCTCCACTCAGACACCAACGGGCACAGCGACCTTTCCCCCGCCAGCCTCGCCCAACACCTGGGCATCTCCCAGCCCACCGCCAACAAACTCTGCAAAGAGCTGCGCAACGCAGGACTGGTCACCTTCCTCAAAATCGTCCCCTCCGCATCGGAATGGCGGTGCGAACTCAACATCGAACGAATCGGAGTGCTGACATGAGCTACGGGCACCTCATAGCCGCGTGGAAAGTCACCGGACTCACCCCGCGTGAAAAGGTGGTGCTGCTGGCGCTGGCCGACTGCATGAACGCCACAACGGGGATGTGTTTCCCGAGCGCGCGACGGCTCAGCGAAATGACGGGGATTCATGACCGGAGCGTATGGAGGGTGCTAGGGCTTCTCGAAGAGAAAGGATTGATTACGCGGATCAATCGGGAACTGGATAGAGGCGGGAAAAGCTCAAACCGTTACCTTCTCCATTTGTCGGAGCCTGTCCCACCACCGACCTCGCTCCCCATGACGGAGCCAGCACAGCCCTATGAAGAAATCTACACACCCCCCTATGACAAAAACGACATAGCCCCTATGACACAACAGCACACCCCCTATGACAAAAACGACATAGCCCCTATGACACAACAGCACACCCCCTATGACAAAAACGACACACTAACAATAGAAGAGAACCATAGAAGAGAACTAAAGGAAGATAACACTCTTGATCAGCTCTTCGAGCTGACCGAGACAGAGCCCGCCCCCAAGCCTGCAAAGCCCAAAAAGCGGGCGCTCGGCGAGTACACCGAGGCTTTCGAAAAGTTCTGGAAGATCTACCCCTCCAACCGGGGCAAAGCCGCAGCGTTCAAGGCCTGGGGAAAAGCGAAGAAACGCGGAGCCACGGAAGAGCAACTCAACACCGCCGCCGCCGGCTACAGCGCATACGTCACCCGCCTCGGCCGCGCAGAGGAACACATCAAGCACGCCACTACCTGGCTCAACCAAGACGAATGGCTCGACGAACCTGACTCCTACCAGGCCAAGCCCGCCACCGGCAGCTTCGCCCGCAGAGCACAAGGCACCGTCAACGCCCTCAACCCCAACACCCCGCCGGCTACCCAGATACCCACCACCAACTACTACGCCCTCACATAGGAGCACCCCATGACACTCGACGAGTTCCGCCAATTCTGGCTACTACTCATCGCCACAGATACCCGCATCGAATCCCTCGACCCCATGCAGGAAGCCGCCGCAGGCATCTTCGTCGGAGAAATCCCCGCAGAGCGCAGCACCGACCTCATCAAAGAGCTCTACGCCGTCACCCTCTACGGGGCACCACAAATCCCCGACATCGCCAAAGCCTGGGAACGCCTCAAGGCAAAAGACGACGCGCTCGCCCACAAGAAGCGCACCCTGACTCGCCTCATGGCACTCATCAACGAAGAAAAGGAAGACGTCTACTCGGAGACCGACTGGGTCAACATCACCGCCCTCATCACCCGCTACAACCGAGTCCTCAGAAGCATCGACCCACACCACCGAGGAACCGCCCAGCCCCTACCCCCATACCCCCGCCCGCAGCTGAAGGCCCTCACCAACGCCAACGCCGCAAACGTCCACGCAATCGCAAACACCATCGGAAAGGACCTCACCCATGTCTAACGAACTGACCATCGTCGGCAACGTCGGCGAAACCATCGAACTGCACAACCTGCCCGGCGGCGGCACCGTCTGCAACTTCTCCGTCGCAGACAACCGCGTCCGCAAAGAACAGGACGGCACCTACACGACCCTCAGCACCACCTGGCGCCGCGTCGCCGCCTACAAGAACGCCGAAGCTGTAGCCGAAGCCCTCACCAAGGGAGCACGAGTCATCATCCGAGGAATCGAAGAAATGCGAACCTACACCCGAGCAGACGGCACCCCCGGCAACCAGCTCAGCTTCATCGCATCCGTCGTCGGCATCGTACCCACCACCCCCAAACCCATCGGCTCCCCCGCCGGCCGCCCGGCACCGCGCCCCGCAGTACCCACCCAGTACCCGCCCCACGGATACCAGGCACAGCCCACCAACGGATACCAGCAGCGCCCCGCCCCGCAGGCACAGACTGCACAGCCGGCGGTGCCGCGCTCGCCGCAGGGCTACCAGCAAGCACCGGCATACCCCACCCCGTACACCACCGAACATCCCCCGTTCTAACCACCCTTTAGGAGTCACCATGACCAGCGGATTCCACCTCGCAGCCACACAAATCTGCAACGCCCTGCGCATATCCCACATCAATTTCGAGAACCTCACCCAGCCAACGGAGATGTTTTGCGAAGACTGCCAGAAAAACTACATGCGCATCACCAGCGGAACCACTCCAGGAGATGTCCGCGTTGCCACGCTCGAACACTACCAGCAGGAGCACACCACAATGTGGCGAACCCTCGTAGATGCAGGCGATGCATGCCTCGAAGCCGCAACCGCCGCATGGAACGCCGGCGAGGACTTCCTCAGTGTTGAAAACCTCTTCGACTGCTCCGACAACCTCCGGAACCTCTTCATCGTCTGCCCCGTCGAAGAGTGCTGCAAGTGGTTCAACCACAAAATCCCGACCTACGCACAGCTCGGCCCCGGGAACCTAGACATCAGCAACGAGCTGAAGCACTACTTCATCACCAGCCTCGCCAAACACTACATGGAAGCCCACAGCCTCCACGACCTGCCCATCCCCAACGCTCACTAAGGAGAAACACCATGAACACCCCCGACCAGCCCACCAGCTACGCCGATATCAAGCGCCTCGCAGGAGAAGCCCTCGCCCAGGCCGTCACCGAAGTCAAAAACACCCCCACCCTGTCGGCGCGACTCACCACCCTCGAAACCGCCTACGACACTTCAACCGAAGCAACCACCAACCGCCTCAAAGACCACACCGAAACTCTCAAGGAAGCCAACCGCCGCGCCAACTGGCAAGACCAACGCATCGCCGACCTCAGCGACAAGCTACGCAACACCCAGATCTGCCTCACCCTCGCCTTCGCCGTCATCATCCTCCTCGCCACCGTCATCAGCAGCTTCTTCCGCTAAGGACAAACCAATGACCAAACACCCAGAGCCACTCATCTTCTTCGTAAGAGGAACCCCAATCCCCCAAGGCTCCAAAACAGCAATCAGACGCGGCCGCCGCGCCAGACTCATCGAAGCCAACAAGAGACTCAAACCCTGGCGCAACACCCTGCAGACCGCGCTCGCTGCCAAAGCTGAAGGCCGCCACGTCCCCGGCCCCTTCACCATCTACCTCGACTTCAGATTCACCCCACCCCAACGCCCCCGATACCGAGACCCCAACGGCGCAGGTATCCACGCCGTCAAACCCGACGTCGACAAACTCACACGAGCCGTACTCGACTCCCTCACCGCCGCCGACATCATCGACGACGACGCACGATGCGTCGCCCTCACCGCCACCAAGAACTACACCGACAAGTTCCACCCCACCCCTGGCGTGTGCATCATCATCGAGCCCAACGCTCACTAAGGAGAAACACCATGAACACCAACACTTACCTCCCCGGCACTACCACCCACAACGGCTACACCATCCGCTTCGCCGTCCAGCACGACGCACTCCACAACCCCACCCGCGTCTGGTGGTGCATCCTCGACATCGCCCGCGCCGCCGGCTACAAGGGCAACTCCCTCCAATCCCAAATCCCCGACAACAACCGAATCGAATACGCAGCAGACGGCAAAAGCAAACTCCTCTACGCGCCCGCCAACGCACTAACCCGACGGATCAAGTACGCACGCCTCAAGCACAACAAAACCGAACGCCTCGCCACCGCCGCCTGGATCAAGGAACACGAACACGAACTCCTCACCGGCCCCGTCCCCACCACCTACCAGCCACGCCCTGCCGCAGCACCCGCGCTCGCCGCTTCTGCAAACACCGTCCCCGGCATCGACGACCTCCTCACCCATCAACCCCACAACACCCCCACCCGAAAGGACATCAACACCAACCTCGCAGACCAAGCCCGCTACGTCACCTCACACGTACACACCCTCTGCGAAGGCATCATCGCAAACCCCGCAGCCGACGAAAACACCGTCAAACACGCACTCGACCTCGAACGCCTCGCACGATACCTCGAATGGAAAACCGAAACCCTCACCAAGGAAGGAACCAACCAATGCTAGAACGCATCGCCATCTACCACACCGACGCCACCACCCACCCCATCATGTGCGCCACCATCAACTACGACCCCAAAACCCCAGGAGACCGCCGCCACGAAATCAACCGGCTACTCCACGCACTCCTCCCCACAACCTGGGAACACTACACCCTCCACTACAAGTCCAGCGAGCTAACCACCAAACACCCCACCCTCCCCAACTACACCTACAAACCCATCAAAAACTAACACCCCACACGCCACGGCGCGGCGGCCACACCAGCCGCCGCGCCCCCCCAACAAACGCACAGGAGCACCCCATGCACCCCACCCCAACACTCGAAAGCATGATCACCGCCCTCTGCGACGGCACCCCCCGCATCCGCAAACTCGACGACGGCACCCCCACCGTCATCCAAGAAATGCCACTCCTCGACCAACTCCGCATCGCCATCACCGACAGAAACGGAACAGGCCGCAGCGGCAAAAACAAAAACACCGGCGCAATCTGCAACCTCGACGCAATCGAACTCGAACACGACATCCGCAACCGCACCACCCAACACGCCACCACCCCCAACCCAACCCTCAAACAAGCCGTCCGAGAATGGGCAACCAACGAAAACCGAACCGTCGCAACCATCTACGCCACAGAATGGACACGACGCATCCGAACCCTCAACCACACCACCGTCCACCTCCACAACACCCCCTGCCCCCGATGCAAGAAAGCAAACTACACCCGCCAACTCGACGACGGCACCACCAAAGTCGACGACGCGCTCGCTATCATCGTCCGTCCAGAGGAACAGCCCTCGACCCGAGTCATGACGTGCTGCGGAGCCTGCGGCTGGACTGAGACAGGGTATGAAGCAATCAAGCGCCTCGCCCACTTGCAAGCTGCGGAAATTTTCGTAAAATAAAAGTTATCGGGCACAGCTGTGCCCAAGGCCCCCGGTAACCGTCAGGTGCCGGGGGCTTTGCTGTCCCTGGCATTACCCCACTCGCACAGGAGATGACACATGGCGACGAACCTACGCAGTGGCAGAGACTACTGGCGACTTCGTCAGCGATTCTTTGAGCAGTGCGCCGCCGCTGGCACGCCGTGTTGGCTCTGCGGCCAGAGCATCGACTACTCACTGCCGTGGCGTGACGATGATGGAACAGTCAACGATGAAGCTTTCGAGCTCGACCATCTGCACCCCGTATCTACCCACCCAGAGCTTGTCAAAGACCCGGCAAATTTCAGGGCATCCCACCGAGAGTGCAACCGAAACAGGGGTAACAAGAAGGCAATCAACAAGATTGGTATCCCGTCCCGCCGCTGGCACGTCTAGCCGGCGCGGTAGGGGCGGTCAGAAAATAAACCTCCCTTACCGCGGAACACTCCTGGGGGCTCTCTTCCTCTCCCCCCGCCAAGATAACCGGGGGACGCGCGCGCGATTATAGCCCGTGTAAAAAGAAATGCGTTTATGTGTAAAGAAATGCGAGAAATTGCATGCTCGATTTGGACGATGTAACCTCCCGCGTCTACCTTGCGCCGCTTGTCAAAGAAGCTATCGAAGAAGCAGAAGCTGCAGGCGTCATCAAGGACATGGACGTAGCCGCCAGCGCCCTCGCAATCGAATATGCTCGGACGCTCGATGAGACCTGGGACGACTGCATCGAAAACGGAACCTGGGATGTCTGGCTCAAGTGCCTCAACATCGCCGGCCCTAACCTCAACCGCACCCTCACCGCGCTCGGCCTAACCCCCGTCTCCCGCGGTGAAATGGCAACCAAGGATGAAAAGGTGGATGTCGTCGATGCAATCCTCAGCAAGAGAAAGCGCCCCGCTTAAAGGCTCCACCGTTCCCCGCCTTTGGACTCGCCCTCTGCGCAAGCTCACCCCCGAGACCAGCCTCGGCTTCGAAGCTATCGAGTTTGCTGAGCGCGCGCTAGGGCGCACCCTCCATCCGTGGCAGAAGTGGTTCCTCGTTCACTCGATGGAGCTTGCTCCCGGTAGCTTCATCTCCGATGACGTTCCCCAGTTCCGATTTGAGACCGTGCTCCTACTCGTCGCCAGACAGAACGGCAAGAGCTACATCATGAGCACCCGTCTTCTCTGGCGTATGGTCGCCTGGGACGGTCCAGAAGAGGAACCGACCCTAGTCCTTGGAACTGCTCACAAGCTTTCCCTGGCGGAAGAGATTCTCGACCTCTCGCATACCGCTCTGAAGAACTCGCCGATTAGCTCTCGCCTTGCGCAGAAGAGCAACACCAACGGCAACAAGTTCATCAAGCTCACCAACGGTGCACGGTACAAGTGCGAGGCCGCCAGTGACGACGGAGGCCGTGGTCTTTCCGTCACCGACCTCGCTTTCGACGAGCTCCGTCAGCAACGCGAATGGTCAGCTTGGTCAGCAATGACCAACACGACAAACGCGATTACCTCCGCACAGACTATCGCCGTTTCCAACGCAGGTGAAGCGAAGTCGGAGGTGCTCCGCAGCCTCCGAGCGAAGGGCATTGAAGAAATCCAGGCATGGGAAGACGCACAAGCGAAGGGCATCGACTATAGCCCGGCTGATCCGTCTCTCGCCCTGTTCGAATACAGTGCTCCAGACGACTGCGACATCTTCGACAGAAAAGCATGGGCGATGGCAAACCCATCGCTCGGGTACCCGCACGGCCCCAGCGAAGAAACCCTCGCCGCCCGCGCCGCGCTGGTCGGCAAACCCGGTGAAGGCATGCCCGAGCACAAGTTCCGCACCGAGAACCTGTGCCAATGGGTGAACGTTGCAGAAGACTCTCTGTTCAAGGAAGAAGACCTCTTAGAATGTCTCGACCCTGACAGCGAACCGGCGCAAGACTCGCCCATCTATATTTCAGCCGATGTCTCGGACGACCGCAGGATGTCCACCATCTCCCTCGCCTCATGGCGTGAGGACGGGCTCCCCCACGTCGAGGTTCTGGCACAGCGACCCAACACCGAATGGATCCCCGCGTTCCTCGCTGAGAAGCTCGCCTTCGAACCTGCAGCAATCATTATCCAGGGGCGCGGCGCGCCAGCCTCATCTCTCATCGACTACATCGAGGCCGCCGGTACAGCCGTGCTCAAGTGTGAAGGCACCGCCCTCACCAACGCATACGCGCAGTTCTACGACCGAGTCATCGACCATTCTGTTCGGTGGCGAGACCAGCCAGCGCTAACCCTCGCGTTGGGTGAAATTCAGGTCAAGAGCATGGGCGACGCCTTCGTGTTCAACCGCTCGAAGTCCCCTATCGACATCGCCCCGGCATGTGCCGCAGCTTTTGCGCTCTGGGGGCTGACCTCTCAGAAAGCACCCGAAAAGAAGACCAGCGCATACGCCGGCGACTACGAAGAATGGTACACAGCAGAAATCGAGGATGGAGGTAAATGGTGGTAGCACAGAGTATCGGCCAGATTATCACTGAGGCCATCATCAACCGCCTCCCCAGGACTGCAGGCACGTTCCAAGGCCGCCACGTAGACATCTTCGTCAACAATGCTGAAGGGACCGACGGGTCAAACCCCGCCAATGCAACGCTGGCCGCTCTCTACCGCTACCAGCCCTACGTGAGGGCCGCGGTCGATTGGTACGCCCGCCACGTCGCCCAAATGGCTATCCACACCTTCGTTCGCGATGGGGAGCATCGAGAGAGGAACACCGACAACCTTGCGCATGAGCTCCTGTCCAGACAGCCTAACCCGTGGATGACCGGGTTCGAGCTCATCTACGACCTCGTGGCGAATCTGACTCTGTACAACCGTGCTCACTGGTTCTTCCTGCCCGGCAATGACGGAACCCCAGAGATTCATCCCTTCCCCACTGCATGGGTAACCCCTGTATGGGACACCTGGGAGTCCATCTCTCACTACAAGGTTCAGCCGCCGGGCAAGAGCTCAGCAGTAGAGATCCCCGCTGACAAATGCGTCACCTTCACCGGCTGGTCACCGACCCCCGGCAACTCATGGAGCGTCATCGACACCCTCCGCATGGTGCTCGAGGAAAACTACCACAGCCACCGGTACAGGATTCAGCTCTGGCGCCGCAGCGGACGAGCCGGCACGTACATCAGCCGCCCGACCTCTGCCCCAGAATGGGACAACAATGCGCGCAGGCGATTCTACGCAATGTTCGAGGACTTCACCGGAGATCACGGCGCGCGCGCAGGCTCAACTCCTCTGCTAGAAGACGGCATGGAAATCAAATCCACGACCTTCAAATCGGCAGACGAACAGTGGGCAGAATCAATCACCCTCAGCCTGCACACCGTGGCTCAGGTGTTCCAGATCCCCGCAGGGCTCCTCGGCGCAACCGACGGACTCAGCTACGCCAACATGCGAGAAATGAACCGAGCAATCTTCAGCGGAACGCTCGGACCGCTCGTCCGCTCAATTGAAGACCGCCTAAACACCTTCGTCCTGCCGCAGCTCGGCATCGACCGGAAGAAGTACTTCGTCGAATTCAACGTCCAGGAAATGCTCCGCGGCTCCATCGAAGACCAGGCAAACATCTTCTCCACCTCAACCGGCGGCCCCTGGATGACCCGAAACGAAGCGCGACGGATCAACAACCTACCCCCCGTACCCGGCGGAGACGAACTCATCACTCCCCTCAACGTCATCGTCGGCGGACAAACCTCGCCGCAAGACGGAGGCTCCGCATACCAAGGCGGAGGAAAAGCCGCAGAGCTTATCCGAGACAACCTCGAACGCGCCGAGCGAATCCACCAGGCACGAGGCCAGACCCCCATCAGCCGCCTCGAGAAGGAGCTCGCTGACGACCTCAAAAAGCACTCAGCAGCACCAGACCCCGCCGGTACCGCCCGCAATATCTACCAACAGGTAGAGACCCGCGGCGCTCCTCCGTACACAGACATTCAGGAAGAGACCAATGACAATCCACTATAAGGACGCCGCCCCAGGCGCTGTCTCCATCATCGAGGAATCAGAAGAGCGCAAGGGTATCTTCACCGGCTACGCCGCAGTCTTCGGCAACATCGACTCCGTCGGCGACCGAGTCATGCCGGGCGCCTTCGCAGAAACCCTCGCCAACGACTACCGCGCCGCCGGCGCAGGTATCCCCTGCTACTGGGGTCACCGCCTCGACGACCCCGAAATGGTCATCGGCGAAACCCTCGCCGCCGTCGAAGACGAACGAGGGCTCAAGGTCACCGTCCAGCTCGACCTCGAGAACCCCAAGGCTGCAAAAGCCTACGAGCTCATCCGCAGAAAGCTCGTCAACCAGATGTCATTCGCATACGTCATCGAAGACTGCACCGAAAACGCAGACGACAAGTGCACTGACCTGACCAAGCTCCGACTCTTCGAAGTCTCCCTCGTCCAGATCGGAGCAAACACCGAAACCGAACTTACTGACGTCAAGGCGTTCAAAGCCGGCCGCAAGATTTCCTCCTCAAACCTGGAAACCCTCAAGCGCGCCCTAGAACTCCTCGAATCAGTGATTGACGACGCCGAACCCGACGTCGAGAGTAGCGGCAAGGACCACCCAAAGCCCAATCCCGAGGAGCCGGAAACGGCCAAGGGAAAGGAGGCCCCGGCTGACACACCGCGCACGCTCACGGCAGAAGAGCTGGCAGAGTACAAAGCATATTTCGCATAGAAAGGAGCCAAACATGGCATCCATCAATGATCAGCTCGCCTCCGTCAAGGCAGAAGCAGAAGAACTGCTCGACGCCGCCGCAAAGGGTGGAGCTGTAAACCGCACCCGCCTCGAGGAGCTCCGCCACGACATGGAGAACCTGAAGGCAGACCAGGACGCAGTCGCAGAAACCAACGCACTGCTGAAGGCACTGGGCACCCCGCAGCCCGAGCCCCAGCCCTCCCCCGCCGCTGAAAAGGGCGCTGTCAGCTTCGGCCGAGAGGTCGTCACCGCGCTCGCAAAGACCGGTGCCCTGGGCATGCTCAGCGCGTCCCGCAAGGCAACCGCTGAATTCATCAGCTCCAAGGCCGCCGGCGACGCTGTGACCACCACCAACGCCGCTACCGGCACCGGCCTGCAGACCTTGCTGACCGACGTTGATAAGAACATCATCCCCGCTTACGTAGAGGGTCCGAGCATTGGCAAGTGGCTGTCCTCGGGCACCATCGACGGCAACTCGATTACGTTCTTCACCGGAAACGAATGGACCGCGGCGGCTGGCCGCCCCGGCGGCGCGGCAGAGAACACCAAGCGCGCAGGCGTTACCCCGCCCCCACTGACCTCTGTCAACATCTCGCTGAAGAACATTGCCGGCTGGCACATGATTACCAAGGAAATGGCCGAAGACCTGTCCTTCCTCGCCTCCGAAATCAACACCAACCTGCTTCAGCAGCTGGTTCGCGTGGAGGAGGAACAGTTCCTCAGCGGTACCGGTACCGGCAACGACCTGACTGGCATCTTGACCACTGCAGGTATCCAGAGCGAGACCGCAGCGACTGCCGCCGACAACTTCGACGCAATCCTGCGCGCACAGACCAAGATGCTCAAGGCCACCGGCCTCCGCGCAGACGGTCTCGTCATCCACCCCGACGACTACACCAAGCTCCGTCTGGTGAAGGACGGTAACGGCCAGTACCTGGGCGGCGGCGCTTTCACCGGTGCCTACGGTGTCGGCGGTGTGCTCGTGGATCCGCCGATTTGGGGCATCCCCGTCATTCAGACCAACGCAATCCCCGCTGGTACCGCCCTTATCGGCCACAGCTCCGCAGCAACCGCATACCGCAAGGGTGGCCTGCGCGTTGCCGCGTCGAACGACGTCAACGACGATTTCCTTTACGGCCGCTTCCGCGTGCTGGCAGAGGAGCGCGTCGCCCTGGCAGTCAAGGCACCGAAGGCATTTGTCAAGATCACCTTGAAGTAAATACCTCATAGGCAAGGGGGAAATATGTCACAGTACCCGCCCATCAACACCCAGCCGGTATCTCCCCGAGAAGCCGCGGCGGCCGCAGTCCGCGCATGGTGCGGTTGGCATGTTTCCCCCGTCATCGAGGAAACGCTGACGCTCGACGGAAACGGCACTAACCGCCTCGCCCTCCCCTCGAACATGGTGCATGCCGTCAACGAACTTCTCGTTGACGGCATGCCTGTTAAGGGATTCTCTTTTTCCCGAGACGGATGGATTCAGCTCCCTGCAGGGTGCCTCACCCCGCGCCGTCCTGGATGCATCACAGCCGTCATCACCCACGGCTGGGATTCTGTCCCGGACGTCCAGAAGGTTATCCAAGATTTCACAGCCCGTGCGGCAATGGGCGCGCCTGGCTCTATCGCTTCCCAGCGTGCCGGCACGCAGTATGTCGCATACGCCACGCACAACGGCGAAGTCACAGGCGGCGGCCTGCTCTCCACAGAGAAAGCGCTGCTCGAGAAATACAAGCTGAGGCAGGTCCTCTGATGTTCGGCCTCGCATCATACTCAACCACTGCAACGCTTACCCGCCGCACAGGAACAGAATACGACTCCCGAGGCTTCAAAAAGCCGACAGAAAAACAAGAACAAATTACGGTCTTTCTCGATGCCCCTTCCACCGTAGAACCAACCAGTGTGGGCGCCGCCGAAACCGACGTCTACACACAGACTCTCTACGCGGCACCTGGGACATCAATCAATGCCAAGGACAAAATCACCATCAACGGCACCACATATCAGGTCGTAGGAGTCTCCCCGCCAATCATCAACTTTTTCACGGGCACAACGTTTTATACCGAGGTCAAGATTCGAAAGGTAACGACATGACCGCAAAGAACAAGCTAACCATCAACAAAGAAGCAATCAAAGCTCTGCGTAAATCCCCTGCAGTAGTCGCAGACCTCGAACGGCGCGCCAAGAAAATTGCCTCTGCAGCCGGCGGCGAAGAAATCGGCTACAAGGTAACCCGCCTCGCACTTGAAGACCCCCGCGGCGCAGTCTCCGTCATGGCCACCGGCCACGCCGCCCGTCACAACCGAAAACACAACTCTCTCGTGAGGAACCTAGATGCCGGCCGCTAACACCATCTGGGACTTCGAAGGACTCGTCACCACCACGTACATGTACCTCGTCTCGAGATACAACGACCTCCCCATCTACCGTGACGAACCCCCCGCAGACTGGGACGGACTCACCGGCTGCGTCATCATCAAGGACGGCGGCGGGAACCAGCTCACCACCGACCAGCTCCTCACCGGCCGCGTCACCCTCGACATCAGGCACCCAGACCCAGCAATCGCAGAAACATCTGCACGCACAGTCTCAACCCTCATCCGCGAATGGGATTACCTCCCCGACCCAGTCTGGGTCACCTCCGCAGGCATCCCCACCTACGATCCCATCGACGACCCCGCCACCCCGGCATGGACATTCACCGCAGCACTAACGGTGAAATCAACAACCACCCGCGCAACCGCGCCCACTCAGAAGGAGTAACCAATGGCAGAACCCGCATACCTGACCGAAACGTTCGTTCCTAAGCCGGAAAAGATTACCGGCGGCATCCTCTATGCCCCCGCCGGCACCGTAGTCCCCACCAACGCGAAGGACAAGCTCAACGCCGCCTTCACCGAACTCGGCTACGTCTCCGCAGACGGCGTGAAGATCAGCAAGGACTCATCCGACGACGGCGTCGACGCATGGGGCGGCGTCGAAATCCGCAAGATCCGCACCAAGTTCAGCGAATCCCTCTCCTTCAAGCTCTACTCGACCGTCTCCCCCGACGTGCTCAAGGCAGTCCTCGGCGCCGACAACGTCATCGTCAACGGCACCGACATCACCGTCAAGCACAACGCCGACATCGCCCCCCTGCAGACCTTCGTCATCAACACGATCGACCCGGCAACCAAGGTCCGCAAGCGCTATGTCGTCCCCGAAGGCCAGATTCTCGTCACCGGCGACACCACCGTCAGCCACTCCGAGATGACCGCCCTCGATGTCGAAGTCGGCGCAAAGGCAGACGCCACCGGCACCGGCATCTACGAGCTCATCGACGTCTCTGGTCTGAGCGCCCGCCCCGCCGCAGCAGTAGCAGTCGTCGGCGGCTAAACCCACACCCCTACAAAGCACCTGCGCGCCGTGACAGTGACTCCCACGGCGCGCAGGACAACCACGGAGTCACACCAAACAAAAGGAGTCACACATGGGCACCAAGAAGAAGCACACCCGCAAAAGCGAAAAGCTCTACCGCTCCCTCACCTTCGAATCCTCCCTCTTCGACGGAGAATTCACCCTCCCCGACATGAAGCAGGCCCCCAACCACGTCATCGCCGCAATGGAACGCCTGGACCTCGACACCCTCATCGAATGGTGCATCAGCGCAGGCGCTGCCAAGGAAGACACCGAAATCTTCTGGGAAATGGACACCGAAGAAACCCGAACCTTCATCGAAGAATGGTCCCACGGCACCGTGGGAAAATTCTAGCCGCCCTCGACCTTTACCGCCGCCACGAATCAGCGGTACGCGCTCGCCTGCTGGAGCTCAACCTCAATTGGGACGCCAGCAGGCGAGGCAAAAGCAACTGGGCAAACATCGTCGCCGCACTAGAGACCGCGCCCTGGGATTCAGCGCTCCGCCAGGCGGAGCTTCCTGACTCGTGGCAGTGGGGAAATCCTCTCTATGAACCGACGTTGACCAGTATGGAGGCGCTTGTCGCCGCCAATATTCAGCGGAGCGGTGACAAGGCCGCCGCTAACAGGTTCAAGCGTATCCCACGCCCAGGCGACCCGGCAGAGCAGAAGCTGGCCACCGCAGTAACCACCATCGAAGAGCTAAATGCGTTGTTTGACAATTAAATAGGAGGGCACATGGCGGCCGTTGAACTTGCCACAGGGTATGTTACCTTGGCAGCTGAGACCCGCACTCTGACCCGGCAGATTGCTGAGGCGTTCAAGGGTGCTGGAGACCACGGTGCCCGAGCAGGACGCGAAATCGGCTCGTCCATGGCGAAAGCCTTTAAAGAGGCAAACCCCATCGACATGGATTCAATCCGTGCGAAGGTAGATAACGCTGAGAAGGCTATGGCGCAGTCTGCGGCACAGGCCGCTAGTAAGCGTGCTGCGGCGGCCGCCAGCATTGAGCAGGCACAGGCGAAGCTCCTTGCCGCGCAGAGCCGAGTGGAGGCGCAGACTCTCAAGGTCCAGCGTGCTGAAGAGGCTTTGGTATCTGCGCGAAAGAGTGGAAACTCTGACGCAGTGCTAGCGGCTGAATCCCGTCTCGCATCAGCTCGCTCCCAGCTGCACAGTGCCAGTGCATCACTCACTGGCGCAGAACAGGGCGTAGCTGGCGCGCGTGCTCGGTACACCGACATCTCCAGGAAAGCAGTCGCCCAGACGACTGCGTATGCGCAAGCTCTCAAGAGCGCAAAGGGTGACCTGCACCAGGCAGAATCTGCCACCGCATCGCTGGGGCATGAGACTGAGCGCGCCGCTGGAAAATTTGGGCGGCTGAAGTCTGGGTTCAAGTCCGCAATGGCGGACTTCAAGGCTGACGCGACGAAGAACCTGCGAGGCGCGTTCAACGGAGTCGAGGCAGAGGCAGAAGCCGCTGGACGAGCATCCAGCGGCAAATTCAAAAGTGCATTTACTGGCGCGCTGACTGCCGCCGGTGGCCTCTTTGCCGGTGTGCAGCTCTTCGACTTCGGGCGTGACGCGATCTTCAAGGCCGGCGACATCGAGCAGTCAATCGGCGCAGTCGATGCAGTTTTCAAGGGTTCAGCCACCCGCATGCACGAGTATGCCGCCACCGCGAGCTCAACGGTAGGCATCTCAGCCAACGCCTACAACGAGCTCGCGGCAAAGTTGGGTGCTTCATTGAAAAATGGAGGCACCAGCATTGACGAACTCGGAGAGAAAACTAACGGCTTGATTCAGCTTGGCGCTGACCTGTCCAGCCTCTACGGTGGCACCACCGCCGACGCAATCGACGCAATTTCTGCGGCTCTGCGCGGCGAGACCGACCCAATTGAACGCTACGGCATCTCGCTTAACGACGCCGCACTGACAGCTAAGGGCCTCGAGCTTGGCATCAAGAAGGTTGGCGGCTCATTCTCTACCCAGGAGAAGCAACTTATAACCCAGGCGCTCCTCTTCGAGCAGTCAACCGATGCGCAGGGTAATTTCTCGCGCGAGTCTGACACCTTTGCGCATAAGATGCAGGTCGCTTCCGCCCGCATGGAAGACATGAAAACCAAGATCGGCTCCGCGCTACTCCCCACAGTCGTGAACCTCATGGATGCCTTCGGGGAGAAGCTGAACCCCGTGCTCACCGAGGTTGGGGGCGGCTTCAAAGCGTTTGGTGCTGCATGGGAGAAATTTGACGGTGACGTGACCTCTGCCGGCTTCCCCGGCTTCATGGAAGTTGCCGCCTTCGCGATCAGGGGTTTCTACGAATCCGTCAAGCAATGGGTGGTCGACAATATCATCCCTGTCTTCCAAGACGTACTAATCCCCACCCTGCAGAACGCAGGTGCAGGAATCGCAGAGTTCTTCAGGGGGCTGTTCGCTGTCCCCGACGGCGAGCCAGGCGCTGTCTCCATCATGCGGTCTATTGGTGATGCTGTCCGTAACACCTTCACCTTTAGCAAGGACACCGCCTCATGGTGGGCACCATTCGCCGCAGGTATCGGAATCGTCGTCACAGCGTACAACGGATGGCAGAAGGCAACCATGCTGGTAGCCACCGCTCACACCTTCCTTGAGAAGGCATCCAGCGCAGCCACCAAGAGCAACATCATTCTCACCGTCGTTGGGCTCATCGTCGGCGGGCTAATCCTCGCCTACGAGAAGATTGGTTGGTTCCGAGACTTCGTGGACGGAGCACTCCAAGCTGTAGGCTCCGCCTTCACCTGGCTGTACGAGAATGCAATCCGTCCTGTCTTCGAGTGGATTAGCCAGGCTGTTGGAGGGTTCATTACGTGGTGGAACGAGAACTTCGTCCCCGCAGTCAATGATGGAGTCCAAGAGGCCGGCAACGTGTTCACCTGGCTGTACGAGAACGCCATTCGCCCTGTCTGGGACGGCATTAGCCAGGCTGTTGGAGGGTTCATTACATGGTGGAACGAGAACTTCGTCCCCGCGCTCAATGGCGGTCTGCAAGCTGTAGGGTCTGCTTTCCAATGGTTCCTCACAAATATTGTTGAGCCTGTCTGGACGGTCATCAAGACGGTCATCGTCGCAGCAATCGCGATTATTCTGACGGTATTTGACGGTCTCAAGTGGGCTTTCGATAACACGCTCGGCCCGGTCTTCCAATGGTTCTATGAATCAATTGTGAAGCCCGTCTGGGACGGCGTAACCCAAGTAATCAACGGCTTCCTGAACTGGTGGAATACGACATTCGCACCGGCCATGTCTACCGCTGTCACCAACTTTGGCAACGTGTTCACCTGGCTGTACGAGAATATTGTGAAGCCCGTCTGGGACTGGATTACTCAGGTAATCAACAGCTTCCTGAACTGGTGGAGTGCAACCTTCACGCCTCTGTTTAATGCTGCGACCCAGGTACTAGGAAATATCTTCCGCTGGCTGTACGAGAATATTGTGAAGCCCGTCTGGGACTGGATTACTCAGGTAATCAACAGCTTCCTGAACTGGTGGAGTGCAACCTTCACGCCTCTGTTTAATGCTGCGACCCAGGTACTAGGAAATATCTTCCGCTGGCTGTACGAGAATATTGTGAAGCCCGTCTGGGACGGTATCCAGACCACTATCCGTATTTTCTCGGACTGGTTCCGAGACGTTCTAGCCCCCATCATCAAGGGCGTTGTCGACGGAATCGGTAGCGTCTTCCGATGGCTACATGAGAACGTCATCCGCCCTGTCTGGGACGGAATCGGCTCAGTCATTCGCCGCGTCTGGGAAGGCGCTATCAAGCCAGTCTTCGACGCACTCACCGACTGGATTACCAATAGGGTTCCAGCAGCGTTCAACCAGGGCGTCAACGCAATCAAGGCGTTCTGGGACAACCTGGTCAATGTCGTCAAGAAGCCTGTGCGATGGGTGCTCGACGTGGTCGTGAACCAGGGATTCATCCGCCACTTTAACAACCTCGCAGGAACGTTCGGGATCAATAAGCTCCCTGAAGTCAGCCTCGACGGCTGGGCGACGGGCGGCTACACCGGAGCCGGCCGTAAATATGACGTCGCCGGCGTTGTCCATCGTGATGAATTCGTCATCAGGAAGGAATCGCGTAGGCGATTTGAAAGGGAGAACCCAGGCGCTCTGGACTATCTGAACCGCACCGGCGAGCTTCCTCATGCCGCTCTGAGCGGCGGCGGTAGCCCGCACGTCGGCCAGTCATACGCGGCCCTCAACGTCCAGGACAATATCCCAGGGTATGACTTTGGTGGACTTGTCACGTCCGCAGTCAATCTAGCGACGGATGTCGCTGGGGCCGTCATCGATGCAGGCCGCGAGCTCATCGGAACTGCAGCAGGGAAGGTTATCGATGTAGCGATCAGCCCGGCCAGGGGTGTCCTCGATGGGATCGGTGGGCTATTCCCCGGCTGGGCGGGTGACCTCATGCGAGGAGCAGGTAACCATCTGCTCGATGCTGCCCGCGAATGGATCGTGAACACGCTCAAGGGCAAAAACCAAGACGGCACCGACGTTGGCTCAGCAACCCCCGTTGCTGCCTCCAACGGCGGCGTGATGCGCTGGCGAGACACCGTCATCCAGGCGCTCGGCATCGCCGGGCTCCCCCAGGACGGCGCCTATATCAACGCATGGCTCAGCCAGATTCAATCAGAGTCGAACGGCGACCCCAACGTCACCCAAAACGGCTATGTGGACGTGAACACTTTGAGCGGTGACTTGGCGATGGGCCTCGTCCAGGTCATCGGCGCCACCTTCGCAGCCTTCCGAGACCCCTCACTCCCCAACAACAGGCTGGACCCACTCAGCAACCTTGTCGCCGGCATGCGGTACGCCACGGCGCGCTATGGGGTCAGCGGCATGCTGGGAGTTATCGGTCACGGACATGGCTACGCGGACGGTGGTCGAGTAGCGGGTAACCCGGCATGGGCAAAGGCATTTGCCTCCCCGCCGAAGCTCTACGATGCAGGTGGCCTGCTGACGCAGGGCATCCAGCTTATCGACCACCGCAGGAGCACCCCCGACTACGTGCTGACCGACAGCCAGTGGCGCGCAATGTACAACATCGCAAACCATACGGCAACGTCAACCACCACCGGAGGAATCCACATAGGCACCGTCAACGGCCTCTCAGCCGAGGAAGTCGCATACGAAATCTCAAAGCTGCAGAGGCGAAAGGAGGCGCTCGGCATTGCCTAACCAGGCTAAACCTGCCCCCCGTCTGAGGCTCCACCCAGCGGGGGGCGGGGCGCCGCTGGAACTATCCAGCCGCGCCACCACCGACTTCACCGTACTCAACGGTTGGGAAGGCTTCGGCATCCCGCCCATAGAGCACAAGACCTCGGAACGCGTCGACGGGCCCGGCTCAACGGTCCGAACCACGAGGCTCAAAGAGCGAGAGATTCACCTGCCGCTCATGATATTTGGGACCTCACAGGATGACTGCCTCCGGAAATGGGATGCACTCGTTACTGCCGTTTCTCCTCTCTCGACGACGGCAGGCACGAATTACGCCAAGTTGGAGGTCACGCGCCCCGACACCACCACACGCTACATTGAGGTTCTCTACAAGAGCGGCCTCGAAGGCACCTTTGGAAGCAACTTCAGCGGCTGGTGGATGAAGGTAGGGCTAACACTCCTAGCTCCCAGCCCGTTCTTCTGGGAACAGGACACCGCTATTAGCTGGAACGTCAGAGGCACATACAAGCCCTTCATCAGCGGAGGCGAACAGACGAAGACCCACAAATTCTTCCCCATCATGCTCGCCCCCTCGGTCGTCCAGGGAGAACGCGAAATCGCCATCACCGGCGATTACGAGGCCGCCCCCGTCTGGAGAATCACCGGACCAGTAACGGACGTCAAGGTCATGCATGCCGGAACAGGCGCATCATTTTCCGTGACAGGCACCCTCAAACCAGGCGAGACGATCATCGTAGACACCCGCATCTACGACATCTATTCCGATAGCGCTCGCAACGGTGAGCTATGGGACCGTCTTACCGACACGTCGCAGCTTTTCCGTCTACCCCCAGGTAGATCAAAGCTCCTCGTGACCGGCACAGGAATGGATGACAGGAGCGAAATCGCTCTCATATACCGACCCCAATACCTCACAGGAATCTAAACGCAGGAGGCCACGATGCTAACCATCGGCATGCGCGATGAAACATACCGGTACCGTGGCCTCCTCAAAGCCTCAAAAGTCGAGCTCATCACCCGACTCAACGAACCAGACACCTTTATTGTGGATGTCGCCCCAGAGCTAGCGCAGCAAGCCACCCGCCTCCGAGAAGGCTGGGGGCTCGTCCTGCACGACGGCGGCTTGCGAGTCTCTGGGGTCATCACAGCGTTCCACCGCACGGCAAAAGACAACGCGCTCGAAGTTGAAGTAACTTGCACGTCCGAGCTCGTCTTCCTCAAAGATCGACTCACCTACCCCGACCCGTCTCACCCCGAAGACCAGCAAACCACTGCCCGATACCAAGACCGCGGCCCAGCAGAAACCATCATCAAGCGTATCGCCGCACGCAACCTCGGGCCTGGAGCAATCCCCACCCGCCGCATTGATGGTTTCCACATCACCGATGACGGAGGCCGCGGAAGCACCGCAGCCATCGACACCCGCCTCAAAAACCTCCTCGAAACCCTCACCCCAATCGCCACCACCGCCGGCCTACGCATGACCGCCATCTACCAAGACGGCAAAATCAACTTCGATACCACCCCCTTCAAAAACCGAGCCAGAGCAGTCCGCCTCTCATACCTCTCAGGCGAAGTCGTCGGATGGGAAATGACAGACCGAGTCGGAACCGCCACCGCAGTCGTCGTCGGCGGCCAAGGCGAAGGCGAAGACCGCAGGCTAACCAGCCAAACCCGCACCGACTCATGGCTCCGCCGCATCGAAATATTCAAAGACCGCAGAGACAGCGACAACCCAGAAACACTCACCGCCGCCGCCAACGAAGAGCTCGAAAAAACAAAGAGCGAACGCTCAATGAAAATCACACTCTACGAGACGGAAACCCGCCGCCTCGGAGAAGCCTTCAACATCGGCGACACCGTCACCATCGACGCCGCAGCACACGTCACCCCATACAGCGCACAAATCGTCGAAGCAAAAATCTCATGGGAAAACAACACCCGAACCGTCGAACTCACCATCGGCGCACTCGACACCACCCTCCGCCAGGCAGAAATCGAGCGACTCCGCAACGAAGTCGCCGCGCTCGCCACCATCTAGGAAGAGACAAATATGACTATCGTTGAGGAATCATTCCCCGTCGTCAACAAACCCTTGACAGCAGATCAATGGTCATCCGTCACACTGGGATTCGGCAACGGCTCCTACGATGAGGGCACCGGCGACTACCGAGTAAACGTCGATAACGCTTCGAACAGCATCAGCGTTGAACCTCCCTCCCCCACCGGATTCGCACATGCGACCGTCGCAGGCTTCTACCACCGAATCCACAGCCGCGTCATCTTCCCCTGCCCCGCAGTCACCACAAAAACCACCTACTACCTGAGCATCTGCTACGACCCCGCCCGCGAAGAATCGATGCCACTGAAACTCGAGCTCAACACCACCCTCGACTTCAGCGGCGGCCGCAAACATCTTGTCATCTGCGAATTTGATCGCGAACCCAACCAGCTCGTGTCCCAAATGACCCGCCGCTGGCGGAAGCCCCGAATCTCACCAACCCTAGACGTCCACGAGGTCACCAACCTGCCGCCCGCCGAATCACAGATGTTCGCCACCCTGGTCTACGTCAACGCCGAACGAAGCTTTTATCGAGTCAGCCTCGTGGGCGAGCGAAAGACCTGGGCGCGCGTTGCCGGGTCGCGACAGGCAGGAATCCAGATGATGCCTGGCTGGGCGTACAGCCAAGCCTCACCCAATCGGGCAGGCATCATCACCACCCCAATCACCGACGGCTTCAAATGCGACTTCAGCGGGACATTCGCACGCCACGCGTTCTCATACACCGTCGGCGAGGAATGGCATCGAATGGGGGCCTTCATCCCCGAAAACCTCCGCACAAAGGACTACCGCGAAATCATCTTCCCTGCGCTCTACAACACCCGACTCAACGGGGTGAAGCAACTCATTTGCCGAATTCAATTCAGCACCGGAAACATCGATATTCGCAGCGTTGCTGGCACAACCGAGATCGAACAAGGCGGAGATTTCCACATCCCCACAATCACCTGGGTCGCCGACAAATCAAACATCATCGACTGGTAGGGAGACCCCCCATGCATGACATCACAGCAAAAATGCTCGACCCGGCGGGGAACCCTCTCCAAGGATCCGTGCACTTCACAATGGCACAGACCTACACCCCCGGCGCCGCGGGCGAAATCTACAGCGGAAGTATAACCGCTCCCGTCGATCGAGACGGCACCCTCCGCGCTCGCCTACTCGACGGAGACTACGCCGTCACCTTTAAAATTTGGGAACCAGCCTCTGGAAAGATGCTCAACATCCCCAACGCGCGAATCACGGTGAACCGCAACGCCACTCTGCCAGAGCTAATGCACCCTGCAGCAGGCACCCCGGCTAGAGGCGTAACCCCTCCGCCCCGACCTGGCGAGCTTGTAGTCTCCGAGGACACCCTCAACTTACTCGCAGGAGCTAACCACTAATGGCGAAGAAAATCTCAATCGTCATCCTCAATGACGACGGCGAACTTGATGGACCGGCCAAAGCCCACGTCCAGCGAATGATTGCTGACGCTATCGCCGAAGCAAAAGCTGAGTTACTAACTGAGCTCACCCCCCAAATCACCAGTAAGCTCGACGCGGCAGTATTCGCTGAATACACCGCAACAGACCACAACTAGGAGATCCAAATGACCGACTATATTAAGGTCTCCGCCGACTTCAAAACCATGCTGGCATCTGAATCAGTAGTCGCCGGCACAGTCGAATTCACCCCCGCCACCGTGGTCACTGACGCTGGAACCGTCTTCGCCCCTGCCAGAATCACTGGACACCTAGTGGGCGGCGGCATCCTCGCCGACAGCCCCTACGCCAAAACCGACAACGCTGGAGTGAAGCTTGTCGCCTTGCCCGGCGGCGTAAAGTACACCGTCACCGCGTACCTCCGAGCAGCAGACGGCACCGGCATCCCCGCCATCACCTGGGCTCTCACCGCCATCACTGGCCAAGACATCAACCTGGCAAACGCCCCGGTAATCGGAGACAAGACGCAAACCACCGCCCAGCCGGCGCTCCCCAGCGCTCGCCGCACAGCATTCCGCGTCGTCGATGCCGGTAACGGACTCGGCCGACTCATCGAGATCGAGGAGAACTAACAATGTCTGAGAAGACCCTAATCGACCGTATCGTACTGGCAGACGAGCAGGGGCACCTGCAGGGCAAGCCGCTGGAAAGTGTCCGCATCGCTGTCTCGGAGGCTGTCCAGCAGCAAACTGGTATCCCCATTTTTACTACCCTGGTCGAAGCCCGAGCATGGGAGGCTAAGAACCCGGGCAAGACTGCGCTGACTATCGAGCCTCACACCCCCGATACTGTGTCCCCGACCGCGGGCACCCTGTCGGTTACCCCATCGAACACCTCGGCCATGTTGGCTGTGGCCGGTGCCAGCGATGACCGTGTAGTGGCTGGCTATTCGTTCCGTGTTGGCTCGAGCGCATGGTCTCCTTGGCAGGCTTCTCCCAGCTATACGGCGGCTGGACTGAGCCCCACCACTGGGTACAGCTTCACTCACCGTGTGAAGGACGGTGCCGGCAATATTGCTACCGGCTCACCTGTCCAGGCGACCACCACGGCTACCCCGCCCCTGGCACCGGGTGACATTTTCACCTCCGACACCTTCACTGGATCTGGCTCACTGGTCGGCCAGATGACCTCTGCCGCGCTTGGCGGCTCCCCGGCTCGCTGGGAGGGCACCCCCGGCATGGTCGTCACCGACGGTAAGGCGGTGGCGGGTGACTCTGCCGCCGGCACGGCGACTCTCGCCGCGTCCCTGGCAGATTTGAAGGTGGAATTCACCCTCGCGGCACGTCCTTCTACCGGCGCTGCGAACATCACTTTGCGTGATACCGCGGACGGTAGAATCATCCTGAACATCATGCATAACCTAATGCGTGTGCAGCGTGTCTCGAAGACCGCCGGCAACACCATCGTCGGCTTGAATATCTCCATCGGCGAGGCAAGCGTTGGCGCCAAATTCACCTTCACCCTTAAGGGAGCCAATCTAACTCTCACCGGCACCGCCAATGACCGCACCCAATTCACCCGTACCGGCACCGACTCAGCCCACCTTCTGGCCGGCGCCGTGGGCGTGCAGGCTACCGCAGGCTCTGGCTTTGCCATTGATGATTTGGTGGTGACCGCACAGTGACCGAGCTCTACACTACCGGCGGGGTGAGCCTACGGGTGTGGGACACTACCGGGCGGATGGTATTTGGTCCGCCTGACACCTCCATCCAGGCAGAGCCGGCTCAGCCGGCGGAACCTGTAGAGCTTGTCCGCCGCGTCATCGCTGGCGACACCTGGCGCACCGGCCGTGTCAATACCGGCCGTGCCACGCCCAAGACGTACTTCTCTGAGCACAATGTCTACGCCAACGCTAAGGCGTTGCAGCTGACCTACGGCGGCAACCTCCCCGATGGTGTGACGATGGACGTCGCGGCTTCAGTCCAGCGGCAGGGTGACCCGTCCTCCCGAATGGTCGTGGCCTTCGGCGGTGCCACCACTGCTACCCTCACAGGCCCCGCGCAGCTGGTCACGGACGATATTCCTCTGACCGTCTCAGCAGGGGACCGCATCGAGGTCCTGACCTACTACGGGGCGCGGTCAGACGGACTAGCGCACCCTGCCGCACCTGGCGGCTGGTACGGCGCGGAAATTCTGGACGGCAACCAGGTAGCTACTGGCGCACCGCGAATCGCAAACTCGCGTGCATTTGACGGCGGTGCAGGCTACCGCCCAGCAATGCCGCACAAAATTACAGGTCTTGCCGATCCCGCGACCATCTCCTGGCTGATTGGTGGTGACTCCATCACTGAATCTGGGTCGCCGGCACGAACCCAGGTTGGCGCCTACCCATCTATCGCGCACCAGTACACGTACAGCTCCGCAGCGGCTAAGTCCGCGGGTATCCCGTCTGCAAATATTGGTCTATGGGCTTCCTCATTCCCCGCTGGCGGCAGGACTGGTACCTACTGGTCTACGATTCCCTCGCTGGAGGGATTCACTCACGTGACCACGGCGTGGGGATTCAACGACCTGAACTTGGCGCAGGCTACCGGCGGGACGGAGGTAAAGGTCATGGCAAGCGCTGTCGAGACCTGGAAGTGGATGCTGAAGGAGAATCCCGCTCTGAAAATCTGGCAGACCACTATCTCGCCGTCCTCGACGTCCACAGACAAATGGGCGACCTTGGAGGGGCAGACCCCAGTCGCGTCAGCACCTTTGCGTCGCGCGTTCAACGCCTGGGTACGTGACGGCGCACCCCTTATAGCCGGGGCGCCAGCCGCCCCCGGCTCTAGCGGAGCTCTCCGTGCCGGACAGGAGGGGCACCCCCTGGCAGGGTACGTCGAGGTCGCCGATACCGTGATGAGCGCGAGGGACTCAGAAATTTTCAGAGTGGACCACGGCGCGCTGACGGATGATGGTGGACACCCCAATGAGACTGGCCATCGTCTGATGCGCACGCCGATGGATGCCCTGGTCGCTTCGTGGAGGCAGGAGGAGTCCTGATGAACCCTCCCCGCCGGAGGCGCAGGCGCCGGGTCAGCCGGCAAGACCGCAACGCATACCAGTAGAGATAAAAGAGGGACCCAAACACTAATGCCGCCTCCTGACATCCTCAAGATACCGTCAGTCGACGCAATCGTAACTCTCATCATCGCCATCCTCGGATACATCACCGTCCGCATCAACATCCTCACTGCCCGCAAAAAGCAGGAACAGGAACTGAACGAGAAGAGGGACAAAGCCTACTGGAGGAGCAGGGACGAAGACAAAGCAGAACTGGCTGGTATCCGAGAAATCGTCGAATCCGTCTTCAAAGAACAAGCCGCAGTCAAAGCACAAGTCCAAAACTCCCACGGGACAGGGCTGAGGGACGACCTCGACAAGGTTCGAGATATCGCGCTCGCCGCACAGCAGTCAGCCCAAGCGACTGAATCCGGAATCCAGAGGCTGGAAAAGAAAATCGACGGCTTCGGGGAAGAGCTCGTGTCATCGCGCAGAGAGCACGAGGCGTTCCGCCATGGGGACGAGGAAAACCGAGCCGAGCTGCGCGTCGTCCGCGCCCAGGCTGATTCGATGAATAGCCGCTTGACGGCCCTAGAAATAAAGAACGCGCAGTCGCATAAAGACGGGCGCGATTAGTCGCGAAGACCCGCACCTCTTTATGAAAGGTGCGGGCCTTCGCTATGGAAGGAAAACTGATGTCTCAGCCTCACCGGACTGTCAGCGTCGTTGACGCAGGCGCAGACCCTACTGGGGTAACCGATTCAACGGCAATCATTAACGCGGCAATCCACGCCACACACATCGCTGGTGGCGGCACTGTCTACCTGCCGGCGGGACACTACAAAGTCTCAGCGCCATTCATTGAGCTACTCGGCGGCGTGCACCTGCAGGGCGCAGGGCGCGAATCAACCGTAATTTTTGCGGACACCGGCGCCGGGTCAGCCGGCAAGACCGCAATCATCCACGCTGGAAGCTGGCATGCCCCTCGTATCGGCAGGGATAACCTCCTCATGGGAGTCTCCGACCTCTGGATTAAGAGCTCACATCCTCGACCGGCTCATGTGTCCTCGACGGCACCTCGACCCGGCCAGGATGGTATGCACCCGAATATCGGCGGCATCCTCCTGAATACTGAGCTGGGAGACAATCCTCCCGAGCCCGACGGCGCCCACCGTATCGAGAACCTCCTCATCTGGGACGTCGCTTTCGGCGTAGCAGTCCTCGGCCTCGACGATCAGGGATGCCAGATTCGGAACGTTCGTGTCCGCCGCACGCTTGGCCCCGGCGTGGTGATTGGCAAGTCCCCGGACCATCTGGCATCGGTGACTGCTGGTCGCCGTGAAATCGGCGCAGCAGACAATATCCTCGCCGCGGTCGACGTATCGAGCTCCAATATCGCTGGCGGCACGTCGGCAGGCTTCGAAATCTACGCCGCCAACACCACCTTGACCGCATGTAAGTCCTGGTACAACCGCCGCAGCATCCACGGCATCGACGGCAAGCCGGCAGGCATCTGGGACACCGCCAGCAACCATAAATTCACCGCCGCCGGCGCAGGGTACTTCATCCGCGGCGGCCGCAACATGCTCAACGCTTGCACCGCGCAGGAGAACGGCGGCCACGGCGTGGTTATCGTCGGCCATTCCTCGCAGATCACCGGATGCCGCTCCGCCTCCAGCTCCTGGCACGACTGTGTCATCGATGATGCCAAGCCCGCAGAAGCCGCAGACTACTTCATCGCAAACTGGGCACACCACCTCATCCTCTCGAACAACATTGCGCAGTCAGAGTACAAGGGGCGCGGTGCCCGTGTCGGCTTCGCCATCGAGAAGTGGGCACACGACATCCGTGGCACCTCAAACCTGACCGTCGACATCCCCACCCCACACATTGCCAAGAGCCTCGGCGCGTTCAACCGCATCGAAATCAACCACGAAACCCTCAACTAAGGAGAAAGACACATGCTCCTCCTCGAACCCGACAGCAAGCTCGTGACTGAGCTGGCCCCCAGCCCCAACCACCGCGACGGCTACCTCGGTCGCAAGAGCTCTTGGGTCGTCCTCCACACGATGGAAACCCCTGAGAACTCGAACGTTGCCCGCAACATCGCGACCGGATGGTTCTCTCGCGTCGAAGCTGGGACCTCCGCACACTACGTCGTCGGCGATACTGAAATCTTCCAGTGTGTGAACGAAGACGACTATGCGTGGGCTGCTATGACTACCGGCAATGCTCACGGAATCCACATCGAGATGGCCGGCCGCGCCGCGCAGAGCCGTAACGAATGGTTCGATGACTACTCTCGGGCCCTGCTAGAGCTGGTCGCCGCCCTCACCGCCGACATCTGCGCACGCCACGGCATCCCTGTCCGAATCCTCACCGACGCGCAGCTTGCCGCCGGCGAAAAGGGCATCACCTCCCACGCCGCAATCAGTCGCGTCTTCCGAGAATCTGACCACACGGACCCCGGCTATGGCTTCCCCTACGACTACTTCATCGAACGAGTCCAGGCCCACCGCAACGGCACCGGCAACATCGCTAACGGCGCGCCGCCGGCACCGGCTCCGCAGCAGAGCGCCCCCGCACAGCCGGCAGGCCCCACCCCGCTGCCTAACGGCGTCTGGTACCCCGCGCGCGGCTGGTTCACTGCCGGCGCCCGCCTGGAGGTCTCCGCCGACACCGAGGTAGATTCCCCGGCACTTGGCTACTACCTCCCCGGCACTGGCTTCAACTATGACGGGTATGTCGCGAGCAACGGCTATGTGTGGCTCAGCTACATCTCATGGGGCGGAGCTCGCCGATACATCGCCGTTGGCCCCAATGACGGCCGCTCTGATACCACCTGGGGCACCGGATTCTAAACAACCAAAAGGAGAAAATCATGAACGCACAGAAGCTCGCTTCCCTCCGCACCGCAATCTACAGCGTCGCTGCAGTCATCGGCGGAATCTGCGTAACCAACGGCATCATCACCGGCGAACAGCTGGAAAAATACCTCCCCGTCATCCCGGCAATCTTCGCGCTGATTGTCGCAATCCTGAACGTCCGCCCGCATGCAGAACCTATCAACATTGATGAACTCGCCAGCGCGGTAGTCGCGCAGGCCGTGAACATCATGCCTGCAACCGCCGCTCCGCCGAACCCGAACGGCGACCACTATGACCCGCAGGCTAACGAGAAGCTCACCGAGTATCTACTCGACAAGCCCTCTGCTTCGCCCGCCACCTCGGAGAAGTAGCGCTCACTAATAAGCCCCTTCAGTACCTGAGAAATCAGGTGCTGAAGGGGCTTATTTTTTGTGCCCAAAGTAGTGAGTAAATAGTGACCTAGCCACCTACTACACCGCGCTTCCCTTGAAATTACAAGGGAGTAAGGCGTAGCAGTAAACATCTCTTTATTTGTTGTCCCGACCGGGCGAATACCCGCGTTCGATGTCCTTTGGAGGCATGCCTTATCGACGGTTCGGGTACGCAAATGCCCCGTGCTTCAGGGCCGTGGGCGCTGAAGCGCGGGGCATCGTTTCTGCCGCAGACGGTCACCGGAGGGTTGGGTCCTCGAGTAGCCGAGCCGAGGGGCCGGACGTCGTCTTAGTCGGCGTCCCGACCCGCAGCACGGGCACGCTGACGGCGAATACGTTCGCGCACCTCGTCCTGCGTGGTGTCGTTGATTTCGCCGACGAGCTCCTCGAGCACGTCTTCCAGGAAGACCACGCCCAGGGTGCGGCCGTGGCTGTCCATGACCTGCGCGATATGGGTTCGGGTGCGCTGCATCGAGGTCAACGCATCGTCGATATCCGTGGTCGGCGAGAGCGTATCCAAAGAGCGCAGCTTATACCAGGGGAAGGGCTCGTTGAATCGCTCCGGGGAGACGGCGAGCGCGTCCTTCACGTGCAGGTATCCCATGTAGGTTCCGTCGCTGTCGGTGATGACGAAGCGAGAGTAACCGCTGCGGGCCACGGCGTGCTCCAGCTCTGCGGGGGTGCTGCCGAAGGGCAGGGTGACGAGCTTGTCACCGGTCACCATGATGTCGGAGATTTCCTTCTCGGTGAACTCGAGGGCGCCCTCGATCACGCCGGCGTCATCCTCCACGGTACCTTCGGCGGTCGAGGTGGCCACGATGGTCTGCAGCTCGCCCAGGGTGAAGGTCGAGGCAACCTCGTCCTTAGCTTCGACCTTCATGAGGTGCAGCAGGCTGTTGGAGAGGTTATTGAGCAGGGCCACGATGGGTGCGAAGACCTTGGAGACACGCACAAGCGGCGGCACAACCCAGAGGGCCAGGCCTCGGGCGGCGAGGGTGACGGTTGCGTTCTTGGGCACCATTTCGCCGAAGATGACGTGCAGGTAGGTCACCAGGATGAGGGTGATGCCGAAGGCCAGCACGTCGACGACCGCGGTAGGCAGGCCAACCAGGTGCATGGGCATCTCCAGCAGGTGGTGTAGCGCAGGCTCCGAGACATTCAGGATGAGCAGCGAGCAGATGGTGATGCCCAGCTGGCAGGTGGCGAGCATGAGCGAGACGTGTTCAAGGGCGTAGATGACGGTCTGCGCCCGTTTGTTGCCTTCCTCCGCGAGGGGCTCGACCTGTGCACGTCGGGTGGACATGATGGAGAACTCACCGGAGACGAAGAAGGCGTTTCCGGCAAGCAGCAGGACCAGCAGTGCGATGGCTACCCAGTCGTTCATGCGCGTACTCCCTTCTTCGGTGCGGTGTCCTCGTGAGCCGAGTTTTCTTCGGGGTTGGGGGTGAATCGGATGCGGTCAACGCGCCGGCCTTCGAGGGCGTCAACGCGCAGGGTGCCCCCGGTGACCGGGACGGTGTCGCCGATTTCGGGGATGCGGCCGAGTCGATCCATCATAAAGCCGCCGACCGTCTCGTACTCGGGGCTTTCCTCAACCTCGAGTCCGGGAATAAGGGCGTTGATTTCGTCGGGGCGGCGCAGGCCGGAGAAGACCCAGTCGCCGTTGCCGTAGCGCAGGGGGCGCTCGGTGCGTCCGCGGTCGTGTTCGTCGGAGACTTCGCCGACGATTTCTTCAACGAGGTCTTCGAGCGTTGCGATACCCGCGGTTCCGCCGTACTCGTCGAGGACCACGGCAAGCTGCAGGGCTCCCTGGCGCAGCTGGGTGAGCAGCGCGTCCAGGTGCAGGGTCTCGGGGACCTGCAGAACGTCTTCGGCGAGCGCGCCGGCCTCGAGGGTGCCGCGCACTTCGGGGGGAACGCCCACGGCCTTCTTGACGTGCACAACACCCACAATGTTGTCGTGGTCGCCCTTGTAGAGCGGGAATCGGGAGTGGCCGGTGGAGCGTGCCAGCTCGATGATATCGCTGACGGGTGCGGTGTCTTCGAGCATGGAGACCTGGCCTCGCGGGGTCATGACCTCGGAGGCGGTCAGCTCGGAGAAGCGCAGGGTGCGGTCCAGGAAGCGGGCTACGGCTGAGTCGAGGGTACCTTCCTTAGCGGAGCGGCGCACCATCGAGGAGAGCTCATCGGGGGTGCGGGCGGCGGAGAGTTCTTCTTTGGCTTCCATGCCGAAGCGGCCCAGAATCCAGTTTGCGGAGCCGTTCATGATGCGCACGAGCGGCGAAATAATGCGGGTGAAGTTCAGCTGGAAGGGGGCAAGGCGGCGGGCCACATTGTAGGGGTCCGCGATGGCGAGCCCCTTGGGCAGCAGTTCGCCCATCACCATGGACAGCAGGGTCGCGATGAGCATCGCGAGGACGAGGGTAAGAACGTCGGTTAATCCGCTTGGCAGGCCCAGGCTACCGATGGTGCCCGTGGTGAGCGCCTTGATGGCGGCGTCGAGGGTGTAACCGGTAAGCAGGGTGGTGATAGTGATGCCGATCTGGCAGCTGGAGAGCTGCGTGGATAGGGTCTTGAGGCAGCGCAGGACGGCGTCTGCGGCTTTGTCGCCGGAGTCTTTGGCCTGCTGCACGGTGGCGGCTTCGAGGGCCACGAGAGAGAACTCGACGGCCACAAAGAATCCGGTTCCCAGAATGAGCAATAGCCCGATCAGCAGAAGAATCAGATCCACTCGGTCACCGCCTCGGTTCGGAGCGATGCGCCGAGCACGGGTAGAGTAGCGGTCGGGTCGCGGAATAGTGCGGGTACTCCGCGCTGGTCTGTGTGTACGTTCGTACTCGAAGGGTCATCCATACCCCATATTCTAGCGAAGGTTCCGGGCCGCCTCGTTGCTCCGGGTCGGTTCCGTTCTGGGCGGAAGGCCTCGTGAGGGGCTTTATGGCGGCCCTTAGCTTATTTGAACCGTGTTGAGTGAAAAATTGCATTGTCTACATACTGTTCTCAGGTGGAAACTTCACGGTGATTCTCTCTACACTTATACATAGGAGCATGAGTGTGCCGCCAAGCAAGCGGATGAACTCCGGAGTTCACGGCACGCTAGGCAGGTTTGTACGGTGCACACCCCGCACATACGGCCTCTACCGCAGGCGATGCGCACATGCTCAGCGTGATGATTCGCCCCTCGAAGACGCGGGTCGTCTATGCCGGGGAGAGTCCCGGACGCGACGGATAAATTCACACTAATTGGAAGAGGCGTTTAACGTGCCAAATCTGCCAGAACATCTGGTGCCTGAGGAATTTGCCGGTAACGAATGGTTCGTTGAAGAACAGTACGAGCGTTACCAGAAGGACAAGAACCTCGTGGACCCTTCATGGTGGCCCATTTTTGAGACCATCGATAAGGCGCTGGGAGGCGCCGGTACCGCGAGTACTCCGAGCCCCGCCGCAGCCGCACCAGCTGCTCCCGCAACTCCCGCCGCCGCTCCGGCGGCTCCTGCAGCCCCTACCGCTCCCGTGGCATCGAAGCCTACGAAAGCGCCTGCTACCCCCTCCCCCGCACCTGCTACTCCGAAAGCTAATACCGTGGAACCTGCTGAAGACAAGATTGTCCCCCTGCGTGGCCCTGCTAAGGCAGTCGTCACGACCATGGAAGAGTCGCTGACCGTCCCCACCGCTACGACTGTTCGCGCGGTCCCCGCTAAGCTTCTGATTGAGAACCGTAGCGCCATCAACAAGTACCTGGCCAGCACCCGCGGCGGCAAGGTTTCCTTCACCCACATTATTGGTTACGCGGTCATCCGCGCCGTTGCGGCTATGCCCTCCATGAACGTGACCTACAACGTGGATGAGAAGGGCAAGCCTGTTGCCGTCCACAACGCTCACGTGAACTTCGGTCTGGCAATTGATATCCCCCGCCCCGATGGTTCGCGTAACCTGGTGGTTCCGAACATTAAGGGTGCCGAGCAGCTGAGCTTCCGCGAGTTCTGGGACGCTTACAACGACATCGTCAAGCGCGGCCGTAACGGCGCGCTGACCATCGAGGATTTCCGCGGCACCACCGTGTCGCTGACCAACCCCGGCGGTATCGGTACCGTTCACTCGGTGCCCCGCCTGTCGAAGGGCCAGGCCGCCATTATTGGTGTGGGTGCTCTCGAGTACCCGGCTGAGTTCCGCGGTCTGTCCGAGAAGCTGATTACTCAGCAGGGCCTGTCGAAGATTATCACCCTGACCAGCACCTACGATCACCGCGTGATTCAGGGCGCCGGTTCCGGTGAGTTCCTGAAGCTGGTCGAGCACTACCTGCTCGGCGGCGATGACTTCTACGACGCTATCTTCCGCGACCTGCGCATCCCGTTCGAGCCGGTGCGCTGGGCCCGCGACAACCACATCGACGACGAGCACGAGATTTCGAAGGTCGCCCGTATTCAGCAGCTGATTCACGCGTACCGCGTGCACGGCCACCTGACCGCGGCAACCAACCCCGTCGGCTACAAGATGCGTTCGCATCCGGACCTGAAGCTGGAGCGCTACGGCCTGACCCTGTGGGATCTGGACCGCGTCTACCCGACCGGTGGCTTCGGCGGCGCCGAGCGTCTGCCGCTGCGCACCATCCTGGAGCGTCTGCACGAGGCATACTCGGGTTCCCTCGCGGTCGAGTACATGTACTCCGAAGACCCCGAGGTGCGCGCATGGTTCCAGGAGCGTCTGGAGCACGGTGCGACCAAGCCCAACCGCGAAGAGCAGCTGCGCGTGCTCTCGAAGCTGGTTGAGGCCGAGGCATTCGAGCACTTCCTGCAGACCAAGTACCTGGGTCAGAAGCGGTTCTCCCTCGAGGGTGGCGAATCCCTGATTCCGCTGCTGGATGCCGTTCTTGACAAGGCAGCCAACAAGGATCTGAAGGGCGTTGCCATCGGTATGGCACACCGCGGTCGCCTGAACGTGCTGACCAACATCGCGGGCAAGTCCTACGCTCAGATCTTCCGTGAGTTCTCCGGAACCGCCGCTCCCTACGAGGGCGGTTCGGGTGACGTGAAGTACCACCTCGGCACCGAGGGCGTCTTCACCTCCGATTCCGGCAAGCAGACCCAGGTGTATGTGGCTGCTAACCCCTCGCACCTCGAAGCTGCTAACACCGTGCTCGAGGGTATTGTCCGCGCTAAGCAGGACGTCTACCGCGAGCAGGGCGTTGAGGGCCACCCGGTTCTGCCCATCCTGATTCACGGTGACGCAGCGTTTGCCGGCCAGGGCATCGTCATGGAGACCCTGCAGATGGCAGACCTGAAGGCTTACACCACCGGCGGCACCGTGCACGTTGTGGTGAACAACCAGATTGGTTTCACCACCCTGCCCAACGACGGCCGTAGCGCAACCCACCCCACCGACATTGCGCGTATGACTAAGGCTCCGGTCTTCCACGTCAACGCTGATGACCCGGATGCCGTGGTCCGCGCCGCACGCCTGGCCTTCGAGTACCGCGAGCGCTTCGGTCGCGACGTGGTCGTCGATCTGATTTGCTACCGCCGCCGCGGTCACAACGAGGCCGACGACCCGTCGATGACCCAGCCGAAGATGTACCAGGACATCGACGCTCTGCCTTCGACCCGCACCCTGTACGCCCAGGATCTGGTGGGCCGTGGCGATGTCTCCCAGGAGGAGGCAGACGAGGTTCTGGATTCCTACCACTCGAAGCTGGACGCTATCTTCGTCGAGACCCAGTCCTCGGCACCGGCTCCGACCGCTCCACACGTTTCCGGTCTGGAACTGCCGGCTGCTCAGCAGAACACCGAGGTGGTTCACGCCGGCAAGACCGCAATCTCCCTGGAGACTCTCCAGCGCATTGCCGATGCCTTCGGTAAGGCTCCCGAGGGCTTCACCGTCCACAAGAAGCTGAAGAAGCTCATGGACCAGCGCGTTGAGATGGGCCGTAGCGGTAACGTGAACTGGGGTATGGGCGAACTGCTCGCCTTCGGTTCGCTGTTGCTGGAGGGCACCGACGTTCGCATGAGCGGTCAGGATGTTCAGCGCGGTACCTTCGTTCAGCGTCACGCGGTCCTGCACGACCACCTGACCGACGAAGAATGGTCGCCGCTGCAGCATCTCTCCGAGAACCAGGGTAAGTTCCGTATCTACAACTCCTTCCTCTCGGAGTACGGCGTGCTCGGCTTTGAGTACGGCTACTCGGTGGAGCGCCCCGACTCGATGGTCGTGTGGGAGGCTCAGTTCGGTGACTTCGCCAACGGTGCCCAGACCATCATCGACGAGTTCGTCTCCTCCTCCGAGCAGAAGTGGGGCCAGCGCTCCTCGCTGGTTATGCTGCTGCCTCACGGCTACGAGGGCCAGGGTCCTGACCACTCTTCGGCACGCATCGAGCGTTACCTGCAGCTGTGCGCCGAGAACAACATGACCGTTGCGGTCCCCTCGACCCCGGCTTCGCACTTCCACCTGCTGCGCCGCCACGCTCAGCACCGTCCGTACAAGCCGCTGGTGGTTATCAGCCCCAAGCAGTTGCTGCGTCTGAAGGCCGCCGCGTCCTCGATTGAGGACTTCACCGAGGGCTCGTTCCAGCCGGTGATTGGCGACCGTTCGGGCATTAACCCGGCTCAGGTGGAGCGCCTGGTCTTCGTGTCCGGTCGTCTCTACTACGATCTGGAGGCCGAGCGCGAGCGCCGCGGCGACACCAAGACCGCGATTGTCTCGGTGGAGCAGCTGTACCCGCTGCCCGAGAGGGAGATCAAGGAACAGCTTGCCCTGTACTCCAACGCAACCGACCTTGTGTGGGCTCAGGACGAGCCGGCCAACCAGGGCCAGTGGCCGTTCATGGCGGTCAACCTGCTGCCGCTGCTCGACCGCCGCGTGCGTCTGGCTTCCCGCCCGGCCGCTGCTTCCCCGGCAGCCGGTACCGGTAAGCTGCACACCGCCGAGAACGAGGCTCTGCTCAAGCAGGTCTTCGAAGGCTAAACGGTTGAAGTTCTAACCGTTCACAACCCGTCGCCCCGTCAGGTACGCCTGGTGGGGCGACGGGTTTTTGGTCTCGGATGCTTGTGGATAGGGGATTAAGTTCGAAAACCGGCCCGTAAGCGCTTATCCTAGATATAAAGACTATTACTCACGTGCCCCGCCGCCTCTCACGGCGGGTCCATCCTGCAGAAGAAAGAATTCCGTGGAGCAACGCAATATTCGAATTGTGGCAGTCGGCGATGACCTGCTCGCCGGTGTTGGCGATCCCCGTACCCTCGGCTGGTTCGGCCGCGTCATGGCACGCACCCCGCAGACCACCGCATCCATCGCGGCGTACAACCTGGCCGCACCCAATGAAGGCAGCGAGCAGCTCAACGCTCGCTGGTTTGAGGAGGCCCGCCGCCGCTTTATTCCGGGCGCCGACAACCGCCTCGTCATCGCTCCGTCGACCTTCGACATCGATTTGGGTCTGACCAGCGCACGCTCCCGCTTGAACCTGGCTAACATTGTGGACATGGCCTCGCAGAACAACATCAAGGTTCTGGTCGTCGGTCCCCCTCCGACCCTGGATGCCGAGCGTAACCGCCGCATCGCCGATCTGTCGGCCGCATACGCCGATGTCGTGACCCGTCGCAACCACGTGTACGTGGACACCTTCAACCCGCTGCTGCACCATGAGCAGTGGCGCAACGACCTGGCAGCAAATGACGGTCGCCCCGGCCAGTCCGGTTACGGCCTCATGGCCTGGCTCGTGCTGCACCGCGGCTGGTACAACTGGCTGAACATCCCGGAGCACGGCTAATCCTTTGGAAGCGGAGGGCGAAGAAACTTCGTGTTTTTTCGCTCATATCTCGGTTCCAAGATGCAATCAGGCCGTTTCTATGAAAAAATAGACGGCGTTGCCCCTATAGCGTGGACCACCGATTTTCGGTGACCGCCTCTCACAGGGCAGTTAACGAGGAACGCGCACCGCGAAGGTGGGGCGTGTTTCCATGAACACTATAAGGAGGCTCTCATGAGCAAGCGCGGTCGTAAGCGCAAGGACCGTCGTAAGGGCGGCGCAAACCACGGTAAGCGCCCCAACGCATAAGGTATCTTGCATACACTTTAAAACCCCGGCGTATCGAATCTTCTATTCGAACCCGGGGTTTTGCTTTACCCCCCCCTCATCACCCGGGTGCGGGGAATAAAGCCCCAAATCAGACGTTATGTTCTACGGTGACCGTATGGAGCGTTCCCGTAGAGAGGAGGAATCATGGCCGAGACCGCAGACACTCAGAGTGTCAATGCCAAGGACACCCGCGAGCTACGTGAACGTTTTACCGCACAGGCCATGCAGTACGTGGACCAGCTCTACAGCGCGGCCCTACGCATGAGCCGCAACCCCGCCGACGCTGAAGATCTGGTGCAGGAGACCTATATGAAGGCCTTCGCGTCCTATCACCAGTTCACCGAGGGTACGAACCTGAAGGCGTGGTTATACCGCATCCTCACGAATACGTACATCAACCTGTACCGCAAGCGTCAGCGCGAACCGCAACAGAGCCAGGGCGAAACCGTCGAGGACTGGCAGCTGGCCGCTGCCGGCGATCACGACGCCGTGGGTCTGCGTTCGGCGGAGGCCGAGGCGCTGAGCTCCCTGCCGGGCACCGAGGTGCGTGAGGCGCTGAGTTCCCTCCCCGAGGATTTCCGCATGGTGGTGTACTACTCCGATGTCGAAGGCTTCGCCTACAAGGACATCGCCGAGATTATGGACATCCCGATAGGTACGGTCATGTCCCGTCTGCATCGTGGACGACGTATTCTGCGAGAAAAGCTACTCGACTACGCGAGGGAGAACGGTCTGCGCCCCTCCACGGTTGCCAAGGTTGAGGCGAAGGCTGCCGCCTCGGCTGCCAAGGCCGCGGCGAAAACCTCCCCCAAATCGGTTTAGCCCCCTCAAAAAAACGTTTGCCCCACTTGCTTCCCCCTGCACCTTCCGTGTGAAAGGAACCTCCGATGTCTGATACCCCGAATACCTCTACCGCCCCCTCAGAAGACTGCGGCGGCGAACCCTGTTCCACGACCCTCAAGAAGCTCTACGAGTTCCTGGACGGCGAGCTGAGCAGCGAACAGGTGCGCACGATTCAGCGCCACCTCACCGCCTGCTCCGAGTGCACCGATGTCAAGAACTTTGAGCTGGCGCTCCGCGAGAAGATGCGTTCCTCCTGCGCGCAGAAAGCTCCCGCGGAGCTCAAGAGCCGTCTGCTGCAGGATGTGCGAGACTTCTGCGAGCAGGTGCACTGCTAGGCACTGAGTCTCCCCACTCTGCTTTTCAGCTTTTCTTATAGGGCCTGCCCGGCGCTCCCCTCGAGCACCGGGCAGGCCCGTCTCATCCGGGGGTTCCGGCGGGGTGCGCTAAACCTTCACCCGGTAGAATAGACCTAGACCGGCTACGGATTCCGCCGAGTGCGGGCTACCCTCCGTAGCATGCCGATTTGGAAGAGGATTTATGAGCGACGCATTAGTGCAGCTGTCCGCGGGTGATTGGCCCGCTCCCCCGGCCCCCGCTTCGGCCGCCGGCCGTCACGCGACGGTGCATATTCCCGGTTCGAAGTCGCTCACAAACCGATACCTGCTCCTGGCCGCTCTGGCCGATTCTCCCTCGTACCTACGCGCGCCTCTGCACTCCCGCGATTCTGCCCTCATGATTGAGGCGCTACGCCGCCTGGGTGCCGGGGTTGAGCTCATTCCCACCGATTCGCCCTTCGGCCCCGACCTGCGGGTTACCCCGTTGGATTTCTCCGCGTCAGCCGAGCCTTCCGGGGTTCGCGAGGCTCACCGCGTCAGTATTGACTGCGGTCTGGCCGGCACCGTGATGCGTTTCGTACCCGCCCTGGCGGCCCTGCTATCCGGTGAGTTCGCCTTTGACGGCGACCCTCACGCACGCCAGCGTCCCATGGGCCCCGTGCTGGAGGGTCTGCGCCAGCTGGGCGTGCGCGTGGACTGCGCCGAAGCGCCCGATGCTCTACCCTTCATTCTGCGTACCCCGGGCCTGGCCTCCGTGCCGGTGGACGAGGCTCCCGTCGTGCGCATCGACGCTTCTTCCTCTTCCCAGTTCGTCTCTGCGCTTCTGCTCATGGCTCCGCGCCTGCCGAAGGGGCTCGTACTCGTGCACGAGGGCTCCTCGGTTCCCTCGATTCCGCACATTCAGATGACGGTTGAGGCGCTCCGCGAACGTGGCGTGCGGGTGCAGGAGCACTACCCCGCCGAGGGTGGCGAGTACCGCTGGGTCGTTTTCCCCGATTCTTTCCCCGGCTTCGAGGTCACCGTGGAACCCGATTTGTCGAATGCCGGCCCGTTCCTGGCTGCTGCCGTGGCCACGGGCGCCTCTGTGCGCGTTCCCCACTGGCCCGCCCCCGCGGCTGATTCCTCGGCCGGTACCACGCAGGTCGGCGATATGTGGCGCGAGCTTCTGCCGACCCTGGGTGCGCGCGTCGAGTATCGCGACGGTGCTCTGACCGTGACCGGCCCGCGTTCCCTGCCGGAGGGGCCGCTCAGCTACGACCTGTCGGCCGGGGGCGAGCTCGCTCCGACCATGGCCGCCCTGTGCGCGCTGGCGCACGGCCCCGTTGAGCTACACGGCATTGCGCATCTGCGCGGCCACGAGACGGACCGCCTGGCCGCCCTGGCCGCCGAAATTAACCGTCTGGGCGGCCGTGCCCGCGATACCGAGGACGGCCTCGTGATTGAGGCTCCCATCCCCGCTGAGGTCCACGCCGAGACCGTGGTAGCCCACACCTACGACGACCACCGAATGGCTACCTTCGCGGCCATTGTCGGCCTTCGCCGCGGCAACACCGTCGTGCAGAACGTGGGGACCGTCGCGAAGACGATGCCCGAGTTCACCTCCATGTGGGAGGGCATGCTCGCGCAGTGGGCCGGTGAGGCCCCCGAAACCCCGCAGAACGTACAGAACACCGAGGAGGTGCGCTAATGGGTTCCTCCCGCATGAACGTTCGTGACTTTTCCGATTGGGATGAATCGGATGTGCACGTTCGCCCCAACAAGAAGGGCTCCCGCCCCCGCACCAAGGACCGCCCCACCTTCAAGGAGGCCATTCGCGGCCGCGTGATTACCGTGGACCGAGGCCGCTGGTCCGTGGTCGTGGACGAGGGCACCGAGAACGAGCGTACTCTGATTGCCGCCCGCGCCAAGGAACTGCGCCGCACCCCGATTGTGACCGGCGACTTCGTGGACGTGGTGGGAGATACCTCGGGGGCGAAGGATACCCTGGCGCGCATCGTGCGTCTGGGGGAACGCACCTCCGTGCTACGCCGAAGCGCCGACGACACCGACACCTCGGAACGCGTGGTCGTGGCCAATGCCCAGCAGCTCGTCATTGTGGTTGCCGCGGCCAATCCCGAACCGCGTACCGGTTTCATCGACCGCGCCGTGGTGGCGGCGGTTGATGCCGGAATCGAACCGATTCTGTGCATCACGAAGACCGATGTGCGTTACCCCCAGCATCTGCTGGACTATTACGCCGCCAGCGGCCTCAAGATTGTTCTCTCGGCCTCCTCGGACGGCCTGGCCCCCAGCCAGGACGGTGCCCAGGGCCTCGAGTCGGCTCCCGTGCAGGAGCTGTTGCAGGAGCTGCTGGGTGAGGTATCGGTCCTGCTGGGCCACTCGGGTGTGGGTAAGTCCACGTTGGTGAACGCGCTGACCGGTTCGGATCGCGCAACCGGCCACGTGAACGCGGTGACCGGTCGAGGCCGACACACTTCCTCCTCGGCCCTGGCCCTGCGCCCCGTGGAGCGCGATGGCCGCCCGGTCCCTGCGGGTACCTGGATTATCGATACCCCGGGCATCCGCTCCTTCGGCCTGGCGCATGTGCCGCGTGAGACCGTGGTCGATGCTTTCGTCGACTTGGCCCCCGGTGCCGCCGACTGCCCGAAGGGATGCACCCACGCAGTGCAGGCCCCCGATTGCGGAATCGAAGCCTACGTGGCCGCAGGGAAGGCGGGCCCCAGCGGCCCCGAGCGTCTGGAGTCGCTACGCAAGCTCCTGCTGCTGACCCCCGAGGAGGGGGACTCCGAGAAGGAACTGGGCGCCCTCGCCTAGCCACACACCGATTACTACCGTGAGAAGAGCCAACCAACCATGAGCCGTACCCCGCTGTACACCGACGACCTGCGTCTCGCGCACATTTTGGCCGATAGCGTGGACCGGGTCAGCTCCGCCCGTTTCCGTGACCGTCCCGCGTACTCCCCCGCGGAGGACGGCCCCGCTATCCCCGAAGAGGAGCAGAAGCCCGCCGAATCCGTTCCCCTGGCGCCCTGGCAACGTGCCGCGCAGCGGAGTGCCGAGCCCGAACCGGTCGTGCCGGAGGCGCCCGCCGATTATGCGCTGGAGGTTGCTCTAGAAGTTGAGGAGCTGTTGCGGGCTCAGCTGTCGAGGGTCCGCACCCGCGACGGCATCGCCGGCGAACACGCGGGCCACAACGGCCAGGCGGCGCGCCAGTGGGTTATTGCGCCCCTCGCGGAGCTGGATAACTTCCGCCGCGGCGTGCCGGTGTGGGCCACCCTCATCGCTCTGCTGGACCAGGGTGAGCCTGTGGTGGGCGTGGTCTCCGCCCCGTCGCTGGGCCGTCGTTGGTGGGCTGCTCGCGGTTCTGGCGCGTACACGGGCAAGTCGCTCGCGCAGGCGACCCGCCTTCAGGTTTCTGAGGTGACGCAGCTCGATCTTCTCTCCGTAGCGTACACGGATATCGCCTCGTGGGAGCAGGCTGGCTCCTCCGTCCCGAACCTTACCCCGCGCCTGCTGCACCTGCTACGTTCCGCAAGCCGTTCCCGCGCCTACGGGTCCTTCTGGTCGGCGTGCCTGCTCGCCGAAGGGGCCGTGGATACCGTGGTGGATCCGGCCCTTTCCTTCTTCGAGGTGGCGGCTCTCCTCCCGATCATCCGTGAGGCCTGCGGCGTTGCTTCTACCCTCGAGGGCAACCTGCCCGAGCACGCCGGTGCGTCCGAGGCGGTATCGCTGGTGGCCAGTAATACCGCAGCGGTTCAGGAACAGGTCCTCCAAATCCTTAACACGGAGGGTTAGGCCTCCTTCTCCCGCCGGACTTCTCTCTCGGCGGAGCCGCGCATACGATAAAGGCGGCGGCACCCCAATACGGGGTGCCGCCGCCTTCCTGCGTTATATCGCTTTCTTAGAGAGCGACGAATAGAACGCCCAGCAAGGCCAGAATGCTCAGGCCTGCAAGGACATAGGCGAAGATATTGAAGGTGTTCATCTTCGAGGTGTACTTGGTGACGTGGCCGCTATTGACCTGCGCGGAATAGATGGCCAGCCAGATAGCAATACCGGCGGGAATCAGGCCCGTCAGGAATAGACCGACGACCGAGGTCGAGTCGTAGGCTAGCGAGCTGGAACGGTAGCCGCGGCTACTCATCTCACTCATCTCGAGGGCACGCAGGCCCACAACCATCCAGGCGTAGATGGTGAGCGCCAGGGCTCCCAGGCCGGAGCAGAAGGCGCCGATGGAGTAGTAGTAGCCGGGGCCACGGAAATCGCTGGTGGCGTCGCCGTAGGGGCGGCGGTGTTCTTCGGGGACGGTGTACTCGGCCGGGATACGATGGTAGGTATCGTCACGCTCGGGGTACGCGGCGGGTGCGATAGCCACTCCCGCGGGTGCACCGGGCTGACCGTTCGGAGCACCGTAGGCGGGCTGGAAGGAGGGAGCTACGCCGGGCCCTCCAGACTGAGCCTGCGAAGCGCCGTAGGGAGCGCTATTGTTCGATGCCGCGGCGAATCCGCCCTGGGCACCGCCGGAAGCGGGGGTGGGGTTCTGGTTATCCATGGTGTGTCCTTATTCGGGTGTCGCCGAGCTCCGGTGCGTGACGGTACGCTCCGAATGCCCCCGGCAACGTGGGTATCCATTGGCTCTCTATCGTTCATCATACGGCTACGAAGGCTCAAGCGTCGCGGCGTCGGAACAATATCTACACTTTGATACTACGTCATGAGTTCTCTCTACGTCTTCTTACGTGATGTTCTCGTTACGATACGGTCGCACATTCGCCCCGCAGCGGGTATAAAAAAGACCCGGCAGGTGACGCCGTGGGGCGTCCTGCCGGGTGGTAGAAACCTACCGCGGT
>ERZ773265.116-NODE-116-length-52518-cov-18.018718_pt1 | contig 52518 bp, 42 predicted proteins | sample MGYA00580512_ERZ773265 | MGnify/ENA primary metagenome ERZ773265 (study PRJEB29015, sample SAMEA2738169) | human oral metagenome | biome: human oral; feature: human-associated habitat; material: saliva | place: China | collected 2183 ... | reverse complement strand
CCTCCTCGAAACCGGAGGATTCAGACCCCAACTACACCCTCAATTATGAAGAGCCAGTTTGCTTGCAGGCTGTGGCTAAGTGCCTGGGACACAAAAATTTATCCACCTGTGCACAAAACCGGTGGCACGGCGCTCAGCTGGCTCAGTTAGCTAAAGCGCAAGCGGCGCTCAGCGATCTCGCTGAGCGAGCAAAACCGGCCTGTTAAAACTCTCCGTCTGGACTAATGTCAGTTACCACCGGAATCTCTCCAGTGCGCTGGGCACGGGCCTGGGCAGCCAATTTAGCGCGCCGCTCAACCACTTCCTGCATGGTTTGCCGGGCTACCTCAGCAGCCTCCTGACGAGTAGCTGTCTGCGGTGGCTTCTTCTTGGATTTAAGCAGGTGGTCAATATCGGCGATGCAAGACTCCATAGTGGTGGCCTCGCTGTGGCGCTCACCAGGGTGCGTCGTAGTTGGCTTTAGCTCAGCAGGTACCACCGGCTTGGGTTTATTGGAAACCGGCGGCACATAGGGCTCAGACTCCAGCTCGGCCTCAGCCATAGTAGCTGACCCGCCCGCAGCCGGGGCGGTGGCAGAGGGAGTAGACGACGTCGTCGCTAAAGACCCAGCAGCTGGTGCCGTCGGACCTGCCACACTGGCTGCACTAGCCGCACTTAAAGCCACAGATTCAGGGGAGGGGGCACTTGCAGGGGTAACAAAACGGTCCAAATCGACGACAGCGTCGTTGTCCGCTTCCAAAATAGAAAGCTTGCTGCTTAGTCGACGCAGCTCAGCCTCAAGATTTTCACGAGCCGGCAGCTCCCAATGCTGGCCCAGGGGAGAGGCAAACAGACGATCACGCGCTAGTAGCTTACGCACAATCGTGGTGCGGGTACGCAAATAAGACAGCAGCGGTAAATGCGCGTATTCAGAATAGATAAGGTGCGAGTATTCGCGATAACGCTGGGGTTCAATAGCCAAACAACCCAAGTCCGCATCAGACAAAGCCGCCGCATCAATATCGGAAGTAGGCAGGTCATGGCGGCGCAGATTCATAATCAGCTCAGAGACGCGGTTAGCGTTCTTCTCCGATACGCCCGCCATCGTCAGCTCCTCATAAGCCAAAGCAGCAGATGCGGCCTCATCCTCGCCACCGTTACGGTGCATGGCCTGGTCGGCAGAAACACTAAAAATAGCGCCGTGATACCAGGCGGCTAGGCGAACCAGGTCCGGGTTACGGGTCTCCTCGCTTAGCTCATCTACACGTGTAAGCAGATCAATTAGGTGGCGTAAGTTGTGGAATGCGCGGTCCGGAGTGGACCACAGCGTGATCAGGTTAGTGCCCATGTCGCGAAGCTGCTCACGCGAGGCGGTAGCCCCAGCATGGCTCATAGATTGCACATAGGCAGGAAGTAGCCACTGCGGTACGTCTGTGACGCCCATATGACAAGCCTCCCAGCTCGGTAAGGTAATGCCGGCCAACAAGCAGGCATATTGAAAAACAATCAGCTAGGCTACCGTTCCTGGCTGCAAATTTCTATGAAATAACTCTAAAAATATACTGTAAGTGTTACTCCATCACCGCATATTCGTTAGGCAGAATGATACGCACAGTAGCGCCGCCACCAGGGGTGTTTAGCATAGAGACCTTGCCTCGGTGCATCTTAATGATGGTTGCTACGATCGCCAGACCCAAGCCAGAACCGCCAGTATTGCGGTTACGTGAGGATTCAGTGCGGTAGAAACGGTCAAACACCTTCTTGGCGTCAGCCGGGTCAATACCCGGGCCGTGGTCGCGCACCTCAATAATGGTGTGGGTGCCGTTAGTGCCCACCGCAATCTCTACCGGGGAGCCGTCAGGCGAGTAAGCCAAAACATTAGAAAGCAGGTTAGTCAGCACCTGGCTTAGACGTTCACGGTCGCCGTCGATAAAGAGCTCTTCTTCCAGCTCCTCGCCCTCCAGCGTGAGCACCTGGGTGTCGCGGTCAGGGGCCAGCACAATCAAGTCAGAGATAGCCTCACGGGCCAGCTGCGAAACATTGAAGTGGGTTACCTCCAAAGGCCGGCCCTCATCCATACGCGCCAGCTGCAGTAGGTCCTCAACCAGGCGTGCCATGCGCTTAGCCTCAGACTCAATACGGCCCATAACCTCATCGGTTTGCTCCGGGGGCACCCCACCCATTTGGTACAGCTCACCCCAGCCGCGCACAGTAGCCAGCGGGGTACGCAGCTCATGGGAAGCGTCAGAGATGAAACGCTGCATCCGCTCTTGGGAGTGGGTGCGTGCCTCAAAAGCATGCTCGTTTTGGGTGAGCATGGAGTTAAGTGAACGCTGCAGGGAGCCAATTTCCGTGTTACTTGACTGGGTGACATTAATGCGGGCAGAGAGCTCACCCTTGGCAATTTTGCCTGCTACCGACTCAATTTCACGCAGCGGCCCCAGCGCGTGGCCCACAAACAAGGTGGCTACCGTGGCCGTCAGGCACAGCATGGCCACGCCGGTTAGGCCCAGCAGGAGGCGGGTGTGGTCGACGGCGTCTGCGGTGTCTTTAAGGGGTAGCGCAATTAGCACCCCACCGATGTATTCCTTACCGTCAGCGGAAGAAATTGGCAGGATGATGGCACGCCATTTGGCGCCGTCGATATTTGATTCAATGGTGAAGGGATTGGGTTTATAGGAGGCTACAGCTTTGCGGGAAAAATCTATGCCTTTAATGTTTGGGACGCCGTAATGCTCGGCGGTAGAGCTGGAAATCAGCTGACCTGAAGTGCCGTCAAACCATTTGCCGTAAATGTAGTAAGTGGAGGGAATGGGGTTGGCTTGACCATTTTTAATTAGAGTCAGGGCTTGGTTACCAACTGTACGGGTGGCGCCGGTATCTACCAGTTGCGAATCTACTTGTTCTTGAAGGGTGTTTTCCAGTAGCAGCGTGGTGGATATCGAGGTAACCGCCACCGATAACATCAGCAGCAAGGTGGTTATTATTGCCAGCTGATTAGTTAGTGGTAGTTTGCTCCAAAATCTTTGTAACAAACTGCGTTTAGGTGGCGGTTGGGTGGGCTCGGCCGCATTTAGTTTGACTGGTGGGACCGAGGGAAGCGGTTGCCCATCACGCATCAGGAGTCCTTGGGTTCACGCATCATATAACCCACCCCGCGTCGGGTCTGGATTAGTGGCGTCACCTTACCGCCGTCAGGACCCTTGAGCTGGTCAATCTTGCGGCGTAGATAGGAAATATACGACTCAACAATAGCGGCGTCGCCATTCCAGTCGTACTCCCATACGTGGTCAAGGATCTGGCTCTTAGAGACCACGCGGCCAGAGTTGACCATCAGGTAACGCAGTAGTTTGAACTCGGTGGGGGACAGCTCGATTTCCTGGCCAGCACGGCGTACCTCGTAGGCATCCTCGTCTAGGATTAGGTCCGCCAGCTGCAAAATATGGGAGCGCTCAGGCTCTACATTTTGGGTGCGACGCAAAATAGCACGAATACGTGCTACCACTTCTTCAAGACCAAAAGGTTTAGTTACGTAGTCGTCTCCACCTACGGTTAATCCCTGGATCTTTGCTTCCATATCGTCGCGAGCAGTTAAGAACAAAATAGGTACTTTGATATTTCGTTCACGCATTCGCCTGGCAACAGTGAATCCGTCCATATCGGGCATCATCACGTCCAGAATTATTAAATCAGGCCTTTGGGTCTCGACGGCGTGCATAGCGCCATTACCATCTTGAGCAGTTGACACGTCAAAACCCGCAAAGCGCAGCGAAGAAGCTAGCAGATCGCGGATATTGGGTTCATCGTCAACTACTAGTAGCTGAGCTTCGGGAGCGGTCTGATTCGGGGACATGCTTAAAGTATGAGGCATTGGCCTGAAGATTTCCTTAAAGCCCGTCCACTAAACGGACAGTAAGGTTAGCCACTTAGCGGATTAGATGAATTGCTGCGGATCGAATTCTTCTAGCGGGATGATGCGCACGCGCGGCAATGGGCTGGTAAATGCACGCACATCAAGTTCCAGGTCGAATAGTTCCAATCCTTCGAGTTCCAGGGCAGCCAACTGTGTGTTCAGGAACTCTCTGAAGCAGAATACACCTACCTGTACCCCTACCTGCAGCAGGCGCTCAATCTGTGGGATGTAGTCGCCGTCGTGGCTGGCAAGCAGCACACGGGCGGGGGCGCCACGTTCAGCGATAGCGTCTAGGGTGCGCTGGATGCCAATGTCTACTACTTTTTCTTCGGCCGATGCAGAAAGCGGAACCGGGCGATAGTCCATTGCTAGTAGGGCCTGTACAAAGCCCATTGGCATATGTCCGGAAGAAGCATTTAAGAAAAAAAGTCCGCGTGTTAGCGTGTCTTGATCCCAAATAGAGTTGCAGTAGTGCAATACGCGATCCCAGCGTGGCCGTTCATCTGGGTCTGGGCGGCGTCCTAAAACACTTGTGCCTAGTGTTGCATCGATGTTTTCGCCGTCGACTAGAAGATAAGTTGGAGTGCCCATATCCACATACTAATTCAAAAGTCTTGAATTTGTTTCTTAAAATGAAAAAATTACGCGCCCAATTTTGGTCAATGACGTGAATCGGGCGCGTACTCGCGTGTTGTTTTAGCTAAGGCCGCACCAGCGGGGCAAAAATTTAGCGGCAAACTGCGGTTTTTACGGCTAGAGGCGCTTTAGTGCCAAGGCGATAGCTAAGTAGTCACCTTGGCACTAAAACATCTCAGTAGGAGGAGGTGTCGCCGGCGGCCTGGTTTTCAGCCTTCAGGGCGGCAAAGGCGGCGTCAATGTCGACGTCGGAAGCGCTGGCGGTGATCTGCGGGGCGCCAGAGGGGCGGTTACCAGACTTCAGGGCGGCCAGACGTGCCTCAGCCTCCATCTGAGCGGAGGAGGACTCTAGGGCAGCAAACTGGGACTCCAGCGAGGTGCCTGCCAGCTCGGCCTGGCCGGCAGCCTGGGCCTCGACGCGGCGTACGCGGTCTTCGAAACGACCCAGCGAAGAGGTGGGGTCGGTGGTGTTGATCTGGTTGAGGGCGCTTTGCACCTTCACCTGAGCCTGGGCGGTGCGCTGACGTGCCACCAGCTCATCACGCTTGGACTTGAGGTCACCAAGCTTGGCTTCCATCTGGGTCAGCCCAGTCTTTAGCTGCTCAACCACCTGACGCTGGGAGTCAATGGAAGGCTGGGCGGAGCTAACCTGCTGCTCGGCGGTGATCTGCTTGGTTAGCGCAATCTTGGCCAGGTTGTCGAACTTGTCAGCCGCAGCGGCGTCACCAGCGTTGCGTAGCTCATCAGCCTTACGGGAGGCGGCCAGGGCCTTGTTGCCCCAGTCGTTAGCCTCAGCGGTGTACTTGGCCTGGTCCTTTTCGGCCATGCGCAGGTTACCGATGGACTGGGCCACAGCCTGGCGGGCCTCCACAATAGAGTTGGAGTAGTCGCGTACCAGCTGGTCCAGCATCTTTTGCGGGTCTTCAGCGCGGTCAATAAGCGCGTTAATGTTAGCGCGGGTCAGCTGGGAAATTCGCCCCAGGATCGTTTGCTTCTCAGCCATGAGTTATACCTTTCGTTTTATTGTCTGCCAGGTTGGCGGGGCAGCACGGATATGACGATTATTTTTTAAAAAAAATCGCCGAAGTCTATGTCGGAATCGCCGAAATCCGGGCCGCCACCCCAGTCATGGTTACCAATACTACGGGTAACATTTCCGATTACGTCACCCAGCAGGATGCCACCTAGCATCATGGTGCCCATATCGATTCCGCTGGAGCCAATAGCGCGTGGCTGATTGGCGTTAAAACGGTTAATGTCCCGCTGAGCCTGGCCTTGGGCGCGGCCAATAAGCTGCTCAGCATGGCCAATAGCCTGCCCGGCACGCACCGGATCATTTTTAATAGTCTGCTTAGCTTCAGAAGCCAGACGTGAGGCTTCAGCCAGGTCAGTGCGGGCGGCGATTCCCACCGCGCCACGGGCCGTAGAAATCATGTTGGTAACTGCATCAATGGAGGCGTTAAGACGCCCTAGGCGCTGGTCAAGGCCGGCGCGGGCACGATTATGCACCTCTTCCTGGCTGCGGGCCTGCTCTAGGGCATTATCCAAAGCAGCCTCAGCGGCGGTGAGCTCATTAAGTGGGGCCACCGGGTCTAGCTGGCTTTGGCTTAGTACTCGCTGGCCGGCCGCAATGGCGCGCTGGGCGCGAGCCACTAGTGGGTCCAGCACAGCTGCGGGCACGGGCCCATTAGGCTGACCTAGACGCTTAGCGTCCTCAATGTCAGAGCTAATAGAGGTAATTGCCGCAGTTAAGTTAGCGGCCGCATTTTCCAGCAGGGAACGCGTAGCCATCACCTGGTTAGCTAGTTCGCCCGCCTGAGTGACGGTAGAAGTAGCTAAGCGAATCTGCTCAAGCGCCAGCACACTATTGCCGGCCTCATGGGTTTCTTTAGCCTGGGCCGCAGTCACCTGCGCGGCCTGCAACAGTTTGGCGGCGCGCTCAGGGGCGTCGGCCACTGAAGCAAGCGATTCAGCCGGGTAGGTGGCAGATAGTGCAACTAGTAGCGAGCGGGCGTTTTCAATACTGACGCGCACTTCGCTTACCTGAATATTTAGCTGCGAAAGGGTGTCAGGGATATTGGCTAACGTATCGCGCTTAGAAGCAAACTTCTGCTCCTGAGACTTAATGGCGTTAGTGGCCCGCTGGCAGCGGTCGAGCAGCTCATTGAGCATGTGGTGACGCTGCACCGGGGTCTCAGGGTTATCGTCGTCGAGCAGACGGCGCAACTCAAAAGCCCGACTCAACTCCGCCTTGGCGCTATCAATAGCCTTAGCAAAAGCTTGCGTTTCGGAACTAGAAAACTGTGCCTGCGCAAAAGCCAGCTCCTGATCGGCAGTGTGCACCAAATCATCGGCGGCCATCAGCGCAGAGTTAGCTTGCGCATCGAGCTGGTTTAGATCCACCCCGGGCCGCAAACCCGCAGTGGGGGCAGCCTCAATACGTTTACGCATATTCGAATTGGAAGTACTAAGCGCCACAATGGCGGCTAGCACAGCCCCAATTATGAAGATAAATAAAGCGGTTCCCATAGTCTTTCCTGCCTGTTCGGCGTCCCTCAGTAGTCTATGTCAGGAGCGAATGAGACGCGCCATTCATTGAGAAAGTATTTCCCTTAGAGCTGTTAACGTGTTTCTATAGGCACTATGTCCCAGGATTCCTCAATCACTGACGCGATTAATAAGACTCCAGTCCTCACTGTTTTCCAGCCTGCGTCTACGGTTGGCGTTGCGCGGTTTGGACAGTGGCTAGCTTCTGAGGGAGCAATCCTTAACACCATTGACTTAGGTGCAGATCAGCCGGTCCCAGCTTACAGTGAGCTAAACAGTGACGGCATCATCATTTTGGGTGGTCCCATGGGTGCTAACGACGGCGCCGACTACCTCTGGATAGAGCCGCTCAGTCAGCTGGTGCGTGAGGCCCACGCCCACGCCATGCCGGTGTTTGGTATCTGCCTGGGCTCCCAGCTTTCCGCCCGCGCCCTGGGTGGGCAGGTAGCTAGCCCCGCCCCCGGACAGGGCGAGAGCGGCCTGGCCAGTGTCTTCCTCACCGAAGCCGGCCAGGAAGATGAGGCTATTGCGGAAATGTTCGCCCAAGGTGACGCCGCTAGTGCCCGCGCGGATGTAGCCACCAATGAGGGCACCCAACTGCCCGTTCCCGTAAACCACAACGACGCCGTCGTCGCCCTACCCCCGCAAGCCAAACTGCTGGCCAGCTCTAAAGACTGCCCCATTGAGGCCTGGCGCCTGGGCAGCGTGCTGGGCTTGCAGTGGCACCCTGAAGTTGTGCCTGAGCGCCTATACCTGTGGGCCAAGGAAAACGGCGCCCAAGCGGGCCTGGATGAGGCTGAGATCAAGCGCCAAGCCGACGACGTACTGGCCCAGGGGCGCCGCATTGACGCCATCACCTGCGCCATGGGTCGCACAGCTGCACGTATGTTGCTGCGTAAGGCCCGCGCCTATAGGGTGCTGCAAAGCGTCGTAGACTAAACCATGTGACCGATCAACGTTTAGGGGCGGCACCCACCGCCGCTCAGGCTGCGGCCGCCGCCAAAGACAAAGTGCTGTGTAGCGAGCAAGTTATTGAGGTAGCTCGCATGGCGCTAGCTGACATTACCGACCCGGCTAGCGTCGGTGACTATAGCGGGGCTGTTCCCACCGGCAAGCGCATGGTCACCCACCTGTTTGAATGCAACCTGCCCGGCTATCGCGGCTGGCGCTGGCAGGTGACCGTGGCGCGCCCCTCGCGAGCCCGCCAGGCCACTATCTGCGAGCTGGACCTGGCCCCCGGCGAGGACGCGCTACTAGCTCCCGCCTGGGTGCCTTGGGAGCAGCGCCTGCAGCCCTCGGATGTAAACCGTGGTGACCGCCTGCCCTTTCGAGAATTAGATGAGCGCCTCCAGCCCGGCTGGCAGGCCACCGACGACGCCGTAGCTGATACCGTGGCCATTGATGAGCTCTACTTGGGTCGCGCCCGTGTGCTTTCACCTCAGGGCCTGGCTGCCGCCGCCCAGCGCTGGTACGAGGGCGATCATGGCCCTACCGCCAACGGTGTGCGTCGTGCTCACGCCAACTGCTCTAGCTGCGGTTTCCTGATGCGCATTGATGGACCCATGCGTCGCCTGTTTGGGGTGTGCGCTAACGCCTGGTCTCCCGACGACGGCCAGGTGGTTTCCATGGATCACGGCTGTGGGGCCCACTCAGAAACTGACGTGCCCGAGCGAGAAACAGCTTGGCCCGCCAACGCACCTATCGTGGATGAGGGTGCGGTAGAGGTGGAGTCGGCCAACTAAAAGCGGGCCCAAAAACGCCGGCGCTGGCCCAAAGATGACGGCATACACTGGCGCGCGGCGGGGCTGTGCGAACGGTGGAGGCTGTGCGTGCGGTGGGGCCGTGAGGACGAGCCGGGTTGTTAGGGAGAACAGGGCCGTGAAGGTGGGCCGGGTCGTGAGGCTGGTGCGGCTTAGATGTCGCGATAACGCAGGCTGAGGGCCTCGCCAGCAGCGACGTCGTCGACAGGGGTGCTGTTATTTTCACTTAGTGGGCCGCGACCTAGGGCTTTGCGATATTCGTGCACACCACCCCAAGCCATGCCGAGCACTCCAATAACAATTCCGCACAGGCAAATTTCCAAAGCTGCCGCGCGCGAAGCCGTGGCGCCCAGCAAAATAGACAGCCCTACCGCCGCCAGGGCCCAAATGCTGGTGCCCACCGCCATTAGGTGCAGCGCGTCCACATTTTCAGGGCCGACAGTGGGCAGGGACTTATAGTGCGCCAGATTGTGCTCGGTGTTTTTGTCTGCCGGCGCCGGGATAGGTGCCCTGGGCTTAGGGGCGCGCTTAATAGATAGGGTTTTAAAGCGCTTAATGGTCGACGCCGGGGTGTCAGTCGGGGCTGCAGCTGCGGCTGCCGGCGCTGGGGCCGGTGCTGATGGGGCTGCCGGCGTTACGGCCGGGGTTGGAGCCTGAATTTGGGTCTGCGCCGGGGCCGGGATATTGGCCGCCGTCGGGCTTAGCGGGCGAGAATGCGCAGGTCGAGAATGCGCAGGTCGAGAAGGCGCTGGCTGAGGCAGAGCCTGCTGAGAGTGCGCTGAGTGAAGGGCTGGCTGTGGAGCTGGCGGTTGAGGCGCCCCCTGTTGAGGTGCCTTCTGCTGAGGAGCCCTTTGCTGGGGGGCTGGTGGGGCCATTAAAGGTGGTTGGGCGCCATTAGCTACATTGCCGACGACGCGATTTGCTAACTGGTTGGCGTCGGCTGTGCGCTCGCGGCGTTTGCCGCCAAAGAGCTTGCTACGCAGGCGGCCAGCCTTGGGGGCAGACTGAGCCCGGGCGGCAGACTGGGGGGCTGGCGGCGCAAACTGCGCGGGGTGACCGGGTGCTGGAGTTGCGGGGTAGCCGGGCATTGGGGCGGCAGGGGCTGCGGGGTTGTAACCGGGCGTCGTCGGGCCAGGGGACTGCCGGGGCGCAAAATTCTGTCCGGGAACAGGGCCAGGGGACTGCTGGTAGCGCGGATACTGGCCAGCACGGGCGGCTGCTGTTTGGCCGGCGCGGGCGGCCTGTGCTTGCTGGGCAGCTGCTCGCTGGGCTTGCGTAAGTCGAGCTTGCTGGGCTTGTGCCTGCTGCGCCTGGGCTTGAGCTTGCTGGGCTCGCATGACGGCCTCACGTTGAGTGGCTTCACGCTGGGCCGCTTCGCGCATGGCTGCTTCACGGGCGGCCATGGCAGCCATCTGCTGGGCTCGCTCACGCTGCGCACGCTCACGCTGCGCGTGCTCAGCAGCAAGCTGCTCGTAGATCCCCATAGCCTCTCCTTAAGCCGGTCACCAGGTAGTTCGGGGCGCTTAGGCGCTAACTGCATACTACTAAGCTCTCCGATGGCAAAACTTGCTGTGATTTAGTTCTCTAATGGCGATATTGCCCTTTTCTGGACGCAAAAGTCAAAATGGGGTAGGTGAGTACTGCAAGCGCTACTAACGCGCAACTAAGTCCGCTAGATCGGTTCTTTAAGATCTCCCAAAGGGGTTCCACCGTCGCCCGCGAAGTACGTGGTGGCCTGGTTACCTTCTTCTCTATGAGCTACATTTTGGTGCTCAACCCGCTTATCCTTAGCACTCCCCACGACGGAATCGCTCCGCTGGGTACCACTACCCAGATCGCTTCCGGTACCGCATTTATTGCCGGCCTTATGACCATCCTGATGGGTGTAGTAGCCAACTATCCGCTAGCTTTGGCTGCTGGTCTGGGTATTAACGCTATGGTGGCCTACACCCTGGTAGGTATGCACGGCATGACCTATGCCGACGCCATGGGCCTAATCGTGATTGAGGGTGTAGTCATCCTCCTACTAGTGCTAACCGGTTTCCGTGAAGCTGTGTTCCGCGCAGTTCCCGCCCAGCTCAAGACTGCTATCAGTGTTGGTCTGGGCCTTTTCATTGCGCTTATCGGTCTGATCGACTCCAAGGTGGTACGTCAGGGTGGCACCCCGCTAGAACTCGGCCTGGGTGGCTCGCTACAGGGCTGGCCCACGCTGGTGTTCATGTTCGGCCTATTCCTAACCCTGATTTTGATGGTGCGTAAGGTTCGCGGCGCCATCCTGATCGGTATTCTTTCCTCCACCGTGCTGGCCGTCATCATTGAAGCTGTCGCCCACCTAGGCGCTTTCAACGCTGAAAAGAACAAGACCGGCTGGTCTCTGGCCGTGCCGCACCTCAACGGCTCGCCTTTCGCTATGCCTTCCTTTGAAACCCTGGGTAAGTTCTCTCTGCTAGGTTCTATCGACAAGGTCGGTATTGTTTCGGTAGTCCTGCTGGTGTTTACCCTGCTGCTGGCTGACTTCTTCGACACCATGGGCACCATGATCGCCGTCGGTGCTGAAGGTGACCTGCTGGACTCTGAGGGCAACCCGCCCAAGACCCGCGAAATCCTGGTAGTTGACTCTCTAGCCGCAGTTGCTGGTGGTATGGGTGGCGTTTCCTCCAACACCTCTTATATTGAGTCCGCCACCGGTGTTGGTGAAGGTGCCCGTACTGGTTTGGCCAGTGTGGTTACCGGCTGCCTGTTCTTCCTGTCGATGTTCATTGCCCCGCTGGTAAGCATGGTTCCTTACGAGGCGGCCACGCCTGCCCTGGTAATCGTTGGTTTCTTGATGATGACCCAGGTGGCTGAGATTGACTGGACTGACCTGGAAATCGCTATCCCGTCCTTCCTGACCATCGCCATGATGCCCTTCAGCTACTCCATTACTAACGGTATTGGTGCTGGCTTCCTGTCTTACGTGGTGCTGGCTGTGGCTCGCGGCAAGGTCAAGCAGATTCACCCGCTGATGTGGCTGACTGCGGCGCTGTTCCTGGTGTACTTCACCCTGGCCCCCATTAAGGCCATTTTGGGTGTCAGCTGATTCCTTATAAACCCATAAGGGGGTGCGGCTTTTAGCTGCGCCCCCCTTTTTTTGCTGCCGTTTGAGCCTGGTTTTTAGGGCCGACGGCGCCCACGGCTGGGGCGAGTGGCGACGCGGCTGGGGCGGGGGCAGGCGTAAAATTTAGAACCTTAAGGAGGCTAGCTTTTACGTGAGAGAAACTTTCGTATCCCTGAAATATCCCGCTTACCGCATCTGGTTTTTTAGTGCCCTGATTGCCAATATCGGCACCTGGATGCAGCGCATCGCCCAAGACTGGCTGGTGCTGCGCACACTTACCAACGATTCCGCCTATGCGGTGGGTGTAGTTAGCGCCCTGCAATTTGGTCCATCCCTGCTGTTCTCGCCCCATGCCGGGGTGGTGGCCGACCGGGTCAATCCACGTAAATTACTGGTATGCACCCAGGGTTTAATGGGTTTAATTAGTGCCCTGCTGGCAGCAGATGTGATCAGTGGTCAGGTGCAGCTGTGGCATGTGTATGTGGCGGCGGCACTGACTGGGGTGGTGGCCGCCTATGACGCCCCGGTGCGCCAAACTTTTGTGGCTTCTATGGTGCCGGTTGACTCGCTATCTAACGCGGTGGGGCTAAATGCCACCAGTTTTAATGCGGCCCGCCTAATTGGCCCGGCCTGTGCTGGTTTGGTTATTAACTGGGTTGGTGAAGGCTGGGTGTTTGGTATCAATGCGCTGACCTTCTTAATGCCGATGGCGGCGCTGATCTTGACCCCCCGGCGTCACTTTCGCGAGGTGGAGCGTTCTAAACCCAAACCCGGTCAGCTCCGTGAAGGGGTGGCCTACCTGCGCTCACGCAGCGACATCTTGGTGATTATGGTGGTGGTCGCCGTCGTTAGTGCAATGACCCTTAACTTCCCGGTCACCTTAGCGGCCATGGTACGTTCCACCTTCCATATGGAGGCTGACGCATACGGCAATGTTTCCAGCTCCTTTGCTATCGGCTCGCTTACTGGGGCGCTAGTTGCGGCCCGACGCCGAGATGCGCGGGTGCGGCTGGTGATTATTGGGGCCCTGGGGCTGGGGGTAACCACATGCATTTTGGCTTTGATGCCTAATTACTACACCTTTATGGCGGCTTCTATCCCGGTAGGTTTCTTTGTGCTTAGCCTGCTTACCGCCGCCAACCAGACCGTGCAACTAACCACCCCGGAGGCAGTGCGCGGGCGAGTAATGAGCCTATATGTAATGGTGCTGCTAGGGGCGACGCCGATCGGCTCACCAGCGGTGGGGTGGCTCTCGGACGCCTTTGGGCCGCGCGCCGCATTGATAGCTGGCGGAATTAGCTCAATGACAGCGGCCTTGCTGGTTACCCTGTGGGCTTTTAAAGCCTGGAATATTCGCCTTAAGTATTTGCGTCACGCGCCTTTTGTGGAAACCGTGCGCGCGCATCAGGGTGAGGCAGACAACGAAAACGGCATTATTTCGCCACAAGATGACCAGTTAAAGCGTTGCTAGGAGGGTTAGGAGTGCCTCAGTAAACCTGGGAGTGATAGCCTGACCTCAGTTGGATGAGGTTTAGCAATAACGCTGCCTTAACTACAGCATCCCGAAGGGTCCCCGCGTTACACCATGAGCGACTTAATCGACACCACCGAAATGTACCTCAAGACGGTTTACGAGCTTGAAGAGGACGGCGTCACGCCGCTGCGCGCACGCATTGTGGAGCGCCTAGACCATTCTGGCCCCACAGTTAGCCAGACTGTGGCCCGTATGGAGCGTGACGGCCTAATCCATGTAGCCCCCGACCGTTCGCTTGAGCTAACTGACGCCGGCCGTCACCGCGCCACCGAGGTGGTACGCAAGCACCGCCTAGCTGAGCGACTGTTACTAGATGTGATCCGCCTGGACCGCAATCTGGTGCATCAGGAGGCTTGCCGCTGGGAGCACGTAATGAGCGACGACGTCGAGGCGCGTCTGCTGGCCGTACTAGATGACCCGGGCGTAGACCCCTTCGGTAACCCCATTCCTGAAGCGGGCGATCAGCGCCCCGCCCCGGCAGCCGACGAGATGAGCGTAGAAGAGGCGCGTCGTCGGGGAGTGCAGCGCGGCGTAATCAAGCGCCTAGGTGAGCCGGTACAGGCCCGTGAAGAGGTCTTTACTGAGATCAACAAGGCCGGTATTGCCCCCGGAGTGTCAGTAAATATCAGCACTGATGCCCACGGCGTCATTGTCACCACCGATGCGGGCGCCCGTATCTTCCTAACCGACGCCATCGCGCGTCACGCCTTTATTTTCCGAGGCTGATCAATATAGGGCAGGCTGGGCCGCTAGTGCGCAGCTCAGCCACCGTCAGGCGACGACGTAAGTAGGGCTACGTCGTCGCCTTTTTGTTCCAAAAGTTGAATAAATCATGATCACTGGCGGCAAATCACAAGAGCAATTTCTAAGCTGACAGTGCGAAACAAAATGGCGGTATGGCGCGGAAAAAACGGGAACCAAGTTTACTCTTGTGACTCGCGCTACATCAAGAAGTGTTACCTTACTGTGACAACCGGCTTGAAGTTAGGCTACAGTCTTACCTGTCGCGAACCATACTGGTTTACGATCGCGGAGGTCAGAGCCAAGTCCCGTTATGGCCAAAGTGGAAACAGATCCGGCTAACGGGACCGGAGTTATCTAGGCGCTAATGCGCATTCGGCGGAAATTTCCGCTAAGGTAACCCCGTAAGGCTCAAACAGGAGAAACCAATGTCTAAGACGTCCACTGCGCGCCACCGTAAGGCAGCCCGCCCGCTTAACTCGCTGGTCGGTGCCTCCCCCATGGTGCGTCGCTCCCTAGCCGTCGCTGCATCCTCGGGTCTCGCTCTTACTGTGGTTGCTTCCGGTGCGGCCGCATCCGGCACCAGCGCCCAGGCCGCAAACAGTGCAGGTACTCTTAAGAGCGCCTCTGTTACCACCGTGGCTCTTGATGCACGCGAAGCCGTAACTACTAACGCCGCTCTCGATGTCTCTGGTGACGTTCAATGGAGCGCTGACTCTTCGGCCCAGGCCGGTGTAAGTGTTGAGAAGAAGGCAGAGCCGGCCCCCGCCGCCACTGCCACCCCTGCAGCTGACACCAACAAAGATAAAGACAAGGCTGAGGCTGAGGAAGAGACCACTACCGCTACTCAGAAGGAGTCTGAGAGCGAGTCCTCCAGCTCTAGCTCTGCTGCCGCCACTCCGGCTGAAACTCCCGCCCCGACCGCTAACACCAACGCTTCCTCCGTGGCCGCCCTGGCCATGCAGTACGTGGGTGTGCCTTACGTGTGGGGTGGCTCTAGCCCCTCCGGCTTCGACTGCTCCGGTCTGGTTTCCTACGTTTACGCCCAGTTCGGTGTAAGCCTGCCCCACCAGAGTGAAGGTATCCGCGCTGCTGGTACCGTCGTCAGCGCCTCCGAGGCTCGCCCCGGTGACGTTGTGTGGTGGCCGGGTCACGTAGGTATCTACATGGGTAACGGCATGATGGTCGATGCCGCCAACGAATCCATCGGTGTGCAGTACGCTTCTGTCTACGCCGGTGCCACTTACCTGCGAATTTCCTGAATTTAGCTATGGTAGGGAGGGTCCGCATATGCGGGCCCTCTTTTTATTTGTCTGCGCCGGCCGTGGGGCTTGTTTGTCTGCGTCGTTGCCCGTGGAGTCGCCTATAGGGTCGCCTAAAGGCTCGACGGCGCCGCTGTGGTTTATCGGGGCGACGGCGCCGCTGCGGTTAGCTCTAGTGGTTAGGCGGGGCTGGTGATACCGCTGGGCTAATAGCGCCGGTAAGTAATGCTGTGGAGCTGGTCACGGTGCTGGAAGGTGAGTGGCGACGTCGGAAATGGGACTAAAGTCATGGTGGGCCGCAACCAAAGATGGGTGCCTATAAAAATGTGTTTGTCAACACATTAACGCTGACCGGCTATGTTATGAGCAACTAACTTAGTTGACTATTGATTGGTGCGCAAAGTCGCGCAAATACTGGCAATAGTGCAAGTGGTACAAAGCTTGCTACATGCCACTAAGTTTGCTACAAAAATGCTCTTGATCTGCATAGACACTTGAAAATACGCAAACTCTATGGGTGCAAATAGCAAATAAGTGCGGTAGAGTGTCGTATACATCACTTGAGGGGTATGTCGGTCCCCATTCCTTCAAGTGAATCGTAGTTAGGAAGGTGTCGACCATGACCACAGACAATGTTGTCCTCGTGGGCGTAGACGGCTCGCTAGAGTCGCTGGAAGCCCTGCGGTGGGCAGTACAACACGCGGCGCACTCTGATGCTCGTGTGCACTTAGTTTGTGCGTATTCTTTGCCTTCGTTCACGGCAGGTTCGCTAGATGGTGGATATGCCGGAATTGACGACAGTGCAATTCGGGCTGGTGCCCAAAAAGTTATTGAAGAGGCCGAAGCCATTGTGCGTGAGGCCAATGTGCCGGTAACCAGTGCGCTGGAGACTGGCGATCCCACTGGGGTGCTGGTGGAACTCTCCCGTGAGGCTAGCCTCGCGGTGGTAGGTACTCGAGGTGGTGGCGGCTTTGCTGACCGCCTCCTAGGTGCCGTCTCCTCAGCACTTCCTGCTCACGCCCACTGCCCGGTGGCGGTTGTACCTCAACACAAAGAGGGATCGGCCTTCACTCCGGTAAGACGCATCGTGGTGGGTGTTGACGGTTCTGACTCGTCCCGCAAGGCGCTGACTGCTGCAGTAGTGGCCGCGCACCTGTGGAATGCAGAGCTCACCGCCATCGCTGCCGTACCCATCGCGGCTGGCTCAGGCGCACTGGCCTGGCTACCGGCTGCTGTAGACCATGAAGAAGTTGTTAACGATCTACGTGCAGGCTTAGATCGCACGATCGCTGCAGTTACCAAGGATTACCCGGATGTGCGCGTGCGCCGGCACGTGCTAGATGGGAACGCAGCAGAACTCATGGCTGAGTTCTCCACTGCGGTAGACCTGATTGTGGTTGGCTCTCGCGGTCGCGGCGGCTTCTCTGGAATCCTGCTTGGCTCCACCTCTCAAGCCGTCCTCAGTCACGCAAGCTGCCCAGTGCTGGTAGTGCCTCAGCGTGTACGTGAGGAGCCGGCTCGGCGAGGGAACACTCCCTGGCCGCGTGCATAGCATAGATAGCCGGTAACGGTCGTCATCACCTTAACTTGGCGTCACCCGCCGCAAGGCGGGTGACGCCGCTATGTGTACAGCTGCTAAACTAGCTTGTGTAATGCCCTCGTAGCTCAGGGGATAGAGCACCGCTCTCCTAAAGCGGGTGTCGGACGTTCGAATCGTCTCGGGGGCACGAATTTAGCCGAAACTGGATATATCCTGACATTTACCGGTTAAAGTCATGGGTTTTTGGCGTACTTGCACGCTTTGGGTTAACTCTTACGCACAGCTCACGTAGGGTTAACACATGAAACACCAAGACACCGCTCATCGTCGCCTTGCCCTGGTTGCCACACCATTAGCTTTGCTATTTGCGCTTGGGGCCTGCGGCTCAGACACCAAGCCTGCTGCGGAAAGTTCCGCCAAACCCACCACGGTAGCCACCGCCAGCGCAAAATCTGGCGCTAGCTCCAGCGCCAGCGCAACGGCTGCTGTGCCCGGCCTCAAGGCCGGTGAAATCCCGGCCGTACCGGTTTTCTCTATTCCCACCATTGGCGTGTTCGCACAAAACTCGGACAAAGCCCTAATTGAAAGCACCAAAGAGCTAAGCACTGTTCCTGGCATTAGTGTCAGCCCCGCCAAGTGTGATGGCAACGGTGTGGTTTCCGGCAGCACCATCCTCAGTGGCTCTGGTGCGGGCGTAACCAGCAGCGACAGCGGCTCCGTAATTAACAGTGGTGCCGGCGCCGGCGTCATCACTGAAGGCCCAGTTAACATCATTTATAGTGGTGAAGGCTCAGGTACCTACACCAATTCTGAAACTGGTGAGAACATTACCGTTTCCTCCGATGGTTCAGGCACCTATAAGAGTAAGACCCTAAGCATCAACGTTTCCTCGGACGGCTCAGGTACCTACGACAACTCTGAAACCGGCGTTAAGATCAATATCTCCTCCAACGGTTCAGGCACCTACGAGGACATAAAAAACAACATTAAATACAACAACAACGGTAACGGCGGCGGAACCTACACTTCTGCCACGCTAAACATCATCAACAATGGTGATGGCAGCGCCCTGGTAAACGGGCAAAAAATTAAAGCCGAAAAACTGCCCCCGGTAGCCAAGGTAGGTAAATTCCCCAAGGTTGAAAGCCTCAAGCCCGTCAAGAGCTGCGGCACGGTAATCACCCTGCAAGACGGCGTGCTATTTGACTTTGGTAAATACGATCTGCGCCCCGAAGCCAAAGCCACTTTGGCTAAGCTCGCCACCGTACTCAACCAGGCTAAGGTGCCCGCTGCACAGATCAATGGGCACACCGACTCTATCGGTGACGACGCCTTCAACCAAGACCTGAGCGAAAAGCGCGCCTCCGCCGTCGCCACTCAGCTCAAAGCCGACGGCGTCAGTGCCAACCTGCAAACCCACGGTTATGGCAAAACCCAGCCGGTAGCTGACAACACCAACGCTGACGGCTCCGACAACCCGGCCGGGCGTCAAGCCAACCGCCGCGTCGAGATCTACATCCCGGCATTCTGAGCTTAGTGGCTACAGACAACCAGGGAGGTACCTGCGGGTATCTCCCTGATGCTTTATGAGGGGGCTTGTTCATGGGGATTGAGCGCCAATAACGAAAAAATTCGCGCCAGCGCCCCCAGTATGAAAAGATGGACATCAATAGATTTTGGAGGGTAGGCCATGAGTGCACAGCCGCAGGTCAACCAGGAGCGAGTGAGGACCTGGCTGGAAAATGCGGGCCTGGAATACACCGTCGACAGTGCGGGAATTATTTCAGTTAACTTTGCCGTGTGTACCGTAGTAATCGGGTTACAACACGATAATTTCATCTGGGTGCGTGCGGTTTGGAAAGCTAACTTAACCCGCACCGACGCCGCGCTGTTGCAAACCTATGTAAACGAACTAAACGCCAAGCGTTTCATGCCGCAGCTGGGTATTTACGGGCGCAACACCGACACCCCAGTGCTGCGGGCGGCAGTAGCCGGAATCATCATGGAAGGCATGAGTGACGCGCAGCTAGATGAATTCATGGACCTGGCAATTGCCGCCACAGAAGGTGCTTTGCGCGAATTAAGTACGGAGCATCCAGACCTGATGGGGGAGAGTGAATAATGGCTTGGTGGCAACATCCTGAAGACCAAGATACCCCGCCGGTAACGATAGAACGCCTTACCGAATGGTATGAGCAGCAAGGCTACAAATACGGCGTAGACGGCGACGACGAACGCCAGTATGTGGTTAGTGGTTTCGGTGGCTTCGGTGTGATTATGGAGATCACCCGCGCCGGGCTGCTGCGCGTGCACGGCCTGTACGACGTCGACATGAGCGTTAGCGAAGAAAACCGCTCACGCCTAGACTCCGTGTGCTGCTACTACAACGAAAACGCCCTGTTTCCCACCCTCTACAGTGAGGCTGACGATACCGGGCTACAAATACGCTCAGACTTTGTAATTCCCGTGGGGCGTGGTGCCAACGGCAAACAGCTCAGCAGCTACATCTACACCATGCTCGACGCCACCCTAGACGCCCTGCGCACAGCCCGCCTCGACCTAGGGTTGGAACCCAACCAGGAAGCTGACTGATGTCCACATTCCAAGTAGACCTGCGCGGCATGGTAGACCTGCTTTCGCGCAACCTCTACTCCGGTCCGCGCGTGTATGTGCGCGAACTGCTGCAAAACTGCGTGGATGCTATCTCTGCGCGCCGCGAACTAGACCCGCAGGCCCCCGCCCGCATCTCTTTCACCATTGAAGGCAACACCCTCACCTGCGCCGACACCGGCATTGGCTTAACCGAGCAGGAGGCGGGCACGCTCCTGTCCACCATTGGCGCCTCCTCTAAACGCGACGAGCTGGGCCTGGCCCGCTCAGACTTTTTGGGCCAATTCGGTATCGGGCTGCTGTCCTGCTTTATGGTCAGCCCCGAAATTGATGTGCGCTCACGCTCAGCTAAAGACCCCAACGCCCCTACCGTGCACTGGCAGGGACACACTGACGGCACCTACAGCGTAGACGTGCTCGACGCCGTCGACCCGGGAGTGCTGCGCCAAAGCGGCACCGTAATCACCCTGCACGCCCTGCCCGGCGAAGTGTGGATGGAGCCAGACACAGTGCGCTCGCTGATTGACGAGTTTGGCTCACTACTGCCGGTAGAGATTGAAGTGCGCTCCCCGGGGCGCACCACCCACCACGGCAACGCCAAGGCCCCCTGGGAACTGCCGCGTGAGCAGCAGGTGCGCTGGTGCCGTGAAAACCTAGGCTTTAACCCTTCCGAGATTCTCGAAATTGAGATTCCCGGCTCGGGGCTGCACGGACTGGTGGCTATTAACCCTGATGGGGTGAGCACCAACGACTCGCGCCACACCGTCTACGTCAAGCGGATGCTGGTTTCGCGCTCCGCTCAGGGGCTGGCCCCCAAGTGGGCTTACTTTGCGCGGGTGGTGGCCGATGCCGATTACCTGCGGCTAACTGCCTCACGTGAGCAGCTAGCCGACGACGACCTACTGCACGACACCGCCAATGCGGTAGGTACCGGTATTCGCACCTGGCTAGAGCGCCTAGCTAAGCACGCCCCGGGGACGTTTAACGAGTTCGTGGCCAGTCACGCGGTAGGCCTGCGCTCAGTGGCCCTAACTGACGACTACATGCTGGACCTAGTGTCTAAGTACGTGCCCTACCAGACCACGCTGGGCCCGCGCACGCTGGTGGAGCTAGCCGAAATGGATAAGCCGGTGCGCTATACCCGCAGTGTGGATCAGTACCGGGCGCTGGCGGATGTGGCCGCTAGCCAGGAACTGGTGCTGGTAAACGCTGGCTACGCCTATGAGGATGAGGTGCTGGGCGCCTTTATGCGCAACCAGACAGTGTCTGGTAATAGTGTGAACATCTCCCTGGTAGACCCCGGTGACCTGCTAGATGCCTTCCAGAATGCCTCCCCGGCAGAAGAAGCTGAAGCTTTAGACCTGATGCTGGTAGCTGCCCGGGCTATCAACCCGGCAGACTGCGAAGTGGTACTGCGCCGCTTTGAGCCGGCCACCATGCCAGCCCTGTACCTGCCAGACCCAGATCTGGCTGAACGCCAGGTAGCTAAAACTGCGCGCGAAAACGCTGACAGTATCTGGCAAGAACTGCTGGGCGTAACTGACCCATTTGCTAATTCACGCCCCCCGCGACTAGTGCTTAACCGCGCCAACTCTTTGGTGGCGCGCCTAGTGGCGGTAGGCTCCAACGAGAAAATCGCTAGCCAAGTACTGCGCGGCCTATATGTGCAGTGCCTGCTAGCCGGGCGCCAACCGCTAGGACCCAAAGAACGTGCCTGGGCGGCGCAAGCCCTAGGGGCTTTGCTAGATATGGCGTTGCAGGGCTAACACCAACTAGCAGGCTGGGAAGGAACATCATGACTACTGCCGACGACGTTCGTCAGCAACTTGACTATGTCTACGCCCTGGCTTACGGCCGGGCCCGCATCACTGCGGCAGCTGAGGCTGCCAGTGCCTCACTGGGCATTGATGACACTGCCCTGCAGCTAGAAGCTCACCAGCTACTAGTTGAGGCCTATGTGCAAGGCAGTGAACGCTGGAAAGCTATGGCACCTTTCTCCTGGTGCCTGGCGCTGTACAAGAGCCACCCCGAATATTTCGATGAAGAACGCTTGGACACGCTGCGTTGGCAGTACAAGTGGATCATTGAAATGGTGTGTAAAAACCCCGATATTAAACGCTCCCAGATAGAAGCGCTATTTAAGCAATTTAGCGACTTCTACCATGAGCAGGGGCTTAGCTCCCACACGGTGTATGGCATCGGGGTGTGGATGTACCAGAGCCTAGGTGAACTAGACCTGGCCTATGAGCAGCTAACCTCCTGGCGCGCCACCCCCACCGACGAGTTTTCTGACTGCCCCGCCTGCGACCTGCAAATTCAGGTGGACTACGCTACCGCCGTCGAAGACTGGCAGCTGGCCCTTAGCGCCACCATCCCGGTGCTAGGCGGCACCGTGGGCTGTGCTGATCAGCCCCAAGCCACCCAGGCCCGGGCCCTGCTACCCATGCTTTACACCAACCGGCCCAAGGATGCCTGGGATGCGCACCTACGCTCCTACCGGGTATCGCGCCGCGACCCCGGCAACGCCGTCAAACTAGGTTTGCACCTGCAATACCTGGCCCTATCTGGGCACCTCGCTAGGGGCCTGCGGGCCCTGCGTGAAACCCTGCCCCTAATCAAGGCGGTAGACAGTGCCTACGCCCTGTGGGAGCTACTAGTTGGCGCAGCTTTGGTAGCCCGCGAGTCAGTGGCGGCCGGGCAGGGGCAGGGGCTAGTTAGTATCGACGTCGACACCAAAAACATGTGGTGCCCAGGGATGGAAATTACCTCCCAAACCACCATGGCGCAGCTTTACGAAGGCCTCACCCAGTGGGCCTACGATCTAGCCGCAAAATTCGACGCCCGCAACCAAAACAGCTTCTTCACCGACACCACCCGCACTCGCCTAGAGCGCGAAACCTTCAAAAACCTAGGCGACGCCGACGACAGCTTCGCCTCCCTGGGCGTAGACCTACTAGAGATCGGCGAAGAACTGCCTGACGGCGTCGCCCTTGGTGAAAAAGGCGGACTGGAAACCATTGAGGCCCCCGCGCGCCCCAACCAAAAACTCAGCCCCCTTAAAGATGACGAACTAGCTCCCTACCCGGCGGTAGACCTGAGCCGACCCAAGCCGGTAACCGACGTCAACCAGGCCATGGAGCGCTACATCGCCCAGTTCTTTGATATCGGCACCGACCTGGAATTTGAATACCTAATGGACCAGCTAATCACCCCTGGTTACGCTGAAGCCATTGAAGCCATGGACATTGATCCAGTGGTTAAATACGTGTCCTTAGCCGGTATTCACAGTGCCCTGCTGGATCCCCAAAGGGCCATTACCTGGCGGGCGCGGGCGCGTGAAGCAGTACTAGAGCGGCTGAACTCCCAGGAAGCCAGCCGGGGCCTGCTAGCCAAGCTCAAAAACAAGCGCGCCGGCCGAGTAGCTTTTGACGAGTCCTACCTGGTGGCCTTTGAAATCTCCGACATTGACTCTGAGCTGAGCCTAGAGCAGATGAGCGGGGATGAAGACTCCAATGTTGACAAGCGCACCAAACGCCAACAGAAGCTAGAAAGCCTCTACCAGCTCACCGCTGACATGGTTGAGCGAGGCTGTGAAGAGCGCGAGCGGCAAAAGGATTTTGACAGTTTCCTGTTTTCCATTGCCGGCAGCCTGATTGGCACATCCCTGCAGCTAGAAGACAAAGACCTAGCCGCAAAGTGCCTAGAGCTACGACGCACCATTGCCCAGCGCCCACTAAACCTGGAGGCGGGGCAGGGCCAGTCAGTCATGCAGATCAAAGACATTTTGGATATTGATCTGGCTGAATATCAGCGCGCCATCGGTAAGGTGTATGACGCCTGCGCCCTAGCCGATGAGCTAATGCGCCGCTATGACCCCTGCCCGCCGCGCATTGTGCTAAACGCTCGCCTGGTGATTGCCCGGGCTAGTGTGACCATGGGTGAATACCAAGAAGCTGTGCGCCAGTGCCGCGAAATGGTTAACGTGTGCCTTACCCTGGGGCAGATGGATCGGGCGCTAGCCTCCCTGCTGTTCCTGGCTCAGGCGCTAGGTCAAGATGGGCGCTACTTAGAGAGCGCTGAAATCATTGAATCTGGCCTAAACCTGCTGGACTCGCGTGACCTGCCGGCTATCCGCCACCACTTTGTGCGTACCCTAGCCCAGGTGCAAATGGCCATGGGTGAGCTGGGGGAGGCCGCCGATAACTTCGAAAAAACCGCCGAATTTGAGGCTGCCCAAGGCAACACCAAAGCCTGGGAGAGTGCTTTGGAGTATGCGGCCAGCTGTTGCGAAGAAAACGACGAGTTTACGCGTGCCTTTGGGATTTTGATGCGCCTGGCTGATGGCTATGAGCTAAAAACCCCTGACGAGTGCATTGACTGTGAACGCACCTTACGCCGCGCCGCCGGTGACCTGGTACAAAGCCCCACCCTGCCCCAGTGCCGCGCCAACTTTGACCGGGCCGCTGAGCTGATGGAGCGGGCCCGCAAACTAGCCCAGGCCCAGCCGGCCAGCCCGCGGTACCTGCCCGAATACGAAATGGGCTCGTGGCATTACGACTTCGCAGTGATCTGCTGGAACTGCGAGGAAATTAGCCAGTGTCTAGAACACGCCCAGGCCTCCTATGAGAGCTTTATGAGCGACGAGGATCTGCACCAGGCTCCGCGCGCCATGGCCATGGTAGTGCGCTGCCACATAGCGCTAGGTCAGGTAGAGCAGGCCCGCGCCGCTATCGCCAAGATCCGCGCCATGCTGGACAGTCCCAAATATCGAGACCACCCGGCACTAGAGTTCTGCGACGAACAAAGCGATCTGCTAGACGCCGAGTTTGGCCCAGAATAAAGCGGTTTGTAAAGCCTAGTTGCGCCCCGTCGGCAACCCCGGCGGGGCGCATTTTTACCGGTAAATCACCGGGTTTAATCTGTGAATAGCGGCACTAAAAGCGATAGATGGGTTGTCAGCACGTTTTAGCACAGGCTAACGTTATTCACAGTTCAACAACTTAGTCAGCTTTTAATGACTAACCACTTAAAGGAGACGGTCTAGTGACCCAGGTTTGCGGGATGTGTATGTGCTGTTGCCGTTGATGGCCACAGTCAATTTTCCAACCCTAAAACCTTTAAGTGAGGTGCCAAGTGCACACAGAAGAAGCCGTCCGACCACAACGTCAATTTGGTGCCAGCTATGTCTGGAGCGGACTTAAACGCGACAAATGGGGCCTATTTGGCGGACTGATCGTCGTCGTCGCCACGCTGGTAACCCTGACGGCCACATGGATCACCAAAGCCCTAGGCATTTCCGCCACCGAATACCACCTGCAGCTGCTGGATGATTCTGGCGTGCCCAAGGGGTTCATGGGCGGTGTCAGCCTGGCCCACCCGCTAGGAGTTGAGCCCCAAACTGGGCGCGACCTGCTAGCCATTGTGGTGGAAGGGACTCGCACCTCCTACACCATTGGCCTGGGAGCCACCATTGTTTCGGTGCTTATCGCCATTATTTTGGGGGTTAGCGCCGGTTACCTAGGCGGCTGGTGGGATGGGCTCATCTCACGCCTAACCGACGTCACCATGGGCTTTCCGCACCTGGTGTTCATGATTGCGGTTTCCGCCCTGATCCCCTCCAATGTGCCGCGCGTGCCCGTAATGATCGCCATCATCGGCATCCTGGGGTGGACCTCCACCGCCCGCGTGCTGCGCTCACACGCACTGAGCCTGCGCAACCGCACCTTCGTGCAAGCGGCCCGGGCCATGGGAGCCAGCAACTGGCGCATCCTTAGCCGCGAGATCATGCCTAACCTGGTCTCCACCCTGATTGTTTTCACCACCATTTCTATCCCCGGCAAGATTGGCGCGGAGGCTGCCCTGTCCTTCCTGGGGGTAGGGGTTAGTCCGCCGACGCCGTCATGGGGACGCACTATCGGCTCGGCAGTGGCCTGGGTAAACACTGACCCCTGGTATCTGCTATGGCCGGGTGCCGCCCTGTTCCTGGTAACGCTGGGTTTCAACATGTTTGGTGACGCGCTACGCGACGCACTGGACCCCAAGACGGGAGAGCAGTGATGGGACGGACTCGTTTCTTAATTTCCCGCACCTTCCAATCCATCTTGGTGCTGGTAATCGTCACCCTAATTACTTTCGCGATTTTCTCACTGTGGCCCTCAAACCCGGCCCTGCTGGTTTGTGGCAAGCCCTGTACTGCTGAGAACCTAGCCCGCGCCCAGGCCTATATGGGTCTAGATGAGCCCTGGTATGTCCAGTTTTGGCAGTACCTGTCCGGGATTTTCACTGGCCGCACTTTCGGTAGCGGGGCAGACATGATTGTTTGCAACGCGCCCTGCTTGGGTTACTCCTTCCGTCTCAACGCCCAAGTGAGCGAACTAATCACTAGTCGCCTGCCGGTGACAGTGTCTATTGCGGTAGGTGCCGCCGTGCTCTGGCTGGTAGTTGGGGTAGGTGCCGGAATTATTTCCGCGCTACGCCGAGGCTCACGCACTGACCGTTTCATCATGGCCGGAACAGTTTTTGGGGTTAGCGCCCCCACCTACCTGATTGGTTTGCTGGGCATCTTAATCTTTGGTTTCACCCTAGATATGGTGCCGGTGGCCGGGTATGTGCCGCTAACTGAAGACTTCGTGGGCTGGCTGTGGCACTTGGTACTACCTTGGACCGTGCTGGCGATTATCTCCGCAGCCATGTATGCGCGCCTGGTGCGCTCAGACATGCTAGACAACCTCCAGGAAGACTACGTGCGTACCCTACGCGCCCAGGGACTACCTGAACGGGTAGTGATTGGCCGCCACGTCATGCGCAACATTGCCCTGCCCATCATTACCTTCTTCGCCCTGGACTTTGGGTCTATGTTGGGTGGTGCGGTAATCACCGAACGCGTATTTTCCATGCAGGGACTAGGAGCCTTACTAATGGATGCTGTGGGCACCACAGATATCCCGGTCATCATGGGAGTTACCCTAGTAGCAGCGGCATTCGTGGTGGTCGCGAACTTAATTGCCGACGCCGTCGCTACTTTAGTTGATCCGCGCATCTAAACCTGGAACTTACTTTCACAACCGACGTGCAGCTAACAGCTACCGTCTACTTTCCACAACACACAGATTTCTCGCCTGAGCGAGTAGAACCTAGTAGAAACAACTACAGGTTTAAGCACCATAAGAAAGGACTCGAAATGTCCCAGAACCTATCGGCTTCGGCTTGGGTTAAAGCCAATATTTCTCGTCGTGGTCTGCTAAGCGCATCCGGTATGGGCGCTATGGGTTTGGTGCTAGCCGCATGTGGCGCCAACTCTTCTGACAAGGTGGGGGCGGCGGCGTCGGCCACCGCTAAGAAGGGCGGCACCCTGACGGTACTCAGCTCCTCCACCGACATTAACTGGGACCCGGCCAAGAGCCAGTCCCTGCCCATCACCTCCCTGCCGCTGGTACACCGCCGCCTAGTGGGCCTGCGCCTGGTTGAGGGTAAGCCGGTTGAACTGGTTGGTGACCTAGCCAACGACACCGGTAAGGTCTCTGAAGATGGCCTGACCTGGACCTTCACCATTAAGAAGGGCCTGAAGATGCAAAATGGCCAGGAGATCACCACCAAGCTGATCAAGTACGGCATTGAGCGCTCCTTCGCTCCCTCGCTTTCCGGTGGCCTGGGCTACCACAAGACCCTGCTGGAGGGTGGTAAGAACTACCAGGGCCCTTACAACGGCAAGCACCTGGACTCGATCGGCACCCCCGACGACTACACCATTACCTTCAAGCTGGTGCGCCCCTACGGTGACTGGCCGTGGGTAGTGTCCACCCCCACCTTCTCGCCCGTGCCCACCGGTGACGACCCGTCCACCTACACTCGCAAGCCGGTAGCTTCCGGCCCCTACCAGGTGGCGGACTACAAGCAGGGCGTCTCGGTAACCCTGGAACGCAACCCCAAGTGGGAGGCCAAGAGCGACCCGCTGCGTAGCGCCCTACCCGACAAGGTGGTGTTCAAGCTGGGTCAGGATGAATCGGTAGCTAACAAGTCCATCATTGCTGACGCCGGTGAAGCTGCCACCTCCATGAGCTCCTCGCGCGTGGCCGCCGCCCAGCTAGCGGAAATCACCGCCAACCCCAAGGCTAAGGCCCGCCTGGCTACCTCCAGCGCCGGCCCGCTGCTGTACCTGGCCATCAACACTGAGCGCGTAAAGGACCTGGCTGTGCGTCAGGCCATCAACTACGCGGTTAACAAGGACGCCGTGGTGCAGGCCCTGGGAGGTCAGCTAGGTGGTCTCAAGGCCACCACCTACATCACTCCCGGCATTGAGGGACGTAAGGAATACGACCTGTACCCCTACAACGTGAACAAGGCTAAGCAGCTGATCGCCGGCAAGAACGTGCCCGAGCTGGTGCTGCTCACCCCCAACGGCCAGGCCCAGGTGGCCGTGGCTGAGGCAGTGCAGCAGTCGCTGACCAAGGCCGGTTTCAAGGTTCGCATTGACCCGGTTGAGACCGATACTGCCAGTGAGCGCTCCACTAACTCTGACGGTTCCTCCTATGACCTGACGCTAATGTCCTGGAACCCGGACTACCCCAGCCCGGCCGCTAACCTGCAGCCGCTGTTTGCCTCCAGCGAGATCGGTAACGGTGGCATTAACGCCTCGCGCTTTAAGGATGACGCCGTCGATAAGGCTATTGACGCGGCCTCAGCTGAGCTAGACCCGGCCAAGGCCAAGGTTGCCTGGGCCGCCGTCGACAAGCAGATTGCCCAGCAAGCCCCCGCAGTGCCGTTGGCCTACCGCCGCAACTCCTTCCTGCGCGGCTCGAAGGTTACCGGCTTCTACGTGGAGCCCTACCCGGCATACCCGAACTACCTGGTACTAGGGGTCGAATAGAGATGAGCATCGAAAGTAGTTCCCAACGCCCTAGTGGCGCGGGCGCAGACGCCGAGCTGCTGCCCGGCGGCGAGGCTGACGGCCAGGCTGCTAACGCCCAGGGGGCGGTTGTAGACACTGTCTACGACGGCGCTCAGGAGGCTACCACTCAGGTGGACGCTGCCGGCTTTGAAAAGCCGGCGCCTGGAACGGTGCTTTGCCTGCGCGAATTTGGCGTAACCTTCCCCGCCCAAGGCGGCGAGGACGTCGTCGCCAGCCAGCAGATCAACCTGGACCTAATTAAGGGCCAAGTGTTGGCGCTGGTGGGCGAGTCGGGTTCAGGTAAATCCGTGACCGCCATGGGGGCGTTGGGGCTACTTTCAGCTAACGCGCTAGTTAGCGGCAGTGCCGTACTGGACTGCTGCCGCCAAAACCAGGAACTGGTGGGGGCTGCGCGTGAAATTTTGGATCAGGTGCGCGGCGAACATGTGGGCGTGATCTTCCAAGAACCCACCACCGCCCTGGATCCGCTGTTTACCATCGGCGACCAGATCGCCGAAGCCATTGCTATCCATGGCGAGGGTAAAGGCAAACGCACTACGGCTCGCCAGCGCCGCGCCGTGCGCACCCAGGTGCTTAACGCCCTTAGCCGCGCCGGGCTGGGCGGGGATCAGCGTGAAACTGAGCGGATCGCTGACTCCTACCCGCACCAGCTTTCCGGTGGCCAGTTGCAGCGCGCCTGCATCGCCCTGGCTACCGCCAATAACCCCAGCGTGCTAATTGCTGACGAGCCCACCACCGCCCTGGATGTAACCGTGCAGGCCGAGATCTTGGATCTGCTGCGCCAACTGGCCAGTGAAGGCGTGGCGGTACTGCTAATCACCCACGACATGGGGGTGGTGGCCGATGTGGCCGACGCGGTGGCGGTAATGCGTCATGGGCGAATCATTGAGCGTGGCGATGTGCGCACTATCTTTGCTTCTCCTAGCCATGACTACACCCGTCAGCTGTTGGCTGCGGTGCCGCGTCTAAATAGCTTGCGTGGCGGCGCGGGCGACGCCGCTAGTGAGGGCGATGGCGTTGCTTCCCGGGTGGGCGATAGTGCCCAGCCGCTAGTGCGAATTGAAAATCTAGACGTTGTCTACCGCAATGGGCGTCGCCAGGTGCACGCGGTGCGCGGGGTTAGCTTCGATATTGCGCGTGGCCAAGTTCTAGGCCTGGTGGGTGAATCCGGCTCAGGCAAATCCACCATTGCTGGCACGATCACCGGCCTGGTGCCTATCCACTCCGGCTCAGTGCAGGTAGATGGCCTGGAAGTAGCTGGGGCTAGTGGGCGCAAGCTGCGGGGAGTGCGCAGCCAAACCGGCATCGTGTTCCAAAACCCGGCCTCCTCGCTAAACCCGCGCCGCTCAGTGGGGGCCTCCATTGGCCAGCCGCTACAGTTACACACCAACCTGACTAACGCCCAGCGGCGCCAGCGGGTAAATGAGCTGCTTGAGGCGGTGCGCCTGCCGGCGTCGATGGCTCAGCGCTATCCCCATGAAATGAGTGGTGGACAGCGTCAACGGGTGGCTATTGCGCGTGCCCTGGCGCTGCAGCCGCAGCTACTGATCGCCGATGAACCCACTAGTGCCCTGGACGTATCAGTGCAGGCTGTAGTGCTAGAGCTGCTAGCTAGCTTGCAGCACGAACTTGGCTTTGCCTGCCTGTTTGTCTCCCACGACCTAGCCGTGGTGGAGCAGGTCGCCTCCCAGGTGGTGGTGCTGCGTCAAGGCCAGGTGGTGGAAGCCGGCAAAACCACCAAGGTACTCTCCGCCCCCAGTGATCCTTACACCCAGGCGCTGGTGGCTGCTGTACCAGTTCCTGACCCAATTATTCAGGCTCAGCGCCGCGCTAAGCGCGCGACTGCTTTACGAGCCGCCTGAACCCTAGCCACAACAGGTCTGCCACCGTAACATTAATTTAGTGGGCAGCGCCACGTTCTTGCGCTGTATGGCTGTTGGGTCAGGTCAAGTTGACCTTTGGGATAAGGAGAATGGGATGCCGATTAGTGCCCATAAACGTTTTGGTTCTGAACTTGCACCTGGACCGGGGCGATACCGACTGGTTGCTAGCGGCGCCTGCCCTTACTGCCGCCGCGTACTAATTGCCCGTCGACTACTAGGCCTAACCAACGCTCTGCGTGTGGCCTGGAGCTACGGTCGTGGCGAGGACGGCTACTGGCAGCTAACTGATGGCTCTGGTCTACCCGGCGAGGACCCGGTACTACACGCCACCTCAGTGGCTGAGGTTTACGCCAGCACTCCCGGCTACACCCCGCCACCCACCATTCCCGCCCTGGTTGAACTGGCCAGTGGGGAAGTGGTTATGGACTCCTCTGCTGACCTGCTCTTTGACCTGGCTACGGCCTGGAAGCCGTTCCATATTGCCAGTGCTCCCGATCTCTACCCTGAGCCCTACCGCCTGGCCATTGACGCCTGGCAGCGCTGGCTAGATGAGCATGTATCCGCCCCTCAGGGCAAGATTATTCACGCCGACGGCGACACTGAACTAGTTGACGCCGGGGTGCTGACCCTATTCACCGCTTTTGACGTGATTGACACGCTGCTGGCGCATGCCACCGGCATGGAGGCTGCCCGCGAGGACGTCATGACCTTCTCTGAGATGCCCTACCTGGCTGCTGTGACCGCCGTGGGCCAGTACCTGTGCGGCAATAATCCCACCGCTGCTGACATCTTGCTGTTCACCCAGATCCAGTCTTACGAGTACTCCACCCGTGAGGGGCTGGGCTCGCCTTCAATCAGCTTCTGGCCGGCGCTGGCCCGCTGGTTCCGCGCCCTGGAGAACACCCGCTACTGGGTGGGTAGCGAAGAACGCGCCGCCCTGGGCCTGTAAGCCGCCCGGGCCTGTAAAAGTGTGTTGTGGCGGCGTGGGGTAGTGCGCTAGTTACGCCAGGCGTTAGGCTTAAAGCCAGCCAAAGTAAATTTGAAAGGCAAATATGAGCGTCGAACTGATTGAGCAGTCTTCCCCCGAGCTAGTAGCTGCCATGGAGCGCCTAATCCCGCAGCTGAGCCGTAGCGCCAAGCCCCTCACCGCCCAGCAGACCCAGGCCCTGGTAGACCAGGACAGTGTCTACCTGTTCGTTTTCCGCACGGATAAGCCCGTCATCGCTGCCGACGGCAACGAGGTTGAGGCAGGTACCATCCTAGGTATGCTCTCTCTGGCCACCTTCGCTATCCCCACCGGCGTGCGCGCCTGGGTTGAGGACGTGGTGGTCGACGCCGGCACGCGCGGTATGGGTGCAGGCCAGCAGCTGGTTGAGGCCGCCGTGGCACACGCCCAGAAGATCGGCGCGCGCACCGTTGACCTAACCAGCCGCCCCAGCCGTGAAGCCGCCAACCGTCTCTACCGACGCTGTGGCTTCGAGCTGCGCGAAACCAACGTTTACCGCTACGCCAGCAACTGATCGATATAGGCTGCCACGCTAGGCACGCTATGACCACCGGCCGCTTCGCACAGGCCATCCACAGAGTTTTCCATGGCGGCAGCCGTATCGGCGCTAGCTAGTAGCTGTAAGTCATTCCAAGAATCACCCACCGCCGCAGTGCGGGCCACCGGCCTGCCTGCGGCGGCCAGGTATTGCACCAGCCACTGCAAAGCAGTGGCTTTAGTGACCCCATGTGGGACCACATCAAGGTAGTTGGTGGAACGCGGGGCATCTAGCTGCCCCGCGAACTCCTGGCTGATTTGGGCAGATAGGGCGTCGGCAGTGTGCGGGTTGGGGATATAAACCGGTACTGAGGAAACCTCTAAGCCTCGCTCCAACACCTCATCCAGGGTGGACCACACAAAACCGTTTTCGGGCCGGTCAGTGCTGAATTTAGCCAGGTGACCGGTGGCATCGTGAACAATGTAGTCCGCCTGCGGCGTGGTGCAGTAGAAGCTGCAATCTTCACGCTCCAACAATGGCGCCAGCACCGCCTCCAGCTGAGCTGGCGCAATAGTGCGGTTATAAAGCACGTTAGCTTCGCCGTCGGCAACCACGCAGCCAGAAGCGCAAACGGTGTAGTCATAAACCACCTGCTGCATCCCCAGCGGGCGCGAAACCAGGCTCAAACTGCGCCCACTGGCGGGCACCAACACGTTGCCAGCAGCCCGCCAACGCGCACAGGCCGCCGCGTTTTGCTCCCCCACAGTGTTAGGGGCGCTAAATAAAGTGCCATCCAAATCAGTAGCCAGTAACTGCACCAAAACCTCCAAAACTTTAAACAAAACGCGGCTGAACCTGCCCGGTCTGGGCGGGCTCAGCCGCTTAGCAGCCGGCCTGGGCTAAGGCCCTGGCTGGTGCTTACTCCTTGGGGACGTTGCGCTCTAGCTCGGATAGCCAAGCCGCCCCGGAAGCATCAGAAGGCATACGCCAGTCGCCGCGCGGCGAGAGAGTACCGCCGGCTACCACCTTGGGGCCGTTAGGCAGGGTGGAGCGCTTGAACTGGTTAGCGAAGAAACGCTTAATGAACAGCTCTAGCCACTTGCGAATCTCGGGCAGCTGGTAAGCCACCTGCTCATTTTCGGGAATCCCCACCGGCCAGTGGCCCGTGGAGGCGTCATGCCAGGCCTTCTCAGCCAGGAACGCAATGCGGCTGGGGCGCGCCCCGCGTCGCAGCACCTGGAACAGGGTGAAGTCCTGTAGCGGGTAGGGGCCAATCTTAGCCTGGGTGGACTGGATCGGCTCACCATCCTTGCTAGGAACTAGTTCAGGGCTGATCTCAGTGTCCAGCACTGAAAGCAAAGTGGCACCCACGGCGTCGTCGAAAATCTTTTCCGCCACCACCCAACGGATCAGGTGCTGGATCAAGGTCTTGGGGATGCCCGCGTTGACGCCATAGTGGGCCATTTGGTCGCCTACGCCGAAAGTGCACCAACCCAGCGCCAACTCGCTTAGGTCACCGGTGCCAAGCACAATCCCGCCACGCTCATTGGCGATACGGAACAGGAAGTCGGTGCGCAGGCCGGCCTGGACGTTTTCGAAGGTGACGTCGTAGACCTCCTCGCCGCGCCCGAAGGGGTGACCCATGTCTTTAAGCATCTGCGTGGCCACGGGGCGAATGTCGATTTCTTCAAAGGTGCAACCCAGGCGGGTGGCTAGGTCGATAGCGTTGCGCTTGGTGCCGGCGGTGGTGGCAAAACCGGGCATGGTGATGGCGATTATGTCGCTGCGTGGGCGGCCTAGACGGTCCATGGCGCGCGCGGCCACAATCAATGCGTGGGTGGAGTCCAGGCCACCAGAAACCCCGATCACTAGCTTGGGGTTGCCGATAGCGCGCAGGCGCTGCTCCAGTCCGGCCACCTGGATCGAGTAGGCCTCGTAGCAGTCCTGGGCTAGGCGCGCGGGGTCGTCAGGTACGAACGGGAAGCGGTCTAGCGGGCGGCGCAAACCAATGTCGGCGCGGGTGGGCACTAGCGGCACCGAAATGGTGCGGTAGTCGCTGGCAGCGCCCTGCTGCTCAATGCGGTTATCGTCAAAGCTGCCTTGGCGTAGTCGCTCTGAGGCCAGGGTACGGATATCGACGTCGGCTACTGCCATGCGCGGGCCCTGTGGGAAACGCTCGGTTTCAGCTAGTTTCTCGCCCAGCTCATAGATCATGGTTTGTCCATCCCACGACAGGTCCGTGGAGGATTCGCCCTCACCGGCGGCGGCGTACACGTAGGCGGCGTTGCAGCGCAGCGAGGCTGAGCGGGCCAGCAGCTCACGGTCGTCGGCGCGCCCCACAGTAATGGGCGAGCCCGACAGGTTCACCAGCACATTGGCACCCGCCAGGGCAGCCTGGGCGGAGGGCGCCACCGGCACCCACAGGTCCTCACACACCTCCATGTGCAACACCATGCCCGGGATGTGGGGGAAGTCTAGGAGCAGCTTGTTACCAAAAGGCACGACGGCGCCGCTCGGGTTTGCTGGGTTCGCTGGGTTCGCCGGGGTGGGCGCTGAGGCTGCGGGGGAGTCCGGGCTGGCTACGGGGTTGGCTGTAGGCGTGGCCGGGGTGGCTGCGGAGGCGGCGACGGCGTCGTGCTGGGAGGCTGCGAGGGAGGCGGCGACGGCGTCGTCCCGGGTGGGGCCGTCACCCACCCCGGGCAGGGTGATAGAGGTGGTGGCGGCACTGGCGCCAGAGGCGAAGTGGCGCTTTTCGTAAAATTCGCGGTAGTTGGGCAGGAAAGTCTTGGGGGCGACGGCGTAAACGCGACCACCCTGGATGGCTAGCGCGCAGTTGTATAGGCGGTTGCCCTGGCGTAGCGGGGCTCCCACCACTGCCATGACAGTTAGCTCGGCGCTGGCCTGACGCACCGACTCAATTGCGGCCAGAGTCTGCTCTAGCAGTACTTCCTGCAGGAAAAGATCATCGATGGCGTAACCGGTGAGGTTGAGTTCCGGGAACACGGCCACAGCTACGCCCTGAGCTTGGGCTTCGTGAAGCAAATCAATGGTGGTTTGCGCATTCTTAGCTGGATTAGCAGGCGCTACGGGGGCGGTTACGGCCGCGATACGGGCAAAGCCTTGATCATAAACTGAGCGGAACTCCATATGCGTATTGTGTCACGGCCAAGGGGAGTGGGTTAAGTAGTGAGTGGAGCGGGTTAAGTGACGCCGGGGCGGTAAAACTACAAAACTGCGCCACCAGGTGGTGACGCAGTTTTTGAGTGCAGTTGTGCGCAGTGGACGGGCCGGCGGGGGAGCCCAGGCCCGCCCTGCGCTAGCCGCTAGCGCTCGCAGCTAGCGCTCGCGGGCGCAGGGCCGGGCGGCGCCCGCAACCGGGCTAGCCGCAACGGCGTCGTCGGCAGATACCGAAGCGGCAGGCGCAGCGTCACCAGCAGACGCAACCTCACCAGCGGCGCCATCCTTAGATGCGGCGGCCTCCTCTTCTTCCAGCAGCTGCAAGGCGGCCTTAGTGCTCAGCTCCTTCTTGCGGAAGAGCGTGCCCAACACGGCGGCCAGTAGCAAGGTGGGCACCAAATAGGCGAAGATCGGAATCAAAGCGTCGGCGTAAGATTCCACCACCACGTTACGCAACGGCGTCGGCAATGTCTTAACAATGGCGGGGGTGAGGCCAGAAGTACCCTTGCCGCCACCAACGTTAGAGAAAGCCGCCATCTGCTTAAGCGTGGCCGGGTCAGCGTTAGCCAGCAAGGCGCGCATCTTCTCGCTCAGGTTGTCCTTCAGGCCACTGGAGAAGGCAGTACCCATCGCGGCCACGCCCAAAGACAAGCCAATCTCGCGGAAGAAGTTATTACCGCTGGTGGCAGTGCCAATGTGACGCGGGTTGACGTCATTTTGCACCAGGGTGGTGATCAGCTGGAAGAAGAAGCCGATACCCGCGCCCATAACCGTGGCATACAGGGTGATAAGCCAAACTGAGCTGTGAACATCCAGCTGGGACATCCCCAAAGTGCCAGCTGCCGCAACGATCGGGCCAATGATCAGGTAGATCTTGTAATGGCCGGTGCGGCTCATGGCTATGCCAGAAAAAACACCGGTAGCCAACAAGCCCAGCGTCATCGGCACCAGCAAAAGCCCTGAAACCGTGGCCGAATATCCATAACCCATTTGCAGGTAAGTAGGCAGGTACAAGGTGGCGCCAAACATGGCCCCCATGTACAGCATGGACATCAGCGTGGCCAGGACGAAGGTGCGGTTAGTCATCACCTCATAGGGCAAAATCGGCTCAATCGCGCGTCGCTCTGCGAGCACAAAAGCCGCCAGGCAGGCTAAGCCCGCCGCACCCATACCAATAATCACCGGGCTAGACCAGGCGTACTCGCTGCCGCCCCACGTGGCCACCAAAACGATGGCCACCGCCGCAACATCCATAAGCACCAAACCCAGCCAGTCAATGGGGGCGCTCAGCTTGTGCTTCGGTAGCTTCAAGGTCAGCGCCATGGCACTGAAAGCAACTACACCCAGGGGCAGGTTGATCCAGAAAGTCCAGCGCCAAGACACCGAGTCAGTCAGCCAACCACCAATGATCGGGCCCAGTACCGAGGCGATACCGAACATGGCGCCAATGGGGGCGCCGTAGCTGCCACGGTAACGCGGCGGGATCAGGTCAGCCATAACCGCCTGGGCGGAAATGATCAGGCCACCGCCACCCACGCCCTGTAGGGCGCGGAAAATAATTAGCTGGGTCATGTCGGTGGAAAAACCACACAGAGTGGAGCCCAGTAGGAAGGTGCCGATAGCCACCAAGAACAGGTTCTTGCGCCCCACCAGGTCGCCAAGTTTGCCGTAGATGGGCATTACCACAGTGATTGCCAGAGTGTAGGCGGTGATAATCCACGACATGTGCTCGGCGCCGCCCAGCTCGCCCACGATTGTGGGTAGGGCTGTGCCTACGATGGTCTGGTCCATGGCTGACAAGAACATCACCAGCAGCAAAGCCACATACACCGCCCAGAAACGGCGGTCTGGCTTAAAGCTGGTTTGTGTTACTGTGCCTGTTTGTGCGGGCGTGGCAGCCTGGGCTGAGGTCGATGCGGGCGCGGTGGTTGGTGTTGACGCGGTGGCTGGTGCGGGCGCACCCGCGCGCTTTTGTGTGCTCATTTTCCTTCCTTTCCCTGGGAGTTTTTGGGGGTGACGACGGCGCTCTGAGGTGGCGCGCTCGTGGCTGCCGGGGTTGTTAGGGATGCTGGGGTGGCCGGGGTGGCGCCACCCTGGGGGTTAGTGGGGCGGGAGACGGCGGACGTGAGTGGTGTGGCGGCGTCGAGACCCGAACCGATAAGCGAAACGGTCAGCGCTAAAGTATGGTCAATAGCGTCCTCCAAAGTGGCGGAGCTGGCGGTGTCACTTTCCAGCCACTCATCGAAAGCAGTGCGTTCAATTGCCAGCATCAGGTAGACCGCCAGGCGCAGGCGACTGTCATCCTCACTGAGCTGGGCGCGCTGAGCCAGGGCCGGGCGGAGAGACTCAAAAGAGCTACGAATCGCTGCGTCTATACGGTTGTGAACTTCCGGATCAGTGGCGGCAATCTCGCGCAGCAACAAAAATTCCGCACGGTCACCGTCAAGGCGCCTAGCACGCTCAAGTAGCAGTTCGCGCAGGTCCGCAAGGAAATTGTTGCTAGTGCTGGCGATATGTGCGAAAGCTTCGGGGTCAAGCGCGGGCCAGACCTTGATTAGGTCAAACTTGGTGGGGAAATAGTTAAAAACGGTCCGACGCGAAACTCCGGCACGCTCGGCGACGGCGTCGTAAGTCATGGCCTCATAACCGCGCTCGCGGACCAACTCGGCGGCAGCCTGGCGAATCGCCCTATAGCGACGCCGTTTGTGAGGTGGCATTTCGGCGTCCAGAACTACTGGGCACCTAGCTTGTTTCACGGAGTGTTTCACGGGAAACAATTTTGCACCCAATGCATATTTGCATCAAGTGCAAAAGTGGTGGCGACAAACACAAACGGGCGCCCGCTGCATTAGCGAACGCCCGTAAGGTCCCAAGGGGGGAATGACGGAAGCCTTGTTCTTAGCCCTCGACGCGAGCGCCTGGGCCGGCCGGAGCCTGCGGATCTACGGGGCGATCGTAACCACCAGCTGCGCGGTCATCGGCGTCGGCGTCAGTCTCAAAGAGCATGTTAGCCAAGCGCACGTGCACAGCCTCGATCTTGGGGATGTCCTCTAGGCGCACCGGCTTTTCGGCGCTGGTTTCCAAAATCAGGGTGCCGCAACCGAAAATGCGGTCGGTCCAGCCGCGCTCGTAACGGATGTCAGAGATGCGCGAGAGGGGGATGTCGTGACCACCCTTGTTGAAGATGCCCTTGCGGGTGATGATGCGGCGGTTGGTGACGGTGAAGGTTTTATTTAGCCACTGCAGCCAAGGCGTAATAAATAGTGGGAAAGCCACAATAAGTGTCAGGATCCAGATTGCGTAAAGCCCCCAAGGCTGCCACGACTGTGGGGCAATTACGCTGGCGATGATGGCAACGGTAATGAGCAGTATGGTGCCCAAGATGCGCCAGCCCAATACTTTGGGGTGGGTGCGCATGTAGTCGACTACGTACTCGCCGTCGGATAGATGTCTTTTAGGAAACGCCATAGCTTCATCTTTGCAGACACTCGCCTTAGTGTCACTTGCTTAGGCCGGAAAATTTTAGGTGCGGGCGCGGCTTTTGGGTCGGCGGGTCTTGACGGTGGGGTTTGGCGACGGCGCCGGGCTGGTGGTCGCGCGGGTCGGCGGCGTGCGTGGGCTGTGAGCGCTGAGGGGAGTGTGCTCTGGTGGGTGCTTCGGTGCGCGTTGAGGTGTTGGTAGCACCTGTGGGTCAGCGGCACGCGGCGTACGGCGAGTGTGGACTAGTGGCGTGAGGGCTGACATTGCGCGGCGGGGGAGCTGGGGGAGTGGATAGAGAGGTAGAGGTTAGAGGGCTGCAAAGTTAGATGGTTACAAATACTGACAAATCGTCCCTTGCCTATAAAACCCCATGAATTTTTTATAGGCGAGGGACGATTTTGTATGTACCTGTATGTACCTGTGTGTACTTGTATGTATGCGAAGAGAAGATCAGTTCTGCTTGGCCAGCAGGTCGCGGATCTCGCTGAGCAGCTCGGTCTCGGTGGGAACGGCCGGAGCTGCGGCTTCCTTGGCAGCCTTGCGCTCGCGCATCTTGTTCATGGGCAGCACGATGCAGAAGTAAACAGCGGCGGCCACCAGCAGGAAGTTGATGCCCTGGGTCAGGATGGCGCCGGGCTGGATGTATTCCTTGGAGCTGGGGTCAATCTTGAACTGCAGTACGGAGTCGAAGTTCGGGGAACCGATTAGCTGAGCCAGGATGCCCATGATGAAAGCGGTTACCTTGTCAACGATCGGCTTGAAAGCGTTACCGATAATAACGGCGACGGCTAGGTCGACCACGTTGCCCTGAGAAATAAAGTCGCGGAAGCCCTTAAGCATGGTTTTCCCCCTGAAGTTTTAAGTGAAGTGGGTGTGCCTACCCCGTTTCAGGGTCTGAGCACTATTGAAAGCGGGCCCTGGGAGGCCGCGCCGCATAAAAGCGTAGCCTCAGTTTCCTTAACTGCAAACGTTATTAGTCTCATAGTCCCTTGTGTTTGGGTGAGATTCGCTTTGTTTGGCGGCTCTACATCAACAATTGTGACTTTCTGCGCCAATACCTGCGCCCCGGCCTGGGAGTATGCGCCGTCACTAGAAACCACTCCGCTATTAGTGGTGCTGGCCACTGTGCCCACAATGTCCACCTGCTGGCCTATACGCGCCAGCTGCGAGCCGGTTTGTATCTGCAACTGCACCACCCGCTGCTGCTTGCCTAGATGTGAGAGCGCCGGCCCGGTAAGCATTGATTCAATCAGTGCGGTGCCTTTGGGTAGGTCAATGCTCAGTTTTCGGCCCACTGGGGAGGTGCGTACCGCTTGTGGTGGCGAGGTTGGCAGGTTGCTTAGGACGACGTCGCTGCTGGTGATCACTTGGCCTAAGGACATATCCGTGCGCATTACCCATACCTTTACCTGCCCGGGGTTAGTCAGCGCCTGAACTGCCAGTAGTGCGCATAAAAGCACGGCTAAGGCGGTGATCAGCCGCCGGTGCAGCCATAGTTGGCCGCGCCCAGAGGCCCTAAATAATTGGCGTCTTTGATTGATCTGCCCGGCTGCTGGCTGAGTCCTTTGCTGGAGGCTGTCACGGAGCTGATCACTACTGGTCTGCCCGGGTGTGAGCTGGGGTCCTTGGCCATTAAGCAGGTTGGGCCGTGCCGCCTCATTAAACCCTGAGTTAAAGCGCAGGCTAAAGCTGCGCTGGGGTTCGTCGAGTTCCTGGTTGAGCCACTCCTGGTTGAGCCCCTGGCAGTGAACGGCAGAGCCGGTTTTGCGTTGCATGAATCAAGTGTTTAGCTTTTAGTCCAGTGCCTGCTGGGCGGCTGTGGATGGGCAGCATTTAGGAAATTTTTTATCCACAGGTGCGTAAAACCGCCCCGCACCAAACTGCAGCCCGCAGCGGCGCCGTCGTCGGCAAAAAACACCCCGCGCCCAAGAACTTACGTTCCAAGGACGCGGGGATAGTGTGCGGGCCCGCTGTTAACGGGGGAGCTCTCAGCGCCGGCCGGGACCCAGGCAAAGTAGCCCGCAGGCGAGGCCCACTAGAAGCGGGTGATGCCTTCCGTGGTGATAATGCCGCTAACCGGGCGGTCAAACTCGGCAGTGGGTAGGGTCGTGTCGGTCAGATACTCGTTGGGGTGCAGCAGCGCGAAAGTTTCCACACCAGGGTTAACCAGTGGCAGCATTCGGTCATACCAGCCGCCGCCTTGACCTAGGCGGTTGCCGTGCGCGTCAACTGCCAGCGCCGGCACCAATACGCTTTGCACCAGCGTGATAGCGGCAGGCCCCAGCACTAGGCCAGAAGGCTCGGGGGGACGGCCGGGAGCGCGGGTAGCCAGATCGTCGCTACCACGGAACCAGCCCCAGCTGCGCGACAGGTGGGGCCCAAGCACAGGTAGGAGCACCTGCACACCGGCGGCGTGCAGCTCATCAATGAGTAGGCGAGTACAGGGCTCGTCTCCTACAGACACATAGGCTGCCACGGCCTGAGCGCCGTTTAAAGCCTGAAAGACGTTTTCGGCTAAAGCCGCACAACGGGCGTCGTGGCGGCGGGACGGGTGGCTGTACGCAGCGCGCGTGCGGCGAAGCTTGTAACGCAGGTGGTCCTTAAGATCGTCAACGTCCAATCCGACTACGGTGTCGGTCATTGAGTTCCCTTCACTTGATCCGGTTTCTCGTACTTCCAGGGTACCCTAAAAGTATCCCTAAGTGTCGCGCCACTGACCCCACAGGAGTTTCAAATGCGTACCGTCGCTGAACATTTATCGGCCTGCCTTGAGGTCGCCCACGCTGCTGAGCCGCTTGACGTGGTACTTTCCGACGCCGTGGGCACGGTGCTAGCTGCAGATATCGTTTCTGACGTGGATATGCCCCCCGCGAACCTGGCTGGTTTGGACGGTTACGCGGTGCGCGCCAAGGACTGCGTCAGCGCCTCCCCGGCCACGCCGGTGGTGCTGGATGTGATCGACGCCGTCCGCGCGGGGGATGTGCGCCGCACTCATCTTGTGCCCGGCACTGCGGTGCTGATTGACTCTGGTGCGCCCATGCCGATTGGGGCCGACGCCGTGGTTCCCTGGCAGTTCACCGACCGGGGTGAGGCGCAGGTGACCATTAACCGTAAGGTCAATGCTGGTCAGCGGGTGCGCATGTTGGGTGAGGACGTTGAGGCTGGCGCTACCGTGCTTTCTAAGGGCAGCCGAATTGGGGCGCGTCAGGTGGCGTTGCTGGCTTCGCTGGGTCACCAGCGCGTGGCGGTGCACCCGGTGCCGCGCGTGGTGGTGGTTTCTATTGGCGACGAGCTGATTGAGCCCGGCCAGCGCGCTGAGCCGGGGGACGTGTATGACGCTAACGGTCACGCCCTGTCCACAGCGGTGGCCGACGCCGGCGGGCAGCCTTTCCGAGTAAGTGCCGTCCCCGACGAGTACCACGCCCTTACCGAAACCCTGGAGGACCAGCTGGTGCGCTCTGACCTGCTGATCACCACCGGTGGTTTGAGTGTGGGTCAGGGTGACACGGTGAAAGAGGTGCTCTCGCCGCTGGGCACGGTGCGGTTTGACACGGTGGCGATGAGCCCGGGGCGCCAGTTGGGTGTGGGCACGCTAGGTGACGGTATTCCGGTGTTTTGTCTTCCCGGTGACCCGGTCAGTGCTCAGATGGCTTTTGAAGTGTTTGTGCGCCCGGTGCTGCGTTCGATTGCTGGCTGGCAGGATATCCACCGTCCCTCGCTGCCGGCGGCGGTTTCTACATCCTGGTCTAGCCCGGCGGGGATGCGTGAATTTGTGCCGGTTCAGCTAGCTGGTGCCCCCAGCACTGGCTATCAGGCCCACCCCACGCAGGCGCCAGGTGTGCAAACTATTTCTGGCCTGGCCTATGCAAATGCTATTGCGGTGGTGCCCGAAGAAGTTACGCAAGTTAATGCTGGGACGCAATTGCATTGCCTACTTTTAGATATGTAACGCAATAGTAACGACACGCCGCGAAACTTCCGGATGCCTCCTGTGTAAACCCTTACTTTTAGTCGTATGGTGTTTCAGGCGGTTCTTGGTTTTGCGCTGGCGGTTGCAATCTCGTTCTATTTGCTGCCACATTTGCGCAGGCGCGATAGGCTAGCAGTCTACTCGCATGACCAGGATCGCTACTCGCCCTACCTACGTGTGTTAAATACGGCTATGGCGGCTGGTAAAACTCCGGGTCACGCGAATAATAATGATATTGCTAGGCTGATTTTTAGCCCGGAGGTGAAGGTCATGAATCGACCTGCCGTGAGGAACGTGCGTGCCGCGCGCCTGGAGCGTGATTTAGCGAAGGCAAAGCGGGCTCAGGCTGCTCACCAGGCCAAAGCTTCAGCTGCTGCCAAAACTCGCCGTATCCTGATGGGGTCTTTAGCCGGCGTAACTGTGCTTTTAGGGGTTTTAGCGGGGGTCTTTACTTGGCCTTGGTTTGTGGTTTTGCCGACGGCGGCCCTGCTTGCGGCCGCTGTGGCCGGTGACGTGCGCGTGCGTCGCGTTAGCTCCAAAAATGATGCTGCTCTGGCTGTGCGGGTGAGCCAGTTGGAGGAGCAGCTTGAGGGTGTTGGCTTATCCGCCAAGAGCGTCAAGGAAGCTAAAGCTAAGCGCGAGGCTGAGATTACCGCCCGTAAGGCAAAAGCAGAAGCAGCCCGCCGTGAGGCGGCTCGCCTGCGCGAGCAGGAGGTTGCTGCGGCCCGTAAGGAGCTGGCTGAGCAGGAGCGTCAGGCGCGTGAAAGCGCCGAGGAAACCGATGTGCGTCAGCGTGAGCAGGTAGCTAAGGCTAAGGATCAGCTGGTGCGGGAAGCTAAAACCGCCACTGAAGCCAAGTATTTGGCACGCCTAAACAAGCAGGCTGAAGCTAAGCGAGCTGAGGCCAAGCAGCCTGTGGCTAAGCCCAGCGTGGTTGGGGCGCAGCCCGCCGCTAAGGCGGCTTCTAAGCCGGCCGCTAGCCCCACTGTGCCTGCTGAGCCTGCCGCTTCGGTTGCTGCTAAGCCGACGGCTGCTAAGGCGACTTCTGCTGACAGCGCTGGCGACGCCGTCGAGACCACCAAGGCGGCCTCTAAGCCGGCCGCTAGCCCCACCAAGTGGGAGCCGGTGAACGTGCCCGCCCCTAGCTACACCATGGCTGCGCGTGGCCCGCGTCGCCGGGTTGTAGAAGCTGAGGCGGACTTCAACTCCGCTAAGGAAGTAACCGGCGTGGTTAACCCGGTGCGTCCCTCCAGCGCTCCGGCTAACGTGTCGCTGGATGTGGAGTCTGTGGCTGGGGACTTCAAGCCGATCGACCTCGATGCTGTCTTGGAGCGCCGTCGCGCAGCGGGTGAATAAGCAGCCAGGGCGTGGCTCGCAGAATTTACGCGGGTCGTGCGCTGTGCTAAGCTAAACCCACCCATGGGGCTATGGCGCAGTTGGTAGCGCGTCTCGTTCGCAATGAGAAGGTCAGGGGTTCGAATCCCCTTAGCTCCACGTATCCCAACCCCGGACTTCCGTTGGAAGTCCGGGGTTTCTGTATGCGCGCATGTGCGTTCTATTGCTGCAATATGCCCCCAGGGGTATGTCGAAGCAGTAGAATCTCTAGTCACAACCGGGACCATCACGATCGAGGAACTCAAGCAACTGTTCCCCAGATTGTCCTAATGCGACGGCGCAGTCATACTGAGGGCGCAACGTCACAACACCATGGCGCGGATCCGCTGACGAATTCGCGGCGCAACAACGAAGGAGACGATCATGTGTCGACCCACCACCTGCGAGGTATGCGGAAAGACCACCTGGAAGGGCTGCGGCAAGCACATCGACTCGGTGAAGGAACAAGTGCCCCCGGATCAGTGGTGCGATAAGGACCATACTGACGAGGAGTACGCCAACGCTAAGAACAAGGGTGGGGCTCGTCATGGCTCGTAGGCCGGTGTTTGTGCCTGACTCTGACAAGCCGTATGTCTCTGAACTGTCCCTGGATTTTGAGTACTGTTCTGGATTTTCTATTCAGAATAAGCAGCGTTCGATTGCAAGTTTGCATGCGTCATATGTGGCTAAGTTTCCTTCGTCGCGTGTTCTGGAGGTGTCATCCAAGAGTGAGAGGGACATTGGGGTTCGGTTAAGCGCGTTCAATTTGATGATTGAGCATCCAGGACGTGGAAGTTACAGTGTCGAATGTGCTTTCCAGGCTTCAAAAGTGTTTCTGCATGGGGGGCCGTTTGTTGATCTTCTCGACGTCTCGAGTCGTGCGGCAAAAACAGATCGGCGATTGAGGGAAAGTGGAGAGCTTGTTGCTTTCAGGTATTGTGAACATGAATTCCCGTTAGAGCCTAAGACTTATTTTTACGACTGGTTGTACGCCTCGGCTCTCTGTCGTGACGACAAGCTCGTTGAGCAGGTAATGATGTTTGATGCATTCACCGATATCGAGCATAATCCTGAGCGGTCGATTAACTGTCAGGCAAGATCAGTGGCCAAAGTGGTGGGTCTTGCTCGGGCGGGGCTTCTGGAAGATGCCTTGCAGTCACCTCAAGCGTTTCTGGAACTCGGGTATCATTAGGTTTTCGTTGACCTGTCACTTCGATTGAAAGTGGAGGAACAATATGATCTGGGATCGGGTTGCCCCGCTCTACGACCTCGCCGTCAACACGCTCAACAGGAGGGTGTACTACGGGACAGGCAGCGCCGTTGCCCGGTTGATTCGCCCCGGCGACACCGTGCTAGAATGTGCGTGCGGCACGGGCACGATCACCGCAGCCATCGCTCCCGTATGTGCGCGTGTGGTCGCGACCGACTACTCCGAGGGGATGCTCAAGCAGGCCGGGAAGAAGCTCGCGCGCTACCCGAACGTGGTCGTCGAACAGGCGGATATCACCCACTTGCGCTACGCGGACGACTCCTTCGATGCGGTCATTGCTGCCAACGTCATTCACTTGCTGCCTGAACCGGGCGACGCACTCAAGGAGCTCAAGCGGGTCACGCGCCCAGGCGGCACGATCATCGTGCCTACCTACGTGATTCCTAAGAAGCGTACACACACCATATTCCTGAAGCTGATCTCCCGATGCGGCATACACTTCCAGGAGCACTTCGGCCCGGCGTCCTATCGGGCGTTTTTTGAGCGCATGGGCTGCACGGGTGTCACCTACAGGGTCGTGCGAGGCCGGATCCCCTGCGTGATCGCGTCCTTTACGAAGGAATGCTAGGCGTTTCGTGACCATGGCACGCCCCGAGTCCACCAGACAGATAATCCGGCCTGGAAACCAGGGCGGATTTTTTGTTGCCTAAAAGCGGCTGGGGGTGGAGCGTGAGCGCCAAAGTGAGACCCATGTATTTAAGGTGCGGATACGCCTTTGGGATAAGAGTTTTAATTGTTTACTTTTAGGTCTTTAGGACTAAAGCAGATAAACCTATAGCTTTGTAAATATAAGCATTGTTTATGATGACTTTGTAAAAAGCTTAAGAAAATGCCGAGGGCCGCACGTTTCACGTGCGGCCCATCGCCAATGAGGTTCCTCAACCCGTGTTCCCAGATCGGGGAGGGCGCCTCCTTCGCCAGAACGTTCACTGTAGGCTCCCTTAAACCTCAGTCCAACTAGCTCTCGGCCGGTCATCAGGCTCCCCAACCCTCGCGACCGCTAACCTCTGGCGGTAGTAAGAATTTAACCCCCTCTGCCTGTAAGAACACCCCTGGGCAAGCTGTGAATTTCCTGGGAAATTTAAATAGCGTTCCCAGGTTTCTGTGAAAGCGAATTTGACCTGGATAAACACCAAAATACCCGACTACATACAAAGTAAAGTTTTTATCCCTCAATGCAACTTCGTGCAGCTTACTAAGCCTGTAGGCTTGTAACCGTGCTCTGTCAGCTCCACGATGCATCCCTGTGTCGCTCCTGTCCCAACCTTGATCTACCCCTGGCGCAGCAGCTGCAATTAAAGCAATCTGCGGTGCAAGCCACACTTGCCGGCCAGGTTGAGACGGCCGCCTGGCTTGAACCTTTCGCCAGCGCCCCCAGCCACTTCCGCAATAAAGCCAAACTGGCGGTTTCGGGCACAACCCACGCCCCGGTGCTGGGTTTAGTTGACCGTTTCGATAACGGCACGGATTTAACTTCCTGCCCGCTGCATGTAAACGAAATTAAAGCCGCACTAGCCCCATTAACTCGCGCAATTACCCGCATGGGATTGCAGCCCTACTCAATCGTCAAGCGGCGTGGGGAGCTTAAGCATGTGCTGATTACCGCCTCGGCTAACGGCCAGCTGATGGTGCGTTTCGTTTTGCGCTCGACGGCGCAGCTGCCGGCTATCCGTAAAGGTGCGCCCCGCCTGCAAAGTGAGTTACCTGGATTGCGGGTGCTGTCGGTAAATATTCAGCCCCGCCCAGCCGCAATCTTGGAGGGCGAGCGCGAAATTATTTTGAGCCAGGACTCAACCCTGGACATGCCGCTGTACCTGCCGGAACTGGGGACGGGCGGCGTCGTCGTAAATAACAAAAAAAGCGTCCTGCCGCTGGTGCTACCCCCGCAATCATTCTTCCAAACCAACAGTGACGTGGCCGCCGGGCTCTACGCCCAAGCCCGCGCCTGGGCGCGCGACTATGCGGGCCAGTCGATTTGGGACCTGTACTGCGGTGTAGGTGGTTTTGCCCTAGCCCTAGCCCAGCCCGGTGCGCAGGTGCTGGGAGTGGAAGTTTCCGCCCCTGCCATCGACGGCGCCCGCGCGGCCGCCGCCCAGCTGGGCCTGACTAGCCCGCAGGTTCGCTTTGAAGCAGGCGACGCCTCCGTGCTGGATGCCTCGGGCCAGGTCTATGGTCACGACAAGCCTGATCTATTAGTAGTTAACCCACCCCGGCGCGGCATTGGTGAACTGGCGGCCTCAATTGAAGACAGCGGCATTCAACGAGTGCTGTATTCCTCCTGCAATCCGGCCTCACTGGCCAAAGATTTAGAGGTAATGAGTAGCTATCGGGTACGCCGGGCGCGGTTGTTCGACATGTTCCCTCACACCAATCACGCTGAAGTGCTAGTTGAATTAACTCACAACTAGGCTTTGCGCCTGCTTGCAGTGCTGGCAGGCTGATAAAAGTGCAGCTCAGCGCCCATATGAATAGTGCTTAGAGGTTGCTGACTTGGGTATTTTCTATTGAATTACAGGCTGAATGTGATCTGTTCCACTCGCATTCAGCCTGACTAATTCCCTAATATGTTCGGAACCAAAGATCTATAGATAAGGAATGTTATGTCTAAGCAAGCCGAATCCTCGAAGGATGAAAAGAACGCGCAAGCCGCTTCCGAGCAGGAAGTTCGCTCCGGTTTGGCGCTTACCGTTAAGCAGGAAAAGGTCCTGGGGTGGGTTGCTACCTTCATGTCCGTGTGCATGTACGTTGCCTACATCCCCCAGATCATGAACAACCTCAACGGCCAGGCCGGTAACCCGCTGCAGCCTCTGGTAGCTGCAATCAACTGCAGCCTGTGGGTGTACTACGGCCTGTTTAAGCCTTCTCGTGACCTGCCGCTGGCCGCCGCTAACGCCCCCGGTATTTTCTTCGGCCTGGCTGCCTTCGTCACCGCGCTGTAAGACGCAGAGTTGCTAGACGGTGTCAGGCCCTGCCGTATTGCAGGTAGGGCTGCTCGCATTCGTCGCCAATGCGGATGCCCGTCGCCAATGCCCCGGCTTGGCTAGCGCGCAGCTGCTCCAACTCGCGCACCACCCGCTCGCGTAGCGAACGCGGATCAATAGTGTTCAGGTAAATCTTGGTGGCGCCCTCAAAACCCGCCAAAGTGGAAACACGCCACTTAAGCACCACCCGCCAAGGCATTTCCTTAGCCACGCCCGGGGCGCGGTAATGCCACTCCTCGTTTAGTGGCACCTGCGTGCCTGTAGCCTGGTGTAGGGCGTGCACCAAATCGGAGACCGCATCCACCTGTTCAGGCTCCATCAGCCACGGTTCAGAGACCGGCCCGGTGGAGTAGACCTCCAGCGAGGGGTAACGGTGGCCCACCCCAGCCAGGGCCACGGCGCCGTCGTTAGCGGCCACAACCAAACCCGCCCGGTAAGCCCAATCCACAAAATCGCGGTAAATATTTCCGTTAGCGTTCACGCGGGCAATCTCAGCCTGCAAGCTAGCCCCCAGCGAATCCACGCCCACCACCTGTTTGTGCAGGTGATCGAAGCTAGCCCCGGCCGGGCGCAGCCAGTTTTGGAATACGGCCACATACTTAACGTGCTTGTTTTGCAGGTATTGCGCGTGCATGGCGTTAACCGCCCACTGGGTCCACACGCGGTGCTCGGTCACGCTTAAAGTGGCGCTACCTGCTAGGCCAGTAGTGTCGACGGCGTCATCGCGCCAGTGGCGGCGGGCCACCAACACATCATGGCTGCCCCCGAAAAAGCCGGCGCTGTGACGGCGAATGTCGCCCAGGTTCAGCTCGGCAATCTCTGCGTCACCAGCTCCGGAGGCGCGCAGCTTGGCGCTGACAATAGCGCGCAAATGCTCGTATCCGGCGGCGTCAGCCAGGTAGTTTTCAAGCCGGTCACGGCAGCGCTCAGGTAGCTTAAAACCATAGTTAGCTTGCCAGTAATTGAACGGCAAAATCTCAAAAAGGTTGGGGATACGGCGAAAGTCGGCTACGCTCTGATCTAAGTATTCAGGCAGCAAGCCAAAAAATGTGTGCCAGCTGTCGCCCGCCCTGGTGGTGTCGCTCGCCCCGGCGTCGGCACCCAGCCTGGCGTTGGCCCCTGCGTCGGCATCAGCGGCCTTAGTGCCGGCCTTGGCGCCCTGGCCACCAGCGGCCCCTGCCCTGGAAGCTGCGGCACCCGAGTTACCAGAGCCGGCGTCGGCGCTAGCGGCGTCGTCGTCGTCCTTAACCGAGGCAAAGCGCACGATACGGGCATATTCAGGCGGCGTCTCCAGATAACGGCCGCTACAAAAAGCACAAGTGTGAGTGTGCATGTGGGAACTGAGAGGACGCACCTCAACCTGAGGCAGGCGCAAGGGGCGGTTAGCGCGGCCGGGTACAGTCCACACTTCCGTGCCAGTGAAAGGGCTAAGCTGTTTGACAGTACCGTCACAAAGACGGCGCAGGTAGGGGTGATCGTCCATGCCTCTATTGTGCCGGGTTTTAGATTGGAGGGAACATGCTAGGAGATGCCTTTGGGGCGCTGTTTTTAATCGCCACCGTAATATTTCTAGCGCCGCTCATTGCGCGGGCCATCCCGGGCGGGTTTGTGCCAGAAACTGTGCTTTTGCTGGCCGGCGGAATGGCCATGGGTGCGGCTGGCTTTACACTCACCGAGGCAGGCGAACCGATTTCCTTCCTGCGTGAACTGGGCGTGGGTTTCCTGTTCCTGCTGGCCGGTTATGAGCTGGACCTGGGGGAGCTGCGCGGCTCAGGCGGGCGCCACGCCATAGTGGGGTGGTTTGCCTCACTGGGCTTGGCTTTCGCGGCGGTGATCGCCCTGGGAGTAGGGTCAATTACTGATATGCGCGACGGCGCTATAGCCCTGGCTATTGCCATGACCTCCACCGCCCTGGGCACACTACTGCCCATTTTGCGCGAGCGTGGGCTGCTATCTACCTCAGTGGGTGCCGCCGTGCTAAACCATGGGGCAATTGGTGAAGTGGGGCCGATTGTGCTGATGGCGCTGCTGCTGGGAAGTCGCGCCACCTGGGCTTCGGCGCTGGTGCTGGCCGGCTTTGTGGCTATCACGGCGCTAATCATTGTGTTCAACGAGCGGGTTAAGCGGGCCGGTACGCGCCTGGTCGCGGCAATTCAGCGCGGGCAGCACACTACCGCCCAAACCACTATCCGCGCCGCCGTGTTGCTGCTGGTAGGGCTGTGCGCACTGGCTGAAGTGTTTGAGCTTGACGTGGTGCTGGGGGCGTTCGCGGCGGGAATTATTTTGCGCCGGGTGCTGCCGGAGGGCTCGCGGCCCTTTGAGGAAAAACTTGATGGTTTGGCCTATGGCTTCTTCATCCCGATTTTCTTTGTAACTTCAGGCATGACCATTACCGTGTCGAACCTGAGTGAAAAGATTGGCCCGATTCTGGGTTTCTTGGTGCTGCTGGTGGCCGTGCGCGGAGTGCCGGTGCTGCTGGTGAGCGCCGCTGAGCGTAAGCGTGACGGTTCACGGGTGTTCAGCTGGCGTCAAAGCCTGCAGGTGGCCTGCTATTCCACCACCGCCTTGCCGATTATTGTGGCCGTGACTCAGGTGGCGGTTTCTGCCGGGACCATGACCCGCGATGTGGCTTCCACCCTGATTTTGGCTGGTGCCCTGTCTGTGTTGATTATGCCGACGGCGGCGCTGCCCTTGTCGCGGCACACCGATAAGCTGCCCCAGACCCAGACCATGGGCGTGGTGCAGGGGCCGGTGCGTGCCGATGGTTCCACCACTGCTAGCACGCAGGAAGAAGATGGTTACGCTGTGGGCCGTCCCAGCGACGGCGCCGAGGCGCAGGATGCCCCTGAAGTGCGTACTGCCTTGTATGTGCCCCCGCATGAGCGGGTTGACGCCGGCCGTGACGCTCTAGCCCAGGCTCAGGGTGAAACTGGCGTGGAATCTGGTGGGCGCCTGGGCGGCGTGCAGGTGCGTCTAGGGGTGCTTTCGCACCGCCTGCAATGGCAGGGCGACGAGCCAGTGCACTGGCAGCTGCGTAGGCGCATGGTCAAGCGCATAAACCGCCGTCGCCACAAGTAGGCAAATACAGGCAAAATACATACAAATACAGGCAAAATCATCCCTTCCCTATAAAAAATTCATGGGGTTTTATAGGGAAGGGATGAAATGTCAGTATCTGTAGTTCAACTACTTATACTTTAGTTCAATAACTTATACTTTTACCAATTCTAGGCATTTTCGGCTGCCTCTAAAGCCGGCGACACCGCCTCCGGGGCTGCCGCCGCCGGGGCCAATTGCAATGCCGTCAGGGTTGACGTCGACGCTGCCGCCCGGACAAGCCGCCGCACGACCAGGCCTAGGCACCGTTACCGTAGTGCGGCGGGACATCACCTAGCAGTCGCGCGTCATTGGCGTGCGCGGACGGATCCTCGCGGCGCAAATCTTCACGGCTCCAAGCTGGCCTTTCAGCATCCACCTTGCCCAGCGCCTCCTGCACAATCTGCTCAAGGTTGGCGCCCTCGGCCACCCGTTCGCGGTCCTTCGGCCCCAAATGCACTACGCGCCGACGCCGCCGCCCGGCTTGGGTGGGGTGCTCGGCTTGGTTGGGGGAAGCCTGAGCCAGTGGGGCCTCAGTGTGCCCGGCTGCGGTGGCTGCGGTGGCTGTGGAGGCTGTGGTGGCTGTGGAGGCTGCGCTGGTCGCCGCCGCAAAGGCAGGGTTTGCCTGATCGGCCGCTACGACTGCGCTGGCTGGTACGCCCAGCACAGGCGCATCTGGCACAGACGCATCCGGCACGGGCACGTCAGCTATAGGCGCGCCAGCGTCTGCACTGTTTTGGCTGGTCATTATGGTTCTCAGCTCGCTTGGTGGTGTCCCGGTTGCAGCTCAGTTGCGGCCACGCTTGACGGCGTGGTGTAGCACCGCGTCCACAGTGGTGCCGCGTCGCTTGAGGGCTAGGGTTTCGCGTAGCTGCTCCACTTCCTCATCCTCGCTGCGTTCGACGCCGTCAGAGCGAATCCAGGACACCAGATCATCAAGCTGATCGTCGCTGTAGGCCTGCAACGGCAAGCCCTGGGCGATCGGCGGGCGCACGTCACGCTCGCGGGCAGTGTCACCGTCCCCAGCACCGTCTCCGGCTCCAGCCGCATTGGTGCCGACGGCGCCCGGGTCAGCTCCGTTAGCTCCGGCAGAACCCTGCCCGGCTGCGGCCGCGCTGTGGGCGCTGGCTGCGCTAGCGCCCTGATCGGCGCCGCTAACGCCAGCTCCGTTAACGCCAGCAGCATTGGAAGAGCTGCCAGGCGGAGGAGGAACCGGCCGCTCACCGGCCGCGCCAGTCCCGGTAGCGCGAGCCCCGGCCCCGGTGGTGTGGCCACT
>ERZ773265.114-NODE-114-length-52686-cov-19.512911_pt1 | contig 52686 bp, 42 predicted proteins | sample MGYA00580512_ERZ773265 | MGnify/ENA primary metagenome ERZ773265 (study PRJEB29015, sample SAMEA2738169) | human oral metagenome | biome: human oral; feature: human-associated habitat; material: saliva | place: China | collected 2183 ... | reverse complement strand
ATGACGAGGAAACCGCCAAGCGCATTGCCCGCGAGCGCGGCTGGGTAGTTAAGGCCGACGGCGAGCACTTCCGCCGTGTGGTGGGTAGCCCCGCCCCGCAGCGAGTGATTGAAACCCGCCTGATCCGCAACCTGGTTAACTCTGGGGCAGTGGTGATTTGTGCTGGTGGCGGCGGCGTGCCTGTGATCCGTAACGAGAAGGGTCAGCTGCAAGGCGCCGAGGCGGTTATTGACAAGGATCTAACCGCTGCGGTGCTAGCTGAGGACCTGGAAGCTGATGCGCTGATCATCCTCACCGACGTAGACGGTGTCTACGAAGGTTATGGCACAGCCCAAGCCCGCATGGTTAAGCGCGCCACCCCGATGCGTCTGCGCGAAATGGGTCTGCCCGCTGGCTCTATGGGCCCCAAGGTGGAGGCAGCTTGCCGTTTCGTGGAGCTAACTGGGGATATGGCTGCAATTGGCCGCCTGGAAGATGCGCTAGATATCATCGCTGGTCACAGCGGCACGATTGTTACCCCTGGCGGTAACTATGGGGGCCCTGGGGATTTGCGTCCCCCGGGTATGGGCCGTATCTAGTGTTAACTATCCGTAAAATTGTGGTGGCCTGTAAAGCGGTTTATGCCCGCTGGCAGGCCACCACGTTTGGGCGAGCCTATGCGCGTTTTAAGGCTGAACGCGGGGCTATTTTGGCGGCCGGTATTGCCTATACCGGCTTGGTCAGCCTGTTTGCGGCGCTGACGCTTGTGGTTTCCTCGCTGCTGCAGCTTTCGGACATGTTTCCGGCTTGGCGCGCGGCCATGGTTAAAACGCTTAGCCATGCCCTGCCGGGGGTTATTTCTGATGGCTCTAGCTCGGGGCTGGTGCGTTTGGATCAACTGGAGCTAAATCAGGGTATTGGGATAGCTGCCTTTATTGGCACGGTGACGCTGCTGGCTACGGCCCTGGAAATTCCGGCGGTTTTGCGCGGCGGGGTGCGGGCAATGTTTTCAGCCCCGGTTTTGCGCGCAAATTTTGTGGCTTTGCGTTTGCGTGACGCCGCCATGGTGCTGGTGGTGGTTATTGGGGTGAGTGTGAGCTCAGCGGCCTTGGCTTTGGCGGTGGCGCTGCACGCCCAGCTTGATAGCTACTTGCATATTCCTGGCTCCACTTCGCTGTTGCAGCTGTTTGCTTATGGGCTGGGTTTTATTGTCGACGGCGGCGTGTTAACTGCAATAGTTATACTCGCCAAGGTTGAGGTGCGCCGGCGAGTATTACTAATTGGCTCTTTTGCCGGAGCCGGCATGATGACAGTGCTGCGCCTGGTGGGCAGTCAGGGATTGGCCTCTGGCACTGTAAATCCGCTGCTAGGCTCGTTTTCGACGGTTGTGGTGCTGCTTATTTGGATGCACGCAGCAGCCATGGTGCTGCTTTACACCAGCGCCTGGATGGCGATTGCTACTAAAGAGAAAAGCACAGCTGAAACTGCCCCGGGTGGCGCGGCTTTAACCGGCAGCTAAACCCGCTAGGCTTGGTCTATGACCCAAATCCACGCCATCATCCCTGCCGGTGGAGCCGGCACCCGCTTGTGGCCGCTTTCGCGTCGTGAGCGCCCGAAGTTTCTCCTTGACCTGACCGGCGCTGGTCACTCCCTGTTGCAGGGGACTGTGGCCCGTCTGGCTCCGGTATCTGACTCGATTACTGTGGTAACCGGTATCGCCCATGTGGCTGCGGTAGCTGACCAGCTACCTGAGCTTGACCGTGAGCAGCTAATTGCTGAGCCGGCCCCGCGTGACTCTATGGCCGCTATTGGCCTGGCAGCGGCAGTGATCGCTAACCGCAATGGTCGCGACGCTGTGGTGGGTTCTTTTGCCGCCGACCAAACTATTGCTGATGAGTCTGCTTTCCACGCGGCTGTGCTAGAGGCTGCTGAGCTGGCCCTGGCCGGATATGTGGTCACTATTGGGATCGAAGCTAGCGGTCCTTCTACTGCTTTTGGCTACATTCACTGCGCTGAGCCCATTACTGTGCCCGGCGCTCCCAGTGGCCGCGCGGTGGCTGGCTTTACGGAAAAGCCAGACGCTGAGACTGCCGCCGCCTACCTGGCTAGCGGTGACTACCGCTGGAATGCGGGCATGTTTGTGGTTAAGGCTGGGGTTTTGCTAGATCACCTGGCCACCACCAAGCCGGCTCTGGCTACAGGTATTGAGGCTATCGCTAAGGCTTGGGACACCCCGCAGCGTGAAGAGGTACTGGCTGCCACCTGGCCGGGCCTGGAAAAAATCGCCATTGACCACGCTATTGCTGAACCGGTAGCGGCCGCTGGTGGCGTAGCCGTGGTGCCTGCTGCTATGGGCTGGGATGACGTAGGTGGCTTTGATGCCCTCATTGAGCTGATCCCGGCCGCCGAGCAGGGCACTGGTGCGGGGGTTAAGCAGCTAGACCTTTCTGGCACCGCTCAGGTACGTAACGTAGATTCCGACGGCGCCCTGGTGGCTAGCTCTGCCGGACGTCTAGTGGCGCTACTGGGCGTACCCAACCTGGTGGTTGTGGACACCCCTGACGCCCTACTGGTGGCAGACCCGGCACACGCGCAGCAGGTTAAGGCAATTGTTGACGGCCTCAAGGCAGACGGCCAAGAGAAGCTGGTGTAACACAAGTGCGAGGCAGAAAGTGCCGCCGCCCCGGTTGCGGGCGTAATGCGGTAGCTACGTTGACCTCCAACTATGCGGACTCAACTATTGTGATTGGACCGCTGTCGGTGGAGGCAGATCCACAGGCCTATGACCTGTGCGAGGTGCACGTGGATTCTTTCACGGCTCCGCGCCAGTGGCAGGTGGTGCGCCTGGTGACCGAGTTTGAACCGGCCCCGCCCACCCCAGATGATCTAGACGCGCTAGCTGAGGCAGTGCGGGCGGCGTCGCGGCGTTCACCTAAACGCTCTGAGGCAGTAGACCGCGCTCGCAGCTCTATGCCGGCGGATCTGCGTAACCCGCGCTCAGCCACTGAGGTTACCCGTCGTTCACATCTGCGCCTGTTAAAGGGCGAAAAGGAGGGCTGATGAGCCAGATTGCCCCTTGGCTGCGTGAGTTGCTGCGTGACCCGGTGGATGTTTCACCGCTAACCGACGCCGAGCACATGCCCCCCACAGTGCTGCTGGTGCCCGGGCTTGGCTCGCTCCAGGCAGCCCCTGAATCTGGCAGCGTGCAGGTACAGGCCCCTGGTGCCGACTACTACCTGGTTAACCGCGAAGCTACGCGAGCCTACCCGGTACGTGACGGGGTGGCCATGCTGCTGCCGCGCTAAAAGCGCCTACAGAGTGCCTAAACCGTAAGGAAGCTGCGCCGCCGCTGACTGTTGCTGTTGGTGGCGGCGTTCGCGTTGCAAATTCAAGAAATACTCCCTGTCACGCCGCTCCACCAAAACCGCAGCTAGTAGCCGTTCCGGATGCGTGTGTGGCGGGGGCGGAGGAGAAACCAAACCAGAGACCTGATCAGCTAAAGCCTGCCCCAGGGAGGCCCGGTGGCGCAGATCCAAGCTGGAGGCGCGCTGCAAGAAGGTGTAGGCCGAAAGCGACAGGTGGGTGGGCAGTTCGCGAATATCCGCCCCACGCGCCCAATAACGCAGCTCAGGGGGCATGATCAGTACCGGGGGTGAGGTAATAATGTTGTCCTCCTGGGCGGCATAGGTGCCCGCCAGCATGTCACCAACACGCTTGGAACGCTTAGAAAACAACATCACTACCACGGCTACTATCCCGGTGGTGAACAGCACTTCAAAGGGAGCACAGATAGCCCGTACAAAGCTTTGATAAGGGTGAGCCGGACCGCCGTCGTCGCGCACAATCCGCAAGCCCATAACTAACCGGCCTAAACTACGCCCCCGGCTTAACACTTCCACCAGCCACGGCATGAAAATCAGCCAAAAAGCCAGCATTAGCGCCACGCTGGTTGCCAAAACCGCCGCAGACACAGTCGATTGGTTAACAGCGGTGTACAAAAGCCGCAGAGAGAACGATAAACCCAGGAAATATACGGCATAGTCAATCACTGCTGAGCCCATGCGGGTAGGCAAAGGCGCCGGGGCGATATCAACCACCACGCCTTCACCAGTGATAACCTGCTCAGGGACGATCATTCTTTCCGATGAGCTGTTCAAAGTCTCCACAAGAAAAGAGTACCCGGGTGGATATAGATGCGCTGCGCCAATCTCATAAAGACCAGTGGGAACGTCTGGGCAAGCTAGCTAGCAAACGTATTCTCAGCGCCAAAGAAACCGATGAGCTGATCTCGCTCTACGGTCAGGTAGGCCAGCAGCTTTCCGCTGTACGCAGCCAAGCCCCTGACCCTGACGCAATTGTGGAGCTCAGCCGCCTGCTGTCGCGAGCACGCGGACGCATTGGCTACCACCAAAATGCACGGGCCACCAATGTGCGTCGCTTCGTTACCGTCACCATGCCTATGGGGCTATATAAGGCGCGCTGGTTCTCAGTTGGGGTGATGGTGGCGTCCCTGGCAGTGTCGCTGATCTGTGCGCTGTACCTGCTCAACAATATGACGGTTTTTGACCTCCTGGTGCCTCCAGCTACGCGCCGCTCTATTGCCCAAAGTCAATTCGTGGGTTACTACTCTCAATACGCCCATTCAGAGTTTGCCTCCCAAGTGTGGACCAACAACGCCCGCGTGGCCGCCATCAGCATCATTAGCGGCCTGACCGGTTTTTTCCCGATCTTGGTGCAATGGCAAAATGCTTTAAATGTTGGGTTAATGGGCGCGGTGATGAGTGAGCAGGGCGAACTCGGTAAATTCTTTGCCTACATAAGCCCCCACGGCCTGCTAGAACTTAGCTGCGTATTTATGAGCGGCGGGGTGGGGCTGCGCCTGTTTTGGACCATGCTGGTGCCCGGCAGGCGCACTCGCGGTCAAGCCCTAGCCCAGGAAGGGCGCGTGCTGGTTTCAGCGGTTATCTCCCTAACTGCCGCCTTGGCTGTGGCCGGGGCTTTGGAAGGCTTTGTTACCCCCTCGGATCTGCCGCTATGGATCAAGATCATGCTGGGGGCCAGTGCGGCTGTGGGCTTGTGGGCTTATACCTTCATTTTGGGGCGCCGTGCGGCTTTGCAAGGCGACGACGGCGACCTAGACCCAAGCCAAATCGGCGCCTACGCCGCCCAGGCCTAAACGCCTAACCCCCGGGCCTAAACCTGTAGCCTAACCCCCAGGCCTAAAACATTCAGGCCCGCCCCAAACATTCAGGCCCGCCCCATCAGGGGCGGGCCAGGTCTGCGGTAGCGCAGAACGGCGGATGCGCTCTAGCGGCTGCGCGGTGGGGCTTGCGCTTGACTAAGTGGAGCTCACGCTTGGCTAAGTGGAGCTCACGCTTGGCTAACTGCGCCGCTCTAGAGGCGGCCAGCGGCCTTAAGAGCCAGGTAAGTGTCAGCCAAAGCCGGAGCCAAAGTGGCCGGAGCTGACTCCACCACCTCAATGCCCAGACGCTTTAGCTGGCTGCGTGCCTGGTTAGTTTCTAGCAGTGTGCGCTCAGCAGCGGCGGCCTGATAAGCCAGGTCAGCGTTGTCGCGCTCATGGCTCATCTGCTCAATTTGCGGGTTTATGGCGCTAGCAAAAATAAGCGTGTGCTTATGGGCAATCATGGCCAGCACATCAGTTAGGGCCTGATCGTGGCTCACCGCCTCAAGGCTGCTAAGCAAAACCACCAGGGCATGTTGGCTCAAGCGCTGGGAGGCCGCCAAGTTAAGCGCCGGCGCTGACAGCTCACCCAGATACGGCTCCACATCAGCTAGCTCATTAGCCATGGTGGCAATCAACTCACCTGACTTCTTACCGGCAATCCAAGCCCGGCGCCTAGTGTCTAGGGCCATTACCTCCACCCGGTCGCCAGCCGCGCTAGCTAGGGCAGAGAGCAAAAATGAGCTATCAATGCCCACGTCTAGACGTGTGCCCTCCTCCATACGGGTGGCGCTGTGACGGGCACTGTCAATAATGATCAGTACATGCCTATCACGCTCAGGGCGCCAGGTACGCACCACCACTTCGCCGCGCCGCGCCGTCGAACGCCAGTCAATGGAGCGCACGTCGTCGCCGGGAACATACTGACGCAAAGAATCAAATTCCGTGCCCGCCCCACGCACCATAACCGCGCTGCGTCCATCCATTTCGCGTAGCAAATTAAGGCGTGAAGGCAAATGCTTACGCGAATTAAACGGTGGTAGCACCTGCACATGTGCCGGTGCTACCAGGGAACGCTGGCGCCCAGCCAAGCCCAGCGGCCCAAGTGAACGCACAGTGGCGTAGTCGGCCCGGCGCTTGCCTCGGCGTTTAGGTTGCAGCGGGGTAGTGAAACGTCGCTTCTGGCCGGGACCCAAATTGAACTGGTAAAAATTATCGCTAGCCCCGGCGCTAGGCACCCAGGCATCGCGCAGGCTTCCGCGCATAGTGCGTTTGGCAGTGTTAGTGATCGTAATACGCGCAGAACTGGGTTGTCCTAAACGCACGGTGGTGCCATTTTCGCGCTCAACCCTAAGCTCCAGAGGTTTTGGCGCCAAAAATGCATCTAACAGGGCCAGGCAGATCACCGCCAGATCCCAGATCAGGGCTGCGCGCGTGGAAAGAAAAACCAGCAGCAAACACGGGGCCAGCAGTAAAGCCAGCCGTTTGGAGGCAAACATGCATTTACCTCAGCGCGGGACCGCAACCATACGCAGTACGCCGTCGATAACCGAAGCGGCACTGACCCCTTCAAGCTCAGCTTCAGGACGCAGCTTAATACGGTGACGCAAGGTAGGCAGAGCAAAGTTTTTGACGTCGTCGGGAGTGACAAAAGAGCGCCCGTTAAGCCAAGCCCAAGCCCGTGAAGTAGCCAGCAGAGCGGTGGCTCCACGCGGGGAGACCCCCAGTGACAGCGACGGCGAAACCCGCGTAGCTCGCACCAAATCCACAATATAGGCGGTCACCTCCGGGCCAACACCCACCTTAGCCACCTCACTGCGGGCCAGGCGCAGATCCTGGGCGTTAGTAACCGCCTGCAACCCGGCACTAACCAGGTCACGCGGGTTAAAACCGTTAGCGTGGCGGGTGAGTACCTCAATTTCGGTGTCGCGTTCAGGCAGCGGCAGCACCAGTTTCATTAGGAAACGGTCCAGCTGTGCCTCAGGCAGGGGATAGGTACCCTCATACTCAACCGGGTTCTGGGTGGCGATCACCATGAAAGGCTCAGGCAAAGCCCGAGGCATGCCGTCAATAGAAACCTGGCGTTCCTCCATGGCCTCAAGCAAAGCTGCCTGAGTTTTGGGGGGAGTACGGTTAATTTCGTCAGCCAGCAGCAAGTTAGTGAATACTGGGCCCGGGCGCAAAGAAAACTCAGCAGTGCGTGAGTCATAAATCAGCGAACCGGTTACGTCACCGGGCATCAGGTCCGGGGTGAACTGGATACGTTTAGTATCCAGCTCCAACGACGCCGCCAAAGCCCTAACCAGCAAGGTTTTAGCCACCCCGGGTACACCCTCAAGCAGTACGTGACCGCCCGCTAGCAGGGCTACCACTAGGCCGGTGACGGCGGCGTCCTGGCCCACCACAGCTTTAGCGACTTCGCTGCGCACCGCTGCCAGGCGGGCCTGGGTGGGGACGCTATAGTCTAGGTTTTCAGCGCTCATAGTGCTTTACCTCTTCTTCTAATTGTTCAAGGGCTTGGCTTAGCTGGGTCAGTTCTACTGCACTTGCTGGCTCGGGCCCGTAGAGTATGTATTCAATTTCTTTAGCTGTGCGGTTACAGGCCATCGATACCGTTTGTGTCACTAAGGTGGCGTCAGCATTTGGGGAAATCCCCAGGCGTCGGCCCAGCCTAATAATGGTGGCTATACGCAAAATACGGCCACTATGTTCACTGGCTCTAGCTCGCTGATACAGTCCGGCGCGCCCCACCGTGGTTTCGGTGCCTTGCGCAACTACCGGCAGTGGCTCGTTAACAATCCGGCCTTGGCGCCGGCCCACAATAAATGCCCACACCAATGCCAATAGAGCAAACTGCCACATTAATGGCACCAGCCAGGATGGGTAGGGTTTAAGCTGCTGATCCGAATTAAATGAGTCAGCATTTTCGGCGTTATAAAAAGCTACTTCGCTGCCCCGCCCGGTGGCATAAAGTGCCAAGGCTGCATTGTCATCTTTGTCTAGGTACTTGTTGGTAACTAGCTCTGGATTAGCGATGATGCGCAGGGTTTTACCTGATTTTAAGGGCAGTTCTAGGTAGCCGTAGCCGTTAGCGTAAGCGAAACACAGCTGGGCGGGGCCACGGCCCAGGTACTGGCTATCGGCCAGCGCCTGCGGGTCACGCACTATTATGGCGTTTCCGGTTGCGCTGATGGTTTGGGCTTTGGCAGGTATAGAACAGGCGCCGCGAGAGACAGGTTTATCGTTATAACCTTGCGGTTCCAAGCCGCTTTCAGTCAGGGACTCAGGCAGGTAATACTCGAAGCCAACCAAGGTGATATCAGCGTTTGAGGTAGTTAGTAGAGTCTCAAAATCATAATTTCGTAGCTGGCCAGCATTAAAGATGGTTACTGGTTTGCCCTGCGCGGCAGCCTCGATAGCTTTTGCAGGTGAGCGCACTTGGTCCACTGAGATGTCATAGTGGTCGCCAAGTACCTGAGTTAAAGCCCGCACACCCTCAGAGCTAACGCTGTGGATGTCGTAGGGGTCTTTAGTGAGTTCCTCTTTCATGGAGGCGTAGATAACCATGCCTGCCAGCAGCAAGCTAAGTGCGATTGCCAGTAGTTTCCAGCCTTTAGAGCCAGTTTTTTTAGACTCGGCGCTGGCTTGTACGGGGGCTGTTTGTATGCTCATCGCCGCCTACCTTTAGTGGCATAGGGGTTAGAGGCATATGGGTTAACATCCAGTGGGCCAGCTGAGCCGTGAGTTAGCTCCGGGGTAAGGTTATGGGCGCTTTGGTGGGTTATGCCTGGGGTTTTGGTGACGGTGACGGCGAAATCACGCATCCACTGATCATCGCTAGGGCCGGTTTCTTCGTGACCATAGCGAGCCCGGTCAAACAGGTTAGCGGCGTAAGCAAAGCTCTCGTTTAGGTTTGGCATTACCTGGGCCCCAAGCTGACCGGCCTCCTGGGCGGTCATGCCTGGATAATCTTCCAGCAAGGCGCGCTCGTCTAGGGAGCGGATAATGGCACGGAAACGGTCTACGACGGCGTTAACCCAGTCACCGGCGGCAGCCGCCTTATTGGCGCTAAGCGTGAGCATACTGGCGTCACGTTTATCTTCAAAAAGCGCTTTTGATTTGCGTTTACGACGTGCCAAAGTGATTTTTGTGGCCAAGTAGAGCAGCAAAGCTATCAGCGCCATAAAGATCAAAAAGGTAAGCAGCACTCCAACCCATTCCGGTAAACCCAAATTTAGTTTAGCTTTACTTAGTGTGGAGTCCAGCCATTTAAATAGCTTTTCTAAAAGATTTTGTTTAGGTTTATAAGCTATTTTACTGAGCTCATGGTGGGCTTGTTGGCGTGCTTCATCTGGGCTTGGAGTGGGCTGGCTCCAAGTCGGTAGAAGGGCAAACTTCCAGATTAAATTCATTGTGCCTGTTGTTCTGCTACCGCGTTACGTAGCTCCACATCCAGGCCTTCTTTACGCATACGCAGATCGATATATAGCAATGCGTTGACCGAGGAAGTGAAAGGCAAAATTAATAGCTGAGCAATGGTAGACATAACCATAACCAGTATGTAAGTGGTATTTAGGGATGCGATCACATCTTCAGGCGACGATGATCCAACGACGATAAAAATTGCACCTAGTGCGTCAGCAATACCGACAAAGATGCCGGCCACCATAGAGGTGATTATGGCGGTCAGAATATTAATGCCGAACAGGCGCCAAAAGTTTCCACGAGTTAGGCTCCAAGAGCGGCCAATAGCGGCAAATACTCCCAGGTTTTCAAGCACCATGGCTGGTGAGGCAACACTGAATTTAATGGATAAGTAGGAGCTTACTAGTGCGCTAATCACCATCAGTATCAATAAGCCAACTAGGCTGACACCCAGGTCTTGGAGAAATTCGCGGTCTGTCTTAGCTGTAGAAGCTGCGCTAGCTAACAGCACAAAAAATACGACGATTCCAATTATCATCATCAGGCCGCTAATGATGCTGGTGATTATATTCAACCCAATTAATGGCAGGAACTTTGATTTAGTGCGTTCCCACACTTCTTTGCTGGAAGCTACTCGCCCAAGTACAGAGCGCGATACCGCTACAACAATTAAACCTGAAAGTAAAACCGTGGCTAAAACCTGTAAGAGAGTACCGCCTAGCTGAGAAAAAGATCCGGATAAGGAAGTGAAAACAGCGGCGTAAGGGGAGCTGGGGCTGAGGTAGTTAGGTAATACCAGGTTGATAATTGCATAATTTGTGGCAATGCTAATTACTAGCACTACCCCTAGCAGGGCGGCAGTAAAACCAAACATGGTGCGCGCATTAGTTTTAATTGCCGCAAATGCGCCCTGATAGATGTCGCCAATAGACAGGGGGCGCAGGGGAATAATGCCAGGCTTGTAGACATAGAAGTTTGCGGCGCCGTTAGATTGTCCATAGCCAGCGCCCGGATAGGCGCCGCCGCTCGGGTAGCTACCCGCGCCGGGATAACCCGCCGCCCCCGGGTAACCGCCAGGGTAACCAGGGGTGGCGCCAGGGTAACTACCAGCCCCGGAGGTGGCAGAACCGCCTGCCCCGGGATAACCAGGGGCAGCGCCAGAGTAATCAGGAGTGGCTCCGGGATAACCAGCCCCAGCAGCACTAGCCGCACCGACGCCAGGCGCGCCAGCGCCGCCGTCGTAACCAGCACCCGGGTAGGAACCTTGCCCAGGGTAGGGGTTGGCATAGCCGCCAGAGTTGCTTGCAGAGTCAGCCGGCTGCCCAGATGACTGTTCACCCGCGCTTTCGTCGAAATTAGGCGTGCGCCAAGTCTCGCTCACCGTTACCTCCTCGGGAATATGCTACATACCTAATCCTGCCAGGTTTGCGTAGCTTGTACCTACGCCTTGAGGAGGAGGTTTAGCTACATTCCTGTATAACCATGCAAAAATATGCTTTAAGTGTCACAATGTAGTTATGAGCACGCGTATCTTACTGGTAGATGATGATACTGCCCTGTCTGAAATGGTTGGCATGACCCTCGAAAGCGGGGGTTATGACGTGGTTTATTGCGCAGACGGTACGCATGCTTTGCAGGCTTTTACTATTAACCAGCCAGAGCTAGTGCTGCTGGATCTGATGCTGCCGGGCATGGATGGCATTGAAATCTGCCGCCGCATTAGGGCTATTTCTGACGTGCCCATTATTATGCTCACCGCCCGCAGTGACACCCAGGATGTGGTGGCCGGGCTGGAGGCAGGGGCTGATGACTATGTGGCTAAGCCCTTCAAAAACCGTGAGCTGATGGCCCGGGTACGTACCCGCCTGCGCCGTGTCAGCGACGTCGCCGCCAATGCTGAGCCGCCCAAGGACAAGCTGCGCATTGGCGATATCGATATTGACGTGCTCGCCCACGAGGCTCGCCGCGCAGGCCAAGTAGTGCCGCTGACCCCGCTGGAATTTGACCTGGTAGTGACCCTGGCGCGTGAACCCTGGAAGGTGTTTACCCGTGAGGAACTGCTAGAGCGTGTGTGGGGTTACCAGCACAGCGCCGACAACCGTCTGGTCAACGTGCATGTGCAGCGCCTGCGGGCCAAGGTGGAACTAGACCCCGAGCACCCCAAGGTGGTTATCACTGTGCGCGGTGTAGGTTACCGCGCCGGTAGTGCCCAGGGCTGATGCGTGGCCTAGACGCTATACGCCAGTGGCTGGCGCGTAGCCCCCTAAAATACTTTCGCCTAGCCCTAGCGCGTTCACTAGTGCTGCGCGTAGCCGTGCAGGTCATGGTGGTGGGGATGGTGTCGGTGCTAGCCCTGATCATCTTCGCCACCTCCTGGGTACGCTCAGACCTACTGCGCGAACGCCTAGACGCAGTAATTGCAGATGCCGATACGCGCGTGGCCACAGCCCAAAGCCAAATGGACGCCACCGCCGTCAACACCACGGCGGAAGTCTCGGCCCTGGCCCAAAGCCAAGTCACCTCCCTAAAAGACGCCATTAGCGGTGCCAACGGGGTGGGGGTGGTGCTAATGCGTTCGCGTAGCTCAAACTCCTCGATTGTTATTAACGACCTGTCTTCCACCTCCGGGTTACGCCAGGCCATTTCTAATGATCTAATCACCCAGCTCGAATCTAACCCGCACCGCCAATACTGGCAGTACACCAAGGTGGCCGACAACGGCAAGACAGTACCCGGCATTGTGGTGGCCAGCCAACTGACTTTGCCTCTGGCCGGCACTTACAACGTTTTTCTGGTGTATTCGCTAAAAAATGAGCAGCACCTGCTTGATATAGCTACTCGCGCCCTAGTGTGGGGTGGATCAGTGCTGGTGGTAGCCATGGGAGTGGTGGTTGCATTACTTACTTGGCGCGTGCTGCTGCCAGTTAGACGCACCTCGTTAGCTGCCCAGCGCCTAGCCGCCGGTAACTTTGGTGAGCGCCTAGAAATTAAAAGCCAGGATGAGGCGGCCTCCCTAGCGCTGTCTTTTAACAACATGGCTGATTCAATTGAAGCCCAAATTGATCGTTTAAGTGAGCTTTCGCGTCTGCAACAGCGTTTTGTTTCTGATGTTTCCCATGAGCTGCGCACGCCCATGACCACCATTTTGTTGGCTGGTGAAGCCCTCTTTGATGCCCGCGACAAGTTCAGCGATCCGCGTCTAAAACGCAGTACTGAGCTGCTATTTGGGCAAATTGAGCGCTTCGACAAGATGCTGGCGGACCTGCTAGAAATTTCACGTTTCGACGCCGGCTCAGCGGCCTTATCTTTGCAGGAATGGGATGTGGGTGAAATTGCTCGCGACGTAATTGATTTTGCCCAGCCACTAGCTCAAGCTAACGGTTGCCAAATCCGCCTGCACATTGAAGGCAATAAGGTGACCGCCGTCGTCGACCACACCCGAATTGAGCGAATCCTACGTAACTTGGTGGTTAACGCAACCGAACACGGCGAAGGCAAACCCATCGATATCAACGTGGTGGGTGACGACACGGCCGTGGCTGTGCGGGTGCGTGACCACGGCATTGGCATGAGCGAAGAAGTGGCCGAGCACGTCTTTGACCGCTTCTATCGGGCCGACCCCTCGCGGGCGCGCAAAAGCGGGGGCACCGGGCTGGGGTTGTCGATTTCGCGTGAGGACGCCGCCTTACACAATGGCACCCTCAGCGCTTGGGGGTGGCCTGGCGACGGCGCCGCTTTCTTACTTCTCATTCCCCGCAAGCAGGATGTTCCTGCAGGTAGAGGCCCACTGGACGTGATTCCTCCCGACGCCCCGCTGGAGGCTTTGGTTAAGGATGTGGCCGGGCATGTGGGTCCCAACCCTGAGCCGGTGCCGACGCCGTCGCTGGGGTTGCCGCTGCTGATTCCGGCCACGCGCTGGGCTGATGAGGAGGAGGAAAACGATGCCTCCTAACTCTTCCAAGCGTGTTCCTGGCGCAAACTTTGCTTCACGCCGCAGCCTGATTAAAGCCTCGCTGCTGGCGGGGGCGGGGCTGGGGCTAGGGGCCTGCGCCAAGCTGCCCACTAGCGGGCCGGTGCGAGTAGCCGATCACGGCGTGCGCCAAGCCGATCTGGTGCTGCAATACGCCCAAGGGCCGGTTAAAGGCGCTAGCCCCACCCAGATCGTGGAGGGTTTTTTGCTGGCTTGCGCGGCCGGCTACTCTGACGAATTTGCTACCGCCCGCAGCTTCTTGCTGGGGCAGGCAGCCAGCTCCTGGCGCCCAGACGCCCAGGTGTGGATTTATGACTCTGCCGGCAATGCGCGGGTGACTGACGCCAGTGACGGCTCTATAAACGTCTCAGCCCCGGCCCTGGCCACGCTGGATGCTAAAGGTATTTACTCGGTGGCTTTTGGGGGAGCTAACCATGAGCTGACCTTGTCGCTGGCCACCGACGGGTCCGGGCAGTGGCGTATTGCGGCACTTCCCGACGGCGTTTTGCTTTCGGCTACTTCCTTCCAGAACGCTTTTGCGGCGCAAAACCTGTACTTTTTCAACCGTTCCCGCACTGCTTTGGTGGCCGACAGGCGCTGGGTGTTGCGTCGCAGGCTAACTGCCCACGTGGTTAGCTCACTGCTGACTGGCCCGGCCCCCTGGCTGAACCAGACTCTTTCTAGCGCGATTCCCGACGGCGTCACCCTGGGCAGTGGGGGAGTTGAGGTGAGTCAGGCTGTGGCCACCGTGGATTTATCCAGCGAGGTGGCTAACGCTTCGGCTAACGATAAGCAGGCGATTGTGCGCCAACTGGCCACTACCTTGGGGCAGCTGGGATCAGTTAACCAGGTGATAGTTAACTGTGGCAGCACAGTTATTGGTTCTAGTGCCACCATTCGCCAGGGCCACCGTTCGCCCGGTGCAGTGGTGGCCGCTAGTGCGGCAGGCCTGGTGCGCTTGGAGGGTAATAACACGAAGGTGCTGCTAGATGCCGGCGCCTTGGGTGAAGGCATCAATGGGGTGGCGGTAGCCGACGCCAACACTATTTACCTGCAACGTAATAATGCTTTGGAGCGACTGAGCGTATCGACTAAAACCCTTACGCAAGTAAATGGCGACACTGATTTAGGGGCGGTGTGTGCCGATAACTTGGGTTGGGTGTGGCTGTGCCAGGGCGCTAATGTGCTGGCTTACTCGACTCAAGGGGTGCGTTACACGCTTGCGGTGCCCTCAAACCTGCCTATTGCGGCTTTTAATGTGGCTAGTGACGGCTACCGCCTAGCCTACGCGGTGGCTGTGGGTGAATCTATGCGGGTTTCGGTGTGTGCGGTGGTGCGCGACGATAAGGGCGTACCCACTGGGCTGGGTGAGGCATATTCGATTTACCAAACTGACGTGGCGGCGCTGAGCTGGGTTGATGAGGTAACCGTGGCGGTGCTGGCTAAAGCTAATACTGCTGGGGTGGCGCAGCTGACCTACGCCCCAGTGGGTGGGATGGTAACCGATACGACTCAGGTCACTAATGCCGTGCGTCTGGTTTCAGGTAAGCATGGTGGACAGGTGTCGGTGCTGACCAACCAAGGACAGCTTATGGTTTCTTCCGGCGCCACCTGGGTGCCCAGTTACTCAGGTCTGAAAGCGGCCACCTACAGCCGTGTCTAGTTTGCATATGTGGCACAGGCACAAATGAGGGTGCAGGCAAATACAGGTAAAATCGTCCGTTCCCTATAATTTAAACGCGTATTTTCATAGGCGACGGACGATTTTGGGTGTAAATGTGGGCCGCTGCCTTTGATTGCCGACGGTGCCGGGCGCTTTACCTAATTGAACTGCCTGCCCCCGGCTTTACTTACTTGAACTGCCGACGGTGCCGCTTGCGCCAGAACATAAACAGGACATAAAAAGGGTGGCTGGGTTTCCCCAGCCACCCGTGCTGCATTAGCAGCTGTGGGCAGGCGTTTTAAAACGCTCGATGCCCCGCTTTAGGTGTCTACACCGTCTCTAGACGCAGTAGACCATAGGTCCAACCTTTGCGGTGGTAGATCACGCAAGGCTGGCCGGAGGATGCTTCAACAAATAGGTAGAAGGAGTGGCCCACCAGTTCCATCTCGTAAAGCGCCTCTTCAATGGTCAAAGGCGTGGATTGGTGCAGTTTCTGGCGCACAATCACCGGGGAGTCGCCGATCTGGGATTCAACTACCTCACCGGGCTTGGTGGGCGGTAGTACGATTTCCTCAACCTCGGCCTCGGGGGCTACTTCGATACCCTGCTCGACTAGGGCCTGTTCGACCTCAGCGGTGATCATCGGGTAGCGGCGGTGGTCCTTCTTGCGATCACGTGCACGACGTAGGCGCTCGAATAGCTTGTCAATAGCCAAGTCAAAAGCTGCGTAGCGGTCGCTGGAGCTGGCCTCTGCGCGGATAACCGGGCCCTTGGAGATTACCGTGAGCTCAACTCGCTCAGAAGTGTCTGCTAAACGGGGGTTGCGCTCGTGGCTGACTTCGATTTCTACTCGCTGTGCGCGCGGGTCGTACTGGGTTACCTTGCTGATCTTCTCTTCTGCGTAGCTGCGGAAGCGGGAGCTAATCTCAGCGTGGCGGCCTACAACCGTGATTTCCATAGTTGAATCAACCCTCCTTGGTTGTTTCCGAAACATACCAACGATTGGGATGGTGTGTTATAAGACACACTATAGTACATGTTCGTGTTCTGTGTCACCCTTATTTTGGCTAGTACTCTGTAGGCGAAATCGTGTTTTGTGTTGAATTTAGGGCCGTGCTGTGCGTTTTTTGGTAGGGGCTGCAGCCAGTGTCCAGGCGCAAACGATGACGCCGCCTGCTGCCTCTATAGCTTTGGCGCTGGCTTCCAGCGTGGCTCCAGTAGTGACGACGTCGTCCACCAGCATTACCTGCCAGCCGGTAGCGTCAGCTAGGCACTTCACCTGGCGCTTAGCGCGTTGGCGCGAGTTTTTACCGAGCTGCTTGCCTGAGCGTAGACGCAGTGGATCGGCGCTGACCACAGCTATATCTAGCTGTGGGGCTAAAAAATCGGTTAGACCTTGGGCTAATTGGCGAGCCACTAGGTTGGCGTGCCAACGCCGCGAAAGCTTAGAAGGGGCGTTAATGATCGCCAGGGGTTTGTCTCTAGCGAGCTGGTAGGCAAGCCAAGGGACCATGGCGGCGGCGCCGTCGTTAATCCCAGCTAATACGGCACCAGTGATGGCGCGGTGGCGACCGCTTTTAAAGCTGAGCACAATCTGGCGTAAAGCTCCCGCGTAGGTGCCTTGGCTCCAGATGGCTAAATCTGTGGCTGGCAGTAAATCGCTGTTGAGCAAGGTGGCGCTGCGGCCTAGTAGTTGTCGACACTGCGGGCATAGATCTGTATCCCACAGACCACAACCAGCGCATTGGCGCGGTAAAACCAGCTGGCCGGCGGTTCTGAATGGGACGCCCTTGAGGACGCTAGCCCTGAATGTGGTGGCCCTGAGGGTGGCGTACTTGAGTGCGATGGTCTTGAGGGTAGTGGGCCTGGAGGTAGTGCCGGCGCGGCTTTCCTCGCTGGAGGCGGCGTTTACTTTAGAAGTAGGAGGCCGGGCAAGAGGCGTAAGAATGTTAAACATGAATCAAATATCTCTAACATCGCCTGCCGGCGCCAATAGTCAAAATAAATCTGTGGAAAACTCGTTCAAGCCCTGGTCAAGGCGGCAAGGCTGATATGTGGCAGGTGCTTGAATTGTGAAGCCAGGTGATTGAATTGGGAAGGCAGTCGCCTGACTGACAAGCACCAGAGGGGCGCTGCTGAGCCCATGGTCTGCTTGGTTGATGAGGCCAGGTGCACGAAAAGCAAATAGCGAATAGATTCAAAGCCTTAGCCGGGCGATAGTACGATAGACAAGGTTGAATATATTCAAATGGCTGCCCGTAACAGGCTTAAGCCAGCAAGGAGCTTGTAAGCGTGTCTATTGTTGACCGGATCCTACGCATCGGTGAAGGCCGGACCTTGCGAAAGCTAAGTGCTATCGCGGACCAGGTTGATGCTCTTGAAGATGACTACCGCGAATTCACTGACGAAGAACTGCGTGATCAGACCAAAGAGTTTCGCCAGCGCCTAGAAGAAGGCGAAACCCTCGACGATATCTTGCCTGAAGCTTTTGCAACTGTGCGTGAAGCCGCTGACCGCGTACTAGGCCAGCGCCCCTACCGGGTGCAGCTAATGGGTGGCGCGGCCCTACACCTGGGCAACATTGCTGAGATGAAAACCGGTGAAGGTAAAACCCTAGTTGCCGCTTTGCCTTCCTACCTGCGCGCACTAACCGGCAAGGGTGTGCACGTGGTTACCGTCAACGACTTCTTGGCCGAATACCAGTCTGACCTAATGGGGCGTGTGCACCGCTTCCTGGGTCTGACCACCGGTTGTGTACTTGCTGGTCAGGACCCTTCTGAGCGCCGCAAGCAGTATGACTGCGACATCACTTACGGCACCAACAACGAGATGGGCTTCGACTACCTGCGCGACAATATGGCCCAGCGCCCTGAGGATATGGTTCAACGCGGGCACAACTTCGTGATTGTTGACGAGGTTGACTCCATTCTTATTGACGAGGCCCGTACCCCGCTGATTATTTCTGGTCCTGCCGACGGCGATAACAACAAGTGGTACCGCGAGTTCGCTGAGATAGCTAACTTGCTAAAGCCCGTCAAGGACTATGAGGTAGACGAGAAGAAGCGCACCGTGGGTATTTTGGCCCCCGGTATTGAAAAGATCGAGGACCGTCTAGGTATCGACAACCTCTACGAAGCCGGCAACACGGCCCTGATCGGTTTCCTCAACAACGCCATCCGCGCCAAAGAACTGTTTAAGCGCGACCGGGACTACATTGTTGCCGACGGCGAAGTGCTGATTGTTGATGAGCACACCGGCCGTGTATTGGCTGGGCGCCGCTACAACGAAGGTCTACACCAGGCTATTGAAGCCAAGGAAGGTGTAGAGATTAAGAGTGAAAACCAGACTCTAGCCACCATTACCTTGCAGAACTACTTCCGTTTGTATCCGGAAGGTTCGCGCTCAGGCATGACCGGTACGGCCGAAACTGAGGCCGCAGAATTCGCTGGTACTTACAAGATCGGCGTCGTGCCCATCCCCACCAACAAGCCCATGATCCGCAAGGATCAGCCGGACCTGGTGTACAAGTCAGTTAAGTCCAAGCTGAACGCGGTAGTTGACGACATTGAAGAGCGTCACGACGCCGGACAGCCGGTTTTGGTGGGTACCACCAGTGTGGAAAAGAGCGAGGAGCTCTCGGCCCTGCTGCGTGAGCGCCGCATCCCCCACGAGGTACTAAACGCTAAACAGCACGCCCGCGAGGCCGCCGTCGTGGCCATGGCTGGACGTAAAGGTGCGGTAACCGTAGCCACCAACATGGCTGGTCGTGGTACCGACATTATGCTGGGTGGTAACGCTGAGTTCATTGCCGTGGCCTCCCTGAAGGAAGCCGGCCTGGACCCCATCGACACCCCCGACGAGTACGAAAAGGCCTGGCCGGCCGCTCTGAAGGCAGCCAAGGAAGCCGTCTCGGTGGAGCACGACGAGGTGGTGGAGCTTGGCGGTCTGTACGTGCTGGGCACCGAACGCCACGAGTCGCGCCGTATCGACAACCAGCTGCGTGGTCGTAGTGGCCGTCAGGGTGACCCCGGTGAGAGCCGCTTCTACCTGTCCATGCAGGACGATCTGATGCGCACCTACGCCACCGGTCTGGCTCAGCAGATCATCTCCTCGGACCGTTACCCCGACGACGTGCCGCTGGAATCTAAGATGATCACCCGCAACATCGCCTCCTACCAGCGTCAGCTGGAGGCACGTAACTTCGAGATCCGTAAAAACGTGCTTAAGTACGACGACGTGCTCACCGAGCAGCGTCAAAAGGTTTACGACGAGCGTCGCATGGTGCTGCAGGGTGAGGACCTAGAACCCCACATCAAGGCTTTCCGTGAGCGCGTAATTGCCAACGTGGTGGCGCAGCGCACTGCCGAGGGCCGCAGCGACCAGTGGGACCTGGACCAGCTGTGGAAGGACCTGTCCACTGTCTACCCGATGGGCTTGACCGTGGATGAGGTGGTCGACGGCGTGGGCGGCCTGGATGCGCTAACCAGTGAACGCCTAGCTGAAGAGCTCACTGAGGACATGGCGGTGGCCTATGAGGACGCTGAAGCTAACTTGTCCGCTAACGAGCTAGCTTTGGCGCAGCTGGGTGAAGAACCCATGCGTACCCTGGAGCGTCGCCTGCTGCTGGCCGTGGTAGACCAGCACTGGCGCGAGCACCTGTACGAAATGGACTACCTCAAGGAAGGTATTGGCCTGCGGGCCATGGCCCAGCGCGACCCGTTGGTTGAATACGCCAACGAGGGCGCCCACATGTTCAAGGCCATGATGGACGCCATTCGTGAAGACACGATTGAGCAGATCTTCGCTTACTGCGCCCGCTTCGAGGCCCAGGCTAAGCAGGTTGCCCGCGAAGCCGCTCAGGCCCGCGAGCAGGCCTCGATTATGGGGGACACCGGCCGTAAGGCCCTGTCCACCGGGGTGACCTACTCCGACGCCGACACTCAAGGCGGCGACAAGCAGGGTAACCGCGCTGAGCGCCGTCGCCGCTCCAACAAGAAGCGCCGTCGCCGCTGAGCAGGTGTCTGGGGTAGCTGAGCGGGTGCTTGGGGTAGCTGAGCAGGCCGCACAGCCGCAAAGCACCCAAGAATCTATAAAGCACCCAAGAAGCCATTAGCCCATGTGCAGGTAGGTCATCACCCAGTGCCCATGGCGCAACTGGATCTGGCAGGCACAGGCGTGGATACGCCCATCATGGGAGAGCAGCACGCTAACCTCCCAACCACTGGCACTGGCCTGGGCCCGCACCGCATATAGGTAGGGGATCCGGGCCGGTTTGCCGCCCTGGCAACGCACGGCCACCTGCGCGCGGCGGCTGAGGGCGTCATACAGTTCCGGGGTGAGCCAGCGGGCTAAATGCTGCGGCTGGCGCATCCCGTGCATGATTTCCCAGGCATAAACGGCTACCGTCCCCGCCCAGCGCCCCGGGTCAGGCAGTTGCTGAGTTTGATGCTGGCTTTGTTGCCGAGTTTGGGACTGGTGATTTTGGGGTTGGCGGCTTTGCTGTGGGCTGGGAGAACCAGGGCCGACGGCGCCGCTTGCCTGGCGCTGCGGGCTGCTTGCCTGGCGCTGCGGGCTGCTTGCCTGGCGCTGCGGGCTGCGGCTGGAGGCTGCTGCACCTTGGTGCCTTTGGGAGGCTTGCTGGCGTGCGTTAGGGGCATAACTGGAGGCATAAAGCGTGCTCATGGCTAGCCCTTAGTGGGAATCGTCAGTGCGAGGCCGGGGCGAATCAAATCTGGATTAGCCCCGATAAGCGCCGCATTGGCCGCAAAAATCTGTTTAGACAGCTGAGCTACCTGCCCGTTGGTGGGGGAGGGTACCCCATTTTGCTGCAACCACTGGAGGGAAATAGACCATAGGCTCTCTCCAGCTAAAACCAGGTGCTGGCGAATAACCGGGGCGGGTTTAGCATCCGGAGCCGGGACGCAAGTGCCCGAGCGCTGCGCGCTGCCCGGCTTGAGGCTGCCGCTCTTGGGGCTGGCCTTCGAGTTTGGAGATTTGGCTCCCGGACTTTTAACCGCCGGGGTTTTAGATCCAGGCCCGCCAGAGCGCGGATGAGCACTAGAGCGGCTGGGACTGGCTGAAGGCCGTGCACTAGGCCGGGGTGAGGCACTAGCGCTTGCGCTAGCCCTGGCTCGCGCGCTGGCGTGGCTAGTAGGCGAGGCACTGGCTCGGCTAGTGGGCGCGCTGCTAGCGTGCGGGCTCCTGGATGGGGAGCTTGCTGTGGCCGGGGCGCTCGCTTTAGCTGAAGCGCTGGGCCTGGCTGAAGCACTCGCGCTCGCGGTGACGCTAGGGGAGGGGCCTGGGCCGTGCGCACCCCAACCCAGATTGTCGTCATTAGCGCTGGCCGGGGCACAGCTAAGGGCAATAATGGTAGCCCCAGCGGCCAGTTTGCGCACCAAAGGCGCACTGTGACGCAAATTTAAAGTGCGGTGGGTGCAAGCACATACCAGCACCCACATGGCCCCAAGCGCGTGCCAGGCTACCAGTACGGCGCCGGCCCCAGCGGCCAGGCCGGCCAGCGCAGTGCTGACATCCGCCATCGACCATAGCGACAAATACTGCAAAGACAAGGGCCTGAGCAAAGCCACGGCGGCTGCTATCAGCAAGACGCTCAGCGCTGTGCCGAGCCAGGCAACTAGGTGAAGACCTAGCCAACATTTTAGGCTCTTAGACATTGGTACACCTTCTTTGGTGAGGAGTAATGATGTTTAATTATGTTTTGCTGAAAGTGCCCTGTCAATAGCAAATGTGACTTTGGTTATGGCAATCTTGAATCATGCACTTAGAGAGCCTGCTAGCGGATCTAGATAGCCAGTTTGAGCAGTACGAACGCTCTGCCCGGGCAGCTCAGGCCTGGGAGCTAGCTGAGGCTGAAGCTGGCAGAACTGCGCTGGTAGATCGCCTGCGGGCGGTGGAGGGTGGTGCGCTTAGCGTGACCACCCGCACCGGGCGGGTAGTTAGCGGAAAGCTGCTGCAAGCGCGCCAAGAATTTTTGTTACTGCTCGCCGCTGACTCCAGTCAGATGCTGGTGCCAATGGGTGCAGTGGTTAGTGTGCGGGGCGTGGGGCGCCAGTTAGAGACGACGTCGTCGCAGCGGGTTAGCTACACGGTTGCGGCAGTTTTACGCCAGATCATGCGAACTAAACGACCGGCCAGATTCAATACGGCGGCGGGTGACATCACTGGAAGAATCATCCGCGTCGGTGCGGATCATGTGGACGTACTGAGTATGGATAAGCGTGACTTATCAGATCGAGTCACGCTTATCCTGTCAGCAATCGAAATTGTGACCAGTATTTAGCCGCAAGCGGCTAATATTTAGGTCGTGCGGCCACTATCGCTACCCGAAACCGGGTGCTAGCGATAGTGCTTAGAGGTCTAATCCACCTTCGGATACGGCCTCGCGGGTGTGCGCATACTGCTTGTCGATGTAGTCTTCGAGTGCAGCTACTTCAATGCGCCATAGACCGCGAGCGCCAACCTGAATAGCGGGTAGCTCTCCGGTGCGGATAAGTGAACGGACGGCCTGGGCGGAAATCGATAACTGCTCGGCGACGTCGGCGATAGATAAAAATCGAGGTGCCATGACCTAATAATGTCACGGGTTAGCCCAGATGCAAACTGGCTAGGTGAGATTGTGAAAACTTCGTGGCTGCTCAGAATTTCTCTTAGGATAGGCAGTTAGCTGGACGACCTGGGGATTTTTACCAAGGGGTGCGCATATGTCTGAATTGAATCAACCAAATAGATATGAGGCTCGACAGCATCAAAGTGATGGTGCTGCGAGCATTGATGCTTGGCGTTGGAGGCGCCCAACTTGGCGTGATCCTAGGCTTTTTATTGGAATAGTGCTGGTCATCGTGTCTATGGTAGCCGGTTCCGTACTAATCGATAGGGCCACTAGTACGCAGCAAGTATGGGCTTTGAGTCAGGATGTAGCCCCAGGAACTGCTCTAAAAGCTGGAAAAAACCTGAAATTAGTCTCAGTGAATCTTGGGAGTGCAAGTAGCGCTTATGTGCAACAAAAGCAACTTAAAGCTGACACATATGCGCAACGTTCATTACACTCAGGAGAGTTATTGCCAGCCGATGCCACCAGCCAGCAAAGCAAGTTGAATATGCGCTCAATTGTGGTGCAAAGCAGTGGTCAGCTTTTAAATAGCATCCGGGTTGGCGATACCGTGGAGCTGTGGCAGCTGCCTTCTAGAAATGTAGCGGCTGTAGCACCCACGCCGTCGGCAACTAAAGCGCCTAGCACCAATGGGGCTAGGCGCGTGGCCCAAGGACTGATAGTGGACGCAATCGGAGGCGATCAAAACGCCATCGTCGCAGATAAAAGCACCAGCGTGCGTGTTCTGGTACCGGCTGAACAAGTTGAGCCCGTGCTCACCGCAGTCGGCTCCGGTGCCGGCTTGGTGCTGGTGAACACGGGGTCTGAGCAATGAGAACAGCCGTATTACTAGCTCTGTGGGATGACGATTCCACGCTTTTGCGACAAATTGACGCTGAGCGTGACCTGTATGTTTCGCGCCGCTGTGCAGATATAAGTGAGCTTTTGGCCGACGCCGCCGTGGGACTAGGGCAGCTGGCCATTATCGATGAACAGCTTGACGGCCTAGACCGCACGGTTATCGCCACTTTGAACTCTTATGGCGTGCCCGCGATTGTGTTGACCCGCAATGACGGGGTGCGCTGGCATGATTTGGGGGCTTGGGTGGCTCCCTGGCCAGGTTCACCCCAGCGCGTGGTTGCTGAAATTTCGCGGGTTTTGGCTGCCGGCACGGTTTCGCCCCAGCCCACTGCTGCCGCCAGTTTGGGTGATGAGCTTTTTGGGCTGTCACCTACGGCAGTTGACGACGGCGCCCTGGGCCTGTCTGCGCCGCGTCCTGCGGCTTTTAATCCTTTAGATGTCCCCTTATCGACGACGACGACGGATGGGGCCAGTTCTCCTTTGTTCGACGCCGTCGCGCAAAGTCAGGCTTCGGCCTCAAGTCCGCCGCCCGCGCCACCGGGACAGTTGCCACCCCCGCCGCTTGCGTCAGAACAAGCGACGTTTGCAGGGGCAACTGGACTGCCGACAAGTGGGCAGCTTGATCCGGCATTGGCATTGCCGTTGCCACCAGCTCCAAGCTTTGCGGCGCCGGCAAGTGCCGATTTGCCTGTGGTGCAGGCCGAGGAGTCGGCGGCCAGCTCGGATTTACTTTCGGCTAGCTCTGCTTTTTCGGCCGCAGAATCTACGGCTGCTTCGCAAAGCCCGGCGGATATCACCGCTGCGCAGCCAGCCACCCGCATGGGGCGTCGTCGGGCCCGCCGTGCCAGCCATGCCGCCAGCCCGGCTACTCCAAGCCAAGGCAGCGTGGCCAGCTACTTCACTACGGCTGGTCAGGATCAAGGCGGCAAGACTCAAGCTAGCGCTGCGGGAGCTGAAGCTAATGTTGCGCAGGCTGGGCAGGCACAGCAGCTAAGCGACTTGAATATAGACGCTGTCAACTCGCCTGCTTCGGGTGAGCAGGCCAGTGTTGATTCGCCACCGCTGCCTGAGGGGGTGTTAGCTGCCCGCGTGCTACCGCAGTCGGTTCAACCAGTTAAGCGCCGCAGTGTACGCCGCTCCCAAGCGGCCCGTCCCACCGCGCCGACTGGACCTGTCGCAGCTAATCAAGCCGGCGGGATAGAAACCTCGCCTTTTGCTCCGCCGCAGCAGCGCGGCGTGGCTAGCTCAGATTTAGCAGGTTCTGGTTTCTCAGCTGCTACTGGCATGTCTGCTGCTTCAGCTGGGCCGCTGGCTTCGGCTGCCTCCTTTGCTTCAGCAGCCTCAGCTGCGCCTTATGGCTCGGCTGCTTCTGCCGCCCCCTATGGTTCGGCGGCGTCGGCGGCGCCTTATGCTTCAGCAGCCTCGGCTGCAATGCCTTCTGCGGCTTCAGCTGCTGGCGGGCCCTGGTCAGCGATGTCAGCTGCAGGCACTGGTTGGTCGGCGACTTCAGCGCCCTTCGCGGCTTCAGCAGCGGCACCTGGCGGCCCTATGCCGGTACAGACTCAGGTGTTGGCACCTGGCCAAATTAACGGCTACCAAAATCCACCTGGCCCTAATAATGGGGCTGCTCAGCCTCCGCGTCGTAAAGGCTTACGTGCCTTTTTGGCACGTAAAACCGGTGCAAATACACCTAGTGCAGGTAGGCCGGTAGTTGCTGGCCCTGCTGGTGTGCCTGGTGCTATCCCTGGTGGCGCACCCGGCGGCGCACGTGGCGTGCCTGGCGCCATTGCTGGCGGTGGAGTTGTTGGCGCTGGCGGCCCTGGTATGCCCGCTCCCGCCATGGCTGCGCGCCCGGCTGTAGCTCCGGGCGTAGCTGCTATGACCCCAGCCATGCCCGCCGCTGTAGGTGTTCCCGGTGCTGCGCCGATTGCCGGAGCGGCTCCTGGCGCAGGCAGTGTTCCTGGCACTACGCCGAGTGCTGGCAGGCCTGTAATGCCTGGCGCTGTTCCCGGTGCTGTTCCCGGTGCTGCGCCGATTGCCGGAGCGACTTACGGTGCTGGTGGTGCTTCCATTACTGCGCCTGGTGTTGGTGGCCCCACTATGCCTGGAGCCCCTGGCTCTGTGATGCCTGGCGGCCAGGGGGCTTATGCTCCCAATGGCCAGCGCGGCGCCAATACCCCAGCCGGGGAAGGGGCGCCTACGCGCCGCTCAAGGCGGGCAGCTTTTTCAGCAGCCAGCGCGGCCGGGGCTGAAGCGACGGGGGCTGAAAGTCCCTTAGCTGCGCCGTCGTCGCAAAATAACGCGGCCCCACTAAACGCAGCCGCAACCACCCACTCAGCGCAGCCTGAAGTAAAGCTCGGCTGGCCGGTCACCGCCGGAACCCCCTCAAGCCCGGCCACCAGCGCTTTTGCACCAACCTCACATCGCGAAGAAATTGACGCTGCAGGCAAGCCTAAAATCGGCAAAATCATTGCAGTTTGGGGCACCCACGGGGCGCCGGGGCGCTCAACCCTGGCGTTAGCACTGGCTGCCTACCTAAATGAGCAAGGCAGCACCATTTTGGTTGACTGCGACATCAACGCTCCCGCACAGGTGCAGCTGCTGGGACTGCCTGAAGACTCCTCTGGCCTAGCTAGCGCCGCGCGCCTAGCCACCCACGGCGAGCTCGACTCCACCCGCCTGGTACAAACCCTGCTCAGCGCCAAAGCTGACCTGCAGGTACTAACCGGGCTGGGACGCTCAGGACGCTGGCGTGAACTGCCAGTAGCCTCCATGAATAAGGTCTGGGAAGTTTGCCGCCACACCGCCGAATACACTGTGGTGGACTTAAGCGGTGGGCTGGAAGAAGAACGGGTAGAAGACTTCGCCATGGAACCCGACCATGACGCCGTCGCCGCCGCCCTACTTGAACAAGCGGACCTGACTTTGATTGTGGGCGCGGCTGACCCAGTAGGTATTAGGCGCCTAATCCAGCTGCTCAACTCCAACCGTCAAGCAGTTGGTGGACGCAGCCAGGTGGTAGTTAACCGAGTACGCTCAAGCACCGCCGGGGCCGACCCCAACACCGCTATCGGCAGCGTACTTGCCCGCTACACCAGCGCTTCAGACATTGTCTACGTGCCCGCAGATTACCGTCTGTTTGATAAGGCCCTGATGCAAGCCCAGCCGGTGGCAGTGGTGGAAAGCCGCAGCGCGGCCGCCAAATCCATTGCCAAACTGGCCAAACTAGTGATGACCCAGCTGGCTTAAGCGGCCTGTGGGCTTAGGCGGTGGCGGCGTGTAACCAGCCAGCTTTGGCGAGGCGCTAGCGCTTTAGTTTCGCTTAGGCCGTTAAACTAAACGTTATGCGCGTATATCTACCTGCCACAGTGGCGGACCTTTCTGCCCCGGCCATCACCTCCCGCCAGGCCCACGCCGCCACCGCCTCACTGGCTGCGGCGCTACCTGACGAAGACGAGGAAGGTCTGGAAGTGTCGGCCTGCCTGTGCGCAGCCGACTCCTCAGTAATTGCTATCTCTGAGCAAGATGAGGCGCAAAAACGCTACCGTCGCGTAGTAATTGCTGCTGACGTGGAGCGTGAGAACCTGCGTGAATTAGAGGTCGACGACGAAACCCTACCTGGCACTGTCCAGGTGCTGGTGGATGTGCCTTGGGATGACGTGGCCGCAGTATTGGCAGATGAAGATCAAGCCAGTGCGGATGTAAAACTAGCAGCCGAAGGCGACGAGGAAGCTTTTGAACGCAGCGCTGACGCCGATCTGCTCTGGTTCGACGTGTGTGAAGTGGCGGTACTGGCCAAAAACTGGTCCTAAACTCGCGCGCAGGCCCTAAACTCGCGTGCAAGCTTGGGGCCGCGCCAGACTTGCCAGCGGCGAGGGCGCGCACCTAAACCCGTGTGCGCAGGGTGGAACCACCGCCAAGCAGGGGACGCACCTCAACGGCGGCGGGGATAGCGCGCTTTAGTTCGCTAACGTGAGAAACAATCCCCACTACGCGCCCGCCTGAATGCAAGGCGCTAAGCACGTCCATAACCTCAGCCAGCGTGCCCTCATCAAGGGAACCAAAACCCTCATCAATAAACAGGGTGTTCATCTCGATGCCCCCATTTTGGGTGGCCACCACATCAGCCAAAGCTAGGGCTAAAGCCAAAGACACATAGAAACTCTCGCCGCCCGAAAGCGTACGTGGAGAGCGGGTAGTGCCACTTAAATGGTCAACCACCGCCAGGCCCAAGCCCTGCTTCTGCTGGCGAGTGTCTTCCTCACTATCAACATTAATCAGCTCATAGCGGCCCGCCCCAATCACTCCCAGGCGCTCATTGGCGAACACTAACACCTGGCGGAAATGGGCCTGCAATACCCAGGCAGACAGTGTCAAGCGGGCCTGGTTGTCGCCATTGGCGGCGCTAGCCAAAGCCAATAGTTGGCCATCCTTATCGCTGGCCTTACTACGGCGAGCCAAAAGCTCATTTAGCTTAGCTAGCTGCGCATTTACCTGCCCGGCAAACGCCTGCCAGGTACTGGCGTAGGTTTGGCACGCTTGCGTTTTAGCCTGAGCCTGCTCTAGCTGGAGCCGGGTTTGCTCTAGCGGGGGAGGAGTCAGCTCAATTCCTTCAAGCTCAGCCAAAGCCGCCTGGTTAATTGATAAGGATTTTTCGTAGCTGGCTGAGGTAGCTTTCAAAGCGGCCAAATCTAGCCCGGCAAAATCTTGGCAGGCCTGCGTATAGCCATCCTGGACGTTAGCGGCGCTGGTGTCTTGGGTTGGCTCTGCTTGGGTTGGCTCTGTCTCGGCCGGGTCTGTAGGGGCAGGGGCCGCCGGTTTAGCGCTGTGATCAGCAAAGCTCTCACTGGCATGGGCCCATTGCGCGGCGAAACTGTCAGCGGCCTGCTGCGCACGCTTTTTACATTGGTCCAGCTCCTGGGCGGCGTTAGCCAACTGCTCAAGAGCGGCGGCCAACTGACTCAAATACTCAACCTTCGCGGCTACACTCTCAAAGCCCTCACAGCTTAGCGAAGCCGCATCGGCGTCAATCTTTTCACCCAACAACTGGATCTCTTTAGCGTCACCAGCCAGGCGAGTCTGGGCCGTCTGATTATCTGCTCGCAGGGCCTCAAGCTGCGCATTTAGCTTGGTAATCTGCGTCTTACAGCTGCGCGCCTGCTCACTAGCCTGCTTGGCCGCCGCCAGAGTCGCTTTAGCCTCCTGTAACTGTTCGCGAGCCTGGGCTGGGCTTAGTTGGCAAGGCTGCGCCTCAAGCTGGGCAGCCAGTTTCGTTACCTTTTCACTAGCCTGCGAAAGCTCCTCTTGAGCCTCGTTAACTTCCTCAAGGGCCTGATCTAGCTGGTCTTGGCTGATGTTTTCGCCGCCCTGGGTGGCCGGGGCCGGGTGCTCGGTGGCGCCGCAGACCGGGCAAGGCTCACCAGCAACCAAATTTTGCGCCAAGTTCAGGGCCGACTGGCTTAGCCACTGCTCCAACATGTGCTTGTGGCTCTGGCTAGCCTGCTTTAACTCCAGCGCCACGAGCTGTTGAAGTTTAAGTGCCCGCTGCTGGTCTTTGACTAGCTGCTCATGGGCTTTAGCTAGTTTCAGGGTCTGGGCGGCTTGCTCCTGGGCCAGCTGGGCAGCGGGTAAGGTGGCGGCCTGCTCGTTTAGCTGCTCCAAAAGCTCCTGCTTGGAGGCAATTTGGGTGGGCAGCTGATTTTCGCGTTCGCGTCCCTGGGCTAGTTTGGCACTGGCGCTTTCGTGGGCCTGGGTTTTGGTCTGTAAATCACGACGTCGCCCGGCCAGCCCCGCCTCCAATTCCACCTGCGGGTTTAGGGCTGCTACCTGGGCGGTTAGCTGCACACTTAAGGCCTGGGCACCCTGGTAGTCGCCTGACTGCTGGAGAACAGCCTGTACGCGCTCATCTGACTCCAGCTGCTCAAGCTGCGCCACCGCCTGAGTTAGCTGGCGCTGCGCTACAGCTTGCTGGTCCTGGGCCCGTTTTAGCTGCTCATGCCAAGGCTTTAAATCAGATAGAGCCTGCAAAGCCTGAATCTGGGCTAGGCGCTGCCTCTGTGCAGGCCCCTGAGCCACTAGCTGCTCATGCTCTTTAGTAAGCGCCAAATAGCGTTCCTGGCGGGCCGCTAGATCACGCTGAGAAGCAAATTCGCTGCGTAATTTATCTTCCTGCTCTCTAAACGCGCTCACCTCCAAATTGGCGCAGCGCTGGTTGTGCTCCAGCCAGGGCGTAAGCGACTCAAAACGGCTGGTCCACGCGGTTTCTAGCGGGTCAAACTCGCAGTCAACTTCCGGCACCGGCTCGTAGACCAGGCAGCGCGCCGGGTCTAACTGAGGCGCCTCATCTAACAGCGAGGCCAGCACCCCCAAATTGGCGCGCAAGGTAGCGTCTAAAGCTTCCTGATTCTTTTTGACCTTACGGGCACGCTCAACTAGATCAAGCTGCAAATCTTCAAAAATCGCGGTGCCAAATAGCTCTTGCAGCAGATCTTGGCGGTCTTTTGAAGTTGAACGCAAAAACTGGGCGAACTTACCTTGCGGTAAAACCACGGTTTGGGTGAATTGCTCACGGCTTAGGCCCACAATGCGGGTTATTTCAGTGCCGACGTCGCTGGTTTTAGTAAGTGGTTCACTTACTTCCCGCAGCTGCTCATCTAGCTTAAATAGCCATGCCTTAGCGTTTTGTTTAGTGACGCCTTTACCGTTTTTCTTAACCCGCTCATAGGCTGGTTGGCGACGCACCTTATAGTTACCCGAGGAGGTAGAAAAAATCAGCTCCACCTCAGTTTTAGCCTGCTCACTGGCATAGCGTGAACGGATCCGGCTATCGGAAGAATCCCTACCGCCAGAAACCTTGCCATAAAGAGCAAACACAATTGCATCAATAATAGTTGATTTACCCGCCCCGGTAGGGCCAGAGAGTAGGAACCGGCCGGCGTCGCTAAAAGCCTCAAAATCAATAACTTCGTGGCCTGGAAATGGCCCCACCGCATCCATAGTTAGCCGCAAAATGCGCATCAGTGCGCCTCCTTAACAACTTTTTCATAGCTGCTACGCAAAATCTGGAGCTGGTAGGGATTTAACTCAATACCCATCTCATCCATAAAACCTTGGCTTAACTGCAAGGGGGAAAGCGTGTTGTCGCGGTTAAGGCGTGGGGAGTCAATTTGCTGGGGCAAATCTGTTTGCTCAAACACGCACAAGCCCTTAAAACGCTGCTTGAGTTGAGCTAAAGCCTGCGGTGGACGCACTCCAGCCAGGCGCACCCGCAGCCAATGCTCACTGTAGTTATCAAAATCGGGTCCCATTAGCTGCTCAAAAGTGCCGCTAATAGTGGCAATAGGTTGGAAGCTGGGCACAGCCACCCGCTCCAAGCTAACTAGCCCGGCGCCGTCAAACTCAGCGATAACAGAAGACTTTTCAAACTCAGCCTCCCCAAAAGACAGGGGCACCGGTGAACCGCTATAGACCAGTCGCACCGGTGGGCGGGCAGAGTCTAAGTTACCTAAAGCTATCTCCTGGGGGCGGTGCAAATGCCCTAAAGCTGCATAGGCCAGGCCCGGGACTTGGGTAAAAAGCGCGCTGGGCACGCTATCAACCCCACCCACGCGAATATCGCGTTCAGACTGGCTAGCTTGGCCGCCCACCACAAAAGCATGGGCCATCACCAACACCGGTGTTTTCGGCTTATGCGCCGCCAAATCCGCCTGCACCAGGCGCAGCGCGGCGCCCACCGCCGCCTCATGGGAGCGCGCCAGCATCTGCCAAGTTTGTGGATGCTCCTCACCCTCAGCCCACACTTGCTCACCCAAAAGCCGCAAGTGAGGCGGCAAAGTGACCCGGGCGGCGTCGGGATCAAGATAAGGCAGGGGGTAAACACGCAAACCAACCCGGCCACTGGCGTCAGGAAAGTCATAGCCGCGCCCACAATTTTCAATCCGGGCGGCAATAGTCAGGCGCTCATTTAGCTGCTCAGCGTTGAAACCTAAACGAATATCACTGTCGTGGTTGCCGGCAGTTAACACCACGCGGGTCAGCTCAGTTAGCCGCCTAAATGCCTCATCAGCCAGGGCTACCGACTGGGTTGGGGCAACCGCGCGGTCAAAAACATCCCCAGATAGCACCACCAAATCAATTTTTTGGTCTTTAACCACCTCAATGAGGTGATCCAAAAAAGCGCTGTGGATCTCATGCAGATCATGGCCGTGGAAGAAACGGCCCAGGTGCCAGTCGGAAGTGTGCAACACGCGCATAAGCAAAGTGTGCCACTTGCGGCCCATCTAGGCCGACAATTTGCCTGTCGACCCGTTAGACTTGAGCAGTGGCCATTGACTTTTCAGCTGAAATTGAGCGACTAGAACACACCTACTCTTCCATCGCAGCAGTAACCGACCCGCAAGCACTGCGGGTACGCATCGACGAATTAAGCGAAAAAGCTGCCGCCCCAGACCTTTGGGATGACCCTGAGGCGGCCCAGGTGGTCACCAGCGCCCTGTCCCACGCCCAGGCTGAACTGGCGCGCGTGGAGAAGCTGGGCGAGCGCATTGAAGACCTACAAGCCATGGTGGAGCTAGCTGAGGAGGAAGAAGGCGACGAGCGCGAGGCTATCCTCGACGAGGCCGGCGCTGACCTGGAAGCTATCTCCAAAGACCTGGCAGATCTGGAAATCCGCACCCTACTTTCGGGCGAATACGATCAGCGCGACGCCGTAGTAACTATCCGTTCAGGTGCCGGCGGTGTGGATGCGGCAGACTTCGCCCAGATGCTGCTACGCATGTACTTGCGTTGGGCTGAACGCCACGAATACCCGGTTAAAGTGCTGGACACCTCCTACGCTGAAGAAGCTGGTCTAAAGTCGGTTACCTTCGAGGTACACGCTCCCTACGCTTACGGCACGCTTTCGGTTGAGGGCGGCACCCACCGCCTGGTGCGTATCAGCCCCTTCGATAACCAGGGCAGGCGTCAGACTTCATTTGCGGCGGTTGAGGTTATTCCTCTGATTGAATCCACCGACCACATTGAAATTCCCGAAACCGACATCCGCATTGATGTCTTCCGCTCCTCAGGCCCGGGTGGTCAGAGCGTTAACACCACCGACTCGGCTGTGCGCATCACCCACTTGCCCACCGGCCTGGTGGTGTCCATGCAGGATGAAAAATCCCAGATCCAAAACCGCGCCGCCGCCATGCGCGTGCTGCAGTCGCGCCTGCTGCTGCTAAAGCAGCAGGAAGAAGACGCCAAGAAGAAGGAACTGGCTGGCGACGTTAAGGCATCCTGGGGTGACCAGATGCGCTCCTACGTACTCAACCCCTACCAGATGGTTAAGGACCTGCGTACCAGCTACGAGGTGGGTAATCCTGAATCTGTGTTCGACGGCGACATTGACGGTTTCATCGACGCTGGCATCCGCTGGCGCAAGCAGCAAGAAAACGCTGAGTAAGCGTCAGGAGCAAGAAGGCGCTGAGTACAAGAAAGCGCCGAGTAAAAGCGCCAAATAAAACTCTAGTGGCCAGCCGGTTTAAACCGGCTGGCCACGACTTTTTGGGGTGCTTTAGGTACGACTTTTTGGTGGTGCTTTAGGCGCGCACCCAGGTTTTTACACGCCAGCGGGCATCGCCGCTAAGGGGACGCCAATGGCTGTCGCTAGCACTGGCTTCTAGACGGAAACGTGAATAATCCACTTGGGGAGCTAAGGTTAATTGGCGTCCATGCAACGGCCCCAGCTTGGCGAGGGCATCTAGCTCCAGCTCGCTAATTACCAGCACATCAGCCAAATTGCTATCTAAAGCCAGCTGATACACCTGGGCTCCACCTACCACCCAAACCCTTGGGAAAGTACGGTAAATACCCTCGCGCGGATCTGGCTCCAGACCCAAGCCGGCCAGCTGTAAAGCCTGCTCTAGGGTGGATGCGCAGGTGGGCCCATCCACGCCCCGGCGGGTAAGCACTACGCAGTTACGTCCAGGCAGGGCCCCACCTAGCGAATGCCAGGTGCGCGAACCCATAACTACGCCGCAGCCCATGGTGGCGGCGCGAAAATGCTTGAAATCAGCCGGCACTCGCCAGGCCATGTCACCGTCAACCCCAAGCACGCCGTCGTCAGACTGGGCCCAAATCAGCCCCACGCGCCCCAAAGCCGGAGACAAAGCCGGCGCCGTCGTGGTTGCCTGCGCCGTAGTAACTACACCGCTCACACCGCTACCGGAGCCTTAATCGTGGGGTGGTGACGGTAGCCATCAGAAGCATCAATGTCATCCATCTGATAGCTATCAATCGAATCAGCCGGGCGCAAATGCAAAGTGGGGAAGCTATAAGCCTGCGGCACCCGGCTAAGCTGCGTGCGCACCTGCTCCAAGTGGTTCAAATAAATGTGGCAGTCCCCGCCAGTCCACACCAGTTCGCCCGGCTGCAAACCAGTTTGCTGCGCCAACATATGCACCAGCAGCGCATAAGAAGCAATATTGAAGGGCACCCCTAAGAATAGGTCGGCGCTGCGCTGATAAATCTGCAAAGACAGCTTGCCGTCGGCCACATAGCACTGGAAGAAAGCGTGACAAGGCGCCAGGGCCATATCCTGCAAAGCCCCCACATTCCAGGCCGAAACAATCATCCGGCGCGAATCAGGGTTAGCCCGCAAATCCGCAACTAGCTGCGCAATCTGGTCATAGGTGGCCCCGTCAGCACCCTGCCAGCTACGCCACTGGTGCCCATAAACCGGCCCCAGCTCACCGGCGGCGTCGGCCCACTCATCCCAAATAGTGATGCCGCGTTCTTGCAACCAACGCACATTAGTATCGCCACGCAAAAACCACAGCAGCTCACCCTTAACCGCCTTCATAGCCACAAACTTGGTGGTAATACGCGGAAAACCCTTACTTAGGTCATAGCGCAACTGGCGGCCAAAAACACTGAGCGTGCCCGTACCGGTACGGTCAGATTTACGGGCGCCACTGGTGAGCACCTCAGCTAAAAGCTCCTCATAGGCCACATCCACGCCTTCAGGCGCGGTCAGTCCCATAGCTTCCAAAAAGGGGTAGCTCATAGGTCAATAACCTTGCTTTCATCTAAGTCCAGGTCTACAACTTTGGGGGAGGAAACTAGATCCGCAGCATGATCCTGCATCGCCACCTGGGTGGACTCAATCACCTGCCGGGCCAGGGAACGCCCGCCCCACCAGCCCACAGCCGCGCCAATCCCCAGGGGAGCCAGGCGCCCAGCGGCCACGCCCAAAACCTTGCGCCCGGCATACTTAGCAGCGCGAGTAGCCAGTTTGGCGTTAACCGTACGCACCGTGGAAATAGGCAGGGTGTTAACCAGCTGCCCCACCCACACCAGAGACTGCATCCCCAGCTGACCCTCAATAATTTCCTGGCCTTCCTTGCCCAACAGAGCGCTGAGCAGCAGGGTACGACGGCGCTCGCGGTCTACCACGGAAATGCCCTGCAGCTGGGCTACGGTGAGCACATAGTAGGCGGCTTGCACGAAAAATGCGGCGGTTTGGGCCGTGGTTAGGCCCGCTGCCGTAATGGTGCCAACTGAAGGCAGAGCGGCGGCGGTACCTACTGCCCCGCTAGATAGCGAAACGTCACGCACTAGGGCACGCCCAGCTAATTCCACCAGTTCCTCAGTGGTGGCGTGGGGGTGTTGGGCCCGCATACGCTCGGCGCGTACAACCACCCGGTCTGCCGGAATGGATAGGGCCTTATCTAGTGCAGTTTCAAACTTGTTAGGTTCTAGGGACAAGCCCCCGCTCCCTTCAGTTAGTGGTTAATTTAGGCGATAGGGGTGCCGTTGAGGCGGGTGGTTACGGGGGCGCCGTGCTCTACCGTGTGGCCTACCGTGCAGTAACGGTCAATGGCTACATCCACGCGTTCACGCAGCTTGGCTAGTTGGTTTTCGTCTAGGCCGGCTAGGGCTGCGTCAATGTCGACGACGAAGGACTCGTAGCGCTCTTCCGCATCGTTTTTGACGGCGGTGGCCACGGCGGTCAGCTGACCGTCTTGCCCCAGTTCGCGGGCGATACGGTGGTCGGCTGAGAGAGTCTGGCAGGTGAGCAGGGCGATCTTCATTAGTTCACCGGGGGTGAAGTTGCCTTCGCCGCCAACCTCGACGCTTACGCCGTTTTCGTTTCCGGCCAGGTAGTGGCGGGTGCCTAGGCGCTTAGCCCAAACCCCGGCGGCGGGTAGGTTGGCAGGGACAAGTTCAGGATGTAGCTCGTTCATGGGCAATATCTTTACATGCTGCGCCGCCAGCTGACAGGGCTATTGCTTGCGGCGCAATGGACCTTGTGCCTGCCCACAGGCGCAACCTAGGTATCTGCTTGGCATGTCTGCTTGGGTGTGCCCGGGGCCTAGTTGGCGCTGTGGCCTGCCAGGTATTTAGCGGCACAGGCCAGCTCATAGGCGACGGCGTCGTCGGAGAACTTCAGGGCGCTGCGTAAGATGCGCTCACCAAAAAGCGGGATTGCCAAAGTCGCGTCAATATCCACGTTTAGCTCGCAACCTGAGGCGGTGGGGGTTAAAGTACCCTGGCCGCTTAGTTTGAGCGGCACCCCGCTGATCTGGGTGGCAATTTGGCCCTGGTAGCTTGAGTCAGAGCGGGGTTGGGTGCACCAACGCTGGGCCAGAGCCAGGTTTACCTCACCCTTTATAAAACGGCTGGCGTTGGCCGGAATAACAGTGGGGCTTACGGCTGCCTTGGTGAGCGTACCCTGCCAGGTTTTACCGGCGTCGTCGGCGCTGGCAGGCAAGGCGTTAGCGTGCAAATTTTCTAGCGGAGCCCTACCAAAACGGATTAACTGGTAAGCCGGGTCGTTAAACATCGATAAAATCTGTTCGCAAGGAGCCGGATAATTTATTTTTACTGATGTACGCATGAGATAAGCCTGCCATGCGCGCTAGGCTGGAGTCATGACGACTCTCCCCGCAGCGCTACGAGACAAAGTTGAGTTTGCCCCAGCTGACCTGGACTGGCTGCATCAACTTGTGGGGGACTGGCAGCTGGTAGCTGACCTATCGATGGCAGACCTGGTGCTGTGGGTGCGTAATAATAATGGGCGGCTGACGGCTATGGATCAGTGCCGTCCCTCCAACAACCCTACCGTTCATCCCGACGACGTAATCGGCCTACGTATGCCGGCAGCTCGCGAAGGGCTGGCCCAGGAGGCGCTGGCCTCCTGCCAGGTAAAGATCGCTAAAGACAGTGTTTGGAACGGCACAGTAGCGGTTAAAGAAGAATTCATTCCGGTGGTGCGCGGTGGGCGAGCCATTGCAGTGCTAACCCGTGAATCCACAGTGGGTCTGCTCAGTGGTGGGCGCCTGATTGATGATCGCCAACAGGAAGTGGCTAACCGTCTGTGCCAGATGATTTCTCAGGGAGATTTTCCCGTATCTGGGGCGGGTACCAGCGTACGACACGGGATGCCGCGTGTAGCCGACGGCGTGATCTGCCTTAACGTTGAGGGGATAGTTACCTACGCCTCGCCTAACGCGACCACCTGTTTTCACCGTCTGGGTATTAAGGGAAGCCTGGATAAAGTACATCTACTTGAGCAGGTAACTAACCTGATTCCTCCCCACAGCCATGTCGATGAGACCATGTCGCTGGTGCTTATGGGGCGCCAGGCTTGGCTAACTGAGCTGGAGCTAGGGGGTGTGTTTTTGGCGGTGCGCTCTGTGCCGCTGCTAGACGCTGGCCAGCGGGCCGGGGGACTGTTGCTGGTGCGTGACATCACCGAGCTGCGTCGTCGTGAGCAGGCGCTGCTGAGCAAGGACGCTACCATCCGCGAAATGCACCACCGCGTTAAAAACAATCTACAGACCGTCTCAGCATTGCTGCGTATGCAGGCGCGGCGCGCTAAGCAGCCTGAGGCTCAGGAGGCCTTGCGTGAGGCGGAGCGGCGCGTGGCCACTATCGCCACCGTGCACGATGCGCTGAGTCAAAACATTGACGAAATTGTTGATTTTGACGAGGTTTTCGGTCAGGTTTTGCGCCAGGCCGCGCTGGTGGCTGAAAGCGACCATAAGGTAAGTGTCCAGCTGGAGGGCAGGTTTGGCATGGTCGATGGCGACGCCGCCCAGGCCCTGGTGACGGTGCTGGCGGAGCTGGTTACTAACGCTGTTGAACACGGCTTGGCTAATCGTGACGGTACGGTTACGGTTACCGCCCAGCGTGACGGGGCCGCTTTGAATGTGCTAGTTAGCGACGACGGCGAAGGAGTACCTGAAGGCAAGGTAATGAGCGGCCTAGGCACCCAGATTGTTTCCACCTTGGTGCGTACTGAGCTGCACGGCATCATTGACTGGTCGCCTAACCCACAGGGCGGCACGGTGGTAACTATCCATGCCCGCCTAGAAGACTAAGCACGGCAGAATTAGGCGCCCCTAAGCTGGCGTCTTCTTAGTCTGGTTAAGCTGGGCGCCTCAAAAAGACTTATAGCTGCACTAAAAACTTGTGGCCGCACCAATTTGGTACGGCCACAAATTTTTGGTCAGGCAGAACGACGAGCACGGGCAGCCCTACGTTTTAGGGAGCGCCGTTCGTCTTCACTCATTCCACCCCAGACGCCAGCGTCTTGACCATTGTCCAGAGCCCATTTCAAACACACATCCACAACTGAACAGCTGCGGCATACAGTCTTGGCTTCCGCGATTTGGGCGATTGCCGGACCGGTGTTACCCACAGGGAAGAACAACTCCGGGTCTGCGTTCAGGCATGCTGCACGCTCACGCCAGTCCATGGACATTCTCCCTTCTTAATACCGCCGTTAAGGCCAGGTAAAAATAGATGAACGGTCGTCGCCGCCGTAGCGCCGATCGCCCGTTCGATTTGCCTGTCCAACTCTCACACGGTATAAGCGCTAGGACAAGACTTTTTACCTGAGAACTGCACCGAATTGCGGTGGGAGTAATCACATTTGGGCACTTTTGAGCAGTTTTTGTAAATTTCAAGAGGTTTACTTGTGGAAAAGCCTACACCTGTGGGTTGTCTGCAAATATGGAGCTTGCATTTTGGCAGATTTGTACAGGTGTGATTTGTGAGTTAGCTATGACAAGCCCTCTGCCCGGTAGGTGCTGGCGGTGAGGATCTAGCCAGCGCGTTAGGCGCACATTGGCTAGTTGCGTCCCTTCGCCCAGGCCAGGGGCAAGTAGTAGCAGCGGACTCAGGCTGCGCAGCTGGGCTAGGACGCCGCTGTAAGTGTTGGCGGCGCGGCTGGTTAAGGCGGTGGCAAAAACCGGGGTGCCAGCATCTAGGGCAGTTTCTACGGTGTTAATGGCGCTCGGGCAGGCTTGGTCTAGGTTGTCGATAAAAATTGCACGCTGAGCCAGGGTGGGGTCGGTGGTCTGCAAAATGTCATAGATGCGTGCCAGGGCGGTGCTGCGGCCACTACCAGCAGGCCCAATTATGGCCAGCCCTTGGCTTAGCTGCGGGCACCAAGGCTGGGCTTGGTCGCCGCCTAAACCCAGCGCCCAGGGCGGGCAGATGGGGACAATCTCCGGCAGGGCCACAACTGGGGCAGTCGCGAGCGCCGTCGTCGTGTCTGAGGGGTTAACGGGTAAATCTGAGGCGCTAGCGGGCGAATCTACGACGCTAGCAGGCAAATTTGCGGCACTAGTGGGCAAAACCGGCGCCAGCAAAATCTGGGCGGCGCACCAGTGCGAGGCTAAAGTGAGCACCCCGGCACCCACCTGATTAGGGGCCTGCTGGCAGCGTTTAAGGCCGGCTTGATCAGCCAGGGCGTCAGAGCAAACTCCCAGGTACAGGCGCTGGGAAATATTGGCGCACCAACGCATTGGGGCATTAGCTAAATCCCCGGCTAAAGCTAGGGCAAACAGGCCTCGACGTGAAGCGTTAACCAGTTTTTCTAGCGCGTCGCGGCCTTCACCCAGTCCCAAGACAGTGTCTATCGCCTCGCCCACACAGTCCAGATCATCAATTAGTAGCAGTTGGCCACGTAGTTTTCCCTCCAAAGCTAACTGGGTTAGGCGCAAAACTTCGCAAGGATGAAAGGTGTCTAGCTGCGAGCCGGCTAAGGCTGCATTTGGCAAGGCCAGCTGGTTTAAATCAGCGCCTATCGTATGGGTAACCAGACCAGCCTGGGCAGCGCTGCTAGCCAGTTGCCGCAGCGCAGCGGTGCGCCCCGAAGCGCTGGTACCAAAAATCCCTAGCGGCGTGGCGCTGTCCCAGTTAAAAGCCCCATAGGCTAGCTGCTCAGGCAGGTCACATAGGGCCAAGGCCAAATTTTGGCGGGTACTAACCAGGCTGGTAGCTAGTCCTTTAGCGGGCGCTGGGGTGACGTGGGCAGTCAGTAACTGTTGGGCTTGGGTAAAAGTGAGGTTAGCTGGGGGCGGCGCTAGCCAGGGTGACTGACAAGGTGGCAGGGCCTGGGCGGCTTTAACGCAAGCATCAATCCACACAGCGCTTTCCTGGGCAGTGCCGGCATAGGGGCAGCGAAAATGTCCGCGCTGGGTGCTTAGACATAAAAACCCCGGCGCACGCGGCAAATCTGGCAGGTCACCGTGGCCCAGCAGCGGGGCGCCTTCGCTGGCGTCAAGCATCCGCAGGCACACTCGTAGCGCCGCATTGGCGGTAATTGAGGTGCTCAGCGCCCCATGTGGGTGTTGGGTAGCTAAAATCAGGTGCATCCCTAAACTGCGTCCCTGCGCGGCCAGGCGGAGCAGGTGCTCAAGTAGCTCTTCTTGGGTGGCCGCCAGGGTAGCGAACTCATCCACCACTACCAGCATCCGGGCTAGCGGCGCCAAGCTGGGCTGATGATGGCATAGCTGCTCATATTCGGTTATGTCTTTACAGTTGCTTTCGCGCAAAATTTGTTCACGACGGCGCAGTTGGGCACTGATGGCCTCAATAGCCCTGGCGGTGGCGGCAGGCTCTAAATCAGTTAGTAGATCGACGCAGTGCGGCAGGCGCTTTAGCGGCCCCAGGCAGGTGCCGCCCTTGTAGTCAACCAAAATCAGTTGCAAAGCTGAGGGGGAATGGGCCCAGGCTAGCTGCAATAGCCAACTGGTTAATAGCTCTGATTTACCAGCCCCGGTAGTGCCCACCACCAGGGCGTGGGGCCCGTCAGCCACTAAATCCACCCAAGCTTGGCCGCAGCTGCCCACCCCTAAACAGGCGCGCAGCTGGGTGGGGCTTTTGGCGGAAGCGCTGGGATCAGCCTGGGTAAACTTGGCAGGCTTGGCCTTAGAAAAGGCTGCCCCAGCCTGGGTAAACTTGGCGGTTGCTTTAGGTTCTTGAAGCTGGCTGGCAAAAGTAGGGCCAGCTTCTAAATCCAAAAGTGAAGCCAAGGCAATACAAGCTGGGCCTTGGCGCTCTTGCGTGGCCTGCAAAGTGGCGGGAGTAAAAATCTGGCGCCACCACGAATCAGAAATCTCAGCTACGCGCCTAGGCGCGCGAATACAGCGGGTAGCTGGCTTGGTGGTGGCCCACATCAACCAAGCCTGGTTTTGGCCATCATCCCAAAGCAGGTGGGCTCCGCCGCTAACCGGTTGCACCCGGGCCTGGGCTGTGGCTAGCAGCTGCGCACACAGCCAGCGCCCAGTTGTCTGGGCATTAGGGCCGGTAATGGTGATGCGCTCATCGGGGCGAATCCGGGTGGCGTGAAAGCGGCGGATACCCGGCCAAGCCCGCAAACAGTTTTTCGTATTGGGTTTATGCTCGCCAACCATGGCGCAGGCCAGTGCCAAAGTAGCTGGATCGGGTAGGCGCCCCGGGGTAGCGCCTCGACCAGAGGGATAGCTACGCAGCATCATTAGCCCCAGCATAGGGGCGCTAATTAGCATCATTGACCAGCCCTGATCGGTTAGCAAAAACCCGGCCATGGCCACCAGCGGCAAAAGCACATACAAGCTTTGCAACAAAAACCCGCCAGCATGAGGCTGTGGTACCTGTAACTGGCGCGGCAAGCGCCGCAGCTGCAACACGGTAGTGCCAATACGAATCCGGGCGCGCGGATACCACACCAGGCGGCGGCGTCGTCGCCAAAAACAACCCCCACAGCGCAACCAAAGCCCATTAACAGAGCCCACATCACGCACCCGCAAAGCCCCACGCAGCTGACGCAGGCGCAAATGCTGCCAGGAAACAAACTGGTCATCAGGTAAATCAGCCCGGCCTAAAGCAGCGGCGCTCGCGGGCAGAACCATGCCGGCATGAGGGCCGTGCACAACTGCTATATGCAGCTCAGCGTCGGTGGCTGCACGCAGCGAATAAACATCATTAAGCGGCGTTGCCATATTTCAAGCATAACACAACATAATCAAATATGATCTAGTGCTGGGCAAAAATCGCGAGAAGGGCGGATTTCTGCGATGATTGAGCCATGACTAGCCCGCAGGCAGTAAGCCAAATTCCCGCATCCGCACGCGAGCGTTGGGGGCAGCTGGTACGCACCATCGATCGCGCCCGCCACGATTACTACGACGCCGTAGACACCCAAAGTTCGCTCAGCGATCAGGAATATGACCGCCTTTACCGCGAGCTAGAAGAACTTGAAGACACCTACCCGGCACTGGCCCTGCCCTCCTCGCCAACCCAGCATGTAGGTGGCCAAGGCGCCAACCAGTTTGCCCCCATCACTCATGCTGAACGCATGTACTCGCTGCAAGACGTTTTTAGCTTGGAGGAGCTAGCTCAGTGGTGTGCGCGCATCGACCCAACCGATGAGCTACCCATGACCGCCGAGGTTAAGGTTGACGGCCTGGCCATCTCACTAACCTACTTAGACGGTGTCTTAACCCAAGCTGCCACGCGCGGAGATGGGCGTGTGGGTGAAGACATCACTGCCAATGCCCGCACTATCGCCTCAATTCCGCTAGTGCTAGCCGGTGCCAATCATCCCAAGCGCATTGAGGTGCGCGGCGAGGTGTATTTCCCAAGCGAAGCTTTTGCCCGATTTAACCGTGAGCGCCAGGAAGAAAATCAGCGCCGCGAGCAGCGCAACCTACAAGCGCGTGAGCAGGGACGTAAAACTGAGCCGCTGCTGCAGATTTTCGCTAACCCGCGCAACGCCGCTGCCGGCTCGCTGCGCCAAAAAAACCCGGCAGTGACCGCCTCGCGGCCACTAGCTATGGTGGTACACGGCTTTGGGGCGGTTGAGGTGCAAGATGAAGCCCAAGAACTGCCGCATACTCAGCGTGAATGGTATGAGCTAATGCGCTCCTGGGGCTTGCCAGTGTCTAGCTACACGCAGGTGCTAGTGGGGCGCAAACAGCGCGAAGAATATATCGACACTTACGCTAAGCGCCGCGACCAGCTGGTACATGACATTGACGGCATTGTGTTCAAACTAGACGATGTTCAGCGTCAACGTGAGCTGGGCTTTACCGCCCGCGTGCCGCGCTGGGCAGTGGCCTACAAGTACCCGCCCCAGGAAGTGCACACCAAGCTGCTAGACATTGACGTACAGGTGGGGCGCACTGGGCGCGTCACCCCCTTCGCGGTGATGGAGCCGGTGGCGGTAGCTGGTTCTACGGTGGCCCGCGCTACTTTGCACAATGCCAGTGAGGTAGCCCGTAAAGGCGTGTGGATCGGCGATACGGTGGTGCTGCGTAAAGCCGGGGACGTGATCCCTGAGGTTTTAGGGCCGGTATTGTCGCTGCGCCCCGAGGACGCCTACCCCTTTGTTATGCCCGCCAACTGCCCTTCTTGCGGCACCGCCTTGGCGCCCATGAAGGAGGGCGACGTGGATCTACGTTGCCCCAACCAGCGCTCGTGCCCAGCTCAGCTGACCCAGCGTCTGGTGTATTTGGCCGGCCGTAGTGCCTTTGACATTGAGGGATTGGGGGAGGAGTCTGCCCTGGCGCTGACTCAATCCACTAGTGAGCACCCGCCGGTGCTTAGCAACGAAGCCCAGCTATTTGACTTAAAAATTGAAGATCTTAAGCAGGTAACCACCACCCGCACTAATGCGCGCACCGGCGTAAGCGAGCAGGTGCCGGTGTTTTACACCAAGCCCACAGCCAAGAAACCTTCAGTGCCACGTAAAAACGCTATCTCCATGCTGGCCGCCATTGAGCAGGCCAAGCAGCGTCCACTGTGGCGGGTTTTGGTGGCGCTTTCGATCCGGCACATAGGGCCGACGGCGGCGCAGGCTTGGGCTGCCCACTTTGGCTCTATGCAGGCTTTACGTCAAGCTTCCCTAGAGGAGCTGGCTGCGGTTGAGGGCGTGGGCGAGACCATTGCCCAGGCTTGGCTGAGCTGGCTTGAAGTGGACTGGCACCGCGAAATTTTGCAGTCCTGGCAAGACGCCGGGGTGCGTATGGACGACGCCGAGGGTGAGGTACCTGCTGGCGGCGCTGCGGGGGGCACTGGCGACGACGTCGCTGGCGGGGCAGGAGATGGCGCCGCTGCTGAGACGCAAGAGCTGGAGCAAACTCTGACCGGGCTTACCTTGGTGGTCACCGGCACGCTCTCTGGCTTTACCCGCTCCCAAGCCCAGGCGGCGATTGTGGCTAGGGGCGGCAAGGCTGCCGGTAGTGTTTCGAAGAAAACCGATTACCTAGTGGCGGGGGAGAAGGCTGGCTCTAAAGAACGCAAAGCCATCTCGCTAGGGGTGCCGGTTTTGGATGAGGAACAGTTTGTGGCCCTACTTGCCGGACAGGCTCCCGCCTAAACGCTAGGGGCGGGGCCCGTCACTCAAAGGGCCGGCGGGCCTCCAAGGGGGCTGACGCGCCCAAAGAGCCGGAACCTGACCATGCAAAGGGGTGGGCGCCGTCGTCCCTGCCTGAAGCAACCAAAGGGAGACATAACAAAAATGGGGCCGGGCTTAAAACCCGACCCCATTAGCGCGCTTAGCGGTTTAAGCGTGCCTAGCGGTTTAGTAGTGCGAAACTACCGTGGTGCCCACAGGGGCCCAGTCATAAACCCACTTGGCTTCAGAAACTGGCATGTTAACGCAGCCGTGTGAGCCGCCCTCGCCAGACCAGCCGAAGGAGTTACGCCAAGGCGCACCATGTAGGGCGTAAGAACCGGTGAAGTAGGTGACCCAAGGAACATCCTTGGAGCAGTAATCCCAACCGGCAGTACAACCCATATCCTGGGCAGCGTACTTGAGGTAGACGTGGTAGGTGCCGGTTACGGTTTCAGTTCCCGGAGCGCCCGGAACCATACCCACCGGGCCATGCACCACCGTGGCACCCTCATAGGCGGTCACTGTGGCGTTAGACAGGTTAACGTCAATCCACTTCTCGCCCTCAGCTGCCGGGTAAACCAGCTTTTCTGCGCCGTTGGCGATAGTGCGCTCTTTCCACTCTGCCTTAGTGGTTTTGTACTCGAACTTACCGGCATAAACCTTGCCGCTGTTAAGCGAAGTCAGTAGCTGCTCAGAGACAGTAGAAGCGTTCTGGACGTCTTTACCGTCCTTAGCCTCAACCACCACCGTGGCCACCTTACCGTCAGAGTAAACGTTACGTTCACCCTCAACCAGGGTCACCTGCGCGGCCGAAGCCTGCTTGTTAACCCACTTGGTTACTGCTTCCTTATCGACGGTTACGGCCAGATTCTTGCCATCCGTGCTGGGGCCAACCTTGATCCAGGCAGCCTTAGTTTCAGTGTCAGCGGTGTAGGTGTCGCCATCAGGGTCAGTAATGGTGACATCGTTTTTAACGATGGTGTTGGCCTTATCAGCGGCAGCCTTAGCTTTGGTGTAGGTAATGGTGGGGGCCGTGTTCACATAAGCCACCTTCACCGAGGTAGAGCTAAGCTGCGCGGCGGCGCTAGTGGCGGCCTGCTCAATCTCCTTAGGAGACAGGCTCTGGCCATCCTTACCGGAGACAACCTCAAAGGTGGTTTCTTCCTCGTTAAAGGTCACCGAAGCATTGACCGGGGCGTTAGAGCCGGGCGGCAAAATCTTGGCGATGTACTCGTCAATCTTGATTGAAGAGCTGGTGGAAACCACGCTTACTGAATTGTTAGAGGTAAACGGCGCCGTGAAACGGTTCATGATTGAAGCGTTAGGTGACAGAGCAGCCTTAGCAGTAGCGGCGGCGTCGACCTTAACCCCCAGCTCGCTGAGGCTAGCCTGGCGATTAACCGCGCCGGAGATAGACACCGTGGCAGAGCTTGCCTTAGAGGACACCAACTTGGCGATTTCGCTCTGAGTCATGCCTGATACATCCTGGCCGGCCACGCTCGTGCCGGGGAGGGCATGGTCCGAATAATGCACGGCCCAAGCGCCAGCGCCACCGCCCACAGCTAGGAGGGCTGCGGCGCCCACCAGCCAGGGCCAGCGTCGCCGTTTTTCAACGTTCGCGCTTACCTTCTGTGAACGGTTGAAGAGTTTTATCACTACCGTCAACTTCCGTGAGATTTACACCTAGATATTGGGGAAGGTGCAAGGGGAGTAAACTAACCAATAGTTTACGGATCAACTTTATTTTAGTTTAGGTCCGGTGCACTTGTCGCCTGTCTGTGGCAGTCGTGCTGCTTACATGTTATGCGCCAAGCAGGCAGGCTGGGATAGTTTTAAGGACACAACTCGCTAACGGCGCAGCCACTTTTGTTAAGGCCAAGTAACCAATGGCGCCCTGGCGGGGTTTAAACTTGAGACCATGTCGACAATTTCTACCGCCGAAGTTGCGCGTGTAGCCGCATTGGCTCGCGTTGCACTAACAGACGCCGAGGTTGAGCGCCTAGCTAAAGAGCTTGACGCCGTAGCCTCCTCATTTGCTCGCGTTAACTCTGTGGTTTCCGCAGAAATCCCCGCCACCAGCCACCCGGTGCCGCTAACTAACGTGATGCGTGAAGATGTACCGGGCCCCACCTTGGATGTAGAAGAGCTTCTAGCCGGCGCTCCCGCCAGCGAAGACTCCATGTTCCTAGTACCCCAGATTTTGGGTGATGAGGAGTGAGCGTGAATAGCGAACTTACCCGTCTAAGCGCAGCCGAGCAGGCCGCCAAACTAGCCGCCGGAGAATTTAGCTCCCGCGAACTAACCCAGGCCCACCTAGAACGCATTGATGCCCTAGAGCCTGCCGTGGGTGCCTACCTAAACGTAGATCACGACGGCGCCCTGGCCGCCGCTGACGCCGTCGACGCTGCCCGCAAGGAAGGCACCGCGCTACCCGAGCTAGCCGGTGTGCCCGTAGCTGTTAAAGACCTGTGCTGCACTCGCGGCCAGGTGACCACTGCCGCCTCCAAGATCCTGGAAGGCTGGGTGCCGCCCTACGACGCTACTTTGGTAGCTAACATTCGCGCCAACCAGATGCCGATTTTGGGTAAGACCAACCTGGACGAATTCGCCATGGGTGGCTCCACTGAGCACTCGGCTTTCCACCGCACCGCCAATCCCTGGGATCTAGAGCGTATCCCTGGTGGTTCTTCAGGTGGCTCGGCTGCCGCCTTGGCCGCCTATGAGGCCCCGCTAGCGGTAGGTACCGACACCGGTGGCTCGATCCGTCAGCCCGCCGCCGTCACCGGCACCGTGGGGGTTAAGCCCACCTACGGTACGGTTTCGCGTTTCGGTGTAATCGCTATGGCTTCCTCGCTGGACACCCCCGGCCCCATGGCCCGCAACGTGCTTGACACTGCGCTGCTGCACGACGTGATGGCCTCCTATGACCCGCTGGACTCTACTTCACTGTCTGACGCCCCCCGAGGCATGGCCGACGTGGTGCGCGCCGCCCAGGCCGGCATGGACTTAAAGGGTCTGCGCGTGGGTGTAATTTCTCAGCTCGACGGCGGCGAAGGCTACCAGGAAGGGGTAGTGGACTCCTTCCACCAGGCCCTAACCCTGCTGGAGAACGCCGGCGCCACCATTAAGACCGTAGACCTGCCCCACCTGGAATACGCCCTAGACGCCTACTACCTGATCATGCCCGCCGAGGTTTCCTCCAACCTGGCCCGCTACGACGGTATGCGTTACGGCCTGCGTGTTGAACCCAAGGAAGGCCCGGTCACCGCTGAGCGCGTTATGGCTGCTACCCGTGGCGCCGGTTTTGGTGACGAGGCTAAGCGCCGCATCATTTTGGGCACCCACGTGCTCAGCGCCGGTTACTACGACGCCTACTACGGCAGCGCCCTGAAGGTGCGCACCCTGGTACAGCGCGACTTTGACGCCGCCTTTGCCGACGTCGACATTTTGGTCAGCCCCACCAGCCCGATCACCGCCTACCGTTTCGGTGAGAAGGATGACCCGCTGACCATGTACAAGCTGGATGTAACCACCATTCCGGCTAACCTGGCGGGTATCCCCGGCATGAGCCTACCTAGCGGTCTTAGCGAAGGCTTGCCGGTGGGCTTCCAGATCCTGGCCCCGCAACGTAAGGATGACCGTCTCTACCGCGTGGGTGCGGTGCTAGAGGCGCTGGTAAACGAACGTGTTGGTGGCGCGCTGCTAGAGCGTGCCCCCCAGCTATAAGGAAGTGCGATGAGCGATAAGCTAATGGATTTCGACGAGGCCGTTGAGCGTTTCGATCCGGTTTTGGGCCTCGAAGTGCACGTCGAGCTGGGTACTGCCACCAAGATGTTCGACGCCGCCCCCAACCAGTTTGGGGCCACCCCTAACTCGCTAACCACCCCCACCTCGGTGGGTCTACCTGGCGCCCTGCCGGTGGTTAACGCCAAGGGTGTGGAGTATGCCATCCGTATCGGTTTGGCCCTGAACTGCTCAATTGCTGAGTCTTGCCGCTTTGCCCGCAAGAACTACTTCTACCCGGACCTGGCTAAAGACTTCCAGACTTCCCAGTTTGATGAGCCCATCGCCTATGACGGTTACCTGGATGTGGAACTAGAAGACGGCGAAATTTTCCGCGTGCCCATTGAGCGCGCCCACATGGAAGAAGACGCCGGTAAGAACACCCACATTGGTGGCGCCGACGGACGTATTGAGGGTGCAGAATACTCACTGGTGGACTACAACCGCGCTGGTGTGCCGCTGGTGGAGATCGTGACCCGTCCCATTGAAGGCGCCGGTAAGCGAGCCCCCGAGGTGGCCGCCGCCTATGTGCGTACCCTGCGTGACATTTTCCGTGCCATTGGGGTTTCTGAGGCCCGCATGGAGCGCGGTAACGTGCGTGCGGACGTGAACGTGTCACTGCGCGATACCCCCGATTCGCCGCTGGGTATCCGCACTGAAACCAAGAACGTCAACACTTTCCGCTCTATTGAGCAGCACATTCGCTACGAGATTCAGCGTCAGGCCGCGATTTTGGCTGACGGTGGCGAGATCGTGCAGGAGACTCGCCACGGCCAGGCTGACGGTACCACCGCCCCCGGCCGGGTTAAGTCCGACGCCGACGACTACCGTTACTTCCCTGAGCCTGACCTGGTGCCAGTGGCTCCTAGCCGCCAGTGGGTGCAGGAGATTGCTGCCTCGCTACCGGAGATGCCGGCCGCTAAGCGCCGTCGTCTAAAGGAAGCCTGGGGACTAAGTGACGAAGAGATGCGCGATGTGGTCAACGCTGAGGCCCTGGATCTGATTGAGGCTACCGCCTTGGCTGGTACTAGCGGCCAGGCTGCCCGTAAGTGGTGGATGGGTGAGCTAGCCCGTTACGCCAAGGAGCAGGAGCAGGCACTTACTGAGCTGCCGGTTACTCCCGCCCAGATTGCGGCTTTGCAGAAGATGGTCGACGACGGCGAGCTGACTGACAAGCTGGCCCGTCAGGTGCTCGCTGGGGTACTAGCTGGTGAAGGCGACCCGGCTGAGGTTGCTGCTAAGCGTGGCCTGAAGGTAGTTAGCGACGACGGTGCCCTGCTGGAAGCTGTGGACGCCGCCCTGGCGGCTCAGCCCGACGTGGCCGACAAGATTCGCGCCGGTAAGGTAGCTGCCGCCGGCGCAATTGTGGGCGCAGTGATGAAGGCTACGCGCGGCCAGGCTGACGCCAAGCGTGTGCGTGAGCTGATCATGGAGCGCGTACAGGGCTAAACGAAACTGGCTAAATTCCAAGCCAAAATAACGTAGGGGGCGTGGCCGTGCGGCCACGCCCCCTATTGTTTAGTAATGATAAATAGCTCGAGTTGTAAGGCTTACAAACAAGCTGGGCGTTTATTGTGGGAAACCTCGCTGCACAGCGGCTAATTAGTCGGACACAATAGTGTCAATGAACGGCATACAGGCCTTAGCCACCGCCGTCGTTTTGTGAAAGGACTACAAAAATGGCACAGCCCAGCCCTAGCTACACCGTCGCTCTGCGACTACAGGTACCGCGCAGCCAGGCTTCGGTAGCGCAGTTGGTTGACACTGCGGCTTCCACCGGTGCCATCGTCACCGGTGTTGACGTGGATGACCCCAGCGGTGAGAAGGTCGTAATTGACCTAACCATGGACCTGCGGGACTCCAACCACCGCCTTGAAGTAATTGATCTACTCAAGAACCTGCCCGGAGTGGAAGTTGAAACCGTAGGTGACTCCACCTTCCTGGCCCACATCGGCGGCAAGATTGAAATCGCCGCACGTACCCCCATTCGTAACCGTCGTGACCTATCCCGTGTCTACACCCCCGGTGTGGCCCGTGTCTGCAAGGCCATCTACGACACCCCCTCCAAGGCCCGTAAGCTGACCATCAAGCGCAACACTGTTGCCGTGGTTACCGACGGTACCGCCGTACTGGGTCTAGGTGACATCGGCCCTGAGGCCGCCATGCCGGTAATGGAAGGTAAGGCCGTACTGTTCAAGCAGTTCGGTGGGGTTGACGCTTGGCCGGTGGCCCTGGACACCAAGGACCCCGACGAGATCGTGGCGATCGTTAAGGCTCTAGCCCCCGCCTACGGTGGTATCAACCTAGAAGACATCGCCGCCCCCAAGTGCTTCGACATTGAGGCCCGTCTGCGTGAAGAGCTAGACATTCCGGTCTTCCACGACGACCAGCACGGCACCGCCATCGTTACCCTAGCTGCCCTAATCAACGCCCTAAAGGTAGTTGGCAAGAACATCGAGGATGTACGTATTGTGCTTTCCGGCGTGGGCGCGGCCGGTTCTGCTATCGCCAAGCTGCTGATGGCTCACGGCGCTCGCGACATTGTTGGTTACGGTCGCGACGGCGCCCTCAACGGTGACAACACCGAGGGTATGAACGAGCACCGTCGTTGGCTGGCTGAGCACACCAACCCCCGCCACGTCACCGGCAACCTGAAGGAAGGCCTCAAGGGCGCCGACGTGTTCATCGGTGTTTCCTCCGGTAACCTGCTGGAGCCTGAAGACCTAGCGGTTATGAACGAGGGCGCCATTGTGTTCGCCATGGCTAACCCCACCCCCGAGGTGGACCCGATTGCCGCCACCAAGTACGCCGCCGTAGTGGCTACCGGCCGTAGCGACTACCCCAACCAGATCAACAACGTACTGGCCTTCCCAGGCCTGTTCCGTGGCCTGCTGGACACTGGTATCACCGACATCTCCACCGAGCTGCTGCGTGCTGCTGCTACCGGTATCGCTTCGGTAGTTTCTGAGCGCGAGCTCAGCCCGGTTTACATCATTCCGGGTGCCTTTGACACTCGCGTTGCCGACGCCGTAGCTGACGCTGTGCGTGACATCGCCTGATTTATCTCTAGCGTCTGCCTGAGTTTTGCTTGGCTAAGCGTGGCGGGGCCGTCCCATTGTGGGGCGGCCCCGCACTTGTTTTCCGGATAAGAGCGGCTCCGGATAAGAGAAACTTCTGGATAGAGAGGCTCCGCCACGCGTTTGTGGCGAGCGAGAGCAAAAGTGTGTTGTGGTGCACGTATTTTTGGGTTGACGGGTTGGGTGTGTGTGGGGTTAGGATAGTTCCCGCTGCCGCGAGGGGCTGGTGATTTAAAGCTGGTTCTGGTTTGGTGGCGATCGGGATCTTTCTTTGGAAGGTTTTTGAACTGTTGTTGCCTGGTTCATAGCGAGTCGGGTTGACAGGTCGGAAATCTTGGTTGTAAGATTCTCTGGTGCTTTGAGGAAAGCGTGCAGGCTGGTTTGGTTTGTGGGTTTTTCTTGTGGGTGCGTTGTTTGAGAACTCGATAGTGTGTCAAGTTTTTTATGTCTTGAATTCTTCTCCAACGAATGTGTTGTTTGTTGGGGGGTTTTTCTTGTTGATTTCTTTGTCAACTAATGTTTTTTTGAGCTAGTTGTTTTCTGGTTCTTCATGTTTTTTTGGAGAGTTTGATCCTGGCTCAGGACGAACGCTGGCGGCGTGCTTAACACATGCAAGTCGAACGAAAATACCAAGCTTGCTTGGTTGATTAGTGGCGAACGGGTGAGTAACACGTGAGTAACCTGCCCCTTACTTTCCTGGATAACTGCTCGAAAGGGTAGCTAATACGGGATATTCTGACCATCCTGCATGGGTTGGTTTGGAAAGGTTGTTTTTCTGGTAAGGGATGGGCTCGCGGCCTATCAGCTTGTTGGTGGGGTGATGGCCTACCAAGGCTTTGACGGGTAGCCGGCCTGAGAGGGTGGACGGTCACACTGGGACTGAGATACGGCCCAGACTCCTACGGGAGGCAGCAGTGGGGAATATTGCACAATGGGCGCAAGCCTGATGCAGCGACGCCGCGTGAGGGATGAAGGCCTTCGGGTTGTAAACCTCTTTCGTCAGGGAACAAGGCACTGCCTTTTTTGGTGGTGTTGAGGGTACCTGGATAAGAAGCGCCGGCTAACTACGTGCCAGCAGCCGCGGTAATACGTAGGGCGCGAGCGTTGTCCGGAATTATTGGGCGTAAAGAGCTCGTAGGCGGCTGGTCGCGTCTGTCGTGAAATCCTCTGGCTTAACTGGGGGCTTGCGGTGGGTACGGGCCGGCTTGAGTGCGGTAGGGGAGACTGGAACTCCTGGTGTAGCGGTGGAATGCGCAGATATCAGGAAGAACACCGATGGCGAAGGCAGGTTACTGGGCCGTTACTGACGCTGAGGAGCGAAAGCGTGGGGAGCGAACAGGATTAGATACCCTGGTAGTCCACGCCGTAAACGTTGGGCACTAGGTGTGGGGGGCCTTTTCCGGGTTTTCCGCGCCGTAGCTAACGCATTAAGTGCCCCGCCTGGGGAGTACGGCCGCAAGGCTAAAACTCAAAGGAATTGACGGGGGCCC